>Ga0123357_10001938_pt1 | contig 22559 bp, 16 predicted proteins | sample TergutEmb28metaG_FD_89873 | JGI IMG/M metagenome (GOLD analysis project Ga0123357, IMG submission 89873) | Embiratermes neotenicus P4 segment gut microbial communities from Petit-Saut dam, French Guiana - Emb289 P4 | ecosystem: Host-associated > Arthropoda: Insects > Digestive system > Gut ... | reverse complement strand
GGTTTGAGAAAAAGAATAAATGACAAAACCAACATCAAAGCCAATATGCCGGCAGTCCAAACATCTGCAAGCGTAATGGTCAAAATATTTCCGAAAAGATAAGCCGAAATATTGGGAGCATAACCCGGCGTGAGGAAAACACAAATAACGCCGAGCGCCATTCCCAACGCCCAAACAGAAGCAATCGCCGAGTCTTCACGGATTCCCTGTTTTTTGGAGAGCCATTCTACGCCAAAGGCTGAAGCTACGGAAAATGCCATGGCAGAGAAAATAGGATTAATACCTAAATAGAAACCCAAGCCTAATCCGCCAAAAGAAGCATGGGTGATTCCTCCACTAATAAAAACCAGCCGGCGAGATACGATATAAGTTCCCACTATTCCGCAGGCAATGCAGGTAAAGAGACTGCCGAGTAAGGCATGTTGGAAGAAAGCATATTGTAGTAAATCCATATATTTATTTTATCAATATTTTTTTGACTTCATCATTCGATTCAATAACAGGGAAATACATCATTTCGACTTTAGCCGGATTCAGCACATATTTTCCCGTGTAACGGGGCGACAATGCAATAGAGTAAGTGTATTCTCCTACCGGTAAGCTCTCACAGAAAATGGCGACTCTATCCTTGAAATATTCCCTGTAAACTTCCCTGCCTGAACCATAGCGGTAATAATTGTTTTTTGATGTATAACTGCAACCGGCAGGAATGGGAACTTCTATCATGATATGTTCGGCATTTTTTTGCTTGACTTTCACCGTGACAGATAACGTTGCCGGAACGCCCGCCCGGAGGGTATCGGTATCCATCTTGGTATTTATTTCAAAAGCATCTCCCTGATTTTCGGCTGTAACTCGTTTTATTTTGTAAGCCGAATAAATCAAAGGTACTCCTTGTTTCTTTTCTATATTTAATTGTTCACCTGTAGTCAGAGTTGTTTCGTAGGGGAAGCGAATTAATTCTCTGTTTTCCTTTCCTGAAAGAACAACAGTTGCCGGATTGTCTTTACTTGTAGATTCAGTCAACAAGTCAGGTAAAATCGTCATAATTGCCGAAGAAGCCTGATAGGTATTCCATCCTTGTTGTTTGGTTCTTAAAATATACATTTGCACCGGTTCTTTCAGCGACAATAAAGTAGAATCGTTCCTGATAATCCGGTAAGCAATCAAAGTCGTAATCATGTTATCGCAATACCAACTTCGTTCAATGCCATCATCGCAATAAACAGCGCCGAAAACATCTTTTTTCAAATATTTAGTCAATTGTCCGGAAGAATAGCCAATATGCTGACGTTGGCGGATTTCGAGCAATTGCAATTTCTCTTTCAAATAGGAAGTTGTGTTTATAGTTTTATGTTTTCGGGCTACGGAATCGGCTACAAATTCAAGACGTTCAATCTGCCGGTCAAAATTTTGGATAGCCGCTTCGTAATTCTGTTGAGTTCCCGCTTCGGACAAAGCATTCAGAATATCAATATCATATAGCGAGGCGTTTCTGTATCGCTTCGTATCCATATAGTCTTGTTCTATTTTTGTCAAGTCCAAATCTACTTTGTAGCCGGCTTGCTTAGCCAGATTCAAAGCGCGAATGACGTGTGCCGACATCCAATAAGAAGTATTGGAAGAATTGCCGAACCACGACCACAATTTTTGTTCGTTGCGGTTTTCTATTAATTTCTTAATGATTTCATTGATACGTTTATCCTCTTTAAATGGTTTTCCTGCAAATTGTTGATATAACTTGTAATTCAGTAATCCCAACAGCTTGGAAGCCAATTGCTCATTGCAATCATATTTGTAACTGCTTAAATAGTAGGTCGCATCAACATATACATCCACAGGATTAGCCGCAAGCGTAACGTGAATTTCTTCGTTTTCGCCGGCTGTTATCATTTTTTTATCGCCGTTACGCAAGAAATCAAGCGTTCCTTCGGCTACTTCCGTACCTTGAGGAAGCGCCGGTACGGTTCGTTTTTCACCATCAACATATCCGTCGTTTCTCCGGAACAGGTAAGTGGTTGTAAGACTGTCTGTAGTTACCGGACTGACGAGCATTTTATCCTGATGCGATGCTTGGAAACGGATAGCCTGATTCAGTATTGTATCTTGACCTATGGCAAACGAAATATTTCCTTCTATTTCTTTATCCCGCGTATAGTTACGGATGTTACCGGCATAATAAGCCGAATCGCCGATTATCAAAAAAGAAGGATTTTTAAGTTCTGCCATCAAAGGTTTGTAGGATTTGATATATTTACGCGCTGTTCCTGTTTTTAAGTAGCGATTCATCGCATAAACAACCGTGTTCCACTGAGTAATATTATCAGGGAATGTAACTGTAAATTGCGCTTTTCCCTTTTTATCCGTATAAAGGCGAGGTTCCCAGAAACCTACATCGGAGAAATTACTTCGCAAGCCATTGAGTTGCAATAATTCGGCATATAACTGATCTTCGGCAGCTTGTGTTTTCATTTCGCTGTCATCGCTGTCATCTTTCGATTCTTCCGGAGGAGATTTAGGCTCCACAGAAGAAGTTGCTATGCCTGATACTGAACCTGTCAAATAGCTCTTATGCATAGTCCCATATCCTACAACAACAACTTCTTCAAGCATTTTCAAATCTTCTTCAAGCATAACTACAATTTCGCTATTCATAGTTACTTGTTGTTCTTTGGTTTTAAATCCTATATATGAAAATACCAAAGTATTCCTATTATCATCAATAGCTATTTCAAAGCGTCCATCCAGATCAGATATGGTTCCGTAAGCGGTTCCTTTCAAAATAACGGAAACCCCGATCAACGGTTCGCCACTACTATCCTTGATTGTTCCTTTGACCATATTTTTACCATTCCGAATGATTAAAGAGGATGAAGTGTAATTATTAGATGCCCGGGTAGTATAATTTGATTCTCCAAATTGAGTCAACTGGGTACGAAGCGCCAGCCATTTTTGAGAAAGGGAATCTCCTTTTATCAAGGGCAGTTGCTTCATATTGACTTCGGTGTAGGCATTCGGATGAAAAACGATACTGTCGAACCGGAGAAAATTACCACTGTTGTACAACAAGATAACATCATAAGTTGCCGGTGGAATCTGACTGTATTTCCGGCCGGAATATTCTGTCACATCGGGAAATAATAATTGACCGGTTTTTATATCTCGGAACAATAAATTCGACACTCCTGTTGAGTCTTTATCCTGAGGGAGCAAGAAATTCAGATTCATCGTATTCTGAGCAATCGTAATCCGGTTGGGATGCCAATTGGAAGTCTCCGTTTTGCATTGTTCAACAAGTTGATTGAATATTTTTGGAGTCAAGTAGAAATCATTCAAATCAGAAAAGTTATTATTCGATGAAAAAGCGAGTGATTCAGGAAATGGATTTAATGGATATTTATATACCACATTGTCTTCATACTTGTATGAAAAACCACCTTCGTGCCGGTATTTGACGCCATCATTATACTGCATATATCCGGGAATCAGAGGCCCGATCAAAACGTCTTTTCTATTGGATTGAAAACATTTATGAAAAACCGGATAAAGTTTATTTTGTTGTTTCAGATAGGTAAAATCAGATAAAGGCGCTACCGGAATCCGTGATATATAATTACTGTATACCCGTTCTTCTTCGCCGGTAAAATGATAACGACCATATTTGTCTCTTGTATCTAATTTCATGACACGCGCACGAGGAGGCAAATGATCCACATCAATGCTCAGAATTGTTTTCTTTCCCGGTTTGAAACACAAGGAATCCAATATAATAACTTGGTCGTGCAAACGGAGGGCGATTCGCTGTTCGGTCGAATCCGACACGAGAAAAGAATACCTTTTCGGTTGTTCCGTCCATGAAAAATAAACAGGCATTCCATTTACTTCAATAGTATAGATTTGGACGGCATTGCCGTTTTTCATTACATACGGTGCAAATTGAGTGGTAGAATCGGGAGTATCGACCGTATAAAGAAACATTTTGTTCCACGGATAGGTGAATTGATAATATTTCATTGTGTCCAAACGGGCGATTTGATTCCAGCGTTTGTAGTTCAACGGAGTATGGAAAGAATAGTCTTTTTTATCAATGGAATAATCAGAACGCTGCTCGCGGGAGCGTGGTGAAGATCCATAATACGGCAAATCCGGAACATAGTTACCCAATTGACCGTTATAAGCCCATGCGGTTAAATCAACATCTTTTACCGGACGACCCATATTATCCTTTACGGTAATAACGGCATCCATGGTTTGTCCCGGATAAACGCGATCGGGCAAATTAATATCTACATCTAAAAACTCGGTTTTAGGCACGAAAGTCCGGTAATACGACCGTTCGGTATCACCTAAAAAATAAAATAACTCAACATAATGTGTAACTCCCAAATCAGTATTGGGATATTTGAAATCGAATTCTTTTCCGAAACCTTTTTCTAACAAGACGTCTCCCTGATAAATATACCAGGATAAATCCAGATTCAAGGGGTTGATTAATTTCACGTTAAACGAATCGGCAGCAATACCTCCGGTAATATTTAGATGAGGATTGATTTGTCCGGTTGCGAACGATTGTAAATAAACAGAATCTTCCACTTGAACATAATAATTTTTTATCGCCTGATTAAAAGGCTCTTTATAGGGTAATTCTATTGTTTTCCTTTCTTTGGAATCATCGTACCAAAACTGTGCATTTACTTTTTGTTCTTTTCCCAAGACATTATAATGGAAAGAAATCGTATCGTTATTAGTGGAAAGGATAATTTCTTGCCGGGATTTATAAAAAGTAGCGGATTGTCGTGAAACCAACATTTGATTATCATAAGTATATGCTTTAACCTGAACAGAATAGGAACAATCGGATGCTCCGAACAATCCGGAAGGAATATCTACTGTGGTAGGCTTATCGTTCTCCAAATCAATCTTTTGATACATCAAGGTATCGGGCAACACCAAGATATCCGTATAAGAATTCAACACATTGCTTCTTGTAATTAATACCTCCGCTTTCATATCTTGCAAGAATAAGCCATTGGCATCTAAAGCTTTGATTGTAATACGGTTAGTATCCGGATCATACTGATTTTGTGTTTGTAGTTGGGTCTCTATTCTGCTATCAAACAATTCATAATCTTCATATTTGAAACCGGTATTGGCAACAATTCTTCCTTTTTTATCGCGTAATTGGATAGTATAATAGTTATCCAGTCGCAATTTCAGCGAATCATGCAGAAATATTTCTCCTGCATAACCACCCGGATGATAAGGAGATAATGTGGTAATCTTTTTATAGCCGGCAGGAGCGCTCATCCATATTCCTAATTCTTCCTTCAATGGACGCCGCCGTTCTGATAAAGCATAAGATTTGAAGCGAATGGTTTCGCCCGGTTTATATTTGTTTTTATCCGTTATCATATAGCTGTAAAAGTCAGGACCCCTATCCGAATCGTCATATCCGCCATACCATGGATTCACAAAATGCTTGGACAAATTAAACATCACGGTGAATTTATCCAATTCTACCGTTAAGAGCCGGTTAGCCTTTTCGGAATCGTCATCAATGGTATAGGTATGACTGGCTTTATCGAAGTAAACACCGGTATCAAATAAACGCCAACGACCTTTGATCCGTACTTTAGCGTCGTCGCGTATTTTCCCTTCGGCATCAACTACTTGCAAAGTCAGCACACCGTATTCTCTGAACAGAAAAACTTGAAAAGGCATTACAGGCACATACCGGTAACCGACCTGATTCTGATAGACATCGGCAAATATAAAATGACCTTGTCTGGGACGATCTTTCCATTCACCGGAAAAGGAACCTGCCGGCGTATGCAGCATACGCAAAATCAGGCTGTCTTTCGGCTCGCTTTTGATCAGCTGCTCCGCTTCCTTATTACTGATCTCGTAAACAAATGTTTTTCCCGGATTATCTTGCCATTTGATAACTTGAGCATGAGAAGCCATACATAATAGCAGAAGAAACGGCAACGTGAATCCGTAAAGGCCTTTAGATTTCATTTTCCAAATATTTTAAATGTTTCATTCTTAAGTTCACCCGGTAGTTTTATTCCTCTTAATTGTAAACTCCGAAGCCATCTTTTCACATCATCAGTCTGCATTGTGTAGAGGATTTCGCGGAATTCTTCCATTTCGTTTTCAGTATATTCATCGGAATTTTTTCCTTTATAAGCGTCTAATTCTTCGTCATCGTAATATTCAATCTCTTTATTTGATACAGTTTTGAGAAAACCTTTTTCGCAAACTTCATGAGCGCCGCAACAAAAATTATTCTCCTGAGAATGAGCGCATCCTTTAGAACTTGTTTCTGTAAAATCTAATTCTTTTTTTGTTATTTTTCTCCTGATTTGTTCGATTAAACCAACAATCAACAAGAATATGATAAAACCAATAACTAATTTTAGTACCATAAATATATCTTTTTTACCCCTAAATCCCCTAAAGGGGACTTTTGGTTTCTGAAAAAACCGAAAATGACTATGATCTTTTGCACGCTAAAAGTCCCCTTTAGGGGATTTAGGGGTGTTGAATCCTGCTTCCTTCAAATCTTTCCAATAATTGGGATATGATTTGGAGACGACCTGCGGTTCGTTGATAATAATTTTTCCAAAAACTAATGATGCCGGAGCGAAAGCCATAGCCATTCGATGGTCTTCATAAGTGTCGATTACCGGATTTTCTTCCGGTTCACATTTCTCTCCATTCCATTCTAAAATACTGTCATCGGAATCAGCAATGATATATCCCATTTTTTTTAATTCTTTTTGTAATGCAGATATTCGATCAGTTTCTTTAATTCTTAAACTTTGTAATCCTGTAAAACGAAAAGGTATGTTTAATAAACAACAAGTAACTACAAAAGTTTGCGCCATATCCGGTTCATTCACAAAATCATAAACAAATTTGGCAATCCGGTTTGTATTTTTTGATAGACGAATGCCTTTTTTCGTATAATCGGTGGAAACGCCCAAACAATCGAACAATTTTGCTATTCCGGCATCTCCCTGAGGACTCTTTTTTTGTAACCCTAATAATTCTATATCTACATTATTGGAGGTTAGCGCTAAAACTTCGTACCAATAAGACGCAGCCGACCAATCACTTTCAACGAGATAAGGTGTTGGCAAATAATCCTGATGTTCAATCCGAATGACATTGCCGTTTAATTGGGCAATAACTCCGAAATCCCGCATCATTTGGCAGGTAAGTTGAATGTATGGTCGAGAAACAATTTCACCTTCCAGCTTTAAAGTTAATCCGTTTGCCATTGAGGGAGCTATCATCATCAATGCCGAAATGTATTGGGAGCTGATGCTTCCGTCTAATGAAATTGTGCCTCCGGTTAATTTTTTACCTTTTATTTTGAGAGGAGGGAATCCTTCTTTTTCAACATATTCAATATCAGCTCCTAATTGCCGGAGTGCATCAACCAAAATTCGGATCGGGCGATTTTTCATTCGTTCGGTTCCGGTGATGATATGTTCCTTTCCTTCGAGCTGAGCAAGATAAGCAGTCAAGAAACGCATAGAAGTTCCTGCAGCGCCGATGTTTATTTCATATTGATTGTTAGAAAAAGCGGCAATCATTACTTCGGTATCATCGCTATCCGAAAGATTTTCTATTGCAAAAGGACTTTTACTTAATGCTTTTAAAATCAAGGCTCTGTTACTGATGCTTTTGGAAGCAGGCAATAAAATGGAAGTATGTGTTAATTTTTTGGGTGGTTGGATTATATATTTCATTGTTAAAATAATTTATATAAGTTACAAAATTACACAATTAAATTAAAAATACTACCTTTGCAAGCCTAAACTATTTAGTAGACTTTCAGCCAAAATGAAAACATTGTATGCAAACGAATTGCAGTCGTTGGATGAATTAAAATCCGGGGTCGCTGCAACTATCGGATTTTTCGATGGCGTACACCTTGGCCATCGCTTTCTCATAGAACAACTTAAAGATGTCGCGCGAAAAGCAGGTGTTCCATCAGCCGTTATTACATTCCATATTCATCCCCGCAAGGTCTTACAAACCGACTATGTGCCTGAATTGCTTACGTCTTTTGAAGGAAAGCTTCATCAACTTTCAACAACCGGAATTGACTATTGTATTGTCATTGATTTTACCAAGAAACTTTCCGAATATTCTGCCTGTTCATTTATACAAGATATTCTATTTGAACAATTCCATGTAAAGTATTTGATTATTGGATACGACCACAGATTCGGCAAAGACAGGGTTGATGGTTTTGATGAGTATAAGGGATATGGCAAAGCAGTCGGTATGGAAGTAATCTTGGCAGACCCGTTGACAGAAGAAGAAGTTCACCACAGTTCAACGGCAATCAGGAAAATGTTGGAAAAAGGTCGTGTGAAAGATGCCGCGCAATTGCTTTCGTATAATTACAGATTGAAAGGAGTTGTTGTGAAAGGCAATGGAGTAGGAAGTAAAATAGGTTTTCCAACTGCTAATATCGATTTATTTGATAAAGGTAAAATTATACCTCAAGACGGGGCTTATGCAGTTTGTGTTAATGCTGAAGGAAACATTTATAAAGGAATGTTATATATAGGTTACCGGCCTACTCTTTTTAGTAAGGGAGAATTAAGACTTGAAGTGAATATATTTGATTTTTCAGGTAATTTATATGGGAAGCCGATTCTTGTAGAGTTTATAGATCATTTGCGTGAAGATGTAAAATTTCAGCAAGAAGCCGATTTGGTGAAGCAATTGGAAGAAGATAAAAAAAATGCCTTGAAGATATTGACACAGATAAATATCAATGAAGAAAGTTTTAATCACAGGAGCTAACGGGCAACTTGGAAACGAAATAAGGGTTTTGTTTGAATTTTATCCTCAATTTGCATTTTTTCCTACAGATATTGCAGAATTGGATTTATGTAATAAACAAGCGGTTGATGATTTTATAACGGCAAACAAAATTGATTACATCGTGAATTGTGCAGCCTATACGGCTGTAGATAAAGCCGAAGACGAAATTGAATTATGTTATAAAGTCAACAGGGATTCTGTTGAAAACTTGGCTAAAGCTGCTTCAGGAAAAGCGAAAGTGATTCATGTTTCAACCGATTATGTCTTTGATGGACAGGGAGAAAAACCTTATAAAGAAACAGACTTGACGAATCCACAATCTGTTTATGGAAAAAGTAAGCGGGAAGGAGAAGAAGTCCTTTTGAAAAACTGTAAAGAAAGCATTATTATCCGTACAGCTTGGTTGTATTCTTCTTTCGGGAATAATTTCGTAAAAACAATGATACGTTTGGGGAAAGAACGCGATTCGTTGAATGTTGTTGCCGATCAGACCGGAACTCCGACTTATGCTGCAGATTTGGCTAAAGCTATCATGGACATTATTGTTTTTGATACGGAAAACCAATCGTTTCCAACCGGAATTTATCATTACAGCAATGAGGGTATTTGTAGCTGGTATGATTTTACTTTGAAAATCCATGAATTAGCCGGCATCACTACTTGTAAGGTAAATCCGATAACTACCGGTCAATATCCAACGAAAGCTAAACGTCCGATGTATAGCGTGTTGGACAAAACAAAAATAAAAAAAACATTTGGTTTGGAAATCCCCGAATGGAAAGAAAGTTTGAATAAATGTATAAATATAATTAATTAAACACGGAGTAAAGGGAGTTTATTTCACGGAGTAACACGGAGAATTATTATTAAAAACTCCGTGTTACTCCGTGAAATAAACTCCCTTTACTCCGTGTTTAATAAAAACAAAATGAGCGATTTAATTAAAGAAATCCAGCGACGCAGAACATTTGCAATTATCAGCCACCCTGATGCAGGAAAAACGACGTTAACCGAAAAATTATTGCTTTTCGGAGGCGCTATTCATGTAGCAGGAGCTGTCAAATCTAATAAGATTAAAAAAACGGCGACATCCGACTGGATGGAAATCGAAAAACAACGCGGTATTTCGGTTGCGACCTCTGTCATGGGTTTCGACTATGAAGGATATAAGATCAACATTTTGGATACTCCCGGACACCAGGATTTTGCTGAAGATACTTACCGGACATTGACTGCTGTTGATAGCGTTATTATTGTTGTCGATATTGCCAAAGGGGTAGAGCAGCAAACCCGCAAACTGATGGAAGTTTGCCGGATGCGTAAAACTCCTGTTATTGTGTTTGTCAATAAAATGGACCGTGACGGTCAAGATCCTTTCGATTTGCTCGATGAGCTTGAACAGGAATTGAAAATTAAGGTACGTCCGTTGAGTTGGCCTATTGATATGGGACAAAATTTCAAAGGAGTTTGTAATATTTACGAAGAAAAATTAGACTTATATACTCCCAGTAAACAAACCATTACAGAATCGGTTGCTTTCAAAGATGTAAACAATCCCGAATTAGAGAAATTCATCGGAGAAAAATTAGCGGATAAACTTCGCGCCGATTTGGAATTAATCGAAGGGGTTTATCCCGAGTTCAATGTCAATACTTATTTAAATGGAGAAGTGGCTCCTGTATTTTTCGGTTCTGCACTGAATAATTTCGGAGTAAAAGAATTGCTGGATTGCTTTGTGAGGATAGCTCCATCTCCTCGTCCGGTGCAGGCTGAAGAACGGATAGTAACTCCTGAAAAAGATCTATTTTCAGGGTTTATTTTCAAAATCCATGCCAATATGGACCCGAATCACCGCAGTTGTATTGCCTTTTTGAAAATTTGTTCGGGAGAGTTTGAGCGCAATGCGAATTACAAACATGTGCGTTTCGGTAAAATAATGCGCTTTTCTTCTCCGACAGCTTTTATGGCTCAGAAAAAAGAAACAGTCGATGAGGCTTTTGCCGGCGATATTATCGGATTACCGGATACCGGAAATTTCAAAATCGGAGATACTTTAACTGCTGGAGAAGAGCTTCATTTCAAGGGATTACCGAGTTTTTCTCCCGAAATGTTCAAGTACATCGAAAATGCAGATCCGATGAAGGCTAAGCAATTGAATAAAGGAATAGACCAACTGATGGATGAGGGTGTAGCGCAACTATTTACGAATCAATTCAATGGACGTAAAATCATTGGAACGGTAGGACAATTACAATTTGAAGTTATCCAATATCGTCTGTTGCACGAATATGGCGCTCAATGTAAGTGGGAACCAATCAATCTATTCAAGGCTTGTTGGATTGAAAGCGATTTTCCCGACGAATTGGAAAATTTCAAGAAGCGTAAATTCCAATATATGGCTAAAGATAAGGAAGACAGAGATGTCTTTTTAGCCGATTCCAATTATGTGTTGCAGATGGCGCAACAAGATTTCAAGAATATCCGGTTTCATTTTAGTTCGGAGTTTTAATCAAGGTGTTATAGCTTCCGCCCTGCTAATACAATATCCGGAAAAATATCCGGCTCCACCGTTTGATATATTAGAGGTAATGTTGGCAGGCGGACCTCCGAAAAAAGGATTGGAGCCTTCCATTTCGCGCTGGCATTGTGTAATAAATTCAAAATAACCTTTAGGGATTTTGCTCATTTGCAATTCAACTTTATCTCCTGATGCTAAGTAAACAGAGTTTTTCCTTCTTTCTTCCGAGTCGGTTGCCCAATTGTCAATGCTATCGAAAAATTTCAGAGTAAGTCCGCTAACATATTGTCCGTCAAACATAACATCATCAAGTATAAGATATTTACTTAATTTTGAGGAAATGAGGGAATCTCTGACTGAGAATTTACACAAATAGAAATCTTCTCCTTCGGGTTCGTTTCCATATAAATTCACTGAATAATTTTTATGCCCCATCATCTCGACAGGAACAATTTTTATAGAGTCGAGGCCTAAAGAGGGAAAAATTGTTGTCGATGCTTCGTAAATGTTATTATCTCCGTCGGAATTAATTTCTACTTTTAACGAATAAGAGACTCCGGTTTCTGCTGCCCATTTCGTTTTTGTTTCATACAAGCCGGGAACCGTATCGTTTTCAAAAAACTCGTAAGTTTTGTCGTTAGAACCTGTGACTTTTACCGTTGCTCCGGATATTCCAACATTGGGTTGAGTGTCGAAATAGGGAGATGACCAGGTAACTTTGACGCTCTTCTGTGTGAATTCGTCGGTTAATATCCCATAAATAACAACTACCGGTTTAGAATTATCGGTATGGATTGTTATGTCTTCTGTGCAAGAAAAGGACAGAAACAAGAGCATGGAGATTGTTATATATTTCATATTTCTAAAACTTAAAATTATATGTTATGGAAGGAACAATACCGAATAAATAAGTCATTTGTGCTACCGGAGGTTTGCCATCTTCCTGATTATAACTGATTATCCACGCATTTTTTCGTCCGTAGGCATTATACAGGGAGACGTTCCATTCACTTTTCCATCTCTTTTTAGAATTAGGATTGGGGATATAATTGAGAGACAAATCCAACCGGTCGTAGTTGGGCATTCGATATTCATTTCTTCCGGAATAAATGGGAAAACGTTCTCCTTCTATATCCATACCACCGGTAGGATAAGTGGTCGGATTTCCGGTTGCAAATACCCAATTGCCCGAAACATTGAATTTAGGTGATATTTCGTAATTCATTACGATGTTGAATACGTGCGTTTTGTCATAAGGGGCGAGATATGTTTTACCATTGTTGATTTCGGGAATCGTGCGTTCGGAACGTGAAAGCGTATAATTGGTAAACCCGGTTAGCCGTCCGGTATTTTTTCTTACCATTAATTCCAAACCATAAGCTTTTCCGGTTCCCGTGCGGATTTCTCCTTCAAGATGCCTGTTTAACATCAAATTAGCGTGGTCGGCGAAGTCAATCACATTTTTCAAATCTTTATAATAAATTTCGGCCGATGTTTCGAACATATTGTCTTTAAAATTTCTGAAGTATCCTACCGAAAACATATCCACCTGTTGTGGCTTTATATTCGGACTTGCCGAAAACCAGACGTCCAATGGAGAACCCGATGCCGAATTGTTGGCTAATTGCATGAATTGCACATTATGAGCGTAGTTGGCCTTAACCGAAGAATTAGGATTAAGCTTATAAACTAATCCTACACGTGGTTCGAGAGCTTTATGGGTATAGTAAATTTGCCTTGAGTTATATACGACGGAATCTTGTACTTTATGATCGTCACCGTAATTATAAACCGTTCCGGGTCCTATATTTTGGAAAATAGTTCCACGTAATCCGTATTTCACAATCAACGCATCTGTTATTTTCTGTTCGTTGGATAAATAAATACTGCTTTCGAGGGCGTAGGTATTTTCCATATTATAATCTTTGACCATCATCGGAGACACAACAAGTCCCGGATTGATACGATGCCAAGTCGATGTTACTCCATAGTTTAAATTAAATGTATTGTTAAGTTGTTGTGAAAAATCGGCGCGGAGCATCAAATCGAACATACTTGCATCCCATCTCAGTTTTGCTCCTTCAATATTTGTAGCCATTCCATAATCGTAGTTTGTAGCATTTAAGCTGAATTTGCCGTAGAGTTTATCCGAAAAAATGTGCGACCAGGTGAGTGACGAGGCTCCATTACCATACGTAAAGTCTCCGGGTTTAGCTCCGAATGCATCTTTGCCATAGTAGGCATTCAACGATAACCGGTCGCGGCTTGAAAACTTATGCGAAATTTTAGCATTCAAATCATAAAAATAGAGAATAGCGCTATTGATTGCTTCGTCGCTCGAAAGTTTCAGGAATAAGTCGGCATAACTTCTCCGGCCGGAAATTAACCAGGAAGTATTTTCTCCAATAGGTCCTTCCAGCATCAAACGGCTCGAAATCAACCCCAATCCTCCTGAACCTGAAAAACGATCGGGCATATTTTCTTTTGTTTGTACGTCGAGCAGGGAAGAAAGCCGTCCGCCGTGCTTGATTGGAATATCTCCTTTGTAAAGTTCCAATCCGCTTATGACATCGTTATTAAAAACAGAGAAAAATCCCATCATGTGTGAAGGATTGTAGACTGTGGTGTTGTCAAGCAATATTAAGTTTTGGTCGGGTGAGCCGCCACGCACGCTGAATCCCGAACTTCCTTCGGAAGTAGCCTGAACGCCCGGCAATAATTGAATGGCTTTGATAATATCAACTTCGCCCATCAATGCCGGCATTTTTTTAATGGCGCTCATACTCAATTTTTCGACTCCCATATTAACACTCGAAACATTTTCATCAGGTTTTTTGCCGGAAACGACAACTTCCCGTAATGAAATAGTATCTTTTAAAGATTCAGAAGAGATTTGTTTTATATTATCTTTTTGAGAAAAAGAAGAAAAACAAAAGAAAAACCCTCCGGTTATTAAAAATAAACGCAGCTTTATTTGGACAGGCATAAATTACTTTTAATTAATTAAGCTGTCAAAAGTAGGTATTTATTCCAAAACTGCTAAATAAATTTTTCGCATCGTAACCTAAAAATACTTAAAAATAAAGTTCTACCTTTGCAAGTTGAAAATAGAAGTTAGAAGTTATGCAAACAGTTTTAAGTGGTATCCGCTCTACAGGGAATCTGCACCTCGGAAATTATTATGGCGCTCTTCGTAATTTTATTAAAATGCAGAATGAATATAATTGCTATTTTTTTGTAGCTGATTATCATTCGTTGACCACGCATCCCGACCCGAAGATGCTGCACGAAAATGTAAAAAATGTGTTAGTCGAATATTTGGCGGCAGGGTTGGATCCTGAAAATTCCACAATATATATTCAAAGCGATATTCCCGAAATTTCGGAATTATATCTTTTGTTGAACATGCACGCTTATATGGGTGAATTAATTAAAACGCCTTCTTTCAAAGAGAAAGCGCGTAAGCAACCCGAAAATGTCAATGCCGGACTGTTGACTTATCCTGTTTTGATGGCGACGGATATTCTCATTCATCGCGCTGATTTCGTCCCGGTTGGGAAAGATCAGGAGCAACATATTGAATTAACGCGAAAATTCGGACGTCGTTTCAACAATTTCTATGGAGTGGAATTTTTCCCGGAACCTAAAGCGTTTAATTTCGGAACGGATTTGATTAAAATTCCCGGATTAGACGGCAGCGGTAAAATGGGAAAATCGGAAGGGAATTGTATTTATCTGAAAGATGACCCGAAAACGATAGAAAAGAAAGTTAAAAAAGCCTTGACAGACCAGGGACCAACCGAACTTAACCAAGTGAAGCCCGAATGTATAGAAAATCTGTTTACCATTCTTCGCATTGTTTCAACTCCCGAAGTAGTGCAACATTTTGAAGAAAAATGGAACACTTGTGAAATTCGTTACGGAGATCTCAAAAAGCAATTGGCTGAAGATATTATTACCATAATCAACCCGATTCGTGAACATATTCTGGCAATAGAGAATAATGATACTTATTTGCATCAAGTGGCAAAATTGGGCGCTGAAAAAGCACGGGAAAGCGCATCGAAAACAGTAAAAGCAGCGAGGGAAATTATGGGATTCCGGTCGTTTTAAGATTAGCCACGAATTTCACGAATTTACACTAAGTAATAATTTTTGTATTAGTGTAAATTCGTGAAATTCGTGAAATTCGTGGCTAAATGTATCTACCTACCTTTTAGTAATCTGTTATACCACTTTTCATCTTCAATTATTTGCAGCGCTTTTTTGTATGGTTCATTATCCAGATTTATTACTTGAAAATATTCGTTCATATCCCAGAAATCTCTGGCTATAAGCGCTTTGAGTTGTAGTCTGATGAGTGGTTCCGACTTTTGGAATTCTTCCATATCTTTTGCAGTCAAAACATCATCAAGAGTATCTTTCACGGAAATATCAGTAGAATCTTTGCTGCTTGAGATTTTATCCTCTTTCACCATATTCAATAGATCATTCAATAAATTATCACTGACAAAATAATTTTCCTCAAATTTTTTGAATGTAGGATATTCTTTCTTCAATTCATCTCTGTTTTTGTCGATGTAGTTCATAACCAACTTGTTGACAATCCCTTTGGCTATGATATTGCGATGGAAAGCAGTATATCTTGAGGTGTCGATAGGAACGAAATAATCGGGCATAATCCCTCCGCCGCCATACACGACACGGTTACTTATTAGCGTATGGAATTTAAGTGAGTCCGGGAAATGTATACTATCGGCGCTGATCATTTCACCACGGTTATACCGGTCGGCCAAATCTTTGCTATAACTGTCGGCATCACCTTTTGTATATGGTTTTTGAATATTGCGTCCGGTAGGAGTATAATAATGGGCTGTTGTAAGTCGGATCATTGAACCGTCGGGTAACGGAATCGGACGTTGTACCAACCCCTTACCAAAACTTCTGCGGCCTACGAGCGCTGCCCGATCCCAATCTTGTAGCGCTCCGGCGACGATTTCGCTGGCAGAAGCCGAAGTCTCGTTGATCAAAACGACCAATTTCCCTGTTTCGAATAATCCTTTGCCGGTGGTTTTAGCATCATCACGTCTTTGTCTGGCTCCTTCCGTGTACACTATGGTTTTATCGCCACCCAAAAATTCGTTTACAATATCAATGGCCGCGTTTAAATAGCCGCCGCCATTATCTTGCAAGTCAAAAATCAGATTTTTCATACCTTTGGCCTGCAATGCTTTGAGAGCCTCAACAAATTCATCGTGGGAAGTTGCGGCAAAACGATTCAAGCGAATATAACCGGTTTCTTTATCCACCATATAAGAAGCTTCCAAACTATGAATAGGAATCTTATCCCTGATAATTTTGAAATCGATTAGTCCCGGCACGTGATTACGAAGTACTTTCACATCGACTGTTGTCCCCTTTTTCCCACGCAAACGTCTCATGATATCGGTGTTTTTCAGTTTCATTCCCGCAATCAAGGAATCATTTACCTGAACGATACGGTCGCCCGCCAATAAACCGACTTTTTCCGATGGACCTCCGGAAATAACGCTCACTATATAAAGAGTATCCGTAAGCATGTTAAATTGAATGCCGATACCTTCAAAGTTTCCTTGTAAAGGCTCGTTCATTTCTTTCACTTCTTCCTGATTGAGGTAATTTGAATGAGGATCTAATTCTTTCAGTAAGGAAACAATAGCATCATCGGCTAATTTATTTTCGTCTATATTATCGACGTATAAATTTTCAATGGAAAATAAAACTATATTTAATTTACGACTTGCGGCGCTTCCGTTTATTTGTCCGAAAGCAACCAAGTTGGAAATTAAAATTAACAGCAATGTTACAAAAATTTTTCTCATTGTTTTAGATAAATAATTGATTCGACAAAGGTACGATTCTTTTCTTATTCTCTCGAAAATATTTAATTACAATTTTATTCTGTAAAATTAGGAATGATGGCTGAAATTATCGTTCGTAGTTTTGCGAATTACGAAAAATGTTTATATCTTTGCGCACAGTAATTATTGAATGATGATAACGAATGAATTAATAGCAGAACATGAACGGTTGGCTCGTTTCGCAAAGGCAATGGGACATCCTGTCAGGATAGCCATTTTGCAAATGCTGGAAAAGAAAGCCTGCTGTTATCACGGCGATATGTCCGATAAGTTGCCTATTGCTAAAAGTACGCTGTCGCAACACTTGAAGGAGTTGAAAGAAGCCGGGTTAATCTATCAGGAAACAAATATGTTGCCAAGCATCAAGTATTGCATTAACAAGGAAAATTGGCAGTTGGCTAAACAATTGTTCGATGAATTGTTAATAGAAACAATTTAATGATTTTTACAAACAAAAAAATAAAATTTAATTTAGTATGGGTTTTTTTAATAATCTATTTAATACAAGTCCTAAAGTTGACTTGAAGGAGCTTTTAAACAATGGAGCAGTATTGCTGGATGTTCGTACAAGAGGTGAGTATGCCGGAGGACATGCGAAAAATTCAAAAAATATTCCTTTGGATGAATTAAATGCTCAGCTGCACAAATTAAATAAAGAGCAAAACTTTGTAGTCGTTTGCGCCAGTGGAATGAGAAGCGGCAACGCCGTGGGCATGATGAAGCGAAACGGCTTTGTAAATTGTTATAATGGCGGAAGCTGGATAAATTTTAGGAACTAATAAAACATGTAAGACATGAAAAATTTAACAGTAGCAGTTTTAGCAACTGTTTTAAGTATGAGTTGTCTGTCGTGTAGCGGACAACAAAAAAGCAAAAATAAAGAAACAACAATGAAAACTATTAAATTGACTAAAGCGGATTTTTTAACAAAAATCGCAAACTACGAAACTGATCCAAAAGGATGGAAATATTTAGGCGATAAACCGGCTATCATCGATTTTTATGCCGACTGGTGCGGACCTTGCAGAATGGTAGCGCCATTACTTGAAGAACTCGCAGAAGAATACGCCGGCAAAATCTATATTTATAAAGTAGATACGGAAGCAGAACAGGAACTTGCGGGAATTTTTGGAATAAGAAGTATTCCTTCGATATTGTTCATTCCGATGACCGGACAACCCCAAATGGCTCAAGGCGCTTTGCCCAAGAGCGAATTGAAGAGAGCTATCGATGATTTTTTGTTGAAATAAATTATCCAAGGGTTGTTTCGTGTAATTTGTAGCCTTTTAAGACAACCTCTTTTTAATTTAAGATTACTGCATTTTCTGTGATTTGCAAGGCTGTATTTTTTCCGCAAACCAAAGGGTAATTATCTTTTACATGTCCTACGGAAAAATTGAAACAGACAGGATAGTTGTAATCGGCAACCAAATCGGCAATAGACTTGTATATGGTTTTGTTCATCGACGGATCTTCTTCACAGTTGGAGAACTGCCCAATAATTAGGCCTGAAATATTTTGAAGGACTTTACTTAGTTTCAAATTATACATCATGCGTTCAATATGGTATGGTTTTTCTCCGACATCTTCGATGAATAAAATAGTATTTGACGCAGGGAAGTCGTATGGAGTTCCCCGAAGACTACTTAATACGGACAGATTACCTCCTCTGAGTATACCGGTTATCTTTCCAATCCGGTTGAGAGGATGAGGCTCTATTTCGTAAGTCGGAAATTGTCCGGAAAGGATTTGTTTCAAATAATGACTTGCTTTGTCGTCTTTTGATTCTTCCGATAAATGAGAAGACATCGGGGCATGTAAGCTACATATTCCGGTGTTGTTTATTTTTGCATGTAACGCTGAGATGTCGCTGTAACCGATAACCCATTTCGGATTTTTTTTGAAAGATTTAAGCGAAAGATTTTCTAACAAATGAACGATACCATATCCTCCTCTGGCGCCGAAAACAGCTTTGTTTTCGGCGTTGTCTAAAGCTTTTTGCAAATCATATAGCCGTTCTTGGGGAGTTCCTGCGAAGCGGCCATATTCATTCAAAACAGATTTTCCCAATTCGACACGAAACCCCCAACTTTCCAATACTGATTTGGAACGAAGCACATATTCGGGATTTACTTTTCCAGAAGGAGCGACAATCGTAATCAAATCACCTTTATTTAAAGAAGGAGGAAGCACCATAAATTATTCATTTAATTTAAACACAGAGACACAGAAACACAGAGACACAAGGTTTTTTATTTATTCCTCTGTGTCTCTGTGTTTAAAAATAATTGCTTTTTAAGCATCAATATTGGCGTATGTTGCGTTTTCTTCGATAAATTCCCTGCGGGGGCCAACATCTTCTCCCATCAGCATGGAGAAAATATGATCGGCTTCAGCCGCATTGTCGATGGAAACCTGCCGGAGCGTGCGGTTTTCAGGGTTCATGGTAGTTTCCCAAAGTTGTTCCGCATTCATTTCTCCAAGACCTTTATACCGTTGCGTATGGATTGATTTTTCTTCTCCGGCGCCATATTTATCAATGAATAGCTGTCGTTGTTGATCGTTCCAGCAATATTCCTTTACTTTCCCTTTTGTACAAAGATAGAGTGGGGGATTAGCTATATAAAGATAGCCCAATTCCAGCAATTGACGCATGTGGCGGAAGAAGAAAGTCATGATAAGTGTTGCAATGTGACTTCCGTCGACATCGGCATCGGTCATGATAACTATTTTTTGGTATCTTAATTTAATGATATTCAATGCCTTGCTATCTTCTTCAGTACCAATAGTCACCCCTAAAGCGGTATAAATATTTTTGATTTCTTCGCTTTCCAACACTTTGTGGGGCATTGCTTTTTCCACGTTCAGGATTTTCCCCCTCAGTGGCAAAATTGCCTGGAACATGCGGTCGCGTCCTTGTTTGGCAGTTCCGCCGGCGGAATCTCCCTCGACAAGGAAAATTTCACATTTTTCAGGATCTTTGTCTGAGCAATCAGCTAATTTTCCGGGCAATCCTCCTCCTGAAAGCGGAGATTTGCGCTGTACCATTTCGCGGGCTTTTCTGGCGGCATGACGAGCAGTTGCTGCTAAGATAACTTTATCGACAATTATTTTCGCTTCTTTCGGATGCTCTTCGAGGTAATAACCCAAAGCTTCGCTGACTGCCATATCAACAGCGCCGATAACTTCATTGTTTCCTAACTTGGTTTTTGTTTGTCCTTCAAATTGGGGTTCCGCCACTTTAATTGAAATCACGGCGGTAAGACCTTCACGAAAGTCATCTCCGCTAATTTCAATTTTTAATTTTTCCAGCATTTTGGAATCTTCGGCATATTTTTTCAACGTGCGGGTCAAACCACGCCGGAAACCTGCCAAATGCGTTCCTCCTTCAATCGTGTTGATATTGTTTACATACGAAAAAACGTTTTCATTGAAAGAAGTGTTGTAGGTCATAGCGATTTCAACAGGGACGCCTTGTTTTTCCGTAATTATATGTATAACATTCTCTATCAGATGTTCTTTGGCTCCATCTATGAAAGCGACAAATTCTTTCAAACCTTCTTTAGAAAAGAAATATTCTTTTTTAAATGAGCCATCTTCTTTTACAACACGTCTGTCTTCAAGCGAAAGGCTTACTCCGGCGTTCAGATATGCCAATTCACGAAGGCGTCCGGCAAGAATGTCATATTTATATTCCGTAACGATAAAAATAGAACTATCGGGTTTAAAAGTAATAATAGTCCCTGTCTTATCTGTTTTACCGATCACTTCAATATCGTGTAATGATTTTCCACAGGAAAATTCTTGCATGTGTATATTGCCATCCTTATGAACTTCTGCCCGTAAGTATGTAGAAAGTGCGTTCACGCATGAAACGCCTACTCCATGTAATCCTCCGGATACCTTATATGAATCTTTGTCGAATTTACCTCCGGCATGAAGTACTGTCAATACGACTTCCAGCGCTGATTTTCCTTCTTTTTTCATATAATCGACAGGAATTCCACGTCCATCGTCTATTACAGTAATCGAATTATCTTCGTTAATAATAACTGCAATATGAGAACAAAAACCGGCCAACGCTTCATCAATAGAGTTGTCGACAACTTCGTAAACAAGATGATGCAACCCTTTTTGACTGATGTCTCCGATATACATTGCAGGCCTTTTTCTTACGGCCTCTAAACCTTCGAGAACTTGAATATTGTCGGCTGAATAGCCGTTAGAACCATTGGAGAGATTTTTTGTTTCTTCGCTCATATTATTGTTTCTTGTCTTCGTTTTATAAAATAAAAAGCTAACAAAGGTACAAAAAAAATGCGATATTGTCAAGAGAGAGAATTTTTTATAAATATTTTGGCAATAAAGAAAAAGGTTGTATATTTGCACCCGCTAAAGAAAAAGGCTTGGCCCATTCGTCTATCGGTTAGGACGCAAGATTTTCATTCTTGAAAGAGGGGTTCGATTCCCCTATGGGCTACAGTAATAAAAAAATAAAAGAATTTTAAAGAGATGGCAAATCACAAATCATCTGTAAAAAGAATCAGACAAACGCAAACAAGAAGGTTACGGAATCGTTATTACGCTAAAACAACAAGAAACGCAGTGAAAGCGCTTCGTGAGATGACTGAAAAAGCTTCTGCCCAGGAGTTATACAAAAAAGTAAGTTCCATGTTGGATAGGCTTGCCAAGAAAAATGTAATTCATAAAAACAAAGCAAGTAACTTGAAATCTAAGTTAGCCTTGCACGTGAATAAGTTGAACTGAGGATTTTATATTTTCAACAATATAAGAAGCCGGATTTTTCAGTCCGGCTTTTGTTGTTTAATAACGTGCAAAAAATAAGATGACAATTTTTACATAGCGCTAATTTAGAACATAACACGAAATTTTGACCCGGAGACATAACAGCATTCTCCAATCTTTTCTTTATCTTTGTTTTGTTCAATACATAACAAATTTAACTCATTAATTTTTATGAAAACGACCTTGAAATTTAAGTTACGGGCATCGCGACGTGTGCCCGGATGTGGCGTATTAGCGCTACGGGTTACCCGGAACAGGGTAACAAGGATCATGACCACCTCTTGTGTATTATCTTTTGACGAATGGAACGAAAATGAGCAAAAGATAATATTTTTAGAGAACACCTCTTCCAAACGGAAAAAAGAGCTTATCTCCATTGAACGTAAATTGAAAAAAGACCTGCACGAACTTCATGACGCAGCCGGTATGCTGGAAACCCGGGGCAATTATTCTTCCCAGGAACTTCTGAATTGTTTTCGCAACCG
>Ga0123357_10001937_pt1 | contig 22568 bp, 24 predicted proteins | sample TergutEmb28metaG_FD_89873 | JGI IMG/M metagenome (GOLD analysis project Ga0123357, IMG submission 89873) | Embiratermes neotenicus P4 segment gut microbial communities from Petit-Saut dam, French Guiana - Emb289 P4 | ecosystem: Host-associated > Arthropoda: Insects > Digestive system > Gut ... | reverse complement strand
CCAATGGAACCGATGCCACCCTCGAAAGTGGCACCGATGGAACCAATGGAACCGATGCCACCCTCGAAAGTGGCACCGATGGAACCAATGGAACCGATGCCACCCTCGAAAGTGGCACCGATGAGCGAAGTGGAATCGATTCCACCGGCTCAAAATTCCGTCAATTGTGTAAATAGTGGCAGCGATGAACGAAGTGGCAGCGATGCCAGGGGGGTGGAATCGGGGGGTGGCATCGATGCCACCCCTGGCCGTAAAGAAGTAGATCCGCATTTCATTCCTCTTGACAACGACCAAGATAATGTGCTTGCCCGGCGCCCGGTCTCCATCTTCCGTGACGCGAAAGTGAAGGGGTGGCCGAAGAACGACGATGCGAAGACGTGGCCACGCTGGCCGCTCGCTCGAGCGCTCACATACGAGCACCGTTCAGACGCGCATTTCGCTGCTTATTTTGCGCCAGATCATGCGCAGCGACTCACGACCGAAGCGTTCGAGCAGCTCGAAGACATCGAGATGGCGCTCGCCGTGTTCGACGTTGACGCGCCCGACCACGGAGCTCTCAGCGATGTTGATGAGTGGTGGCTCGTCGAGCTACCAAAGGTCACGCGTTTGCTCGCTGACATGCCCGGCGGATACGTGTATCGTACACGCGGTGGGTACCGGCTAGTCTATGCACTTGATGGTGTCAAGATACATGGCAGAAGTGGCCTAAACCGCTGGAAAAAACTGTATTGCTCGTGGGTCGTTTACCTGCGACGCGTCTACCAGATTGTCGCTGACGCTGCATGCAAGGACGCTACACGCCTGTACCGCTACCCGTGTGTGCTCCGTGACGGAGTACAAGAGCGGCGCGAGACAATTGGCGATCCAGAACGCGTTGGTCTCTGGACGTGTGAGCCGACCGCAGAGGACATTGCGGAAGCAAATAATTTAGCGAACGTCAAGGAAAAACAAAATAAGCCTCGAAAAGAGGAAGACGCGGTCCCTGTTCTGTCACACGGGGTGGGCATCCTGTACCACGCGATGGTTGCACGTGGATGGGTTGGGCGTGACGTTGGAGGCAGACACACGATCCTCTGCCCGTGGTCGAGCGAGCACACGGGAGGCTCCGATCATGACTCGTCGACGGTGCTCTTCGCGCCGGCGCCTGGCGAATCTTTCGGTTACCCTCATTGCTCGCACGCACACTGCGCAGGACGCACGATCGCCGATTGGGTAGCCCTGTTCTCTGACTCGGAGCTCAAAGCCGCCAAACGGGCGCTTGGAGGCGAGGAAGAGGACGTCTCGGCCGTCGTTGAGATCGTTGGCACCCCTGCCCTCGTACGTGGCAACGACGGCTCGCCGCTGCACCATGTGGCTAATGTCGTGACCATCCTGACCTCGCACTCAGCATGGCGCGACGTCATCGCATGGGACGCCTTTGCCGAGGCCGCTGTAACGCTGCGTGAGCCGCCGATGCGGTATCAGGATCGACCCGTACGCTATGCGTCTGGAGAGTGGACCGAAGAGGACTCAGCGCGCACGGCTTCGTGGCTTGCAAGTGAATGCGATCTGCCAGTGTCGCCGCTTGTTGTCGATCAAGCGATCTTGACGGTCGCGCATCGACGCGAGATCCATCCGGTGCGCGATTATCTGTCGTCGCTCGCGTGGGACGGCGAGCCAAGGATCGACACATGGCTCGTGAAGTACTTTGGCGCTGAAGACACCCCGTACACGCGCGGAATTGGCTCGCGCTGGCTCATATCGGCTGTTGCGCGAGCTTTTGCGCCTGGCTGCCAGGTCGACTGCATGCTGGTTCTGGAAAGCCAGCAGCAGGGCACGGGGAAGTCTACGGCGCTCGAAGCCCTGGCCGGTCAAGGGTGGTTCGCTGACACGGGGCTCGAGATCGGAAACAAGGACTCGTACCAGTCGATGCGACGCAAGTGGATCTACGAGTTCGGAGAGCTCGATTCGATTCGCGGGCGCGAAGTGACACGAGTGAAAAATTTCATCTCGGCTCGCCAGGACACGTACCGCCCGTCCTACGGTCGTAGAGCGAAAGATTTTCCACGCCAGTGCGTTTTTGCTGGCACGACGAACGAGAGCCAGTACCTGGAAGATCACACCGGGAATCGACGATTTTGGCCGATTCAAACACCACGCATTGATGTTGCCGGCATCGCGCGTGATCGCGACCAACTCTGGGCAGAGGCTCGAGTCAGGTACCAACGAGGAGAGCATTGGCATGCGGACACGTCAGAGTTTCGGGCATTGTGCGAGGCAGAGCAGGCCGATAGGAGGCCACAAGATCCTTGGCTTCCTCTCCTCGAGGAATGGCTTGCGGCGCCGATAAGAGAAGGCGGAGGATTCACGACGGCTACCGTGCTGACAGGGGCGTGTGGCGTAGACAAATCTGACGTCAACACGAGACTCGAGACACGGCTCGCCACGTTGATGAAACAACTGGGGTGGGTCAAAGACGTCCACGCAAGCGTTCGCAAAGGGTCGGAGGGTAAAAAAGTCCGGTATTGGTGGAAGCGACCTGTAGCCACAACCCATCATCAAGATGACGGGGGGGTTGTGGCTAGGGTTGTGGCTATCGATGAGCCGGAAAAACAAGTAGATAATGGCTATAGCCACAACCCCCACAACCTATTTCATCGTACGTATGGAGGATCTGATGAAAGTGTCGTGGGTGGATCAAAAGAGGTCGTGATCAGGATCGATGATTTCCTGCCACGATGTTAAGAAAACGCGTCTGATGCCGTGGTGGTTGTGGTCTTTTGACACTTTATCATTACATTTCAATGACTTAGCATGACCACAACCTGTTTGGGTTGTTCAAAATTACACTGCAAGTGCAAGTACAGGTTCGAGGCTCAAGCTAAACTAACGGATGGGATAGGAAAGGTAGGTATAATATGGGTAAGGTTTTGCGGGTAAGACGCCCCGTATGGGCGAAAAGGAAACCCGACACGAACAAAGATGTTTTCGTTGTCAGCAGTCGCAACATGATCAAAATGGGAGAAAAGCTGATGGTTGAATTAGTTGAATTCAAAGAGGCGGCCATTTTTCAGGGGGAACCTGACGACTTCGGAGCGGATTCGATTGATGCTGCAATGCGAACAATTCGAACATTTGTTGCACTCGAAAAAAGAAAGAATTACGCCTGAACAGTATGGGGGAGTTTCAGGCCGCGAGGTCTACCGCGCGCATGCGTGGATCCTCCGGATAATCAAAATGCGGAACAGGAGCGAAATAATGAGCTTTGCGACCCAAAAATTATCTCACCTAATAAAAAAATACGGAGCGACTGCTATCGGTCAGAGGGTGGGGCTTTCGAGGACCATGATTTCTCAGGTAGCCAATGAAAAAAGAAATGCCAGCGGAGATCTGAGATCTCAGCTTACAAGGTACGGAATTGCATTGTCGGACTGGTCGACGGAGGAAACGGCAGTCGTTCGGCCTCCAAAGAACGAAAACACATCAATCTCAGTTGCCAAACTTCGCGGAATCGATGGTCTACGCGAGGCAATCGCGAAATACAATGAACGGATCGGGGCCATGACCGACGACGATTCCGCCACGGCGTGGGCGTCCGTTCTCCGAGGCAAGGCCGACGCGTCCGACCGGCTCGCGAAACTTCAAGGCGAGGGTGAAATCACCGTACCCCAGATCATTCGATCCAAGGCTTGGCAAGAAATCCTCAAGGCAATCTATCCTGCGCTAGAAAAACACCCCGTTGCAGCGAGGGATATTCAGGGCGCGTTAGCGACGCTTGAAACGTGATTTCAGCACGACGTGAACGAAGAACCAGGGCGCTTACGCTCGTCAGCGAGCTCGATAGGGTATGCGCTCGAGCTGTCGCGTCGAATCCGGTCTCGTTCGCATTGTACCGGAACAGGCCGGTTGCATTTTTTCGTGACATATTGGGTGTTGAGCCAACCGATCAACAAATCCGAGTCCTCGAAGCCTCGCAAATCAAACGAGTAAACGGAGGATGTCGGGTTAGCGTTCCGTCCGGACGATCAGTCGGGAAAAGTCGTCTTGGCGCAGGCATGGGTCTTCATTTCGCGGCTACCGAAGGCCCTAACGCAATGGTCGTATTTACGGCGCCAACCTTCAAACAGGTTCAACGGATATTGTGGCGTGAATTGCGGTTATTGGTTGCTAGCGCAAAAACTCCAATTGGTGTGAACCTCGCCAAAGTGGCAGCAACAGGGATGGAGTTTGCTGATGGGTCTCAAATCCTAGGGATGGTGGCCAAAGATCCAGACAGTTTTCAGGGTCTTCGTGCTCCAAAAATGCGGATTATTGCTGACGAAGCGAGCGGAATCGACGACGACATGTTCGTCGCTTTGGAGGGCAATTTGGCTGGCGGTGGAGACCTCCTTCTCACCGGCAACCCTACCCGCGACGAGGGCTACTTTTTCGATTCTTTTTCCGGAAAGCTTGACTTCGACGTCGTGCGGCTGTCTTCGATTGACTCGCCAAACGTTCGAGCTGGCAAGATTGTCGTGCCTGGCATCGCGACGCGAGAGTGGGTTGAAGCGCGCAAACGGCAGTGGGGCGAGGATTCGCCTCTGTACCGCGTCCACGTGCTCGGGCAAGCGGCGAACCTGCAAGGGTCAAGGCTTTACCCCGACGCGCTTGTAGAGGCCGCTACGAGGCGCTGGGAGGGCATGACGCCCACAGGCAGGATTGTGATTGGTGTCGACCCTGCCGGAAAAACCGGACTCGGTGACGAGACGGCGTTCGCTCCACGTCGCGGGCACAAGGTGCTTTGGGTTCGACGTCGACGAGGATTATCCGAGGATGGGCATGTTGTCGAAATAAACGGAATGATTCGGGATATTCGGCACCATCCGCCGAACAAGTTAGATCTCAGGCTGCAAAATGAAAAAGCCCTCGTAGTGATCGACCGCGACGGCGATGTTGGCGCAAAAGTGTACTCCGCGCTCGTAGCGGAGGCCGAGCGTTCGGGCGCAACGTTTGAAGTTCGAGGCATTCGCGGCTCGGACAAATCACGACGCCATCCGCGCGAGATTGCTCTCGTGCGCGATGAATTGGCGATCAATCTGGTCGAGAGGCTGAACGAGCTAGGAATTCCTAGTGACGGAAAATTGCAGGAGGAAATGGCAAAAATTCGCATCGTCGAAATGGAAAATGGTAAGGCAAAAATCGTCTCAAAAAAGGTATTGCGCAAAGAGCTAGGACGGTCGCCTGACTCGTTCGATGCGCTCACCCTCAGCGTGTATTACGACGATGAGCCAGGGGAAATCGACGTGCCCATGGCGGTGAGCGCAGATGGTGACGATGGGCCGTGGACCGATCAATCTCCGTACGACGGGCCGCTGAGCCCGTACGGAGGCGTGTAATGCGCTCGCAAGGGTCAAGGATGCTTGGGCAGGTCAAGGCCTCGCAGGCGGATGTTGCGCGCATCTGCGGGGTGGTTCAGTCCACGGTTTCGCGGTGGGTGAGCGGGGCGAAGATCCCAGAGCCGAAGCATCGTGAAATCTTGAGACGGGAGTATGGCATTCCGGTCTTCGCCTGGCCGCCTGACCATGCCGAGGTTTTGCAGTTTGTAACGACTGAATTGGCAAAGAGAGCTCCAAACGTTTTGGCTTCGATTCTGGCTGATTTCAAGCGTCAAACGATAGACGGGTGAGAATATGCTCTAGGGGGCAACATCCAGCCCGTACATCATCGGTGTGCGTGCAACGAGCAACGCCGATGGCTGGGGGGCAGCGCGCGAGTTCATCGCGTTCGCTGAGGCGGCGCTCGTGCGTTCGCGCCATGCGCGGCGTGTGGACGAGGAAGATGATGCGGACGATGGAGTGGAGACCGTCGATCCATATCAGGGTGGGCTCGATCCATACGCTTGGGGGGGCGCATGAACCTTGTTCGCGCGTCAGAGCAAGGGATTCTCCGACGTATTTTCGCGTCGCTATTCCTGCCCTTTTACCGGCCGCAGCCGCCGCAAAGCATATTTGAGGGATATGCCGAGCAAGAGCGGCTCGAGCGCCCGCTCCGTCCGACAGCGCAAACGCGTTGGCTGCAACAGGATGTCGAGCACGCAATTATCTTAGCGGACAGCGGAGACCTTTCAAAAGCAGCGCGCCTCGTTGCGAGCTTGCGTAGGGATGGAACGTATTCTGGTCTTATGTCCACGCGGGCTGGCGGTCTTATCCGCCTACCCCGGATATTTCGCGGCACTCCCTCGGTCGTTGCAGACTTGGAGGGCAGCGACGACATCGGGTTATTCGACCGGGTTCACCCGGCCAAAGAGCTCGAACAATTCACGTCAGATGGAATTACACTTGGCGTAGCCGTCGCGGAATACCTGCCGGTTCCTGGGCGTGACGAGCCGATATTCGTTCGGCTAAATCCAGAATTCCTTCGCTACGTTTGGTCGGAAGATCGGTGGTATTTCCTTTCGATCGCCGGGCGGTTGCCAGTTACTCCTGGTGATGGGCGATGGGTTCTTCATACTCCTGGCGGATATCAGGAGCCGTGGCGCGGAGGCCTTTGGCCTTCGCTTGCTCGAGCGTATGTCGCTAAAGATCACGCTGGACTGTATCGCGAGAATTATAACAACAAACTCGCAAATCCGGCGCGCGTAGCGGTTGCGCCCGCAGGTGCAAGCGATCAACAGAAGCAGACGTTTTGGCGTCGCGTCATGCAATGGGGGATCAATACCGTATTCGGTTTGCCTCCTGGCTGGGATATTCGACTGTTGGAAAGCAACGGTCGCGGATTCGAGGTCTTTAGCCAAACCATCAAGGACGCCGACCGCGAGATAATGATCGACATTTCCGGCCAAATCGTCACCATTGACGGAGGCGCCGGCTTCGCGAACGCGGACATCCACGCGACAATTCGCAGCGATCTCATCCAAGGTGATGGACTCGGCGTTGCGACGACGATCAATTCGCAGGGGCTTCGACCACTTATCAACCGACTCTACGGGCGAGGAGCCCGAGGTCTTATCGCGTGGGACACGCGAGCGCCGGTTGATCTGAAAACGGAGGGCGAAGCACTTTCTGCGTGCGCGAAGGCGATTCAGGATATTGATAATGCTCTCAGATCAAGGGGTCAGTGCAGTGATGTGAGCGAGATACTGACTCGTTTCCGAGTGCCGACAATTCCGCTCGACATTACAGTGAATCGTTCGGAAATGGACGACGCGCAAGCCGACGATGCAGCCGAGAAATTGGCCGCAAAGATGACGGAGTACGCACTTGCTCGCTGCGAGCACGGTTCATCAAATCGCTGCCGTCTTTGCGGAATTGAGCGCATTCGGGACTTCGAGACTGCGCCTGACGGATCGCACAACTGGAAAATTCTATGGCGGCCAATAAATAATAAATTGTCGCCGCAGCCTCCCGAGTTGCGCCTTCTGCAAGGAGGGTTGGCAGCATGATTCGGACGGTCAAAGCTTTCGCGGCGAGGACACCGCCAGCGGAAATTCAGCTCTGGAATTCCGGCCAGAATTCTACGGATTACGGCGTTCACATTTGGGATGACCGAAGCCGAAAAGAGGTCATGGATCGGTACCTCGCGCGAGGTAACCCTCTTTTGATCGACATTGAGCATGCTGGCACGACGCTCAAAAATGGCGAGCCAGCGCCTACCGGCGGATACGCCAAACTCGAATTGCGTAACGGCGCACCGTGGTTGGTGTTTTCTTGGTCGGATTTCGCGAGGCAGCAAATCGAGTCGGGAGAGCGGCGGTTCTTATCGCCGGAATACGACGTCGACAAAGATACTGGGGAAATTACCGCTTTATATCGGGTTTCATTAGTCGGCGATCCGGGCACGCATAGCGCTCGAGTTTTGGCGACGAGGGGAGAAAGCATGGATCTGGATGTTATTTTGGCCGCTCTGCGTGCCGCGTTAGCGGCCGAAGATCCGGCCGTTGCAAAAGAATCAATTACCAATTTGCTCAACGAGCTGCAAAAGACGGCCGGCAGCGATGCGCCATCGGCGCCGCCATCGTCCAGCGATGCAGCGACAAGCGAAACTCCGGTGGGGGCGGAAAGCAATCAGCCTGATAAGGTCGATCCCATTGCTGCCACGGCGAAAACGAATAAGCCGCCAGCGCCTGTCGCTCCAGCAGTTCCAGCCCCACCACCGGTTGTGTCGGTGGATACGGTCGCCGCGTCAGCTGTGCGGCAGATTCAGGACGCGCAGCGAGATCACCTTCTCGCTACGCACGGCAAGGACATGGATCCATCGCTGCGTCGGTGGGCCAGCGCGCAGCCTTTGGCAATCGTGCAGGGCCTCGTTTCAGCTATTCCAGCGAAAGAGCCGGCAATCGAGAGGGTAGCAGCGACTCGTGGGGTAGCTCGCGAGGAACGAGGTCTTCAGGGGCGCGACCTCGAAGACGTCCAGCGCGGATTCGGCACTTACAGGGCCTCAGCCCTGTTGGCTCCGGTTGAGACTCCGGAGCGGCTCATTCTGCCGACCGTTCCACCGCGCGAATATATGGCAAATAAAGCGAAAGCGGCCGCGGCCGTAATTGGGGGTAAATAATGTTACCGGCAACTGTAGGCCCGATGGGCCTTCCGGGTTCCGTCCGTTCAGCTGGCCGCGATAAGCGCCCGCTTGCAGCGGGGGTTCAGGTCGTCAAGGGGGAATTGGCCGTTTGCCTAAACGGATTTTATCGGACGGCAAGCGGCGACGAGAACGAAATTATCGTCGGTCGATTTTATGAGACTGTCGATAATACTGGCGGAGCCGCTGGCGCGCAGGTTGCGGATGTTCATTTCATTCGCGAGCGCTGGCTTTTCCTGCGCAAAAACGACGGCACGGTTACGCCTGCGATGCGCGAGACGCCGTGCTCGGCGCTCGATGGACAGACGTTTACGGCCTATCAAGCGGATTCCGCAACCAATACCATTGTCTACGACGTAACCGATGAGGGCGTCTGGGCGGAGATCAAATAACCATGCAGCTCGCACCTAATCTGTTATGGACAATTGAGACGCAGATCAAAACTCTGCAGTCCACAAACTGGGACCGCGTCATTCAGTATTTGATGTGGGACCGGATCATGAAGACGCGCGAAAGCAGCACGAAGCGCGATATTCTGAACTGGCTGCTCGACAGCGTTCGTCTTTATCCTGAGGGGGACGGCGGCAATAAACGCTACGACGATATGGCTGGCGTCGCGTACGCGATTGAAAACTCCGACGTCGGTGCAGGGCTTCGGCTCACGCGCAACGAAATCGAGTTCAATCAACTGAAGCTGGCGAGCGGGTCGACCGTTTCCGCCTACGATTTCGCCGGCAATTGGGCGCGTCAAATTGGTGCCGCGTCGGCGTATTATCCGCAGCAGCAGCTGTTCAAATTGCTACTCAATGGCACGACGCAGCCGAGCTACGACGGCGTGCCGTTCTTCTCGGCGAGTCACCCAATTTACCCGTTGACGACGGGGGGCCCGACGTATTCCAACATTATCACCAACGTTCCGCTGCGTGTAACAACGGGCGCGAGCGAGATGGATAATGTTTTGCTCGGACGTTTCAATTACGGTCAAGCGGTTGCGAAAATCCGGGCGCAGCGAGCGGTCAATGGGGTTCCGCGGTTCCTCGTTCCGTCCGTGATTCTTGTTCAATCCGCTGATTTCGACCTGGCAAATATGGTTATCCAGGCCGGCGTGATTTCGGCGACGACGAACACGGGGCCGCAACCAAATCGTCCGCTCGAAATTATCGCGTGTCCAGAGCTCGACGACTTGCCTGCTGGGCAATATGTCATCGGCGTCGACAATATTCTCAGCGACGAAATGGGTGCGTTCATGTGGAGCGCTCCGCGCCCGTTTGAAACCCGCTTCTACGGTTGGATGGATGAGTCTCAATTGAGCCGTATGAAGGAATTTCAGTGGGATCATGACGGCACCAACACTGCCGCCTACGGCCATCCTTTCTTAGCGTATTTGTGTAAACCAGGAGCCTAATACTTCACACTTTGACGTCGGCGGCCGAGGGATCCTTCGACCGTCGACGCCAGAGAGTGAGGGCCAGAAATGCCTCTCGCGAACTCAATATTAGACATTGAGGGTCTGAAGATCCGGACAATTATGCCGCCCGATTGGGTGGACGCATTGCCGGCGTCTTACGTCGAGGCGCGCCTCGTAGCGCGTACGAGCGAGATTTATTCGAGACTCCGCAAACGGTACAAGGTTCCATTTGTTGACCCGGTACCGGAAATTGCAGCCGGTTGGCTCACGTCGCTTGTGCAGGTGGATCTGTATCAGCGCCGAGGCTGGGATCCGTCCGACGAGCACGCGCAAGCGGTCTTGCAAGAGGCCGCCACTGCGCGCGAGCAAATGCAGGAGGCCGCTGATGCTCAGAATGGCCTTTACGACCTGCCGCTGAATGATGCCGAAGATGCGACCGCAATAACCAAAGGGGCGCCATTCGGGTATTCCGAGGCCGACCCTTACACGTGGATGGACCGCCAAAGGGAGGCTGCCGATGTCTTCCGGTGGTGACGCCATGCGCGACTTCGCAAAGCGCATCGGGGAGCTCACGGCGCTCAACGATGGGATAGCGAAAGAGGCGGAGAAAGACGTTGCTGACGCCGTTCGCGATACCGCTCGAGCGGGTACCGATCCATATGGCGATGCATGGCCTGCGCTTCAAGCGGGCGGGCAAGCGCTGAAGGGGGCCGCCGACGCAATTCAGTCGTCCGTATTGGGCCGGACAATCACGCTGAGCGTTGAACCCCCGTACGTTTATCACCAATTCGGAGCTGGCGGGACTTCTCAAACCAAAGCAGCTGAGCGTGCCCGCAAACGCGCAGCGCACAAGCGAGAAAAGACCGGCAAGCGATCCAAATTTCACGCTCCGCAGCGAATGATTATCCCGACTTACACGCGGGATATTCCGGACGGAATTCGCAAGGCCCTCAAGACTGCCGCCGAGCGCGTGTTCGGGCGCGTGATGGGGGGCAAGTAATGTTCGTCCGAATTGTCGACGATGTTCGCAATTTCCTGAAGAACGTCAGAGGGATGGACGTCGTCGTTGACGCGGGCGTCGAAGCGCGCCCAATGCAAACCAATTTTGGGAAAGGCGGCGCGAAACGCGTCGTATTCACGCCATCGAACGATATTCAAATTATTGCACCAATATTTATTGGCGACAATCCACGACATCTACTCGACACGAAGTTTATCTACGAGGTCGCTTTCGCCGGATATGATCCAGAAAATAAGTCGGATATTTACCATCGGCATATTTGCTACGACCTTTGGGAAGCCGTAACGCAGGCGCTTCAACGCGCGTACGCGGGGCAATACGAGTGGCTAAATGCTCAATGGTCGGTTGAGCGAAAACATATAATTTATGGGGCGGAGCTTATCGCGACGCTGTCGCTGAATATTCCTCTTTCGGATCTCAAATCTCCGGAAGTCATTGTGGGGCCGAGGCCGGGTGAACCGAAGCCGGCGTAGGGGGTAATATGATTCCGAGTGTCGAAATTGCTAAGACGGACGGCAATTTATCCGTTGCGTCGGGTACTGAGCGAATTCTTGCCATTATCGGTGCAGCGTCAGCGGGAAGGCCAAACGTTGCGTATACGCTAACGAGTAAGACGGATATTGTTTCAACATTTGGCGGTGGAGAATTGGCCGAGGCCGGTGTTTACGCCATCGGCCAGAATTGCCCCGTTGTTCTTCTGCGTGCGGACGCGTCAATGCCAGGCTCGTACGGCACAATTGACGTGACCGGAATTCAGGGGACGGCCGTTGTTACGGCCGGCGCGACCGAGCCGGACAATGGATACGACGTTAAAGTTCAAATTGTTGCCGGTGGTACGCTTGGCGAAGACGGCATTACATTTATTTATTCGCTCGACGGCGGCGTGAATTGGAGCTCGGCTCAACGCCTCGGAACGCTCCTGACCCTGGCGTGCGACTCGGGCGTGTCGTTCGCGCTCGGCGCGGCGGGAGAGACTTTCGTCGACGGTGACACGTGGTCGGTGACGACGACGGGCCCGCAGCTCAATTCGTCCGACGTGCAGGCTGCATACGACGGATTGACTGATTACAGCGGGCTCTGGCTTCGCGCGCTCGTTCTCGCTGATGCGGACACAACGATGCTCGCCGGCGGCGATGCGTTCGTGAGGCAGGCCCATAAAGACGGCCAGTACGCGGAAATTATGTTCAACCTTCGAGCTCGAAAATACGACACCGAAGATCGGCCAACGTACCAGGCATACGTTGCGTCTGTCGTTTCTCAGGTACAAAGTACAGAGGTTAGCGTTTGCGCCGATTGCTGCGAGACCGTGTCGGGGATTAGCGGGCGCCGGCTACGCATGCGCCCTGCTGTTGGGTTCGCCGTGCGTACGGTGACGATCGACGACTCGCAGGATTCGGCGGCTAAATCACTTGGCGCACTGCCAAGTGTATTTTTGCAGACGGCGGATGGAGAGACCCGATATCACGACGAACGGCGGTGGCCAGGTCTCGATGATCTTGGGGTAACGACGCTAAGGACATGGGGAGGCAAGCCCATTTCTCCGGGCACGTACGTGACTAACGGTCGGCTACTTTCCGGAGCTGGAAGCGATTTCAGGTATTTTCAGCTTTCGGCGATTCTCAATCGAGTCATTGAGACGACGTTTTCGCTGCTGCAAATTCGTCTCTCCCAGAGCGTACCGCTAAATGACGAAGGAACGCCGAAGGACGATGCTGCGTCGGCCATTGAAGACGCAATCCTTGCCGATTTGCGTACTCAGTACGTGACACCCAGGCGAGTCAGCAATGTCAAATTCGCCCTATCGCGGACAGATAATCTTCTGACGACGGACACGTGGACATTCAGTCTTGGCGTTGTTCCGCTCGGATACGTCAAAAAATTCGTCGGGAAAGCGGGCCTCGTCCGCGTCATTCCTAGCCAATAATTGCAGGGGGATCGTCATGGGGCCTATTCGCCTGAATGGGAAATTATTTACCAGAAATTCGGTCGCAATTCGAGTCAACGGATTATTTCGAATATCCGGGGTTGACACGATTGATTTCTCCGAGTCACAGCCGCACGAAACCGTTGCGCCCATGAACGAAAACGGGCCGCCCGCGGGCAAAGCTCCCGGAGTGTACACGTGCACGGCGACAATGGGGATATACCTCGATGAGGCCTTGCTGTTCGAGGCGATGCTCTTGGCAGATCCAACGCAGCTCATGACCGGGTTAGCGCTTGCGTCGAAAAATTTCACGCTTGGTTTTTCGGCTTCCGAGGACATGGGGATAAGGAGCTATCGCGCTTCGCTCAATAGCTGCAATATTACAGATCGCAGCCAGTCGGTGAGTGCAGACGGCTCGCATCTGGTGATGCAATACACGCTCAAGCCTACGTACATTACGACCAATGGGTACGCTCTGATCAATCTCATACCATCGCTATGATCGAGGATATTATGTTTACAGAAGAAGAACTCAAAGAATTACAGGCGCTCGAAGACGAGTTTGCATCAGCGGACAAGGAAGCATTTGTTTCATCGCAGCGTACGCACCTTGATGCGCTACGCATGCGAAAAAAGCATGCGAAACTTGGCTCGCACGGACTCGATTATTTGGTCATTGAAACGCGAGCCGGCGCGTTTGCGTTCCGGCAGCCGTCGGACGTTGAGCTTGATGCGCTTCTCAATAATGCTTCGAGTCGCGAGGCTCATGAGAGCTATCTTGGAGCGACGATTATTGATCCGGACAAGTTCACTGCGCAAGCGAAGTTCGTGAAATACCCGGGGCTCGTCGATCATTTGGTCACCAAGCTTTTGAAAGAACTTATCAAAAGCATCGAGATTGAACAGGAAAAAAAATAGAAGCCCTCGTGTTCCGCGCTCTACATCACGAGGGCGTAGCGGCAGAGTGCTTGTTCGAGCTTTTTGCAGGCGATCGTAAGTTACGAGGTGCACGTAAGGCGAACGCCATTGCGGCGTGTGCGGTAATTGCCAGCACGATGAGGGCTCTCCGTGGCAAGTAGCGGAAAAGAAGAAGCCAAGTTCAGCGTCAGTATTGACGGCAACGCCGCGAAGTCCTCGCGCGAGATGAAGACGTCCGTCGAAGAGGCGGCGAAGGAAATTGAGAAATACGAAGCGGAGGTTAAGAAACTTTCGGGCGATCTGAAGCGATTACGAGGGAATTCAGATGAAGTCAGCTCAGCGAAAAAAGAACTGAAAGATCAGGTAACAAAAACTCGCGAAGTTATCTCTGACTTGACGCTCAAGATCCGCGCCCAAGGTTCGTCGTATGAGGAAGCGGCGAAGAGCGCCAAAAAATACGAAGAGGCTGCGAAAAGCGTAAAAGAGCACACCAGCGGCATCAAGCGCGCGGCGGAATTATTGCGTGGCGCCAAGAGCGACTTCGGCGAGTTTTTCTCGCCCATTGGGAACACGATTGGTGGGCGCTTCGATGCTGCCCAAAACAAGATCAAGTCGGCACTCGCGCCAGTCAAAGATAAATTGGTGCCGGTAAAGAATAAAATTGGTTCCGCACTTGCACCTACGGCAAAAAAAATAGGAGACACGTTCGGCAAGACCTCGCAGGCGATCGGGGCCAAATTAGAGCCTGCCAAAAAAGTCATTGGCGCCATTTCTGGGGCGGTCGGCAAAGCGGCGGCGAAAGTTGGAACTGCGGTCAAGCCTCTCGCGTCCGGCGTCGTCAAAATCGGGCAAGCCGGCGTAGCGGCGCTCAAACCGCTGGCTTCATCGGCGCTTCCAGCTGTCGGAGAAGGCCTTGGGCTCGTTGCGGGGGCTGCTGGCGCGGCGGTCGTTGCGATTGGGGCACTCGTAATAGGTGCTGCCGCTGGTACTGCTGCATTGGTCGCGTTCGGCCTCTCGTCGTCTGACGCAGCGGCAAAAATGCAACGCCAGAGGCAGGCGTTGCTCGGTAACGCCGAGGATGCAAAGGCGTTCGGTACGCAGATTACCGAGATGGCCAAGAAGGTGCCGCAAGGCACCGAGGAATTGAACGCGCTGGCGGTGTCGCTCGCAAAGACACGGTTGACCGGTACGAGCATGGTCAACACGTTCAAGGCCGTTTCGCAAGTCACTGGAGCCATTGACTCGCAGGCCGGGGCGAAAATCCAAGACCTCATCACGCGCATGCAGCGCACTGGTCGCATGGCGATTGGCCGCTACGAGCTCGATGGGACAGGAATTGATTTTGACGAGGTCGCTAAAGAATACGCGGCCGGAACAAAGAAAAGCGTTGCAGCGGCTGCCCAGGAATTGCGTTCTGGGCGCGCGTCAATCGAGGCAGGATCCGAGGCGCTCGCAAAGGCTGCAGAAAAGAAATTCGGCAAACTAAATATCGAAAATGCATTTTCGCTCGAGAATGCGCCGAAGAAATTCATGGAGACATTCCGCAGCCTGTCGAGCGGAATCAATCTGACGCCTGTTTCAAAGGCGCTACAGGATGCGTTCGGTCAACTGTCGCCGAACGCGCCGCTCGGAGCAGCGGTGAAGCAATTTATGACGACGCTCGGACAGGGATTTGTCGACGTCGCGGCAAAAGCTATCCCTGTATTGGTCGAGGGTTTTAAGTGGTTGGTTGTCGGAGGAATGAAGGTTGAGATTTTCTTCCTTGAGCTCAAAAAATCCATCACTGATGCATTCACCGCAGATGGTTTTATTGGGGCCGGAAGAGCCATCGTCGAGGGGATCGTCAAAGGCATCAAAGGATACTACACGTTTGCTTATGATGCCATTACGAGCTTCGCCGGCACGATAAAAGACGCGTTTACGGGGCCCAAAGGAATTGACGCACATTCGCCGTCGAAAGCCTTCGAGCGTTACGGCGAGAATTCGGTTGATGGGTTCGTTGGTGGTGTACAGCGAGGCACGCAGAAGGCAGAGGGTGCGACGCAAAGCATGGCGCAGGCGGCGATCGGCGGGGCGTCGAGTCAATCCACGACGACGGACAATTCGACCCGGTACGGTAACGTAACGATCAACATCAGCGTCAGCTCGAAAGATGATGCTGAATCCTTGCAATCTCCATCCTTTATTTCTTCGCTCGCAATGGCAGTACGCGCGGGGATGTCGAATGGGGTGGCAGCATGATTGACACCCGCTCTAGCGCGCTCAATTATGTCGTAATCGCCGGTAAGCGTTCGCCTGGCGTCGTGCGCATTTCTGGCGCCGAGCAAATTTTCAATTGGGATATTCAGACCGGATATGCGCTCGACGGTGCGCGGACAATTTTCAAGGGCCGCGGGGTTGCGCACCCGACGTTGACGTTCACGCTCGCGGCGTATGATGACGTTGCTGCGTGGAGTGATTTTCGCTCAGTTTTCAAGCCCCCGAGCGACAAGCAACCTTTTTGGATCATGATCGATCATCCTATTTTTTCTGACGCAGAAATAGGGAAAAACGGGTTTGGCGTCGAGAAAGTCGGCTCTCCAGAACGTGGAGAAGGCGGACCGTGGATTGTGACCGTAAATTTGGTTGAGTACCGGCCGCCGATACAGAATATGGTGAAACCGCGCGGTTCGATTCCGGCCGAATCAGGAGCGCCGCCCGTCCCCCCGCAAACGGCAGCAGACAAGGCGCTTGTGGAGAATAGTGCAAGACTCCAAGCTTTACGTGGAGGGTGAAAATGCCACTTACGATCAATGGTCAGAATATATCCTCGTTGCGCTGGAATGCTGGATGGTCAGGCGTTTGGACGGCGGAAATTACGCTGATTTCTGACGAGGTGCCTACCGGTTCGTGCGTTATCACGAATGATGATGGGACAATAAATTTGGTCGGCACGGTCGACGATACGCTTTCGGGGGCGTTTGGCGAACGCAGAGCATGTCGGGTTTTAGCTGGCGCTGGAGGCTGGCAAAAGATGGTGCGTGCGCAGCATTATCACTCAGATATTGGACTGCAATTCATGGCAGTGGCGTCAGCGACGGCGAGCGAGGTTGGCGAGACGGTAACGGTGCTCGAGCCTCCTGTTTTGGGCCCTGATTTCGTGCGTCGGAATGGTCCAGCAAGCCAGATTTTTGCCGGCATCACTTGGTGGGTCGGGCTGGATGGAATTACCAGGGTTGGCAAGCGTCCTCAACCCGCTGCCGATCCGTCGCTCATGGTGCAGAACTGGGATCCATCGCAGGGCACGGCAACGTTCGTTTGCGATGTGCTAGTCGAGCCCGGAACGGTAATTACCGACTCTCGGTTCGGTACACTGATTGTGCAGTCGGTCGAGGATGTGATTTCGAACGGCGCGGTTAGCGGCACGCTCTTTCTGCGCGCGGAAGCGCCCACAAAGGCCGGGGCCGTCAATGAGTTGATGGATAACCTGGCTACGATCGCTCGAGCGGCGACGAGAATTGATTATTCTCGGTTTTACGAATTTCGCGTCGTTGCCATGGCAGGCGACCGCGTGGAATTGCAGGCAGTCAACCCTTCGGACGGTATACCTGACCTCATTCCGGTTTCGGTTTGGGCCGGCACGTCGGGCTATAAGGCGGCGCTGACGCCTAGCTCGCAAGTGCTTGTAGGTTTTCGCGGGGGCGACCCGCAGCGCCCGTTTATCGCGTTCTACGAGCCGCCAGAGAACGACGGATGGCGGCCGGTCGAACTGAATTTGGATGCGACTGATAAGGTGTCGGTTGGGGAGCAATCGCAATCGGTAGAGGTTGGAAAGACGTCAACGACGGTGGCGGTCGGAGGACAGGCCGGAAAAGTATCAATCGGCGAACAGGCCGGGGGGATTGAGCTTGCTGGTGGATCTGACCCTATTGCGTTAGCGCCGGCGATTTTGACGTTTGCTTCAGCGCTAAAAGATGCAGTCGATGCTGCCGCCTCTGCTGCGGATACTCCACCTACAGATGCGAGTCCATTGGTTGGATCTGCTTTGAGCAAAATCCTTAAAGTAATTTCGGCAGCCATTGAGGTCGCCCAGAAACCTCTCTCTTCCGACTGCCCCAGCAAAAAGGTTACGTCGCAATGACCGAGTACTTCGACATCGCGTGTGGTGACGACGTCGACCTCTGGGGGCGCGACGCAGATCCTATTGCGACGGCGAGGCAGGATATCTATCATTTGCTCATTACCGAGCCCATGACGTTGCTCCAAGATCCCGACTGGGGCTTTGGGCTCGAGCGCTTTCTTGGCAAGCAACTACCACCGATGCTCGCAAAAGACATCGAGACGGCGGTCAAAAAAGACGACAGGTTTTCGGATGCGAAATGCACGATTACGCCAGAGCCGGATAATCCCGACAACTACACTTTATCTCTGGTTGTGGCTGTGGACGATACTTTCGTCACGGTCGCTCTCGCTATGAGCCCGAATGGGGTCAGGCTGCTATGATTTCCATCGACTCGCTAATAAAAGCAATTCCGGCTAACGACGCGTTCGACTGGTTGCTCGGAGCGCTGGAACGTATCAATATCCCGGCCCGCTCGTGGCGCGTTGGCAGCGTGGCGAAGAGTATTGTCGGTGTCGTCGCGCAAGTGGGTTCGATGGGCCTGTCGCTTGTTTCGTCAGCGGTGGCGGGAGGGTATATTTCGACCGCACAAGGAGAATGGCTCAAGGCTCGCGCGAGCGACGTGTTCGGCGTTGACTTCTTTCCAGCCACATTTGCTGCCGGTTCAAAAGCGCTGCGACTTACTAATGCTGGCGGTGCAATATACACGTTCGGGGCTGACGAATTTTTGGTCAAATCGTCGCTGACAAATAAACAATATCGGGTATCGCAGGCGTTCGTTCTTCCGTCGAATTCGACGATTGATGTTGACGTTACGGCGATTGAAGCTGGTGCTGCAAGCAGTGCGGGTGTTGGTGAAATCGACACGCTGGTGAGCACCCTAAATCGTGTGTCATGCACGAATACGATTGCGCTCGTGGGAAACGACGAGGAATCACCAGAGAATCTTCGCTCGCGTGCGATCGCAACGAAAGCTACATGGAGCGTGTACGGGCCACGTGACGCGTACGATGCAGCCGCGCGTAACGCGACGATGCCAGATGGTACGCCAGCAGGCATTACGCGCACGCGCATTCTCCGCTCGGCCGGTCAGGTCATCGTAATTTGCGCGACGGCAACGGGAGCGCCCACTGACGAGCAGCTCGCTGCCGTTGCGCAATCTATCGAGGTGCTGGCCCGTCCTGATGGTGTAACGGCAACGGCTGTTGGTGCCGAGCAGCAAGAGACGAGTCATACGCTTACGATCTGGACGCGGAGCGGATCGCGGGACGCAATTATTTCTCGTGCGCAAATTGCGATGGCAAACTTTATCTCCACCTACCCGATTGGCGGCGTGTCGCTCTATCAGGGCGGCCAGGGGTATTTGTTTGGTGATGCAATCCGGGCCGCGGTGCTCGGCGACCTCAGAATCAATGGGTTCTTCGACGTCATCAAAATGGTGTTCGAAGGCCAAGAAGATATTCCGATCGACCCCAATAGTGTGGCCGTAAACACGTCAATTTTTTTCGTAAGTTTTTCGCCGTCATGATAGGTTTACGCGGTAGAATATCTACGTTTTTGCCATCGTGGCTTAATGAATCGGGGCCGATCGGTTCGGTCGGCTATCGCATTCTTTGGACGATTACGCTGTTGGCTGACGCAGGGATCCATGCGGTAAGCGATGGTGAATTTGCTTCGCGAGCGCGTGGTTCTCCGACTTCGCTAAAATATCTTGGTCCAGAACGCGGGATAATTCGTGGGCAAATAGAGTCTGACGACGATTACGCAGAAAAGCTTCGCGGTTGGATCTGGCGAGTCAAAGAGTGGGGCTCGTCGCTCGCTATCGCACGTGTTATTCATGACTATCTTTACGACCATCCACGGGTACGAGTAATCAATCGCTCGGGGCTATGGGTGATGCTCGATCGCGACGGCACGGTTACGCGTGGAAAAATGGCGTGGGATTGGGACTCAATTTCTAACCCAGAGCGAGCAAATAATTGGTGGGAAACTTGGGTCGTTGTTTACCCGGCGCAATGGCAGAAATCGCCGGTGTGGGGGACCCCTGGCAAGATATGGGGTGTCAACGCGATGGGGCTGGGGCATAGCGTTCGACAGTCGGACTACACGATAATAGCGAGCGAAATCGAAAAGGTGAAAGGCGCCCACACCCATGTTCGCTGCGTGATTTGGACGAGCGATCCGGATCGATTTGATCCAAATAATTCAGCGTCGTGCCCTGATGGCACATGGGGGATGTGGGGCACAACGGGCGACGGTCCACGTGTTCCAAGCGGACGTGATTTGACGACGTGCAGATATTGGGAGTACGACTAATGACTCAGTGTCCCGGTAATTCGACCTCTTTTCCGGTCAGTTATTTTATCCCTGACGATGGAACGACAGCAATTGCTGCGTCGTCGGTCAACGTGGCGTTTACGGCGTTAGGCGATCGGACGGCGTGGCTAAAAGCCAACCGTCCAGCGCTCCAATCGGTGTTGTTTGGCGATGGCAATTACGGCGGCTCTGCAACATGGGTTGTGCCTGTTGGCGTAACTCGAGCCCTTGTCGTGTTGGCTGGTGGCGGCGGGGCCGGAGGTGGAGGCGGACTACAGGACGTCAGGATAGCTCCTGCTATTTACGCTGGAGGCGGCGGTGGCGGAGCCGCTTCCGTTCCGATTGTCCGCGTTATTTCCGTCTATCCTGGTGATTCGCTCGCGATTACATGGGGTTTTGGGGGGGCCTTTGGAATGGTCGGGCAGGAAATCACGGGTTGGAATGGGGGTGACGGAGCGGCCGGAGAAGATAGTTCGATTATCAGCGCGTCAAACCCAGGCACAAATATTGTGGCCCGCGGGGCACTTGGTGGCGCTGGCGGGTCGAGTAATGGGGCTCTCGCTCGAGCGACTGGCGGGAACGCGAGTGGAACGCCGGCTATTCGCTTGTCTCTTGACGGAATAGCGGCGAATCAGCTAATAGCATTACAGTTCCTACTCGGGCTGCAATGCGGAGGATGGGATAGCCAGCCTGGCGGCGCGTCAGCTCTGCATCCAGGAGGGGCCGCGGGGGCCCCGTACCATCCAACGAACTATCCGTATGGAGGCGGTGGCGGTGGCGGAGCCAGCGGGCACGCATTGGGGCTGGCAGGTCGAGGGGGGCAAGCCATGGGCGGCGTAGCAGACCTCACAAAAGGGGCGACCCCTGGCACTTTTGGTGGTGGTGGTGGTGGTGGCGGCTTTGGGGATTATAGCGAATACGGAGGCCTTGTTGGCGCTCAGCATGGGGCCGGAGGCGGCGCAGGGTGGGTCGAAATTATTTGGACAGAAACGAGGATATAACTGTGACGAACAGGAAAAAGCCAAATTGGATCGAGGAATTGCTAGGACCATGGACGGTTCGATATTTAGGGCAGGATTTACCCAGCCGCGCAATTTTGCAAATCGAAGGTGAAGCGACGGCGGAAGATGACGAAATAAACGGCGCAATAAAGCTAAAAATTGGTGCCATTTCACCTGGCGCAATTTCCGTGACCCGGCAGGATGGTTCGCCATCTCAAGACGGAGATATTCTCGAGTTTCGGTCTGGCCTATGGTACTCGGCGCCTGCACCGCCGTTGGATGCGTACGCGACTCAGGATTTTGTGCAGGGCGCTATAGACATCGTTGACGGCCAGATTCAGACGTTGAATAGCAGTATATTATTTCGATGGGACAGAGCCAGTCAACCGCATCCGCCTATAGCTAGATTCGTGCTGATTAGAGACGAGCCAGCCGGTTTCGCTACCCCGGCTGATGGATGGAGTTTTGTACTCGAGCAGCCCGCCCCTGGGCAAGCATACACTATTACTGTCGTCAATTTTAGTACGTGCGGATTAGCTCCGTATGACTGGGCCAATAACTCGATCCTTCCCGGCGGTGGAGAGATCCCTGGGGCAAGCGGGGGAGCCAACGGCGTCAACGTAAACTCAGTAACATGTTCGGTGGATTCTACGGGAGTATACTTGATAGGCACCAATCAAATCACCAGCATATTGAGCGCGTCGTCCACCGCATCCGGGACTGGCGTACCGGAAAATCAATTGTCTGCGATCACAATAACCGGGACAGGGTTTCTCGGCGTGAGCACAGATCCAAATGCTCCAGGCGTACGAGTGAACGGCAACAATATTATAGGCACGGTGGCAGTAGTAAATGACAATGAAATACAGGTAACGATGCGGCCCGCCGACAACGGGTACCACAACGGCGACTATATTTCGTTTACCGTCACTCGGATGATGGATATGGGATCGAAAATGTTTACGGTTCCCGTAACAGCACCAGTTTGATCACGCCGCTCTCGTAGCGGAGAAGGGCGGCGACGCCGTGTCATGAACGAATTGATAGATCACGAGCTGGCGAAATGGTTCGTGCCAGCCTTCATCACTACATTTATAGCTTTTGTGACCCTAATTTATTGGGTCGGCAGGCTCACGGAAACTCTTGCTCGAGTCGAGAAAGAAGTCGAGCGTTTACGGTCTTTTTTGGACAAATTTATATTCGACAGGAGTTCTCATCATGAAGAATGAAATTCGTTGGCCAAGTGTGGCCGTGGTTGCAGTCGTTATTGCCGGTATCGTGGCCATGGTTTGGCTGCAGGTGTCGGCCGAAACAATTGGCGCAATTTCTATTGCGTGCGTAGCGATAAT
>Ga0123357_10001936_pt1 | contig 22578 bp, 19 predicted proteins | sample TergutEmb28metaG_FD_89873 | JGI IMG/M metagenome (GOLD analysis project Ga0123357, IMG submission 89873) | Embiratermes neotenicus P4 segment gut microbial communities from Petit-Saut dam, French Guiana - Emb289 P4 | ecosystem: Host-associated > Arthropoda: Insects > Digestive system > Gut ... | reverse complement strand
TACGACACACCCAAATCACCACCCTGCCTTCCATCCAAGCCGAACAGGGTGCACAATGAGAACGACAAAGTGGCTCACTTTTCAACCGTCGAAAACGGCTCACTTTTCAACCGTCGCTGACAGAGGCTAGGGCTCGTATAGGTTGACAATTTGAACGGCAGTAACCAACGCATCATTGTCATCATTAGTGGCACAATGTCGTAACTCAGTGTGTCAGTAGACATGACAGTATCCGCATTCGTGCCAGTAGAGATGGCAGTATCTGTTCTTAACGGTCCGAACGCTCGCCGTCACCAACTGATCGGCACCTGACAGTTGGCGAGTAGATCGACGAGTGGCGCGTACCAAGCTGTTCCGTCTGATCACTGGTAGACCTTCCGTGCGGCGGCATCACGAAGTGTCACCAGCGCCCATGGACATCGCCCCTGCGAGTAACGTGACCAGAACGGCCAAGGCTGGGACCATGACCACTGTCGCGACAGCAACCCCAATGATGGAGGCGACCAGCACGACATTGATCACCGAGCCTTCGGCGTCAATCATCGTCGTGCCGCACATCAACGTGAGGCATCCCACCACGGCCACCACTGCAAGCAACAGGACATCAAACTGTCCGCTGTAATGTCTCAGCATCGACCCGAAGAAGGGCTCAAAGGAGTCTGGAATGAGCACACGGAACAGGCCGATGACCTTTGGGGCAAGGTCAGGGGACAGACGTGACAACCAGGCACCGTTGCTTGGAACCGTGGCAGCAGCCGTGAACAGCAATGACCAGCCCACTCCAACTCCTGTGGCGAACTCGATTGCTCTACGCCGTTTGCCGGTTCCTGCTTGGAAAGCTCCGGAGATGGACCGCCACAGAATGAACCCAGGATAAGCGAAGACGGTCACTAACCCCACCGCGATGATCACCATGCAGGCGATCCAGGCGAGAATGGTCAGCACCCACTTAGTTAGCCACAGCAACGCTGAACCCAACCAGGCGAACAAGGGTGCCAGGAAGATCCACCATCTGAGTCTCTGGCCAAAGAAGATGAGCGCGACCAGCAGCCCGACGCCAACAATGACCATCACAGCAGCGCCGAGGCGATGTGCCCGAAACAGAGCCCTGACCGCGAAGACTACGGCGGCGATGGCCGCGCCAGCCACGACAACGATGATCACCACCTTCCAGAAGGGGGCGGACCAGACGAAGAACCGGGCGATCTGCCTCATCACCCACCACGCCCCAACAGTGATCCAGCGCAAGATCCAGAGCAGCCAACAAGTCAGAGGAATGACGAACAGCCCCAGTAATAGTGCCACGGTCACTGATGGGAAGTAGCCCGAGCCTGCTCGCGCTTGGCGAATGAGCGCGCCCAGAATGATGGCCCCGCTTGCGATCAGAGCAACCAGAAGGGTCGCGCCGAGCAGGCGATCCGGCGTGACGGAGAGCGGTCCTCCGAGCCTATCCGCCACCCAGCCAAGTGGCCTCGTCACCGCACGATAAGTTGACGGCGCCATGATGTGGGCGAACCAACTCGACTGCGGATAGGACAACTGGGACACGGCCTGAAGTATCTGCGGGTTGGCCAGCCCGAGAAACAACATTCCTACTGCGATGTATCCGACTGTCCAACCAATGAGCCTCCCAGCACCAGCTCCAGATCGTGCTGATGACAGCTTTGTTGCGGCCATGGGTACACCTCCTCTGTGAGGACTGTGTCGTCTGAGTCCGCCCCCATTCAAGCCCTCTTGGCCAACTTGCGGGATGCCGATTCAGTCTAGGATACAATGAACCTAGACGTGGAGGAGACCGCGTACGACGATGACGATCAGACCAGCGAGGCTTGTGACATGGACGCTGACACGCGTCTCGCATCCCTGCGGTGGAATGTCGGGCGTGCACAGTGGAGACATGGTCGATGTGATGGCTGACGAAGCTGCTCGTGGTGTAGTTTGCAACCCGCTGAATAATGTCTGTGGTCCCTGCCAGACTACTGGTGGTTGAGAAAGACGTAACCCCGGCGATGTGGCTTTCGCCAGTGATCGTTCCGGGGTCTTCGTGAGCTATGTTACAGGACGGGGACGACGCATGCCAACGACGGGCGTATCAGGTCACTTATGGAGTGACGCCGTTGTCGCTGACCTCCTCACAAGCGAGCGACTGTCGTCCTACTTGACAGCTTGCAACTCCAGCCTGACGGACGCGATGCGCTTGTACGAGTGGAACACCTTCGCGTGCGCCGCCGTCATCCAGACCGTGGCGTTGGCCGAGGTCATCACTCGTAATGCCCTTGACCGGCGGCTTACGGTCTGGGCGGCAAGCCAGTCTGACAGCCCATCATGGCTCGATGTCGCCCCACTTGATGCTCGGGGGCAGGCCGACATCGCTGAGGCGAGGCGACGGGCCACCCGCGGCGGGCGGCTCCCTGAGGTTCACGGGAAGGTGGTTGCCGAGTTGTCGTTCGGGTTCTGGCGATACCTGACGACCAGCCAGTACTTCGCCAGTCTGTGGGTGGTGACACTCAATGCGGGCTTTCCCGGAGCTCCCGGGAATGCCTGGCAGCGTCGGTCCCAGATCGAACGAGCGATGGACAGGCTCGGGTTCGTCCGTAATCGTGCTGCCCACCATGAACCAATACACAGGCGTGACCTGTCCGCCGACTACGCCGAAGGCCTCGCCCTATGCGGTTGGGTGCATCCCGATGCCGAGGCATGGGCGCGGGCCATGTCCGCGCTCCCAAGTGTCCTTCAGACTAAGCCCGTCCGCAGACCGTGACGGTCGAGTGGGGCCACATGTGGGGCTGCGTATCGTCACCAAGTCGATGTCGTAGCGGTCAGCTTGGCTCACTACCTTCGGCAAGCAGTTCTGGGGGGGGCACAAGTCCCGGCCCACCAGACCTTTGGATCACCATTCCGTTGATCAATATGACATAATGCGCATTATCGGACTAACGCGAGCCCGGCGAAACGGGACTCTACGAGCGACCTTCTGAAGGATCTGTTGACGCATCGTCGGAAGGCAGATCTGATGGGACATCTGTCTTCTCAGGCGCGATGAGAGGCATGTCGTGGAGCCTGACCACTTGAAGGACGCCAGCACAGCCTGGGCAGTTCGCCCAGGTGACATTCTCCAAGGGGGTCATGAAGACCGATCCTGCACAGGACGCGTGCTGATTGATAAAACCCGCCATGACATGGTAGGCGTCCGTGTCGCTCGTCCCATGCGACCATTGGGCCCTGCCGGCCACATAACCAGTCACCGCTATCACTGAACCCACGTCCTTCCCCGTGTGCCAGTCCACGACGCCGACGGGCGCTCTCAGCGCGCACAGGATCATCGTGTTCTGGACAATCGGCGGTGGTTCCCGCCGACGACGAGTGTAACAGTCCCCAACGAGTCATGACACATCCATCAGGAGGAATCCCAGTCCTCTTCGGCATCCTTCAGCGGATCGATCTTGTGATATTTAATTGCATTTTGTCGCTTGTGTATACTTCCCGCATGCTGCATGACGATGAACCTGAGAACAGTAATCCGGAAGACGCACCATCCCCGTACGACGGTGTGATTGAGAATAATCAAGATACCTCGTCGTCCTCTACCTCAAAGACCTCTTCTCCTCGACATCTCTCATCCTTATTCAGGACTTATGAGTTTCGACTTTTCGCGCCCGCTGGTGCCATCACTATCATCCTTATTTGTGTTGCCCTGGCGATCGGATCCGGACGATTAGAGCTGCCGACTATCCACCCAAGATCTACTCCCACTGCGATTGACACGGTGAAAAACCCTTACGTGATGCCGGATCTGATTGGCTCCGACCTCTTTGACGCAGATCTGAAACTCAAAGAAACAGGATTGTCTGGAACTTATCATGATATTAAGGTACCCCATCGTCCATTAGGGCTGAAATCTGAATGGCGGGTATGCGACCAATACCCAAGTGCGGGAACCCGATTCAGCATGCCGTGGTTAGTCCAGCTCGGAGTCGTGAAGATGGACGAGAATTGCGATGGCTCGCCCAAGAGTCCGGCGCCGACGATCACGCCGACACCAGATCCGGAACCCGAGAGCAACTCAAATTCGGCAGACGCTCATGCGCCGTCCAAGCCCGAGGCCAAGCCCGCACCCAAACCTGCGCCCAAGCCGACACAAGCAGCGCCCAAGCCCGCCCCGGCCCCTGCTCCCGCGCCTGCACCCGCACCTGGTGGTGATTCTGTCTACTACAAGAACTGCGCCGCTGCACGCGCTGCCGGGGCTGCGCCCATCTATCGGGGGCAGCCTGGATACCGGCCAGCCCTCGATCGCGACGGCGACGGGATCGCCTGCGAGTGGTCATGATCATTGAGGCGCACGGTCCATCGCGCACACCCGATGGACCGTGTGCACCCTGACATCCTCCATAGGCCCCTCCTCGCCCTCTGGCGCCCATCTTCCTCCAGTGGCAGAATAGTCACTCGGACACGAGAAGGTGGATCATGGGCCAAGTCAAACGAGTCGGAATCCTCACCGCCGGCGGCGACGCCCCCGGGCTGAACGCCGTCATCCGGGGGTTCGGCAAGACCGCCATCAGCCATTACGGGATGGAGTTGATCGGCTTTCGCGACGGCGTGAAGGGTCTGGTGGAGAATCGGTACGTCGATCTCAACGCGGCCGCGCTCTCCGGGATCCTCACCGTCGGTGGGACGATCCTGGGCACGAGCCGGGACAAGGTCCACAAGTACGTCATCGACGGCGAGGCTCGCAACATGGTCCCCACCGTCAAGGAGAACCTGGAACGGTTGGGCATCGACGCCCTGGTGATGCTGGGCGGCGGGGGCACGGCCAAGAACGCCAAGCAACTCATGGACGTCGGCGTCAATGTCATCTCGCTCCCCAAGACCATCGACAACGACATCGCCTACACGGACACCACCTTCGGATTCGCCACGGCCATGGAGATCGCCGCGGAAGCCCTCGACCGCCTGCACAGCACCGCGCACAGCCACCACAGGATCATCCTCACGGAGATCATGGGCCATCGGGCCGGATGGTTGAGCCTGGGCGCCGGAATCGCCGGTGGGGCTGACATCATCTTGATCCCGGAGATCCCGTACACCGTCGAGTCCATCACAGCCACGATCAAAGCGCGGATCGCGCGTGGGAGCACATTCTCCGTGGTCGCCGTGGCGGAAGGGGCCAGAGACACCAAGGACACGGCCGACTACCAAGCCGCGAAACTGCTTGTGGACGCCGCCAAGACACAGGAGGCCGTGCGTGCGGCCAAGACCCATCTGGCCAACGTCGAAGACAGCCAGCGGGAGCACACCTTCAAGCTCGCACGCGAGTTGGAGGCCGCGACAGGACTCGAGACGCGCGTCACCATTCTGGGGTACGTGCAACGCGGCGGCACCCCTTGCGCCGAGGACCGCATCCTCGCCACCCGGTTAGGAACGGCCGCCGCCGACCTCGTCCAGGCCGGTGAGTTCGGGGTCCTCGTCGCCGCGCGTGGCCAAGGCACGGAGGCCGTGCCCCTGGCACAGGTCGCTGGCAAGGTGAAACTCGTCCCCACCGATCATGACTGGATCGAGACGGCGCGCAAGGTCGGCACCGGGTTGGGAGACTGACCGGCTGGTCAGAAGTTGATCATGTGGCCGGCGACTCCCTCGGCGGCCTCCTTGATCGCCTCGGACAACGTCGGGTGGGCGTGGATGTTGCGTGCCACTTCCTCGGCCGTGAGGTCCCACATCTGGGCCAGCGTCAGCTCAGGAAGCAGTTCCGTGACGTCGGCGCCCACCATGTGGGCCCCGAGGATCTCGTGATGGGCCGCGTCGGCGACGATCTTGACGAACCCGGTCCCCGCACCCAGCCCCCATGCTTTGCCGTTGGCGGCGAAGGGGAACTTGGACACGACGGGGGTGTACCCCTTCTCGCGAGCCTGAGCCTCGGTGTACCCGAAGGACGCGACCTGCGGCTGGGAGTAGGTGGCCCTGGGGATCATGTCGTAGTTGATCGGGAAGGTCTCCACGCCCGCGATGGTCTCCGCCGCCACGACGCCTTGGGCCTCGGCGGTGTGCGCCAGCATCAGCTTGCTCGTCACGTCGCCGATGGCGTACACCCCGGGCACGGACGTGCGCATGTGGTCGTCGATCTCGATCGCGCCGCGCTCGGTGAGGGCGATGCCGGTGTTCTCCAGGCCGTAGCCCTGGGTGCGGGGTTGGAAGCCGACCGACATGAGGACCTTCTCGGCCTCCAGGTGGAACTCCTCTCCCCCATCCACGGGCGCCACGGTCACCGTCGCCTTGTCACCGTCGTCGGCGATCGCTTTGACGGCATGGGAGGTGAGCAGGGTGATGCCCAGGCCCTTGTAGGACTTGGCCACCTCTGCGGAGATCTCCGGGTCTTCCAACGGAAGGACCCGGTCGAGGAACTCCACGACCGTGACCTTCACGCCATAGTTGGCGAGGACGTACGCGAACTCCGTGCCGATCGCCCCAGCGCCGCAGATGACGATGGACTCCGGCAGGGTCTCCGACAGGATCTGCTCTTCATAGGTGACCACGCGAGGTCCCCGGGTGACGCCCGGAAGCATCTTGGGCGTCGCGCCAGTGGCGATGATGCAGGTGTCGAAGGTCAGCGTCTCGGTGACTCCGGTGTCGAAACTGACGCTGAGCGTGGAGGCGTCCTTGAACGTGCCCCACCCGTTGTACTCCGTGATCTTGTTCTTCTTCATCAAGAAGTGGATCCCCTTCACCATCCGGTCGGACACGCTGCGCGAGCGCGTGAAAGCGGCGCCGAAGTCGCAGGTGACGTCGCCAGAGATGCCGTACAGCTGCTTCTCATGAGTGAGGGTGTGGGCCAGTTCGGCGTTCTTCAGCAAGGCCTTGGTCGGAATGCATCCCACGTTCAGGCACACCCCTCCCCACCACTGCTTCTCAACAATAGCTGTTCTCAAACCGAGTTGGGCGCAGCGGATGGCGGCGACGTAGCCGCCAGGTCCTGCCCCGAGGATCACTGTGTCGAAATGCGTCATGGGAACCACTCTATCGTGGAAGGCAACGGACGTCAGGTACGGGTAGTTGGCAAGGAGCATTCGGGTACGAGCGGGAGCCCATCGTCCCTAGAAGCCGTCACCCATGATCTCATGTCTGAGATTGTCCCTTCGTCGTGAGACCCCCAGTGACTCCCCCTGTCGACCGCTGATTCCCATGATTCCCCTTATGGATATCACCACTGATCTTCCACCGCGCCGACATTCTCACTCAGGTCTCATCTCATACATGAGATATAATGGCCAGATGGCTACATCGGCGCAAACTATCGGAATTCTTATTCGCGAAGCCCGGATGTCACGGGGAATGACTCAATCGGATCTCGCGAAAGCACTCAGCACGAGTCAGAGTGCGATCGGACGTATCGAGGCGGGCAACCAGAACCTGTCTCTGGAGATGCTCAACCGCATCTCCGACGTGCTTGGCAAACAGTTGATCACCCCCGGCAGCGGGGCCCTGACCTTCTCCATCGAGGGCGGCAGGCGTCTGCACGGACAGATCGAGACCAGGTCGAGCAAGAACGCGGCCGTGTCCACCCTGTGCGCGTCCCTGCTCAACCGAGGCAGGACGACGCTGCGCGGCATCGCCCGCATCGAGGAGGTGAACCGCCTCGTCGAGGTTCTCACGTCCATCGGGGTCGACTGCCAGTGGAGCGAGGACCAGATGGATCTGACCATCATCCCCCCCGAGGAGCTCGACCTGTCGGCCATCAACTGCGAGGCCGCGCGGCGCACCCGATCCATCCTGATGTTCCTGGGCCCGCTCATGCACAAGTTCCCGGCCTTCACCTTGCCGTACGCCGGCGGGTGCAACCTAGGGACCCGTACCGTGGAACCCCACCTCCAGGCCCTGCGCCACCTCGGCCTGTCCGTGGAGGCCACCGAGGGTTTCTACCACTGCAACGTGGTCCCCCCCGCCAAGGACAAGCTCCAGTTCACGCTCACCGAACGCGGCGACACCGTGACGGAGAACGCCATCATGGCGGCGGCGTGCACCCCCGGGGTGACGATCATCCGCAATGCCAGTTCGAACTACATGGTCCAGGACCTGTGCCTGTTCATCACGGAGCTGGGCGTCCAGATCGACGGCATCGGGACGACGACGCTGACCATTCACGGAGTCGACGACATCGACACGGATGTCTCCTACGACATCTCCGAGGACCCCATCGAGTCCATGAGCCTGCTGACGGCGGCGGTGGCCACCGAGTCCGAGCTGACGATCACCCGTGTGCCGATCGAGTTCATGGAGATCGAGTTGGCCGTCCTGGAATCGATGAGGCTGAACTACTCCATGAGCGACGAGTACATGTCCCGCAACCAGCGGACCCGTCTCGTCGATCTGACCGTCAAGCCGTCCGACCTGATCGCGCCCGTGGACAAGATCCACCCGATGCCCTTCCCCGGCCTCAACATCGACAATCTCCCGTTCTTCGCCGTCATCGCCGCCATGGCCCACGGCACGACGACGATCTTCGACTGGGTGTACGACCACCGCATGATCCACCTCATGGGGTTGAACAAGCTGGGCGCCAACCTCACCCTGTTGGACTCCCACCGCATCATGGTGGCCGGCCCGACCCGGTGGAGGGGCGGGGGCAACATCGAGTGCCCGCCAGCCCTTCGTCCCGCCATGTGCCTCTTCCTGGCGGCCCTGGGCGCGCGCGGCGAGACGGTGCTCGAAGACACCTACGTCATCACGCGAGGGTACGAAGAACTCCCCGGCCGGCTCAACGCCCTGGGGGCCAACATCCACTCCTTCTTGCAGTAGGCCTATCGGACCCGGCGCGCCTCGAAGGAGTGGCTGGGGTGGACGATCTCGTCTTGGGCCGACACGAGGGCGAGTTCGCGGCGTCCCGCCTGGGCCGTGGCCCACAGGATCGAGTAGACGATGTCGGCGGTGTTCTTCAGGGCCACGTCGACACGTCCCGAGGACAGCACGTGTGCCAGGAACGCAGCCGAGGTGACGTCCCCCGATCCTGTGAAGACCTGGTCGATGCGGGGCGTGGACACCAGCCACGCCTCCTCGCGTGTGGCGGCGAGCATCGAGATCGTCTGCTCGTCGAGGTCGTCGGCCACAGCGGACGTCACCAACACAGTCGACGGCCCTTGGGCCAGCATGTCGTCTGTGGCGGCCAGCAGGTCGTCCAAGGTGCGCGTCGTACGACCCGTCAGGAAATCCAGCTCGAACTGGTTGGGCGTGATGATGTCGGCGGCGGGGGCCACCGTGTCGCGAAGGAACTCCGGGATGCCGGCGGCGACGTACATCCCCCGGCCGACATCGCCCATCACCGGGTCGCAGCAGTACACGGCCCGGGGGTTGCGTGTCTTCACCAGGCGCACGGAGTCGAGGATGGCGTCCCCCATCTCCTGCGACCCTTGGAACCCCGACAGCACGGCGTCCACGCCCGCCAGCGCCCCTCGCTCGTCCACGCCGGTCACCACGTCCATCACGTCCTGGGCCGACAGCACCGGCCCCCTCCACGAACCGTACCCGGTGGTGTTGGAGTAATGCACGGTGAAGACCGGATAGGTCTCGACTCCCATGCGCATCAAGGTGAACGCGGCGGCTGAGTTGCCGACGTGGCCGAACGCGACAGAGGACTGGATGGACAGAATTGTGGTCATACGTCCATTCTCGCGCCATTGCGCGCCCACGTCGACCCGAGGCCCCTCCCGGCGAGTCGCGACATTGACCGGCGTCGTCGAATGCTGGAGAATGAACCCCATGGGAGACATGGCACGGCGATGGAACACGAATCCCACGCTCGCGGGGCGTGGACTGACGTGAACGCGAAAGACTTCACCTATTGCTCGCCCAGGTTCGCGGCCATGGCCCATCGCGGGGGCGCGAAGTGGGCGGTGAATCGGGGCAGAGAGAACACGCTCGCCGCCTTTCGCAACGCGGTCGACGCGGGGTATCAGTACGTGGAGACCGACGTGCAAGCCACCAAGGACGGGGTCTTGGTCTGCATGCACGACGACACCCTGGATCGCGTGACCGGAGAGCCGGGTCGTGTGATGGACTACACAGCCGCCGAGTTGCGAGGCCTGCGCGTCGACGGCGACGAGCCGATCCCCTTCTTCGACGACGTCGTCGAAGCCCTGCCGCAGACTCGTTTCAATGTGGATCTGAAAACCCCTGACGCCGTCGAGCCGCTCGTGGCGTCCATCGCCGCCCATGGGTTGTTCCACAGGATCTTGGTCGACTCCTTCTCGCAGACGCGATTGTCGAAGTTCCGGTCGCTGACCTATGGCACGATCCCGACGGCCCTGGCCCCGCCTGGTGTCGTGTGGACGCGATTCGTCCCAGTCCTGTCGTCGATCGTGTCCTCCCCCGGGGTGGCGGTCCAGGTGCCCATGACGCAACAGGTCGGTGGGATCACCCTGGAGGTGGTCACCCCGTCCTTCGTCGAGAAGGTCCACTCCCTGGGGAAGGTCGTCCACGTCTGGACCATCGACGATCCCGCCGAGATGGATGTTCTCATCGACATGGGCGTCGACGGGATCATCACCGACCGTCCCGATGTGCTCAAAGAGGTGCTCCTCCGCCGCGGCCTGTGGCAGTCCGCCTGACGTCGCCCCTGACTCCCACGGCTCCCATTCCTGCCACTTAATGCAAGATATCTCCTGGATGTCAAGAGTGCGCCCCGCCTCTGGGAATATGTGAATGTGGTATGGGAATAATTTCCATGGTGGGAACGTTGTGACAAATAACGACCCCGAACATCTTGGAGAACATCAGTGACCACCACCGCCCTCGCCTCGAACCCCGTGGAACGCATCGACGTCACCTACACCTGCGTGTCTGACCACACCTTCACACGCACGTTCGTCGCAGACATCGACGTGCCGAGCACTTGGGACTGCCCGCGCTGTGGGAAGCTCGGCACCACGGGGGTCGTTCAAGAATCCGAGTCTGGCGCCGCCCCGTCGGCGAGGACCCATTGGGACATGCTGCTCGAACGGCGCTCGATGGACGAACTGGCGTCCATGGTCGCCGACCGCATCACGGACATGCGCGCCGTCAGGCCGGTCTGACGGGCCCCGAGAGCCAGGACAGGACCCGCCCAGCGCGGTAGGACACCCCCCACGCCGTGGTCTTGAGGAGAGCCTCGATCACGATCCCCCCGCTCATCTTGGACTGGCCCCGCTCGCGCTCGACGAACGTGATGGGCACCTCGGCGACCGTCATCCCCTTCTGGATGACCCGCCACGTGAGATCCACCTGGAAGTTGTAGCCGACCGAGGTCACCTCGGGGATGATCGCGGACAACGTGGCCGCACGGAAGGCGTTGAACCCTCCGGTGATGTCCGCCACGGGGATGCCGAGCATCAGCCGCGTCCAGAAGCTGCCCGCCCGGCTGAGGAGTTCCCTCGACTTCGGCCAGTTCACCACAGACCCGCCCGGGACGTACCTCGACCCCTTGACCATGTCCGCGTGTGACAACGCCTCCAGCAAGAGGGGCAATTGCTCGGGCTGGTGGGAGCCGTCGGCGTCCATCTCGACGAGGATGTCGTACCCCTGGGCCAGACCCCACCGGAATCCTGCCAGGTAGGCCGCGCCCAGCCCGTTCTTGGCCGTGCGATGCATGACGTGGATGTGCGGATCGGCGTCGGCCATCCGATCGGCGATCTCGCCGGTGGAGTCGGGAGAGTTGTCGTCCGCGATCAAGATGTGGGCGTCCTCCACAGCCGCCCTCAACCGCGAGCAGATGATCTCGATGTTGTCCTTCTCATTGTAGGTGGGAATGATAACAAGAATCTTGTTGGTCGCAGTCGTCATAGTCTCTCCGCATGTGCTCGATGTCGGTCCATTATCTCATGGCCCGGCAAGCCCCTTCCGGTCCCCCGGCGCGACGCCGCCCCGCGTGGGCGTGCCAGCCCGCTTCCACCACACGGCCCCGATCCCACAGCCCAGCAGGGGGACCAGGACGCTGGCCAGATCGAACCAGGTCCGATACGCGACCGCGGGAGTCAGAGTCCCCCGCACCGGCACGGTGAACACCTGGGAGTCGGACGTCCGCAGCCGGGCTTGGTACACGACCCGGCCGTGGGAGTCGATGAGTCCCGCCAGCGAGTTCGTGGTGGCCACGAGAATCTCCCTGCGGGCCTCCATCGCCCGGGTCCGGGTGATCTGGTCCTGCTGCGCCATCTGGTCACTCCCGGTGAACATGGCGTTCGAGGTCTGGACCACGACCACTTGGGCCCCTCCCCCCGTGAGGTCGTCGCCGACGAGCATGTCGTCGACGGTGGAGTCGTAGGCCACCTCGAAACAGATCAGGTCCCCGACTCTCAGGGGACGGCCCTGCACGGTGACGTCGAGGACGCCGGGCCTCGTGCCGGGCACCGATTGGGCCCCGACGTACGCCAGCTCAGGGACCAGGCGGGTCAGCACGGACCGGTACGGGACCCACTCGCCGAAGGGGACGAGGTTGCGCTTCTCGTACGAGGCCTCCACCCCCGTGGTCGTCCACCACAGCCCCACGGTCTGGCGCTCCCCCGCGCCAGGACCCATCGTGATCGCCCCCAGGAAGAGGGGGGCTCGCGCCATGTCGAGGGCCACGGAGATGATCACGCCCGTCCGGGCATTGGTGTACGGGTCCGTGGCGGTGGAGTTCTCCGGCCAGACCACGAAGTCGGGCTGGTCTGCCTGGCCCGTGCGCACTTTCGCCGCCATGATGATCGTCTCAGCCAGATGGTTGTTCTCGACCGTGTACTCCGGCCCCAGCGCGTCGATCCCCGCTCCGGGCACATTGCCCTGGATGACGCCGACGGTGACCGAGCGGCCGTCGTCCGGCGGGTCGTAGGATCGTGCCAGCGCTCCCCCGCCCCCACAGACCATCAGGAGGACGGCGCCCACGACGACGGGGGCCGGCAGCAGGGATCGCAGGGTTCCGGTCGCCATCCACCGACGAATCGCCCACCCGATCACAAAGCCGCTCGCCACCACGAGAGCGGACACCCCGGTCACGGAGATCAGCGGGAACCAACCGTCGAGGGGGGTCCCTGCGGCGGTGTAGGCCAGACGTCCCCACCCGAACCCTCCGAAGGGCCAGCGCGCCCCGCACCATTCAATCGCCATCCACGTGGCGAGTCCCGCCATCCCCCACACAGGGGTCGAGCGTGTCCAGGCGACCACCAGCCCTACCAGGGCGTACCAGCACGCCAACCACACCACGAACACCGCGAGGACCGGCCATCCCAGCACGGCGACCCAGTGGAAGGCGACGGCGTTGAACCCCAGCCCGAAGACGTACCCCCGCAGCAGGCCGACGGGCGCCGTGGAGGTCGCCGCCATGGCCACGAAGACTCCCACGCCCACGGGCACGAGCCACCACAGGTCGAACGGGGGGAAGCCCAAGCCGACGGCACAGCCGGCCACCAGGGACAGCCCTGTGTACAACCAGCGACGGCGGGTGCGATCAACCACTCTTGGATGATACCTCAGGCGGACGCCGTGCGGTTGCGCACCTGGTAGAGGACCGCGCCCGCGGACCAGTTGCGCGTCACCCGCGGCATGCGCGACACCTTTCCCGACTCGGACAAGGGCACGCACTTCACCACATCGAGATTCAGGTCGTCGAACAGCGCCTCCAGATCGGCACTGGACCCGAAGTGGACGTTGGGACTGTCGTGCCAGGCGTACGGAAGGTCCTTCGACACGGGCGCACGCCCGCGGAGCAGCCGGATCCGGTTGCGCCAGTACCCGAAGTTCGGCATGGACACGATCCCGATGGGGGCGATTCTCATCATCTGACGCAGGACGACTTCCGGGTAGCGCACCGCCTGTAACGTCCTCGACAAGACGACCACGTCGTAACTGGAGTCGGAGAACAGGTCGAGCTCTTTGTCGATGTCCATCTGGATCACGGGGACCCCCTGGCGCACAGCCCGTACCACACTGGTCGGATCGACCTCGACGCCCTGGATGCGGCAATCCCTTTTCACCGCCAGCCGTCTCAGCAGGTCCCCCTCGTCGCAGCCCAGGTCCAAGACCCGGGAGTGAGGGCTGATCCACCCCGAGATGAGGCTGAAATCGACGCGCAACGTCATGAGGAGACCTCCTGGAGCCCACGGGCGAGGAAGGCGGCGACGACGTCCCCGTACTCGGGTATGGGCAAGAGGAACGAGTCGTGCCCCGCGTCGGATCGGATCTCGCGGTAGGTGGCGGGGATCCCGCTCCTCACCAGGCGGGCGACGATCCGCTTGGATTGCGCCGACGAGAACCGCCAGTCCGACGTGAACGAGCACACCAGGACGGGGATCGGGCGGGCGGCCAGCTTCGCGCAGGCGTCCTCGTCGGCGAACGGGTCGAAATAGTCCATCACGCGCGACAAGTACAAATAGCTCAAGGCGTCGAACCGGTCGAGGAAGACCTCGGCCTGGTGCCGCAGGTAGCTCTCGATGGCGAAATCGACGCCGAACCCCGGGGTGAGGTCGACGTTCTGCGGCTCGCGGCCGAACTTGCTGCCGAGCGCGTCTTCGGACATGTAGGTGATGTGGGCCATCATGCGCGCGATGGACATCCCAGCGTCGGGCGAGGTGCCCTCCTCCAGATAGTGGCCGTGCGAGAACCCCGCGTCGCGCATGATGGCTTCGCGGGCCACGGCCGAGAAGGCGATGTTCTGGGCCGTCAGACGGCTGGACGCGGCGATGATGACGGCGTTGCCCATGTCCTGCGGCGCGGTGAGGGCCCAGTGGAGGACCTGCATCCCGCCCAGAGAGCCACCCACGACAGCCAGCAGAGTCGGGATGCCCAGGTACGCGATGAGTTTGCGATGGACGGTGACGAAATCGGCCATGTCGAGGATCGGGAAGTCCAGGCCGTACGACTGTCCCGTCGCTGGGTCGATGGAACTGGGTCCGGTCGTGCCCTGGCATCCGCCGAGCAGATTGGGACAGATGACGAACACCGCGTCGGTGTCGATGGGTTTGCCCGGTCCGATCATGGAGTCCCACCAGCCGGGTTTCGTCTCGCCCTCGCGGATCCCCGCGGCGTGGGCGTCTCCTGTCAAGGCATGGCAGATGAAGACCGCATTGGTTTTGGAGTCGTTCAGGGTTCCGTAGGTCTCGTACCGGACGTGGATCTCATCCAGCCGGCCCCCCCGGGCGAAGGACATGGGATCCTCGCGCGAGAACAGGACGGCGTCCGCCGCCGACATGTTCAATGGATCGTCTGCCATGCACAAGCCATTTCCCGGAAGATTTCCCTCGCTCCCCCGACTGGACTCGAACCAGTAACCCTCTGATTAACAGTCAGATGCTCTGCCAATTGAGCTACAGGGGAATGTTGCGGATACGACAGTAGCAGATCAGATGGCAGTACGTCCAACCACATGAATGTTCTCGGCGCGCGGCCCGTCACGGACGCAGACGGTCTGCGTCCCCATCCGGGACGACGACGCCGTGGGACAAGCCCGCACGGGCCCAGGCGTCGAGGACTCCTCGCATACGCTCGTCCAGGGCGTCGAGAGCCTGCGTCGCCACCGACGCGGGGACGCCGTACTCCGCCTCGGCGATGGCGCCGGTGATGGCCGCCAGGGTGTCCGTATCGCCCCCGATCGACACGGCGTTGCGCACAGCGTCCAGGAAGCCGCTGGAGTCGAGGTACGCCGTCAGCGCCTCCGGCACCGTGCCCCGACACGACTCGTCGAAGGAGGAGGAGGCGCGGATCTCGTCCAAGGAACGACTCAGGTCGTAGCCATGGGTGGTGCGCACATACTCGCGGATCTGCGCATGGCTGGCCTGAGAGCGCGCGAGATAGATGGCCCCGGCCGTCGCCTGGGCGCCACGGATCCCTTCGGGATGGTCGTGGGTGACACATGCGGATCGGCGGGCGAGGTCCTCGGCCTGCTCCAGGCTCGTGGCGTACCAGGCGCACGGGGAGACCCTCATCGCCGACCCATTGCCCCAACTGCCGTAGGGCGACCGCTCAGCGCTCATCACCCATAAGAGGAAGCGGAGCCCATACCCAGCGTCTGGGTACCGTCGGCCCCACTCCTTGAGGGCGTCGACGAAGGGCGGCGCGCTCGCGTCGCGCAGGAGGGCGTCGGCCACCGCGATGGTCATCACGGTGTCATCCGTGGCATGGGACCGCGCGCTGAAGAGCGGGAAGTCCTTGGAGACCGCGGGACCCCCTTCGAAAGGAGACCCGACGATGTCCCCGATGATCGCACCTAGCATGGCGGCGTCCTTCTCTGCGGCCCTGTGCCGCGTCGATGATAACAGTACAATATCGACTCGCGTGAGACACATGACACGGAGCCTTGCTCACGTGCATAATGAGAGAAGGATATCTTTGCGTTGAGATACCCGCCACGGGCGACAACCCGCAGCACCCAGTCAAAGGAGATAGATCTCATGAAACGCCTTGTCACTTTCCGTACCATGGTCGCACTGCCAGCCGTGGCCCTGATCCTCGCCGGTGTGACCGCCTGCAGCTCCACCCCAGGCTCCCCCACCCCCAGCACCACCACCACGACCGCCGCCGCCACCACCCAGATCGGCGGCGCCCTGACGGTGTACACGCCCAACGAGCAAAACATGCTGGACGCCCTGATCCCGGTCTTCGAGGCTGACACCGGCATCTCCGTCTCCTTGGTGACCGCCGGCACAGGCGAGCTGTACACCAGGATCCAGAACGAGGCCGCCAATCCCCAAGGCGACGTCCTCTTCGGCGGCGGTGTGGCCCAAGCCATGGCGAACTCGTCCCTGTGGGAGCCCTACGTCGGCGCCAACAATGACGGGATGACCGACTTGGGGAAGAACGTCGGCGGTTTCTCGACCCCGTACCAGGCCGATGGTTCCAACCTGCTGGTCAACACCCAACAGATCGGCAGCGTCACGGTGACCGGATACGCCGACCTTCTCAACCCCGCCCTCAAGGGGAAGATCGCGTACGGCGATCCCACCAACTCGTCCTCGGCGTTCGCCCAGCTGACGAACATGCTGGCGGCGATGGGCGGACAGGCCACCATGGACGACAACTACACCTCGGACGCCGCGTGGACTTTCGTCCAACAGCTCCTCGAGCAGACCGGCGGCAAGGCCATCGGCTCCTCGAGCGAGGTCGGCCAGGACTTGGCCAATGGCGAGTACTCGGTCGCGTTGACGTATGAGCCCCTGTCGAGGAACCTGGTGGTCGCGGGCTCCCCTGTCCAGATCGTCTACCCGGTCGAAGGCGCGGTCTTCCTCCCCTCCGGCGTCGAGATCATCAAGGGCGCCAAGAACATGACCCAGGCACAGGCGTTCTGCGACTGGATCCAGTCCCAGGAAGCGCAACAGCTCATCGCCGACCAGACCAGCGGACGCCCCCTGCGTGCCGGGATCGTCAAAGAAGGCGTGCCGATGCTGAGCGAGATCACTACGCTGACAGAGGACTCGACCTACGTGTCGGCGCACAGGGACGACATCCTCGCCCACTATCAGCAGATTCTGGCCAGCATCAGCTGATGACGACGACCGACGCATCGTCGACGGGTGGCGCCACCGCCATCTCGCTGTCGAACCTGCGCAAGGAGTACGGCGACCACGTCGTGATCGCCGACCTGTCGATGGACATCCAGGAGGGCGAGTTCTTCACCCTCCTGGGTCCGTCCGGCTGCGGGAAGACGACATTGTTGCGCATGATCGCCGGGTTCAACTCCGTCGAAGCTGGCGTGATCCGCTTCGACGGCCGTGCCATCAACGACCTTCCCCCCGCCGCCCGGAACATCGGCATGGTCTTTCAGAATTACGCCCTGTTCCCCCAGATGACCGCGGCGAAGAACGTCGCCTTCGGCTTGGAGAATCGTCACATGTCCAAGGCCGCCATCACGCCTCGCGTCGATCAGGCTCTCGCCCAGGTGCACATGGAGTCCCTGCGCGACCGGATGCCCGGCATGATGTCCGGCGGACAACAGCAGCGCGTCGCCCTGGCCAGGGCTTTGGTGATCTCTCCCGCCGTCCTCCTCATGGACGAGCCGCTGAGCAATCTCGACGCGAAACTGCGTGTGGAGATGCGCACCACCATCCGTGAGATCCAACGCGAAGCCGGGATCACCACCATCTACGTCACCCATGACCAGGAAGAGGCCATGTCGGTGTCTGACCGGATCGCCGTGATGAACGACGGCGTGGTCCAACAGGTCGGCACTCCCCCAGAGATCTATCATCGGCCCCGGAACATGTTCGTGGCCGGATTCATCGGAACGACCAACACTCTGCGCCGACCCGTCCAGCGGGACGGATCACGGATGGCCGTCCAGATCGACGACGCCGTCTCATGGGATCTGACCGACCTGGTCGATCCCTCCTACGCCGAGGAGTCCGTGCTCGTCTCCGCCCGTCCCGAGGCCGTGTCGGTCGCCGACCAGGGCGTGCCCGCCACGATCGTCGACCAGATCTTCCTCGGCCCCCACAACCAGGTGCGGGCCAGGCTCGCCGGAGGTGACGTCGTGGAGTTCCTGGAGTTCTCGCACGGCGCCACGCATCGTCGTGAGCCGGGCACGACTGTGCTGTTGTCCTTCGACCAGTCCCGTCTGAACTACTTCGACCCCACGACCGGGGACACGGTGATGGCGGGTCGGCCATGAAAGGCAGATCACGCCTGCCGAAACCAGACGTCTTCGTGGGCGCCTCCGTGTGGATGTCGTTGTTCTACCTCGTCATCGTCGTGTGGCCCATGCTGACCGTGCTGCGCAAGAGCCTGTGGACCACCGCGGGGACCTTCAGCCTGACCAGCTTCGCGAAGTTCTTCACCACGAAGCTGTACGTGACGTCCCTGGGCCATTCCTTGCTGATCGGCGTGGGCGTCACCCTGCTCGCTCTCATCGTGGCCTATCCCCTGGCGTACATGATGACGATGTACCGGGTGCGCGGAAAAGGGGCGGTCCAGGTGCTGATCCTGGCGTCCATGATGTCGCCGCCCTTCATCGGCGCGTACTCCTGGATCCTCTTGCTCGGCAGCAACGGGCTCGTCACGCAGGGGGTACGACGGCTCACCGGGATCGCCATCCCCTCCATCTACGGGCTGCCGGGCATCCTCGTCGTCCTGACCCTCCAACTCGTTCCCCTGATCTTCACGTACCTTATGGGCGCCTGGCGGACCGTCGACCAGTCCATCCTGGAGGCGGCCGAGTCTTTGGGGAGCACAGGCGTCAGACGGGCCTTCCGGGTGGTCGCTCCCCTGCTGATCCCGACCGTCCTCGCCGGCAGCCTCCTCGTCTTCGTCCGGGCCTTCGCCGACTTCGGCACACCGATGCTCATCGGCAAGGGGTACCAGACCATGCCGTACCAGATCTACGGCGCGGCCACCGGCGAGGTGAGCCAGAACATGTCGTTCGCCGCCGCCCTGTCCGTCATCGTCATCGTGGTGACACTGACCGTCTTCTTCGTGCAGAAGTACGTGTCCTCGCGCAACTCCTTCGCCATGACCGCCATGAGGCCGATCGAGCCTCGGCGCCTGCCCCGCCTGGGCAACGCCGTGGTCCACATCGTGGTCTACGGTTACCTGTTCGTGTCCCTGCTCCCCCTGTTGGTGGTCATCGTCAGCGGTTTCCGCAAGACGATCATGGGCCAGTTCGTCCCCGGCCTGCACTTCACCATGGCCAACTTCACAGCCGCGTCCCGGGACATCGAGAAGTACATCCGCAATACCTTCGTCATCGGAGGGGTCGCCCTGATCGTCCTGGTGGTGGTCGCGGTCATCGTGTCGTACATCTGCGTGCGCCGCCCCAACCCGGTCAACAAGGTCCTCGACACCTTGACCATGGTCCCCTACGTCGTGCCGGGCCTGGTCATCGGCATCGCCTTCATGCTGACGTTCAGCACCGCCCCCCTCGCGATGACCGGGACGGCCGCCATCATGGTGATCGCCTTGATGATCCGACGACTGCCGTACACCATCCGCTCCACGACCGCTCTGCTGGGCCAACAGAGCCCCAGCATCGAGGAAGCGGCCCAGTCTCTGGGGGCGTCCAAGCTGAAAACTCTGGTGAGGGTCATCGTCCCCGCGCTGGCCCCGGGGATCTTCTCCGGCGCGGTGCTCAGCTGGGTGACGATCATCACCGAGTTGAGCACGACCCTGTTCCTGTACACGACCAAGACCCAGACACTGTCTCTGGGCATCTACGCGACGGTGGTCCGCGGGCAACTCGGCACGGCCGGGGCCTTGTCCACGGTCCTGCTGGTCATCACGATCGCGTCGTTGGTCCTGCTGATGAAACTCCCCGGTGGCAGCGACAACCTGAAGATGTGACTTGCCAGGTGTGGGACACTGTCGTCCCGGACGCCTGGGGCGACGATGTTACACTAGGGGCGGATGAGTCGGTCGGGCGGCCGCGGAGAAATCCGAGGAAAGTCCGGACTCCACAGAGCACGGTGGTGGGTAACACCCACCTGGGGCGACCCACGGGACAGTGCCACAGAGAACAGACCGCCCCAGCAATGGGGTAAGGGTGAAACGGTGGTGTAAGAGACCACCAGCGTCACGTGTGAACGCGACGGCTAGGTAAACCCCACCAGGAGCAAGGCCAAGAAGACCGCAAGGTCGCGTCGGCGCTGAGGGCTGCTCGCCCGATGTCGACGGGTAGGCCGCACGGATGGAGACCGAGGACGAGGCACGCCTCGCCCTCAAGGCCCATTCGAAGGCGCGTGGCAACACGCGTCGCAGATGGATGGCCGCCGCCAAGAGATTGGCACAGAATCCGGCTTAGAGACCGACTCATCCGCTTCAACGCCTCGTCGGGTAGTGTGTTCTACTCCCCCACTATCATGAAACAAGCCTCAGGGCTCGGGAAGCACAGGGACGACCTCGATGTCGAAGGAGTCCTCCGCGATCCCGGCGACCCAGGCGATGGCCTCGCGGATCGTGTCCGCGGCCTGCTCGAGCCTGGCGGTCTGACTGAGTGCGCCAGGCTCCTCCTGACATTGCAGAGCCCACCATCTCCCCTCACGTGTGGCTGTGACATGGTAAATCATGACCTCCACCATCCTTTCCCGAGCTCGTTGTTGAGGTGGTCGTAACAGGCACGAACTGTCGAGTCAGGGATCCCAGCATGCCACCCAGTGTCGACATCGTCGACCCAGTATGTAGGCCAGTGTAGCTGGAGAGCTCCACGACCTGGCCGAAGAGAAGGCCAGACGACAAGGACTGAACACCCAGTTCGCGGCAGGCATGCGCGACCCCGCCAAGCCACGCTTCGCCCGCGTCCCCCGAGGGATCACTTGCTCGTTCTGCATCATGCTCGCCGGGCGTGGATTCGTCTACGCCAACGACAAGGCGGCCGGCGGACTCGACCAATACCACGGGCACTGCGACTGCCAGATCGTGCCCTCATGGATCCCCGGCCAACCCATGGAATCACCCATCACCGGCTACGACCCCCAAGGACACCAAGACATGTGGGACGCATCCGGGCACGACCTCACCATCCTCGCCCAGATGACCGGGGAAAACACCACCATCCCCGACCCGAAACCCATCCACGAGTGGGACCCACCCCTCTACCCCTACACACCAACGGCAGTCAACCGGCAAGTCATCCTCTACGGCGATCCTGATCGCCTGGACAAGGGCGGGCATTCCAGCGGGGTTGGGCGCAAGAACAAGACAGAATTCCCTCCCAGCTGGACAGATGACAAAATTATGCAAGCCATCCAAGCGACAATTGATGCCCCGCAGAAGGCGCGGTTGTCGGGTATCGTGTTGCGTCGATGGCGAGAAGTTGACAACGTCATCATCCAGGTGGCCACAATCTCGGCGGGGACCAAGCAACGGTTGATTCACGCCTATCCGGTCAATGGGTTCGGAGTCATTCTAAACGTCAACGATGCCACTGGAAACATCGTTGCACGGAAGAAGCCACTAGACCGGAGGGGACTGTTATAGTGATGAGCATGGATGATGACTCCTTCCAACGACTGGTCGTGGGCATTGCCGTGGATTCGGCTACGGCAATCCTTCGTGTCGACGGGGAGCCGATCGAACCCGATGAAGTCGGCAACTGTCCTGAGACTGTAGTTCTACTTGCCCTTGACGCCTACCGCCAACTCGGCGAGCCTGTGCCACCTGACTTGATGACACGGATCCTGCTGGCCATGAATGAGATGTCCGACGAGGAGTTATGGAATGACTGCCAGGACTCTGGTCTTCTACCCGGCTCGCTTGTTGCCCGTTAGTCTCCACACACTCCTGAGACGCATCTAGGTCATACCAACGAACGTCACCCCGCATCTTTTGGTGCTGGGTTGATTGCCCTACCCGGGGGCTTGTTTCCGGGGTTTCACCCACCACCCACATCCGTACATGGATGGACGACGCCCTCGTGAGGGGGAGGAAGAAGCAGTCATGCCAGACACCACATCAGCAGGCACCCCACCCACAGACGGCCAGGACGCTCAGAGCGGCGCCCAGGGCGCACCGGGTGGCGACGCACCGTGGACGCCACCGGCGTCACAGCAGGATCTGGACCGGATCATCCAAGACCGGTTATCGAGGGAGCGTGCGAAGTACACCGACTATGAGGAGCTGAAGACCAAGGCCGGGGAGTACGACAAGCACGTCGCCGCGACACGGTCC
>Ga0123357_10001935_pt1 | contig 22585 bp, 15 predicted proteins | sample TergutEmb28metaG_FD_89873 | JGI IMG/M metagenome (GOLD analysis project Ga0123357, IMG submission 89873) | Embiratermes neotenicus P4 segment gut microbial communities from Petit-Saut dam, French Guiana - Emb289 P4 | ecosystem: Host-associated > Arthropoda: Insects > Digestive system > Gut ... | reverse complement strand
TAAAATATATATATATATATATATATATATATATATATATATATATATCAAGCTTCTAATGAGATGTTATAAGTGTGCCTTGAATTTTAATTGCATATATAGTCAGTCAAATCTGTGTATAGCAAAACTGCCAGTACTGACATCTTTGCACACTGTAGTGACAAACTTGTATATGTCTAGTTGACAGTTGTCTTGATGTTCATCACTCGACAGTTTTCAGACAGTGGAAAAATTGTCGTGCGCTAAATATTATGCCTGTGTGTTGTAGGATTTCTTTGTTACAATAAAGGTAGTTAACCTTTACTGAATAGAGATCACTGCCCATAGACGTTGTTTCATATCTCAATATATTGGTTATTCCAGTACTTTTCTCTTTTATAAAGAAACATATCAGTATCCAGATTTCATAAGGGGAGTGTAATAAGGTGTAAAGATTTGACACAGAAGATTCTGGAATGGTGTATTGGCTACGACTGATGATCCAAATCTGGGGCAATACTCCACCTCTAGTGGTAATTAGTTAATGACATTTCAGAAGGGTATACTACCTCCTTCATCAGGGTCAAATAATCCAAGAAGAATGGCACACTGAACAGAGTAGAGCAGAAGCTTGTTGACCTGTTCCCAGTATCAGCCTTTATCAGGTCCCAGCACCAGGAATAACTATGCTGGCATGAGGGTAATACCAAGATTTTATTCAGCATGGGTATTTTTCTTGGACTGCTGGGCCCTGGCAGTGGAGGCAGTATGCTTCTCTGAAACGTCAGTAACTTTTAGACTAGTTGGCACAGTGTAAGGTGAAACCATTTTATGCTGCAGATTCCTAGCAGGCATTTAATTTCGAATAATCAGATTTTGGATTTAGAGAGTGTCTTAGTATTTTATCATTCTTCTACCAGATTGTATTTCATTGGCACACTGTTTGGTGGCAGAAACATGTATTCACACTTCAATTAAAAATATGGTGATCAAGTAATGTATTGTATTTTTTTTATTCATCCTTCCGACCAAATTTTATAGGACAGACCAATATTTTCTGCATATATGCATTGGTTAATGTGAATCATCATGCTCACTAGCAGCAGTATGAGGGAAAAATGTTGATTGGGAAATATTATCTGACTAATTGTGTGAATGTGGTAGTGAGCATATCATATTATCTGAAGGTGTGCCAAGCATTGGAGAGCGCTTAGTGCCTCTTTGCAGCCTCTGATTTGAGATGAATTCCTCGGAAACGGATCATCTACACAGGATGTTGATACACATTTATCTTTTCAGTATCAAGTCGTGTTGTGTTTCTCAGTTCAATACACAGCCAATACTGTTAAGTACAATAGTTTATTTTTTTCTCCAGTAAAGTGACAGCACAAATTGGCTGATATGTTTCTGTTAAAATATCTGTCAAAATTTCATTGAAATCAAACAAAGCCTTCAGCAGTTGAAAGGTACGTCAGGCAGGTATGATTGGTTTGAATGATGCCATCCCGTTGTGTACGTATAACTAACTTATTGTAATGTGCCGTCATTATATAACATATAAAACAGTTATAATTTTACGACTGGTTAAGTTCGGCTACATGTTTTGGCCATTACCCGGCCATCATCAGACCAACAAAGAAATAGTGTTAATTTCTTTGTTGGCCTGACGATGACCGGGTAACGGGCGAAACGTGTAGCTGAGCTTAACCAGTTGTAAAATTACAACTGTTTATGTGTTGTGTAATGACGGCACATTACAGTAAATTAGATATGATTGGGCACATTCTGATACTGACAGATGACTGACCGATGAGCATTTAAATTTGCAGATGTGTGTGATGTACCCATAGTACATAATTATTTTAGTGCAAATTTTTATACACAGTGCCAAACAGTGTCTGTTCTATATGTTCAAAATTTTTATCAGTCAGTAAAAGTTAATGTTTGATACCAAATTCTCATTTTGTGCAGTGATATTTTGTTCTGTAACTTATTTTTTTATGTTGTGTTTGAAAATGTTAAATTGTAATTCACATAAAACCTTTGACTCTTAAGCACAAGACAGTTGAAGTTATTAGCACTTTATTTAGGAATCTGTCATGACCCTTACAAATAAATTAATGTGTTCTTGGATCCTTATTGTAGGAAGCACTCTGGTCGTCCCAAGTTTTCCATTATCTCATAAGAACTAAAAGTTACTTCCAGCACGGTGTGCAATTTCTGTGACGCTCTAAAAGTGTTTGGAGATTTTTCCTATCCAAAGTATTGTGAGCATTGTCCATTACTAAATAGCTCTTCATGATTATATGTTGCTTTGCCCATGGCAGTAGAGGCTGAGCTTCATTTTTTCGAAGGTAAATGTGTGTGCATACACAGAATTTGTATAAATTATGTCAGGAATTAGTATATGGACTTGTTTTGTAACACTACATTTGTTCATGATTGATATTTTGAGCATTGATTGGTTGGCAGTGTGGACCGTAATTGACTGCCTTTCATGGTTTGCATCTTGTGACCTGCATTTGAATCTTTAATTACACGTGATTTTTTTTAAATCCAAACACCTTTTATTGTGTTCCAATCATTGGCCCAGCAGCTGGTATTCTTTCTTGTGGGTGTTATGAATTATATTGCGTTTAAAACTGTGTTAGTTGGTTCTTCATACCAGTGGCACTAAGGGTAGCGTAATCAGGAAAATTAACGGTAATTTGTAAGTGTAACAGAATCTGCAATCTTTGTTGCAGGTTTTACATGTAATTGTTCTAGAGTTTATTTGTATTTATGTAGTATTTTACTGACCCACTTCTGGTTTTCCCTTTACATTTCCTAGGTCTCCTGGTGTTGTAGATGATTGAAATTATCCTGTATGATTTAACTTTGTGGTTTAGATTACTAATATGATTTTGTAAATTGTGGTTTAATGATATCAGGAGAATTAAGAGTGATAAATGTTTAAGGCAGAATGTTCATATGTCAGGAGAAGCATGAACTCATGTAGATAAGTATTTATGTTGGTACTGGTGCCAGAACACTTGTAGAAGTGTTATTCATTTGTTCGTAGTGTGTTTTGTTATCTTTATGCCAAATACATCACTTGCTACCAAAGGCTAAAAGGGCATAGTCTTCACACTAGAGTTCTTTTTCCTGGTTTTCCTTTCTTGATTTTTGTTGGTTGTTCTGCTTTTATTGTGTCCATGTACAAGCACTTTCATGTCATGGGCACATGAGACTGAACTACCTGTGGTATGGAACTACAAGGAATTTGCATTTGTTTGAATTTCAGGATTTCAGTATTAAAGAAATTCCCAGTCATACCTTTTGTAATTTAATCAATGTAAAATGTAGTTGCTGCTGCTACTTCTACTACTATTATTCTACTACTACTGCTGCTGCTACTGCTACTATTGCTATTATTATTATTATTATTATTATTCTGCTACTGCTACTACTACTATTATTATTCTACTACTACTGCTACTACTACTATTATTCTACTACTACTGCTACTACTACTATTATTCTACTACTACTGCTACTGCTGCTACTGCCGCTGTTGTTTTTGCTGCTGTACTATATATCCAAACTGATGTATGGAGGTTCTGAGATTTCACACTTCCCAAAGACTTCAATATCTGAGATGTGTTGTTGTGTTCCATGGTGTTATTTAGTATGGAAAACCAAGAATTAGGCAGGGATATAAACTGTGATAGCCTGGACTGTCTTAAAGCAACCCAGCTCTGTGCTCACTATTAAGGTTTGTTATTGATAATTTAAACCTCATGGTTGTATTTCCACAATGAGCTCCATAGCTTAATACAAATATAGTGTGGTCACATTTTATGCAAGCAGTGCGTTCCTGAAGTTCTCAAACAATTCAGATCTCACTTAATTCAAGAAAAATTGTTCCCATAGGAATAAATGCAAAACAGGGAGGATGTGTTCCTGGAGCACAAAAATCTACAACCATTGTAGCAGATTGTTGCTTTTAAACACACTTTTAAGTGCAATATAAATACAAACAAAAGTTTGTTTCATGATTCATCTTATATCAGGTTTTATGCATTAAGTGAGAATTTGTTTATTTAATAGTATTCATACCCTGCATTAATTGACAAACTATAATATAATTTTTTTTCCCCCCTGTGGCACTGCAGCCCAATGCAGGCCATGGCTTCCTTGTTCTTGAGGTTTATATTTCACACACAACAACAAAAAACCACACTCAGTAGGACTCCTCTGGATGAGTGATCAGCTAATCGCAGAGATACGCACAACACTCACAACAGACAAAAATCCATGCTCCTGGTGGTATTCATACCAACAATCTCAGCAGTTGAGCGGCTGCAGACCTATGCCTTAGACCACGGGGCCACCGGGACCAGCAGCCATAGTATAATATCCAACAAAATGCACTGTGTTTCAGTACATAGGTTGTACATTTGAAATGTGGCAAGAGATATAATGTTTCAAATGTAAAACCTTTGTTTTGAAATACTGTGCATTTTGTTGGATAGCATATTTTAGTTTACTAATATTCTTCATATCACACCATTTCATGTTCACATGTTCCAGATTCACATAAAATGCATCTGCACTGTATAATTAGATATTGGTTGCTGTCAGAGACTTTATTAAATTCTGTAATATGTGACGTGGATGCCAGTTAAAAACATCAGTATGTCATAAGTATGTTTCATAATGTCACACCAGTGATTTATAAGTTTTATGTTGCTTTTCAGACTGAAGAACAAAAGTGTGTTTTCAGGGAACTTGGGTGCTCGTTCACAGTAAATAAGTGCAGGGAAAGGATGGATTAGCCATCTGTATTAGTAACTGCAGGTAAAATTGAGAAGTACAGATGGGTATATTGAGGCACTGCTTCATTCATTCCACCAGTAATGAGCATTCTTTTAGTTCAAAAATAGGTTGGTTATGAAATTTTTGTGAAGAGCACATGACAGGTCTGTTCTTAGTTGCAAAAACTGAAAATACCAGCCTTAAAAATCATTCAGTAATTTAAATTCAGAATGAGGAATGTTATTCACCTACTAGCCACGCTCAGCGAACTGATGTATGATGTTTCTATCAGTTTTGTAAAAACAAACAACAGTACAAAAGTTTTTTCACCCATTCAGTTTGTTGCCTCTTCCTTCAGTTTTAGTCCAAATACCACTTGAAGGGTCTGCCATTTACTTTGTTTAATCCAAGGTAGTTAAAGTGATTTTGAGAATGTCCATGCATGCACATGTACGAAGGAAAAAATTCAAAATTGGTGGAGTATAAGCATGATAGTCCCAGTGTCATACAGAGAAAGACATTTGTTTTGAAAGTAACAGACACTGTATTTTTTTACGTCAACTATAGTGCAAAATGCCACATGACACACACTAGTCTGCATGCAGCTGACAGAAGTGATGAGTATGAACACTTACTAGTGCTTCTTAGAAGTGTGATTTACACATCATACACTAGGGTCCACCAAATGAAGGAATTTTTAACATTTTTTGTATCAGTAGTTTTTAACACACTGATGTTCATGCCCGACTCATTTCTTCCTTATACAACCTGTGTGTATGAATAGTCACTGCTGCATGCAAGATTTCATTGTTAGAGGCTTGTGAATGGAGAGAAATGTTAAATAGGGGCTCAACTATAAAGAAATATTGAGGGGAGAAAGGTTTTTCTTTAGTTTAAAATTGTAAGTGCCCATTATGTTAATGCCCACCATACCCCGGCTATGAAAATTTCTGCCTTCTGTGCATGTGACAGTAACCTTCATGGAAATACCTGTCAGTGAGTATGTTGAAACTAAATTTTGTAGTGATTTTACATGAGGTTTCTGTTGTGAGGAAGTACCATATTTTGTTAAAGGTAGAAGATTATGTTTATATATATAGAGAGTGAAGTGTCCAGCCTCTGATGTGGCTGATTTATTGAAAACAGCATTTTTGCAAAAATGTCCAACATGAAAAAAAGTAATATTTTCAGTAAAATTCTGACTTTATATCTCCCTAATTTTCTTTATGTGTTCTTTGCCTGAAATGTGTAAAAGAAACATATAATGGGAGAGTCATATATTTGTGTATCTGTACGTATTTTTCATTTGTGAAAGGTACTGCACAGATTGTAACATATAAGGGTAAGTCAGAAAATAAGTTGCTCTCTTTTATTCCTGTGAAAAAATCATAGCTAGCTGTTACTTTGTCATGTGTTGGTACCTGATCCCACTGCTAGGCTTCAGGCATCTGCATCAGTGCAGATGATGCAGTGCTGGTGCATATTCAGTTGAAAAATGGCAATCCTACTGAATGAGTGGACAGGGGAAGAGGTGCATGCTGTTGTCTAATTGTTTTGGGCACTAAACACAGAACCCATGAATATCGACAGATTGTGGCCATGTGTGGTGCAAATATGATGTCCTCCCAGCAAGTGTGGAAATAGTGCCAAGACTTTGCACGTGGTTGGGTCAGTGTCGGATAAGGATGGGACTGGCAATCTTTCAACATCAGACATGTTCATCAAATCAACAAAATGGTATTGGTGGACTGGCTCTGGACAATAAGAATTCAATTCTCTGCAGAGGCATCTGATTTTCTGTTTGTCACTTCATATATACCCACTTTAGTTTACATCCAGCCTCCTATCCAGTGAGCAGCAGGAACTCTTTTCCCAAGGATAAAGTGGCCAGAGAATGAAACAGCCCCTCACACAGAATATCCACCTTCCTTGTCTCCATAAAAAATTATTTTCATCACTTGAAAACACTGAGAATGTGTAGTGTCTGGGTATGTGTAGGGAAGTGACCATTGGAACAACTTGTTTTGTCAGGACCATTGTTAATGAACACCACGGTGATATTCAGCTGGATTAGTTGAAAAATACAGCACTGACCTAGTCATCAGATCCCACTTGATAATCTCAGCATCCTGCCCAAGAAGGCCACACACAGCAGTAGGATCGAAGGGGAAGTGGAAGAACTCACAGAACAGGTTGTGGATGCTACCTCATCCATTCTCTGAAACATTGGAAGGAGGTTCTCTCCAAGGACAAAGAGTCACTTCTGTTGAAATGGCACTTTACCTGGGCCCTCAAAATAGAGGCTGTTTTCTCACAACTCTGTGTTCTGCTGTGACTTCCCTGTTGCAAGTAAAGTGCCCCTTTGCATGTCATGTGGATGGAGGTGAGTGGTCAGTTTCATGCTCTGAGTTCTTTACCCCTGGGAAAAGAGGCCCTTACCATTGAATAGGAAGCTGGTTGGGCCTCAGAGCTGGTCTGCACACATCGGAGAACAATCCGGTCGTACTTACGCCAGCTGTCTAGCCTGCAGCTTTTTCTCTGTACTGACTGTTTAGCCTGGCTTGTGGAACTTAAAGAGTCTTTCCCTCTCTCCCCATTTTCTGTCCACATTGGCTCTGAACGTGATTGTTTGCTCACAGTTCTGGTTTCCTCTTGTGGTGTGTATTCAAGGTCCTTAAAAGGGCTGTCACCCCATTTCTTGTCTACATTAGCTCTGAAGAGGGCCTTCCCTTTTCCCACTGTTCCTGTAAGCCCCAACTGAGCTCCATCTGTTCTCCTTCCATTGGTTGAGTGACTACCTTTAATGCAACCTTTGTAGCATAACGTAGACTGTATTCTTACCCCCACACACACTTTAGTCCTGAAGATGGAGACACCATGTTCCCCTGCAGTGTTGGCAGTGGACAGTGTCACAGCACAGAAGACCATAATGTGAACTACCCCTCAATTTTGTCTCCATAGTTTTAATATGTCTTAATGGTACAAATTTACCCTCTCTATTAGATTTTCAGTTAGTTTTCTGAAACAGGAAGCACTAATAATGGAGGTTGGTGAAGTTTATGGCTCTGAAGGTGGTGAATGTGAAGAATACTGTCATACATGATAGTGTAGTCTGAGAATGGAGGTAGGGAGCTTTTCTTGAACATCCATAAATTTCTGTCAGTTTGCATGATTTCACATACCAGAAGAATGTATATCTCAGTATGTGTGGGTATGGTGTGCTCTGTGTGTGTGTCCTAATAAATTTTGAATGAACTTTCTCATCTTTATGAAGGTTGTTGCTGATATTTTTATCTGGAGTAGAGAAATATGAGAAGTTTGTACCTATTGTAGGTACTTGATGTTTGGTGTTAATTGCTTGCCCACAGAATCAGGTACATTTGGAGATGATAAACGTGTCTCTAAAACTAGTATCAGATACCTTTTATATCTGGGAAAAGCAGTATTTAGTGATGTGAAGTTGAAAAATAAGAAACAGCCTTTACTAGACACAGTACTGACCATTCTGCTTGTTACAGTACTGAAGGCAGAATGCTGTCAGTGACAGAAGTTGGAAATATAAAGAGTGTGTTTAATTCATATTTCACATTGATGTCTTGATAAGCATCACCATGAAGAACGTTTTACCCCAGAAACTATTAGAATCACAAAACGTCATAAATATTTCCCGCATGCTGATCCCCATTGTCTTTCACCTGAAGATAAACGATAGTAGACGTAAAGCATGGTTATTGTGTTGACACTGAACATTAGTATTGTGGTGTGCATTCCTGGCTTGTATTTGGCAGGAACCAAGAACTTGCCATTTTTATGTTTCAGTTTACTTTCCATAGTCATACCAGTCATATACCTGGATGGTAACTGGGATAGGCATTTACTTTTAGATCCCATATCCTTGCTAATTCATCATTTGTATTCATCTCTGCAATTTTTATTTGATGCTGTAAACAGTGTTGGTCATTTATAGTTTCATACGATAATCTGAGACACCAACAAGAATTGTAATTGTGTTTAAAATATGGGCTTAAAAGTGATGGCACCCATTTGACATTTGTTTATTGCAAGGTGTAGTATAATGCAATTAGAGTATGTAGCTACTTGACAAGTTCACATTTTGTTTCAGAAGCTGGGGTGGCCAGCTGCTGCAGCACAGTGGATAAGGAATTTGATCCTCCTGTGGAGATGATGGTGAATGATTTTGATGATGAAAGAACATTGGATGAAGAAGAAGCATTGGAAGGATCAGAAGACCCTCAAATTGAACTGTCAAATCTGCAAAGAGAAGGTGATATGCCATTAGAGGAATTGTTGGCCATGTATGGATACGGAGACCCTTCAGCTGAGAATTTACAGTCAAGTAGTTCAGAGATGTCAAACCAAGAAATGGCACTTGAGAATGATGACATTGGTCGGGACATGTTGGATGAGGAATGTGATGAGAAAAGTGGACAGACTGATTTGCAACAGTTGTATATCAACATGCCTGAGAAGGAGGCCGAAGAGAATGCTGGCACTTCAAGGCTGCTGAGACTATCACGGCCACAGAGTGAAGAGGAAGAGGAGGATTACGACTACAGTCCAGATGAAGAGGAGTGGCGAAAAACAATCATGGTAGGGAGTGATTATCAGGCAGGAATTCCTGAAGGGCTTTGTAAATATGATGATGCTCTACCTTATGAAAATGAAGATAAGTTGTTGTGGAACCCAGTATCTTTGTCAGAAAAGGATGTGGAGGACTTTCTTGTGAAAGCGCAGGAGCCTCTTGTGAACAATGCACAAGGGGTGAGTGCTATACCTACCGGGACTCACACCAGAGATGATGAGCAGGCTCTCTACCTGTTGCTTCAGTGTGGTTATAATGTTGAAGAAGCATTGAGAAGGCGACGTATGAATGTTGTGCCACCAACTGACACCATGAGCCTGTGGTCTGAGGAAGAATGCAGAAATTTTGAAAATGGCCTCCGCAGTTATGGTAAAGATTTTCACCTTATCCAACAAAACAAGGTGAGAACGCGATCTGTGGGAGAGTTGGTTCAGTTCTATTACTTGTGGAAGAAAACTGAGAGACATGACATATTTGCCAACAAGGCAAGATTAGAAAAGAAGAAGTACACTCTACATCCAGGGATCACAGATTATATGGATAGGTTTCTTGAGGAGCAAGAGAGTGGGGCTATTACTCACAGAGATAGGAGTTCTTCTCCTAATATCCATTGCCTTATTTATGGGGATCCAAAACGTCACAGAGTGCCAGATAATGCCACAGTAGAAACAGGGAATCACCCAGCATCTATGCCGTATACTGGAGACCCACTCAGTGATTTGGCAAATCATCTTGATAAAGAAAGTTTAGAGTCTCTAGTGAACTTAGCAGCAACTGCAGCAGGAGGAATGGAGAGTGGAAATGTGGAACCAAGGGGTGACTCTCAGGATGGCAGCTCACCATCGGGTGCTGCTGCTGCTGTTGCTATCACGCAGTCGGGTAGTACTACCTTAAACAGCGTGGAGATGGCATTTGCTAGCACAACTGTCTCTGCCCCCACTATGCTTACATCAGCAGAAACCTCGTCCCATGCCACAGAGTCTGTTGCGCAGTGACAGAAGCAGTGTCCCATAATGCAATAATGCGTGTGTGTGTGTGTGTGTGTATGTGTGCGCGCGTGCACGTTTGTGTGTGGTATGCAACGAGAATTTCAGTTCCTTATTCATTTTGCCTCTGGAACTTGGTGCATGCATACTGCTCTCATTATTATTACTGAAATTTGGTATAAATGGGTGACTACGTAAATGTGTTTAATTTTTTATGCCATATCATACAGGAGGTTATTGGTAATAAATATGGGTTCGAGAGATTAGTTGCTATCGTTTGATTTTCTTATAAGACGTGAGAGTGTTTCTTGACATATTCAGAATTATAGACAGTGGATGTACATGCAAACAGCTCTTATAAAGCTGGTTTTTTATTGAGTGCAGTGGCTTTCCATGATGGTGAGTTTTAAACAGAGAGGTGTGGAATTCATGGACTAACGTATCATATCACAGAAGATATACAGTCGAATGTATGTCACTTTGATAAAGCAGTATTTTTATTTAAATGAAAACTACTACAATCAGAAGCAATTACATGTGTAATAGTGCATGGAAAATATTTTATAATAATATTTTTAGGTCAAAGAGTTTACAAAATATTTGTATGACAGGCAACATCAGTTCTTAGACTGTTGCTTAATTTTCTTGCTCATCATTTTGTTTATGTACCACAGCTTTTTGTAATAGACATTGGTTTTTTTTTGATAGGCAGTGACGTTCAGAACATTTTACAGAAGAAACCATTAAAAATCATGGCGCTTGGTCAAGATAAATATTTTCATGTATCCAATATATAAACGTCCAAATACACTACCACATAATTTTGTTATAATTATCTTTGCCTGGTGTGTTTTGGTCCTGTGACTATTATCAAGGGCACATTGTGATGAATGAACTTAGTTTTGATGTTTGCATTTTAAAATCATGTCTAAACTTTTGCACAGTTATGTATGGTACTGCCTACAACATCAAAATTTGTTAAAAATTCGTCTTGCTAACAGTTGCAGTTAGAAATCAATATAATATTATATATATATGTCTTCTGGAAACTTTGTATTACAGATACGCATTGCTTAACGACGGGATATGTTCTGAGAAATGCATTGTTAGGCGATTTCGTCATTCCAACTTGTGCTTACACAAACCTAGATAGTATAGCCTACTACACACCTAGGCTATATGGTATAGCCTATTGCTCATAGGCTACAGACCTGTATAGCAAGTTACTGTACTGAATACTGTAGGCAATTGTAACATGATGGTATTATAATATAATAATATTATCTTATCGGACCACTGTCGTATGTGCGTTCCGTCATTATCCGTCGTTATGCAGTGCATACCTATGCTTCCATTTGTGCTTTGTATGTATTGATTTATGCTGATGATTCCTTGTGTAGCAACAGAATGATTTTCTAACACTTGACATAGCATTCTATGTGTTTATGTATTTGTCTTGCTGTTAGGCACATTTGAAAACTTACAAAAATTGACTATTAGCTTTGTCATGCCTGTTTTTTTGTCTGTCTGCACAGAACAGCTGGGCTTCCACTGGACAGATTTACATTAAATTTGATATTTGAGTACTTTTCAGAAGTTTGTTAAGAAAATTAAAGTTTGATTAGAATCTGACATGAATAATATGTACTGTACATGAAGACATACGTACATGTGTGATAATATCTTGGTGAATCGGTCATAGAATGGGAAATATTTCGGACAAAATTTGTAGAGAAAATCAGAACACACATTTTATGTTCAGTACTTTTCTTTTTCCAAAACTGGTGCAATTTACGAGATAATGTGAAAAAATGTGGTAGGGTCAGACAGGCCAGAGATGTCAGTATAGCAAAGGCCTGGATAACTATGGCTACATATTTGCACTCAGAGTATGTAATGCTTTTCTTTGGCAACAGTGGTTTCATGAATGTGCCTTAATGTATTATGTTCAGCGTATTCCCAGCACACACTGATGTATCGGTTCATCTTTGCACAAGGTTAAAAATTCAATTGCCATACCAATCAGGCTCTTACATTCACAGCCATAAATGAACAGTCATTTTCACTTCCTCATTTTTGTGGAATGTGCCAAAGTGGAAAAAATGCATCACTGTGCTTGAGGAGTATGTTGAAGATAATGATACATCTTTGGTATATATGAGCTACATGTAATGTTTTAATGACTTCTCATTTGGTATTTGTAACCCAACAAACCTTCATTGAACGTCCTTCATACATACCATGCAAAATACGTTGTGGACAAAGTGGTGCTGGGACAGAATATTATCCAAGTAGTTTGGGTTACCCCTATCAGTTGTATTGTATGTATGCCTGATATTCATGTTTCATTCATCTACCAACAACTTACAAATCTTTGCAATTGTCAGGGTTGTTAAATGAATTACCTCTGTCCATCTCACTCTCTTGCTGCAGCTAGATAATCCATGTGTTACAGCTTCATTTGGTGGGTGTGTGTGAAATCAGGATTGAGACTGCATTGAGGTGTGCTGTATTGCCATGTACTTTTTTTTGTTGTTTGGAGTGTAAAGTATTGATTGCTGCACAGCATATCAGGCATATGTTGGTGCAGTCCCGATATTGCCCGCCCACGTTTGTCAGTTGTTGTCATTTAAAAATCTTTAACTGTTTTTGATAAAACATTCTTGATGCATCAGACTGCCCTTCTTTTTTCCATTTTGGGTCATGAGCTGTAATATCAAAACCTCTGCTGTAAAGGAAGGAGCTATCTAGGTATGGCATTAAATACCTGTTTCTGTCCCATATAATTCGCATGCCATTGCCTCCATTATTTTTGCAAGATATAAGTTTGAATTGAGAGAGGCTATTACACATATGGGCTTTCATTAAATATGTATAAATACGGTGAGAGTAGCAGGAAATATGGACATTGTAAGATTGAAACCTTTTGTGATGAACAAACATACAGAATTCTTCCCAGGCTATCACTGACATCATTGGTGGACTAAAAACCAACATTTTGGAGACCTGCTCTGTTCCTATCATCAGGGATGATTTCAATTTCGAGGATGGATACAGCAGGAGTCCATAATGTTGGTGTTCAGTACGTAATTGGCACAGCTGATACTGTGAGAACAGCTTCAAGAATACAGACCTAATACAACATTATGAAGAACTCACACTAATTTTTCTTAGTTAAATTCAGTTGTGTTCACATATGATTTGAAACTGTCTGTCAACCAGTTGCATTACGATCCTCTCTATCATTCACATCATTGTAGAGTAAAACTCAATTTTGGAAGTCACCATTGTCTCTGTAATGAGGGACAAACTCCACACTTACACACACATCATGTCCTTGTTTCAACACGGGACTTACATTCCTGAAAATCATAATGTAGAGCAAAACAAAATTAGACTGAATCATTTATTTTATATGACCATTAATTACAGTGCTTGAGAGTCTGGCTTTTGAAGATGCTACCATCAAAAATAATATGAGTATGGGCAAGCAGGCAGGCAGTGTTCATCACATCTTTGGTCACTAAACTCTGGCAATGTTAAAGCAAAACATTGTTGTCTGGGCAGTGTTACATGAGGACAGCCAATATGTATTTGTTTATTGCCTGTATTTGATAGTTGCTCCACATTTATTCATGTTAATGTTACTATCTGAGATGTAGCTTTACTGTACATTGATGCTACTGACTGAGAATATTGTATAACAGTTATATCTACCTTGCTATCAGAACTGGTTTCAGAGTTTCATGTATGAAAGTTCTTTGTATGTATTCACTGTGGAATGTTTTAGTTACTATTTAATGTGTTTGGTTATTTCAGTTGTCAGAATGTGTGAAAGATTTGAAACTACTGCATATGGATGGAATTTATTCCGTAATGAAAGCTGTTTTGAACAGTACTGAAGTTTGGTTGTTTGAAACTGCAGCCTTTTAATTATATGCATTTTTTGATAAACTAAACCCAAAGAGTAGGTCATGCTGTATTTTTGTAAGCAATATTACAGAACACAGGAATAGGTTAGGACCATACATAAATATGCACTGATTTGAAAGTTACTGTTGTGGTACAATATATACTACTTTTTCACATTGACTCCAGTTTGAATGAATTGCTTGTAAGATATGAACGTTGGTGGAGTTCATATGTTAGATGTTTTTGCATTACATTTTGTAAACTCTTTGATGAAACAATTGTCCTATGTGTATATAGTAGTTATTGGAATATTCATCAGCTTGATAAGTATGAAGTTACATGTAAGTTGTCAGATGTGAGGAGTTTTAGGGAGCTGTCCAAAGGGAAGTATGTTTTATTGAATCGCGTTTGTAAAATAAGGGAGAAAGTTATTAGACAGGTTTAACATTCGTGAAATTTGTCCAGTTGAGAGGTTTATTTTTTTTAATATAGAAAAGAGTGACCCAAGCGGATTAGAATTTTAGTAGAGGTTGTAGAGCGTAAGGAGAACAATTTTTTATATATTGAATGGCAGTGAGTAAGTTTATATGTCTCCATTTATAATGTATTATCTTGCTCTATTATATTTTATATTTTGTAAAGTGCTTTGTAGTGATTATATTTAAATGTTAAATGGTCATGATGGACTTAAGATTTTAAAATACCGGAGTAGTGCATAGAGAAGTGGAGTATATATTACATGAATTATGTTTTGTTTCCTTAAGTGTCTAACACGTTTAATTTTGTGGTGGGTGATTTTTTCAATATTGTTCACTGTCTGGGTTGTAACATTCAGCCAGATTATATAGCACCACATGCCAGAAACACTTTTAAATCAAAACAGATGAACAAAATTAGGGGTGGGTGTGCTGTTTCAAATTAATCAAGATCGATCTCTTTATCTTATGTACAGCGAGTCATATACTCGAGATATAAGGAACTGCGTTAAAAAATGTGTTTTTAAATACACCCAACAGTAGCCATAAAATCTCCTAGAAGAGGTAAGTAGCAGAAATTAAATAGTAAACAGTGGCAGGGTAGAAAAAGTTGTGAAACAGATGAGACATTTCTGCTGGCGGGATCATTAGGCACATCTGGATCACATTTTATATCCGTATTTACCAAAATGCAAGATGACTATTCTAAGATTAACCCTCAAAAATAAAATGTCTGCTAAAAAAGATATTTCACCCTGTCATATGCTTAGTACACACAGTATGTCAGGTTCTGAATGAGTGTTACTGTCTCCATCTTCACAGTTGGTGCCTTTTGTGCCTCACAAACAGTATTACATTTATATTTCTTGCTTTATGAACTTACTTTCCTAGTACTACCCTTGGACTAGATCTGTACTTGGGTACATATCTTAACAATTTCATGGTTCTATGGTGCCCAGTGGTTGAGAATAACTCATTCTGAGTGGTCCACCAGGATAGGTGCTTCTTTGCCTGAAAACGGAAACAGAGCTGGCTTCCAAAAAAGAAGAGTCATGTAACTTCTGTCGTGATCTGTTCTGTCATTTAGAATTCTTGACTCTTTAAGATTGTACAGATAGGTTGTGCCGAAGCATTAGTAAGGAATTACCACACTATGTTGTGTAATATCTTAGAAGAGTGCAGATCTTACAAGAAAATTGGGTGATGCAGGCCTTGGTTTGGCTCTTCATTGTCCAGTTCAGAGCGATCTGGTTAGGTACTTCATGCATGAATTTAAGATGACTTCACAAGTTTAAGGGAAAAACCTCGTCTTGCGTTTGAGTAAATAATGTATGAAGATTCTGGATGTATGTTTTGCCTTAGTTTTCTTCAGTATGCATAAGTTTCAATCTTCAGAACTCACTACTTGTGGATAGAATGAAGATCTTAATAAAAGCCATCCTAATACAAGGATATGATATGAAATGTGCTGACAAATGTGCTTACACATGCCTTTGTATTGGACCTATCCACATAGTACCAGTTAATGTTGTCAGTAATTCATGATTGTTTAATACTGAATTTTATGCTTCTTGGTTGTCCATAATTTATAACCATTTGTGAGCAGATAATATCCCTTAAAGTGTGCTATCTGGTGTATCTAGAGTTTACTGCTATTAGAATACCATTTGTAGGATATCTGTTACAAATTTGGTAAGTTAGGTAACAAAAAATTGGTAATCTTAAAATTGAAGTTTACTCGTCATGTTTTACTTTGCAGGAATGTTTGATACTTAAAACACTACTGTACAGTAGTTCCAAGAAATGGCCTTTGTTTCAGAGTCAATGCCCATTACTAACGAAAGCAGAGCCTATCATGAAATATTTTATAATCACATCTATACCTCACACAATATCTGAATTCCTTTTTTATCAGTACCAGGAGATTTTTTTCTGATCACTTTTAAGCCAGTGGAAATCGATCTAGTTGCAGAAGACCCAACATTCTGTTACAAAATTATGTAAACCCTGTTCTTACTATTGGGGCACATCAGTATAGCATGTGCTGTGTTTGTGTTTGTTATATTGAAGTCTGCAATGTGATAAACTGTTTTGTATTCGTGGTAGTGGTTCCTTTCCTGAAAAGTGAAGAGGCTCATGTTGATGTAATTGAGTTCTGAAACGTGTTGATGAAAACGATGCTACATAAACAAATGGTGCTTTCTCTAGCAGTCAGAAGTTAGTTCAGAATATATAAAAAAAGTGTTGCATTTGCTGTGAAGTTGGTACGGCTACTTCCTATATGAACAGATGTATTGGGTGAAGTAAAGCTGTGTTGCTGTCGATAGTTAATCAGCACACTGTGAAGGTATATGAAGTAAAAGTATACTTTCATGTGTTCATAACCTCAGCAGTAAGTGAAATTGTTGGATTCACTCCCCAGCCATTTTACAGCAAACAAGGAAAGAGACCTCCATACTCATTCTGGACACTTTGGGGAACAGAAACATTTTGCTGCTGGTGATCATTTGAAGCTTGTCTGGAGAACCGGAAAATCTTGCTGCTTCTGGTCATGTGGAGCTCATATGAAGAACAGGAAAATCTTACTGCTACTGGCCATGTGGAGCTCATCTTAAGCTGTTTGCGTACTCTGCCAGTCATGCTCACTCTTGCTCTGAGAGAATCAGTCTTACTGGTGCATAAGGAGGTATTTTCCACAAGTTTAAGTTAATGGTTCTTAGGGCAGTTGATTCATTAGACTACATTTGTGTTTGACATTGTTAGTTGCCAATAAATCTTGTTTATGTGACATAGACACACCTGAAAAACTGCAAATTCAGAGTGGGGCATGGTATGGTACCTATTTTAAAAATTAGATAATTTGCTTATACTTTTTTTTTTACTAATAACTAAATTCTTGCATATTTGGATTTGATTCTTTTGTTCAAGAAATCAGCTTGCTCAAAAATCATGTCCGCAAGGTGCCCTCCATTTTTCTCAAGTCAGCATGAAAATTCTCTCTCACCTTCTGGTCATTCACGGAGGTTTGTTGGGTTGTTTTCATCCCAGTAGTGGTAACTCTGCTTGTACAAACCCACTCAGTTAAAACTGACCTCATGCAACATAAGTAACATGTCTACTAACAAAGTTCCTTGCTGTGTCAAGTCCTGACAGAAGCATAGATGGTTCGCCTGTTCCTGCTAATCATTTCCTTCACGATTTGTATTTTGTTTGATGAAAAGGTAGGTAAAGATGAAGAATCTAGTGCAGACTTTGGCTTGAAAGGTTCGGTGATGCAGGTCTCCAGGCAGAATGATGTGGACTTCACCAAATGTAGCTCTAACCCTTTCCACATTTTCTGGTTTATGCAAAGTTCTCATAAGCCTGGTTTCTTTAAGTCCTGCACCAAACCTGTCTGACACCACATATTCACTCATGCAAGGGTTTTTCTTGTTGGAGTTGGACCTGTGGCACAGTCATTACCAAACTCATGTTCAAATGCTTGTTGAATGTCTATGATGGGAGTTATTTCTTATAAAACACTCTACTGCAAATGTGTGCTGCTCTACAGACCAGTCTGCCAAATGTTACTTCTCCAGTGTTACTGATAAAAAAAAAATCTACTCTACGTAGATACACAATAATACCAACTTCTAAATGGGTGATCTCCCGTGCCTCACCCTGTATTAAATATGCCCGCTTAAGAGAATGGACTAAGTCCAACATAACTGCAGTGTTAAAGTTTGTTGTCATTTGTCATAATATGAAATCTGGCAGCAAATGTTGTGTATAGCCATGGCATAACTTATTACAGGACTTTGTTTTTGAAGCAAATAACAAGAATCTTACTTAATATAAATGCTCATTGTTGTTGTATTTGATGATTATGACATATTAAACTATTAAACAAAACTTAACCCTTTACCACTTATGTGTACTACATTGTACCGTGATCACACAAGTTTATGTTGGAGTGAATGGCCTTTCTTGTACTCTCTTTTTAATATAAAGAACATCAGGGGATATTTAATTTTACTATGTTCATTTAAGTTTGGCATGCAGTGGTGCTTAACAATGAGTCATGCTAGTCAGAGGAAGTGGTCATATCAACATTTCATTAATCTGTATTTGAAATATTATATTTAATTTTTGAACAGTTCAGCAAATATTTGTTTGCATTTTCCACATGTTGAAAACTAACATAAAAAGAGTTAAAATGTTCTTCCTCTATCAACTGGTATTATATTTTAAATACTTTTTGCCTCGTCTGGTCTTGTGTTAATGTACTACTAACACTCTGGTTTCTTTTTAAGTTTGATTCGTAATATAAATATTGTTTATAGCGCAGTTTGCCGGGGGAAATACGTTGTGTATAGTGAATTAAAATGGGTGTGGATTTTTTTAACACTATCTCTGTATATCACTACAGAGCAGTTTAATATAAACAAAGCTTGTACAATGTACATTATTTCACGAAGTGGTGAAGTGTTCATACTTGAAGACCACTTTAGTATTAGACAATCATTGTTTCAAACAGAACACATTTACTGTGAAGGAAATGTAAGTAACATCAATTATGTGTTTTTTATATTCTGACTGTATTCATATTTAATCTAAAGTTGTAGTTTGGAATTGCAAAGTTCATGTCCAACTATGTGGTTTAAGCTTTTCATTGGAGATTTTACATAATTAAAGTAAAGATAACCCTTTGCTTGTTACCTTTCAAATGCTGTTGTGCATTGCATTCAGCCCGGTATTGAGAGGTATGTAAAGTTGAAGTGAGCCTTTCCCTGTGTTTGAAGGGGCAGGACTGTCTTCTTTTAGTACATTTTCCTACATTGGGAGGAGCCCTTTCTGTAAGTAAAATATAGTGAAAAGACAGTAGAGAGTGAAAGCAGATACAACATATAATCACAGTCTTTAAATATCTGTAATGATAATGTAAGTTATTGAAGTCATTATTTTTTAATTTTTCAAATGCTTAGAATCATGGCACTTAAAAGGAGTCACCTGTATTGAAGAGAAAGGACACTTGGAAAGACTAAAGTGGATGCTGGAGTACAGGGGAAATGTCAGATGGACTGAATTGAATTGGGATACATGCCATCCAAGAATGATGATGTGAAACTAGGAAGCATTTAGATTCTAAAATAGAAGGTAGTTAGTACTCATGTAATGAATACTGCTTTTTATTATGTGTCCAACTGATCTAGTCTCTGTGCCATATTTTTGTTAAAATAACACATGAGAACACTTTGGCAAAACCTAGAAGAATAATGTGTCCTCAGATGCAGTACTGTGTGATCTCCTGCCCTGATAGTAAGGCAAAACATTGATTTGAAACTTTGTCAGATTTCGACTAGACCACACGGTAACTTATGCAAGAAGACGGTATTCTTCATAGATATTGGTGTGGGACCTTCATCTCACAACAAAGCCTGTCTTTAGTGCTGCATAGCTGATTATCCTGCCCACCATCCTCCTGCTGATGTTTGTAAGCTATGGTATCAGCCAAGTGACATCACTATTCATTTTGAATAGTTTCATGTGGGGACTAGATTGGCTGTTTATATATTTGGGTTAGATGACATACTTGTAATTTTGGGAAATGGGCAGTTTATGTATATGGAAAACTTGCCCTCTGCAGGTTTTCTGTCAAGTGCATTTTACCTTCGGTTATTGTTTGCTGGCACAAGAACTACAAAAACATGTGGCATATGTAAGATATAAAATTATAAATTTATCATGTAATGAAATGTACCATTTTATTTAATCATAGCTACAGATTAATTTTGTCATTTCGCATTACTAAATGCAGGTCAGAATGTTTCTGGTGGTGATGGTATGGCCTTGGTCTTTGGTAGCAGCTTACCCAACTGACCTGCCATAATGTCATAAAATACTGCTTATATTCTATGGATGAGATGCTAGACTGCAACAGTTTAATTATCTCAACAGCAATTTTCTGCAGCAATCATTTACATTTAAGTTTGAGTGTTGAAGTAAGTACAGTACTGAATGGATAACCAGGTTCATTATTTCAGAATTTACATAGGTTTTGGACATCAGAAAGCCTCTCAATTGAGGTTGTTAATTCTTTCTTCATTTGTCATCATTTCCCGCATCTGTAGGTGATTGATGTTGTGAACTTTAATTTGATTGTAACAAATCCAAATGGGTCTACTTTTTTCTGTGAGTCAGGATTTATTACAGATTGATTGATTATTCATACATTGTCTTCAGAAAAAGATACAAACTTTTGTTCTCTAAAATGACATTACAAGCTGTGTCAGAAACTAATGGTAATGCAATCCACTTTTTCAAATGCAACCTTCAAACACCAAGAAATAACTTTATAAAGTACATGCTGACTTTCTAGCGCTTTTAATTTTCTTAAATGTAATAATCATTACTCTTCTATGATTTGATTTATTTAGCAAACAAACAAGGAGAACTTGCAAAGATATTTGAACCCTCTGAAGCCTAGTGGTTAGTGTATATACCACCAGGTGGAACACTAAAAACTGGATTTTACCCACAGAGTGTATTTATGTGTTCCATGTGATTCTTGAGTATAAATGTTCATTTGCCCATACAGCATTTACTAGTTGGTCTTGGTAGGGGGCAGCACATTGTTTTCCATGAGATACAAACTGAACCTTTATTGTATACTAATTACTTTTCTATCCATTGCTCCCTGACTTCTATAATAGCATGGCTTTTGAAGGTTCTCAGATTTCACTTGTTTGTCCTGGTGAGATTACATGTAGATGAGGATGATCAGAATCATTGGTGGCATGACACTTGGCATGGGAACTCCAGAGTACACGGAGGAAAACCTGTCTACCTGTCTCAGTGTCGCTTGGTCCTTCACAAATTTCAAATGGACTGGCCCAGCATTAAACCTGGGCTTCAATGTTAGGAGACTAAAATTAGTCTACTTTTATATAGAGGTTCAGTGTGTACCTAACAGAGAACATCATTCTTCTGTTTGGAAGACCAGATGGTGAATGTGGTAAAGGGCAACAGTCGCATCATTGTGAGGAACCATGCAGAACACAAATACAATCTAGGCAAAGTGCACAGTTTTCATATACAATGTACTATGTATGTGCATTGTTTTAAATAAGTCTAATTATTTGAGGGAGTTTTGCTTGAGTTAGAAATGTTGAGAGAGGACAAACAGTTGTATTACTGATGTATGTGTGCTGTTTTGTCATTGCAGGTGTATCTCCTGCCAGCCATTGTACTGTATACTTGATGTTCATACATTTGACTGTGATGTGTCTGCTCCTGGCAAAGCACACATAATCTTGCACAAGATTGCTCTTGATGGTTTTTAAAGAATCCCTACCATTCAGAAATGTTGTGTAATAGAACAGTATTAAGCAGAGATTCATACATTTGAATGTGTAACTTGGTAATGAATTAAGTGGATTATGTGAAGCACATTGAAATCCCAAAGGTACATTTGTGTTGTGGGCAGGTGATGATGATGCACAGAATATTTTTCATGAACTTGCTGTTTCCTGTGACAAAGGGGCTTACAGATGCCTTACAGGATGTTTTGGTCTGACAGTTGCTAGAAACATGAATGGTATAGAGAGCTTGGGACATGTAGGCATATATGGGAGAGTATTACAATTTATTCAGATGTGGACTGGATTCATGTGATTCTGATAACTTCAGTGGAAGGCACTTGTGTACATTCCTTATGTTGTGATTCTACAGATGGTGGTGTATTTCGTTTATCACCTGAATGTCTATGAATCAGTGGCATAGCTTGGGGGGGGGGGGGGGGGGGGGGGGGGGAAGGACCCCCCAACGGGCAAAGGGGGGGGCAAAAAGGGGCC
>Ga0123357_10001934_pt1 | contig 22589 bp, 15 predicted proteins | sample TergutEmb28metaG_FD_89873 | JGI IMG/M metagenome (GOLD analysis project Ga0123357, IMG submission 89873) | Embiratermes neotenicus P4 segment gut microbial communities from Petit-Saut dam, French Guiana - Emb289 P4 | ecosystem: Host-associated > Arthropoda: Insects > Digestive system > Gut ... | reverse complement strand
CTTTCTATCTATATTTCTAATGTACTGCCCATACATTACTTTGTTTTTCCATTTTTTCTTTAGGGACTCTCCCAATCTTGCCTTTGTGTGCTTTATTCCATCCTATTCTGCGTCACTCTTCTCATTTGGTTGCCTTAATTCTTCTGTGATCTTTGCTGCTGTTTTAATTATTGAGTTCATATTTGGTTGAGTGCTTATTATTATTATTATTATTATTATTATTATTTTCTCTCTTCTACGTGTTTCGTTTGTAGGTTCTTTTTCCATGTATTTTCCTCAAGTTTCTCGGCTCTTTTTGTAACTGGCCTTATGACTGTTGGGCCAACATATTAAAAAAAAAATATTATTATTATTATTATTATTTAAGTATAGCGTGTGGCTAAATATTTATACGCATGAATTATGGCAAGCGTTACTCTTTACGTTCACAGTGTAACATTTATATGACATGCACTCAAAGAGAAATTTAACATTTTCTTTCATACATTAACACCAAAAATGGCCATTTTCTGTAACTCAGACGCAGAATGCCTGCCTGTACATAATCCAGATGTTCTGTGATTCCTTACGCTTCTCGTTGCTAAGATACTGTTGTCACTTTCTGCTGCGACCTCTTGTTTTCCTTGTTTTCGTGATATTGTCAGCTTGTTTATCACGCTGCTGTCTGATACCTTGTTTATAAATCACCATCCTACGCCTGCTGACTGCAAGTAACAGAGGAACCCTGAATGTGAAAAATACGTGGTTAATTATACTTGTTGTATCTTCATGGTTCCTCGCCTGGTCAAGTAATTTTTCTCCCGTTGTGTAAACCCAAGGTTCATTATCACGGGCACAGTATCACCCTACTGACCGCAGCGTAACGTGATCTACTCTTTCCCAGTTGCATCAGTATACCAATTTTCCTATAATTGATTGGCGTCGTGCGTGTCTCTTGTTATATGCAGTGCCTGCCATCTGTTGACAGATACATGAAGTACTTGTATACATACGAGTGCGAGAAGCGGCAGCTGAGCACGCCAGCAGAACTGCAGGTTGCCATTGAAGGGAATCGCAGGGAGGGGCGTCGGAGCAGCTATGGAACATATTCCGAGATGGTACAACGGAGTCCAGTGCCCAACTTGCCACCGAGTCACCCGTCACAGATGTCACCACTGAGCCTGGTGACAAGCGGCAGACCAGCCATGAATGGCAACTCTAATCATCATCCTACGTCACATCCTCCAGTTCACGGACAACCCTTGGGGGCAGGTATGCAACAGGCAATAATTTTCATACCGAGAGAGTTCGGTAAGATGTGATACGTGTCTGTATTCCTCCGCCAGTTGCTTCTGCCGCGAATTATTCGTCTTTCCTTTCTTCATTTCCTTCCTTGCATCTTTAAGCTGTTTCCTTTTCAACTCTTCCTTCTCGTTTTGAGTACTTCTATATTTATCTCACCCTTTTCTTCTGCCTCTTTCGCCCTCATTTCTAAGCGCGTTCGCAAAATTGAGAAAAGCGACTATTAGCTTCGTCATGTCTGTCCGTCTGACTGCTCGTCTGTCCGTCCGCATGGAACAACTCGGCTCCCACTGGACGGATTATCATTAAATTTGACATGTTTGTACTTTTTTGAGAACCTGTCGAGAAAACTCAGCTTACGTTAATATATGACGAGAATAACGGGTACTTTACATGAAGACCAATATACATTTTTGATCGTATCTCCCTAAGCTCTTCTTAGAATGAGAAATGTTTCACACAAAAGTTGTAGAGAAAATCAAAACACACATTTCGTGTTCAATAACTTTTTCTTTTTTCGAAGAGCGCGCCGTTTATGAGGTAACGTAGAAAAATATTGTACAGCCGGGCAGGCCACAGAACAGTGTGGCGCATGCGCATTGCATGCGGGATACCTAAGGCAACAAACGCATACTGAGGATATGTAATACTTGTTGCTGTTCCAGTGCAACACGAACGCGCCTGAATATTTCGTTTTACGTACGAAATTGTTTGTCTTGGTTATCTCTGTCCCTCCTTTCTTCACATTTTGTTTCTTCTCATTTCCTTGTTATCTATTTTCTTTCTTTTGTATTTCTGTCTTCCTTAATTCACGTTTTCTACTTTATCACTCTTCACACGTCTGGCACCTCACTCAGTTGGCTGGTCTATGGACTGTACAACCAGGCAATGGGGGTTCGATTCCAAGCAAGGACAGACTCTTTTCCAAAGAGACCAGTCCGGCTTCAGGCCCCATTCAGATTCTTAGGAGTATGCGATGACCGGCCAACACACAGTCGCATCCCAGCCTTTAAGTATTGGACTTCATTTCTGATCCGGTGTTTGGATGTTTACAGAAAAAGAAATTTCACTTCTCATGTAGAACCCTCTACAGTTCAAAGGACCAGTTAGTAAAATGACTGCCAACCACACATTACTGGACTATAACCGACTCATAAACCGTGGCGTTAATAAAATATACCTTACAAAATAGACAGTGTGTCCAACATAATTACACAGTAACGATAGTGTGGTTAATAAACTATATGAATGTTTACACTATTCATACCAGCAAATACATAGTAATATTTTGATGTAGTTTATTTGCAGGGTATCCGCCAACATGTTTCGGTCATTTGTGTGGTCATCTTCAGGAAGGCGCAAACAAGAATACAATTACAATTACAGAAGCCTTACAACGTCCCTGACAGTGGCAACATCAAATGGCCGAAACATGTAGTAGGATACCCTGTAATTAAATTATATCAAAATATTATTGTGTATTTGTTGGAATTAATGTTGTATTCAACTGATTAATGCACGGAACACGGACCATATAAAGTTAAATATGAATGTTTATTGATTTGTCACTGATAATACTCCCCACATACTCCAATTTTAATCCTAGGCGCGCTGCTGGGAGGGGGGGGGGGCCAATAGATAATTACAAAATGTCACTTGGAAGAGAAAAGAGTCTATTTGAGAGACCCAGACATAGGTAGGAATATAATATTAAAATGGATCTGAAATGTAAGAAGAGTGACGAGGTAGGCTGGATTCAATGGCTCACGATAAGCTTCTTTAGAGGGTCGTTGAGAATGTGGCACTAAAGTTTCGGATTCCATATAATGTGAAGGTTGTCCGAACTAGTTAAGTGACTGAGCAATTTATAAGGAGCTAGATAGGCCAATTTATCCGACTTCATAGAAGTGTCGGGACTCGACACACAGACCTCACAAAGAAGACTGGATAAGCTGTATCGTGAACTAAGTGGTAGGAATAGAGTAGATGCTAGTTTTGAAGCAGGCCTGTACAACCTTAGCCTAATCGTTAGGGTTTGTAAAAGAAGTGATTAATTCACGTGTGTGTGCGTGTGTTCGTTCATTCGTTCGTTTAAAAATTAATCCACTACGTAAGATGTGTGTTACATTGCCTACATGTCAATCATTCCCGCAGCTCGTTAGCGGAAGCCCATCCATTATCGCCTTGTCTAAACGTCCTACCTTTCTTCTCAGGGTTGCTACAAAAGTCTGGAACGTGGCCAAAGTATCCGTCCAACACGGTCTCCCTAAGTATCTTTGTCATTTAAACTCAAATCATCCACTGCGTATAATTTGTTAAGCGACGATTTTCTGCCATCATCTTCAACCTTTGTTCGTACGAGTCGACGATGTTCATTCCTGTATTTAATCAGTACAGTGCGTAATGTAATTTAGAGAAAACACTTTCGTGCTCTCTGTGGCTGCATTTTACGTCGTTTGCAATGCTGGCCATTGTGACCCTTCAAGGGCGCTTATATGTCGCGATTTTGCTGCTTCTTCATGCCGTGTAATTTCTTCGGCAAAGTTCGAGACTACAGTACCGACTGAAGCACAAGGACTTCTCACTCGCTTTTATTGCTGCCATCTTTCGGTTCCCTTCTTAGTATAACTGCCATTAGTGACGTATTTTCATGAATAAGACGCGCGCGCGCACACACACACACACACACACACACTGTCAACCAGAAATTGCACCCTGCTGCTTATAAAAGAGAGAGTTTTTTTTTATTACTGTCAACGCCGCAAATGCCACGGGATTTCCTGCAGATGCAGGCTTTCTGTGCGATACAGCTGCGATGCTCGGTGCTAAGATAAATTACTCTGAATATATGTGCGTTTTTTAGAGATTGTAGGAAATTTAAAAAGTCGTCTATTTTAAAACTAGTGAAGAGGAATGCGTGTACGTGTGTTTGTGTACATAGTGCTTTTTATTAAATTGATGCTATAAATTCCGAGTGCCGAAAGGTCGTGGCTTCGATTCCCGATGGCGCCATTGGAATTTTTCATTGACTTAATCCTTCCTGCTGCACTATGGCTCTTGGGTCGACTCAGCCTCTAACAGTAATGAGTACCAGGAGTATCTCCTGGGGTTAAATGTGGCCGGTGCATAGGGATGACAATCTTATCACCTTCATGTACCGATTTTCTTGAAACCGAGAGCCTCAAACTAATGCAAGCTCCAAGGGCCTGTCCGGCCCTTTAATTGGATTTCTTTTCCTTTATAAATTCCGAACTCTGGAAAAAAAAAGGGGGGGATCTTAGTTGTTGCTTTTATTCTGGGAATAGTGTCACGATGCGAAACAAGAATGTCAACAGACATTTACAACTTTACCTGTTGTCACAGAATGGGTATCGGAATTTTTTCTTTCAAAGAGTAAGCAGTGGTACCTTTCTATTTCTTAACAAAAACTGTATATGTATATATAGCCTATACAAACATACCGTTTATATACCGGATGTACCATGAAACGTCCACCAAATTTCAAGTGGTTATTCATTGGCTTATTTTGAATGGGAAATTTTTCATTGACACGGGTCTTTGTGTCAACTACTGCGCAGTTCAAGAGTCGCTGTTAACCTAAGTTTTGACGTTGCCTACTTACTTACGCGGCTTGCTGTTCAAAATTCCCTCCAGCATTGGCGAGCTCGTTGTTAAGCAAAACATGCTGCTTCCTTAAATCGGCACGGTCTTTGATGGACCATAAGCGTGTGGGGTTTAATTATCGTCCGTGCGATTTTTCCCAATACACAAACTCATTCGTTCATTCCACAAGTATAAATTACAGGGTGTCAAGCCTGGGAAATGGGGCGGCAACACCAGCAGACTTTGACGAAAAACACACCGATTGCAATGATCTGCGCACCTGTGGGCCCTAGATAAATTCATTTCCATATGCCAGTTTCCCTGATAACTTGTAGTCGGAGGTCCCCTGTTCTGCAGTCGCTGATGCACGATGCTGAATACCACTTTGCTTGCGTGGCAACGGTTGTGAAACCAACGCGTATATTCTTCAGCTGCTGGCTGTGTATTCTTATTACAGAACACGTAAACGAAAGTTGCGTATTATTCACTAATGAGGTATGTATTTACAGCCACTGATGACATAGTGGTTCCTCACACAGCCCGACAACCAACAGTCTTCCCACTACTGAACACAAATTACCTTCCAGTTGGTAGGTGTATACACATGAAACTTCGGAGTCCAGTATCCTACCACTGGTGGAGCAGTTGTGCTGGAACTGACATTGGCTGTGGAGTGAGTGGCTTAGAGTTATTTGAGTGTTTTCTTTATCACAATGGTCACCTGCAAAGGTCATATACGGTTGGAAATAGAATATGTGTGTGGAATTGACGAAGTGATACTGAAAGTGGAAGACTTAAGTATGCAGAGAAAAACCGGTCCCAGTGCCACTTTGCCTACCACAAATCCCACATGGACAGAAATGGGGTTGAAATCGAGTCTCCACGGTGAGAGGTTGGCAGCTAACCGCCTGAGCCATGAAAAAACCAAACATCTAATTTGGACCCATGTTGCTTGAAGTAAGCCAGTTAATAACCAACTGAAATTTGGCAGACATGTCATGTAACGTGCTGTATATTGTATTATTTATGTACAGGGAGGAACATTTCATTGCGTGTTCACTTATACGTCATTCATTGCATAGACTGTCTTATGACAGGTCCATAGGCTGTTACAAACCAGTTCTCCAGTGAGTGCAATCTAGTGCTGCCTCTGTCAAGTTCAAGTAAATTTTATTTTCCTTTAAGTCATCCAATAGCTGCTGGTGTATTCTTCCTCGTCTTCTCTTCCCTTCTATCTTGACTTCAGTAAAGTGTTTAGGAGGCAAGCCCTAGAGAAGATAGGACCAATCCAGTTAGCCTTCTTTACACTGTATGTACGATATTCTTGTCTTCATTGGCTGACCATTGTACTGTACATATAATACTTTATTTCTATGTGCCTTCCTCACAGTTCTGATGTTACTCGTACATCCTCCATATCCTGTGTTCCCACTTTTTGGCCAAGAAAATAGTTGTCACTACTCACGTTGCTACAGCGCTATGTCACAAGCTGCAATTTATTACTCAAATTTGTAAACTTTGAGCAATTGTGATAAAATTCTTGAATCAAATATAATTTAGTCCTTTATGTAAATTATATTTTACAGATTCCCCTAAATGTGACATTAAAAAGATATCATTAGCAACAGTTTCTGTGAATTAATTTAAAATTCTTAATATTATTTCATATGTAAAAGTTGGTTTGGTGTTTGCTCACACTAACAGGGAAAGCGGACTTCGGGCAAAATGTTCAAATAACATGCTGCATCTCATGACTAATATTTTTTGTTGCTCGTCACCTGTAAATGGGATGTTTTGAGTGACATCTACCTAAAAGGTTTTAATTTAAAATAGAAGTACAGAGCAGATGAAAAGGATAAGGTGTTACTGTATGTGATAGCGATCCAAAAGGATAAATAAAAAGCAAAATAGGGTGGGATGAAGAGATAAAAGAAATTGTTTTCCCCGACAAATTAACCTGCATATGCAGAACATCAAGATCCCAAGGTGAAATATGCTGGTTTAATCCCGTCTGTCAACGAAAATGCCAAGATAGTAAACTATAATAAAAAGTAAAAGTTGTCCCAGTAAATGCCATGAAGCCATATAAGGTGAGTGGAGGTGTAGTTCCATTAATTCTTGACTTTGGCACCATATGGAAAAGAGTGGTTGGCCTGACATACCAACTTCTTTACCTCTGGGGAAACAGCTCTCAGTAACCATTAAATGGGAAGCTGGGTGGAACCCAGTGTCTGTGTGAATGTTTGGAGAATGAAACTTCCCTTGCACTGAGGGACTTTTCCAGTGGTGAATTGGCCGGGGCATGAAGCTGACACTCAATTCAATGTAATGATGAGATTTAGATGTGGAATCTATACCTCCATGCTCCATACTTGTTTGTGGCAATGTGCCACATTAAACAAAGGAGGAGCTTGGCTATTTTTTTAAATTTCTATGTAACCCTTAATAAATTGTTAAATTTTCCCCATAATTTAATTATACAGCATATGGAGTGATGTGTTTTTTCATATCTCTGCATCAGTTCTTGACATTTTTCCTATCTGTGTGCACTAATATATCTAAGCATCTACTACACTTCACAAAGCATAGTCCTTGTGAAGCTAAGAGTTACCTATCTGTTCAGAAAATCCTGTGTCTTTTATGAAAGATGAGCGTTCACTCTCATGGATCCTGTCATGAGTGAGACACACTCCATTCTCTCACACCCAGTTCTTTTAAGACTCTTCATTATTATTGCCCTCCATATCATCCTAGTTCACCTAAGTGATTATGTTAATAATAATGCAGGTACTGTTCCTGGAATGGTTCCTTCAGAGTTTGATGCCAGGATGATGGTGGATTACGTCAAATATCTACGCAAAGAATTCGGCAGTTCAACAGCCTCTGGTAATGGCAGCAGTAATAGGCAAGGTTCAAGCTCACCCCCCTCCTCAACGTCGCCTCAAGAATCCACCCTCAATGCTCTGGGTATGTCCCGGCTTACACTGTGGAATCTGTGCAACAACAACAGTACATCTGTGGTACCCCCTTCACAAGAGCCCCAGAGGGAAGCCCTAAATTTGGAGGTTCGGGAGCAACAAGCAAGGGCACTGCAGGAATCCATTGTGAAAAGGGAGAGTGATGAGCCTGTGGGACCTCCTCCTCCCAAAAGGATAATGTCATCAGAAGACAATATGAACAAACACAGTGGTGTCTCAGGCACACACATCAAAATTGCCAGCAGAGGTAAGGAATAATAACTTTAGTACAACATATGTATTTTATAACATTCAAAGCTCACACAGTACTGAATCTTAAGATTGTAGTCTCCTGCATAATTGTGAAGAGCACATTTCATTAGTGTGTACCTGCATACACCAGGTGCACTCTGTGCACATGCTTAAGCTCCCTTGTAATGTGATGCTGTTTAATATGAGAGGCACCATAGGACAGAAGACTGTAATTATAAATGTATTGTGGGTGCTACCATCCTCTACACCTTCAGATGCACGTGGAGTAGACAGCTTATCTTATATCACTCAGTTCGTTGAATATGAAGGTCTTCTCTCAAAGTACTGCAAGGCCTCTGATCCACTAGTCTGGCTGTCACACATACTCAACACATACTTGGCTCTTTGTTTTTTTAATTTGGCAATTTTTTACAATTTTAGATTTATTGGAACTATTCAGATTTATAATACATTCAAGGGTGTAGCCACAGCACTTGCAAAAACATAGTTACGTGTCACTTTCTAATTGAAAATTTGTAGTTAAATTGTCCAAAACTGACGGAGCACCCAAACTTTGTGTCTGTTCTACTCCGACAGCCAGATAGAGAGTCCCCACTGCTCACAATGAATTATTATTAACTTTTAGTATAATTTGACTCTGGGAAAACTAGAATAGGAAATCCTCAAGTAGGTATTAAGAAAGAAGTTAACATCTTTGTTATGATCATTACAAAAAAATCATCCCAAGATTCATAGCTTAATTTAATTTGAAATTCAGTAATAGAGTGTTTATTTATGTTCCTATTAGTGTGAATATGATAATTTTGTATTTGAAAATTAATGTCCTTGATCATAACAAGTTGAACATCATGGTCTGATAGGCCATTAAATAATGAAGAAGTACTATAATTATTAATTTTCAAGGTACCAATACAGATATTGTCAATCACCACACTAGATTTATTTCGAATTCTGGTAGGGTAATCTGCTATACCAGATAAATTATACAAGCATAACACGGCATCAAGCCGCAATTTCTTGTTGCTGTTTACAAGGTAATTTATAATAATATCACCAATACAATGGATCTATAAAGATCTACATGTTATTAGGCACCATCATGAAACCAATGCTACTCTCATGTACTTTATGTTGTGAAACACTAATTGTGTTTACCTTTCCCATACTTATCTTTTTTATTACTACTGTTTTTTGTAATTACACCATTAATAATGACTGGAAATGAATAGGTCCACCCTTCTTCCATGTAGTAAATGTTCTCTGTGTTCACCAGAAAAAAATTCATTATTTTTAGATTTAGACTTGAAGCTTACAGTAGATAATTTGTTGATCTCACTAGTAACGTTGCCTCTTCAGGCAGCATTCTGTGTGATTCTTTTTATGCTGCTTTGAAGCTTCTTGTCAAATTCTACCCAACTGTGGTCTGTTGATTCTGCTAGGTTAAGTTGAGGTTCAAATCAGTTTTCTGCTATAGGGATCGATTGTGAGAGCCTTATGATGACAATTCTAGGTTTTTTGACCTGGTTTGGTCGTATTCAAAGTCAACTATTAATTTTTGCTGCTGAAAAGATCTTTAAATGAAATTTTTGTGTTTAATGACATTTGTTTTTTATGTCATATATATTTCATATGTGTTTAAAAAATGATGAAGTTTGACTTGAACTGAAAACAATGACTGAATCACTGAGTCATTGAATAACAATTTATAGTTTACTCACTCCCCCCCCACATATCAAATTTGATCAAATGAATTATTTGAGGAAGTGAAATATACATGTGGATGAACAAGGTGTTCTTTTGTCTTTCCTTCATACTTTCCATTAGAGATTTTGTCTTGTGATTTAATTATTTTAACTGTCAGTAATTTTCCATACAGACCAATCTTCCTTTTTTCATTTGGAGCTTACATAATTAGAGGCACTTTTCTGTCTAGTACACCACAATTGCTGATGATACCAAACTTATGTGACTCTAAATTTCCGGTGAGTCTTTTATGAAGTTAGTTGCCACTTCTCCTGTAAAATAACAGTAGTTCCTTTAAAGCAGTACTTTTCAGTTGGTGGTACGCAAAGAGTTATTGGGTAGAATGCAGTTGTATCAGAATTATGACGCTTCTCATAATTCAGTTTTAAAGATGTTAACAAAAGTTCTAAAATTGTTTTAAATGTATTTCTATGAACAGAAAAATATTTATGAATTATTTATAAAGTTCAAGTAGAAAAATACAACCTCGATGTTATTAATATTTTCAGTACCTGGTTGTATGCGTAAATGTTTTGTTTGTGACAGTGATACACAAGGAAGAGAAGGTTTAACAGCACTGTTTGAAGATAACAAAATAAATGCAAGAAATAACCATGAATTGTTTCTTTAAGTAGAAATGTTAACCTTTTGGCGCCGGAATTATTTTTTTAATTTTAGCACACTCTGTATATAAAATGTGAATAATACAGGAACCACATAAGTTAGATTTATGAAGCAAACTGCATTTTGAAGAGGAAAAAACGGAGAGCATATACCATGTTTGAAATATTCAGTACCTATATTTGTTGAATAAATATATAAAATGCAACATTTAGAGGTTAGCGGTGCGGTACGACCACTGTAGTCGTCGTTAGGCATCAAAAGGTTAATTGTTATGTCAGGTTCAAGAAGAGGAATGCATGCTGGGTCTTGGTGTGGAAACCTGAAGGAAGAAGAGAACATGGAAGACCTAGGTGTAGATGGTGATAATATTAAAATTGATTAAAGAAATATAATGGGAGGGCATGGACAGGCTTAATCTGGTTTACAATACCGACAAGTCTTGGTCTCTTGTGAGCATAGTAATGAACCTTTGAGTTCCATAAAATGAAGAGAATTTCATAACTAATTGAGGAATTATTGGCTTCCCAGGAAGACTTTGCTCCATGGGGTCAGTTATTTTACTTCCCTTTATTCCCTTACTTTAGTTACAAACTTCAGATTCCTGTTAATGTGTGTGTTGTATGAACTATAATCCTATGTATAGTTGCATTCTTTGTCTCCCTGTATTTCATATAAAGCATTAGTAGTAAATAAATGTATTTCTTGCTTGCAGGGGATGGGAGAGCAGGTATGGACAACTCATTAGTGGTGAGCATGGAGATCAATGGTGTCATGTATCAAGGTGTTTTATTTGCACAGAGTACAAGGACACGGATGACATAAGGTCTATTTGGTGTAACGGACATGATTTATTAATTATTATTTTGTGCCTTCCCTCACCCTCAGTCACCCTTGTGCGTCCTCTGGATGGCAGTGTTGATGTAGGCTGACAATTCCATTATGACCTGAACCATAGGATATCAATGGCAGGTTGTTGACATACGACCAACTTAAGTCCGCTGAAAGATGTGCATGCATAAAGTGAGTGAGAACAGCATGAGTGAATTGTTACAAAGTAGAGATATATATTATAGTAATATAGTAATATGTATCTTCCAATACAAGGAGCAATATTATTAAAATTTTTAGGTAGGAAATTTTTTATATGACTGTCAATATTTTTATCTTACTTTTTTATAATCAAAATTCATAAAAGAGACATATGAGTACATGAAATATGTTGACTTAAAATGTATCTATTGTGAAATGTACAAAGTTACATCCTAAACTCAGTTCTGGATCCAGCATAGCAGTCATAGGCCAAGAAGTTCCAGGGAAGAATTTCTGACAATTACTTTCCATCAAATGCAGCAAAATTTCTTAAATCTGATGTCCAATTATTCGGAAATCCTCATAATCTGGCACTCAAGGAGAGTAGTCCCATGAATGAAATTTTGCTCTTTACCAGAAGAAATGATTCATCAATGAAACAGGCAGATTTTAGGGACATTTTTAAAATAGGCCTAGGAGTATTGGTACATCAACCTGACCCCTTGTCTCTTAATCTATGAACTTCTTCAGTTATGAAGACTCCAGAAAAAGAGAGAAGTGAACCCTGATCACCCTGAACCAGCAGATGAAAGAGATATCCAAATGGAATACCCCTTTTATTAGTTGTACAGCCCAAGTATAGAAACAATAACAAAAAAATATCTGCAAGAACTTATGTCAGTATACAGACCGTCTTATTGTCACAAAAATCCAATAATTTTACGCCTGAGTCAGAGTAATGGAATCCTTGTTTCATTTTATTTCATACAGCAAGAATTTAGTAAGTTAATAATTACATTTGTTAAGTTTTTCCTGATTGTTTAAGACAAGCAGGCCATGCATGAGCTGAACCATTCATATGAAATGCAGACATTTGAGCCCATGACAATATATAAGAAGGACTGGAATGAAAATAGGGTAACTAAACTAGAGTGGAGTGTATGTATTTGTCTAACACAACTATATGATGATAGAGATATACATATCTCTACCATCATATAGTTGTGTTAGACAAATACATACACTCCACTCTAGTTTAATTATAAACACAACGGGGATGACAAACCTTATGATAGAATAACTAAGTTTATTAAAAATTTAATATCGAACACACAAGCTTTTTTTTTATTTTTTTATTTATTTATTTAAATGTCATGTGTTAAATCTATATGATAGTTCCTACCAGTTGTTCTTCAGTGTCATTGGTGTTAAACCATTATTACAGCACATAGTCCTACCATCCGAAGGGTGCTAGTGTCACACTTTCAATTCATGTTTCAGATGGATGGTTCAGGTTGTGCATATTCTATTTTCTACACCAAATTTAAATTACCTACATGAACACTTCGGCTGCTGATTGCATATTCTACACGCTGAGCTGACCTTTTCACAATTTTTCTTAAACATGAAAATGAAGAGAAATTGTATTAGAAACTGAATTAATTATACTAACTCATAGCTTACATTACGAAGATGCTTTTGGAATACCATTTTTATGATGGCTCACCAAGTTCTTGTGATATATAGTGTGGGGTGTCCACACTGGTACACATGTCATTATATATATATATATATGACTTACGGATGCAATAAATGAGGCTGCCTTAAACTTCAACATCTTTACACATAATAGATGAAAGTATATACTTAGCAAGTTTGAATGAATTCAGAAGTTCATTTGGCTGTTTCATATTTCTTGAGTAAAGATATGGGTGCAGCAAGGAAACTATTTTGCAGGTTCTAATGACATCATATGCTTAGCAGTGAAAGCAATTAAGCAGTCCACAAATCACAAATTTCAATGTTGCCATTTTTGGTGTTAGAGTGCTATGGTCTCTACTTGCATGACATTCATACCAAGATGTCTGCCAAAAGCCTCATGACAAAATGACCCATCATTCTAGCTGTCAGATGTGACAAAGTACGGGAAGTAATACTTTTTAAGTCTTGAGGATGGACAGTGACCACTCAGTGTCACTATAATTTAATGTCCTCCCCTGATAATTAAATTCTTACAATATTGGGTACTTTATTGAGATTTCAGTATTCTGGGATGTTAATAATGTGTAGTCCAAAAAGCTGATGCCCATCTATAGAACTATTTAGTGTAGTGGCCCAGAAGAATGTCATCATGAAGGTTATCCTCAATGCAGCCTCAAGTATTCCTTCAAATTTCACTAACACTTTCTATTATTATTCTATTCTATTATTTTATTTTATTTATTGTGTTGCATAAAAAGAATGATGCTGGTACAGTGATCCATTTAGTGCCTCCAATTTCAGGTCATTTTTGAAGTTATCTGTGCCATTTTAACCATTTTTGTCATCTTTATTTATTACTTGTCCTGTACCCTCATGATCTGAAGTATCAGTGTGTACATGGTGTTGCTACAACTGTGGTGCCAAGACTCCATTCACACGATCTGTAATCATGTCAGCACCAACCTAAAAAACCCAAAACACACAAAAATTTCCACTAAATTTTTGTTTCATTTTAATTGTTCAGCAACGAAAATTTATATTTTCCATAATCACTAGTTTGGTTTTTTGCCTGTACCATCTTAGGCCGCTTGGACATCTGTCTCAAATCTTCAGTAAGGTTTGTTGAGGTTTATTAAAGTTTGTGACAAAGACTGAATCATTAAACCACAGTTACATTAGACACTTTCCAATGGCTGATGTATATTTGATATACATTGCAGAAGGATGGTTCTACTCTTGTAAGAAGGTGAAAGATTTATTATTTCCTTTCATTTCATGTACAGTGTTGACAGTTGCAATCTATCATGGCAACTTCTGCACACTAGACAAGTACACTGTTCCAGTGGTCTGTATGTCTAGTAGATTATCTTACTAGCCTATTAATCAGGTCTCAAATGCTGCCATTGATCGTTACAAAAATAGAAAACAAGCGCTCTTAATGCCTTCTTTCTCAAATTTGCCCCTGACAACAACAGCCAACAAATGCTGCATAAGAAGGATTGTTGTGAATGATGTGAACACTTGATTGATCAAATTCTGAATGGTTCTGACAGTGGTATATTATATTGTGTTTCTTAATTTTGTCCATTGTTTAATTCAGGATACCACACTTCTAACAAAATCCACAAACCTAGTAATTCTAAGGACTAAATGCACTACTTTTTACCATTACTCTAACTAATCTTTCCACTTTAAGTATTAACAAATTTTAATTTATTTTTGAAAATGGTATAAAATGAAGAGCTTGCTTTCATCCCAAATAGTGCCCTGGATCCATTACTGTTTAGTAGATAGATTTGTTGTAAAAGGTTAAAAGTTTTCTCTTTCATGTATGCAATGTAAATTTCTAACTAGTTATCACACTTCCTTCATTAATGGCATAGTGTTTACATTAAAGTGTACAACAAATTACAAATAGTATTTGCTATGTATTTTGAAATTAGTAGAAGCGGTATTTATGTGTGTACATAGTATAATGAATAAGTGTTAACATGTTTTACCATCTGTCAGTATTTTTTTTAGTAGTCATTAATTGATCATGTTAACTCTTTCTGTCAACATTCAGTATCAGTAGTTCACTCTACAATAATACATTAATGTTTGCATTAAAGAAATGTGATATTTATTCACATATGCAGCTTATGATACTCATTGTACAGGGACATTATTTTATCTAACAACTCATGCCACTGTTCAGTCAGACTGTTTCACATGACTACAGATGGTACAGTGCTTACCACTGTTCCAGTTGACCATGAATTGGGGCCATGTGCCTTAGTTTGAGGTAATGTGGTTAATGTTAGGTTTTTACTCACCATTTTTAGGGAAGGTGCAGGAAACGTTTTCTCTCAGTGCACAGAAATGCATTACATCAGTCTCACTTTTCACTGCATTATAATTTAGGCAAGGCTGTGGAAAGAGATAAGCAAAGTTGTGAGTTAAGATAATGTCCCTATATATTGTACATCTTTTGTTTTAATAAGCAATGCTGATCCTAGACAGTAAATGCTCGTGGCTTAGCAAGGCAAGTATTGCACAAGTAGCAAAAGAACACACATTTATCTGTGTATCACAAACAATGACCATGGTAGACAAGCAATAGTTTAACACATACAATTAGTCATTTTTCTCTTCCTGTGACACTGTTATAAAAATTAAGGCTGCAATAAGTTGTAAAAATTCTGTGTTTCTAAATTTGTATATAAGAAACAGTGTGTAATAGTTGTTAGTAGTCAGTTACTTGGCATTTGTATTTGCTACTGTAATTCATGTTACACCATTCTCATAAGGAAGCTGGATAGAGATGTGATAAATTTTGAACATTGCTGAAAATGGCAGATACTGGCTGTCCAGTAAGAATGTTGAAGAAAAACGAAATTTTATACAATTTACATCATTTTATTCCTTCTATGGAACCTGAATTCACAAATGTAACAGAAAAGTTATTTATTTCTCATCATATGTACATGGTTGGATTTCATATTGCGTGAATGTAATTTTTAAATTCATTTATCTTAGAAGAATAAGCATGGGCTAGAGGATAAAAATAACACAAAACCAAGGACGGCAGCAATTGAAATGAATCAGAATAATTTTTTTTTTGTTATATTGATGCTGTTTGGCATAGAGTAATCCTTATGAATTTATGAATATTTATTTCTACAGTGCAGTTGTGAAGGGCCTAAGTTTCAAGCAGAACAAGTTGTCATGTTCCTGTCAAAAAGACCCATGTGTTACCACATCCCCACTTCTGCAGTAAGGACAGGAAGGACAGTTGTGCTACAGTTCTGTGAACACAGATGTGGATATGGCCTACTCTGCTCTTAACTGCAAAATCATTTCCCCATGTTACACGAGGCATTGAAATCATATATGGTTGATGATTTTATTTTTATAACTTACTCATTTAAAAATGCTCTTTTGATCAGAACTGGCATAGCAACTTTTATAATAGACATCAATGAGGTGATTATTTAAAATAAGGTATGTCATAAATGCTTCAGAAAAAAAATCATCTCTGTGTGACATGTATGTGAAGTCACCAAATACCAAACATAATGCATACAGTTGCACATATAGTAGCCAGCCAAGAGATAAGTGCATGAAACAAGATCTTAAAAATGCATATTCTATGCAGCAGACCCTTGCTGACACTGGGAGTTTATTCCTGAAACACACCATGGAAGATAATTTTGGAGACTAGTAGCACTTACTGGATCTTAACTACATCGACTATTCCTTCCCTGAACACAAAAAGTATACATTCACTAACATGTCAGGGACTACCAAGTTTGTAGAGGACCCTGATATTGAAGGTCACAGGACCCTGAAAAAATGTTCTATACCTATTTAACCAACTATGTGCTATCATATCCCTGGAGTCTGTAATCTTGACACAGTAACACGTTTGATGTAATATATGTTCAGGTATGCCTAGATAGTGTAGTCAGTAAAGCAACTTGCTAGAGGCTGGTTGGATCAGGGTTCAAAACTGGGTGGAGGTCAGATTTTCTGCAACTGTCCAGACCAACCCTGAGGGCCCACTCATCCTCCTGTACAATGGATACCAGGACTCTTTTCAGGAGTAAACCAGCCAGAGTGTTTCATTGACCACCCACCTCTAACTAACATTGAAGTTAAAAAAAAAGTAGCTATACCTCTAGCCCCCCCCCCCCTTTCCCCCTTTTTTTTTGTCTTTGTAGCATGTTATGGAGTGAACTTTACCTTTGCCTTCCATGTAAGAGGAATATTTTCACAAAACAATGGCATTAGTTTTCTTATCCACATTTAAGACATTACATCCGTGACACAGCTGAAGTCCATCAATGAGATGACAGCAGCATTGATGATGATAACAGTGGTTGCACCCACCATCTTATTGCACCACACACTGGTAGTCATGGTCATATAAAACTAAATACAGCAAATGGAAAAAAAAAATGATATGAATGAAAGCAGCACATGTTTGAAATCAACTGCTGGCCTAGGATTGCTAGGTTATATTAATTAATCGTATAATTAAGCAGTGATTCTGTTCGGATTATTAATATAGTATTTTTATCATGAACTGTTTTGTTGTAATGGAGTTCTGCCAACAACTTTTTGATGTACATGAGATGATTCTTTACCACATCCAAAGGATCTTCCTATAAAAACATTACCATTTAATTTTTCTGTTTCCAAAATTAAAAATGGACAGCTTGTATCTTATTATCAGTATTTGTGTTTTCTTAAAAAATTGGCTATCATTTTATTGTTTTAAAGGAAGAGTATCTTAGAATTTTGATTCTTGGATGCAGATTGTTGGAATATGTGATTTGAAGTGTCTATTTGTGATTAATTATGTTTCAAATAGTAAGTAGAGCAAGAGTTCTTGATTCAGCACATGGTTACTTCATCTTTGTAAACAAGATAAGCATTACAGTATGAGAATATTAATATTCATACTTCCCCCTGACAACAATCATCTGACGTAAAATTCTACATACCTTTCTAAAGATGGTAAGGAGAATAAATGAAGCTACACCATACATGTGTCAAACACCTCTAGTTATCATGTTTTCTGTTTTCCTGATCCCTGCCTACTTGGTGAGGTAAATGAATCTGTTCATGAAGTAGGATCAGTAGGGTGTGATTGCCAACCTGTGTCCTCATGAGGGCTCTGAATTATGACAACATTCTGCTACTGTCAGGTCAGGAAAATAATGAATGTGGGTTCAAGCCTCCACCTTATGCACATTTTGTACCTCCCTCTGTCAACAGCTCAGACTCACTTCCCTGCCTTCAAAGGACACATCCATTTCATTTACTCTTCATTGCGAAACCTTTATTTTCAATGACTGCAGTAAAGTGTACTTAGTATTATAAAATTATTTTAATAAAGTATAATGACATGCTTTTTCAGTGGAGGTTCATGACAGATTCAGGTCTGCCAATAACTAACTGAAATCACAAACAGAAACAAATCCTGTCAATGGAGTAGATGGAAGAAAATTTGAAATAACTGGTGGAAATGGGAGAAGCCACATAGAGGAGATGTAGCTGCTAGATGGATGAACACTAATGAATCCGTACTCTTTCCTTCCCTGGCCCAACTTTAATAGTGACATACATTCATATTTTCTTTTCTAGCAATCTGCTTCTAATATTAATCTTTACTGTGCAGTTTATACTACATTATTTTTTTTTTGTTAAAGGGGTGTGATGTTTTTGACAATGCTGTGCATTTTAAAAGACTGTTAGATATAATATCTATGGCATTGTATTATTGTTTTAAATTATTAAGATTATTTTGCATTTATAAGAAGAACTGTTATGTTAGAAGTGTGTGATAGTATGTATTTAATGATACAAGATTTGGTTATTTTCCTGAAACTAACTGCATTTGTTCATGCTGAACAAATCAGAGTCACAAATATTACTTTTTGTATTTATGTGTGAAACATCAATTTGTAATCTGCAAGTTTAGCCCTCTCCACAAATGGTGTTTGGTGATGATCTGTTTCAGAGCTTTGAAATTTATGGTTATCCGTTCACAGGTAAGAAGGCATAGACAAAGTTTCAGGGTTTCCTATGACAATAAAAAATACTACTTGGCAGCTGATAATAAGGAGTAAGAGGGTAAATTGCTGATTTTGTGATAATAAAAAGTACTAGGACTAAAACAATTTGCCTGCAGAGTGCACCAGTTCAGAATGAGAAATAATTCGTATCTCGTAATGGATTTCCGATGACAAGCTAAAACTTCATGGCTGTTTTCATGTATGAGAAGTTTCCATTTCAATTCACTCTCACAAAGAAAATAATTTATTCCAAAGTCAGCCCTTTATACTTCAAGCTGAATAGATGATATATGTTATTTATATTGAGTGTACAGTGTGTGAAACTGTACAAGCATAATACTCAGGGATTTACACAGTATGATTGTGTATCTTTCATTTTTTGTCTTAATTGTAGTGAATATCTGTATAAATCTTACTTGTATGTGTTGTACTTATGACTATGTTATATTTATGTAGCCTAACAACTGTAACTGGGTCACTGGGAATACAAGCACCCGAACAGCATTGAAACACCAGCTAATGTGGAAATGTGTTTTGTGTAATCATTTTATTTATAAGTTACCACTTGGTTTAAAAGTACCAAGAAACACTTGCAATTGGAAAGTACATAAACCACAATTAAATTTTATAAAATAACACCATGGTTTTTTTCAGTTATCCTCTATTATCAGGTTTGGCTGAGGTAAAAAATTAGTGCAGGAAATTCCATTTCCTGGAGAAAGAATTTTTGCCTTTTGTGATTAAAATGTTACTGTATTTTGATATTTTAAACCATGCAGTTAATATAATTCAATTTATATTAATTTGTATGCACACTTTGCATGACATGAATGTATTGCATATAAACCCCAAAGCATCCTAACCCATTTTGATTAATTTTCCTATTTTGCTATCTAAACTTAAAGTAGTCAGGCAAAATTAATGTTAGCCCTTAACAATAAAGCACAAGTCCTGATTGTCACAATTACTGAACCAAATATTATAAAATTTCTCAAAAATAAAAATTTTTATGTTTTAGAATGTGATGCCATGTAGTCTGGTAGAAATTTATTGACTTTTAGAGTAATTTTAGGTCTCAGGCTTTGGGATATATTAAGGTGTGTGGGAAAAAGCAGTATGATATATAGGGAAAGGTAGTGCTACTAGTGATTGTGGCTGAGCCAATAAGAGTAGTGTCCTTCAAAGCTGAGACAGCACACAGAGGAGTCTGGGAGAAATGGGGAAGTTGGAGCCCAGGAAAAATGCCATGAATGGGCTACTGGTTAGTGCAGCATGCTTGGTAATTGAGAAAAAGAAAGAAAGGAAGGCTTTTGGTTAAATGTGGGAAAAAAGACCAAGAAGTTAAATGATCCTAAGAAGATCAAAAGAGGCGACTGTAAATAAAGAGCTGGAACTGGAGCATTCTAAGTAATCTAGGGCCAGAAGTGTTCTAAGGTATTATGAGAAGTTTATTGACAATGTGGGGGGACTGGAAGCTGAAACAGGTCCTGATCAAGGCCATGTGAGAATCCAGTCTTGGCATATACCTGTAAGAAGGTTCTCTCTGTTCCTTTAGGAAGTGCTTATCCTTCTACACGGAAATCAGAGGTAGAAGATTCCTTGGAAAAGTCTGTAAATTTCTAACACACCACATGACATCACATCCCATAAGATAGTAATTAAGTCACTCCATAAGAATTTATTAGAATCTATTTATTTACATATTGAATATTTTTAGTGTTGCTTTCATTTAATGCAGCACAAGACAACAGTATTTTACGTCTACTTGTGGTAAATGAAGGAGTGCAACACTGACTCCTATAACCTACAGCACAAAGAATACCAACACGAACTGAACATCATCCATAACATTTTACAGAACAATTCCTTCCCCATCAAACCCCACAAACCCCACATCCTTAAACCAGCAAAACCAAAAGACCCTAAGAGGCCTAAAAAATGGGCCAGTTTTACATATATAGGCAGAGAAACTTCATACATCACAAACATCTTCAGAGAGACAGACCTTAAGATTGCCCTCTGCACCAAGGACACTATAGGAAACCTACTCACCCACAAAAATCCCACCCGTGACATATACTCACAATCAGGAGCATACAAACTCTCCTGCCCTGATTGCAACAAAACTTACGTCGGACAGACTGGTAGACGATTCTCCATGTGATGCAAAGGACACAAAACTGCCTTCTGAAACAATAACCAAACCTACAGCTTCGCAAAACACCTTAATGAAGAAGGCCATTCCTTCGGCCCTATGAACGAAATTAAGCAAATATTACACCGCCACAAAAAAGGACCCCGCCTTAACCCTATTGAGAGATTCCACATCCATGCAGAATCCATAACCAACAACCACTTGAATAATGACCAAACTATCTTTCCAAATGCTATCTTTGACGTCCTCCTTAAGACCCACCATCCATAAAACTGTCCCACCCTAAAAACAGACAGACCTGAACACTCTGACCACCTCCACATTAGTGCATATCAAGCTTGGTGCCGCACACACCTGCATGGCCTTCCTCATGCAGATCTGAACTACAGAAGTGACCTTCATACAAGAGTGGTAACACAACAACTCAGTGATATATGATAAGGGAACCATGACCATATGTTAGCTACACACAGTGAGTGGTATACAAATACGTGATATCAATAAGGCGACTGTGTTCATAGTAGGAAAACCTTTCAACCAACACGAAACAAGTATACTGGTGAAATACCAAATATTTACGCCACACGACACAGTGAACTCATACAAATACATGATAGTTACAATGAAGAAGACTACAATTTCTACACAACAGCCCCTCCAACAATGGCAACTTGACAGACATGTGAGTAAAAGTACCTAGTTCTATGTAACTCCCTGTGCTACTAGAAACCACACACACTGTCAACATCACTTACCACATATATTCACAGGTAGCTGACCCACAATACTGAAGACCCCTCCTAAGAGAAGGAAACAGTAATGGATCTTAAGCCATACCCATCCACCTTAGGGATCCTGGCCACACCACACTACCACAAGGATAAGAATACAAGAAACAATAGCCCACCTAGACAAGGAACTATTCAAGAACTGAAATTATTAATACGTAGCTACTATAATACGCACTTATAGCATATGTAATTTATTGTATGTTTTGCACAAACCATGAAGTTGGCAATTGGCGAAACATCTCAGTACGATGGTTTTACTACCTAATTTCCATGTTAGAATTATAAGATATTCCCAACTGATGTAACCCCTTAACATGTTTATTTCAACTTTTACTAATCCTATGATTTATGATGTAAGACGAGATCTCGTCCCCCTTCCAAAATTACCACACATACCGTATAGTCACTTAATAAGTTCTTTGGACAACCTGATGATGGCCTACATACAGGGCCGAAACATGTAGTTGTATTATTTTGAATGTCCTGCTTATTGCACAATGTTTTATTATTAAAATACACTAAAAGATTTTATATTACTTAAAAAGTTAAAAACTCCAACATGTTTCGGTCACCATAGACCATCCTCAGG
>Ga0123357_10001933_pt1 | contig 22589 bp, 20 predicted proteins | sample TergutEmb28metaG_FD_89873 | JGI IMG/M metagenome (GOLD analysis project Ga0123357, IMG submission 89873) | Embiratermes neotenicus P4 segment gut microbial communities from Petit-Saut dam, French Guiana - Emb289 P4 | ecosystem: Host-associated > Arthropoda: Insects > Digestive system > Gut ... | reverse complement strand
TGTCACCCTCCTTCCAATCGGCTCAGGCTATTTTTGAGCCAAACCTTTCCCCGTACAAATACCCCAACATTTCTCAAATCTAGTCATACTTCATACCTACCTGCCTATGAAGATGGAACAGACAGTGTTCTGAAACATTGGCATATAAAATTCAGATGCCAGGGAATTGCCCAGAAGAAAGCACACAACATTCAGAACATGGCGAATGTTTGAAATCAAGAACATACAAATTGTTTGCTTTCAAAATTTAATACTGTTGAAGCTTTTAAAAGGGAAACACAGTGCAGGAAAGACTGACTGTAACAAGAATTAACATACTCAATTTTGTATAGTTTAAATATTTAATTTCCTACTGTTTTTAACACTCTGAGAAACACTGGAACATAAATGCTTCTTCCTCATTCTTCTCCTAAATGTGGTAAGTGTAAATGCACCTGAGTTTCGTTAATAACTCTCTCCAGTGTGTCAAGTTCGACTTGCGTGAAAAGTCCATCTGGACTATCAGTGGTCATATTCCTGGCACTGGCAAGAAAATTTGAACTGCCATTGATCATAGAATGAAGAGCTGCTAATGCCTCAGGTCTCTCCATGTGCTCCTTCACTCGTCGATACAGTGGACCTGTTAATGTCTTTAGTTCGTTCAGTTTTGCTTCATATGTTGCAGCATCAGCATCTGAGCCTTCATCATATAGCCAATCTGATACCTGAGGGGCAAAAGCGTAAATGAAAATCCATCGTTTCATATAATGCAAAATTCAAAGTTATTAATATACCAACAGCTGGATTTTATAAGTTTTCATAACCTACATCTCACCTCAGAACACATCTGCTTGATTTTCTCTATCTCTTCTTCTGTTGCTGCTGCTTGGTACTCATCTAACCAAAGCTTTCCTTGGGCATCAAAGACAAAGCTCTCCAAAGCATTTAGTGCACTTTCTCTTTTGCTTCTCTGCCTATCAAATTCATTTAAAGCTTCAATTCTGTAAGGAAGATATTTGAAAGAATATCACATACAAATAATGAATGTAATGGTGACAGCAATGATTTTAAAAAAATTAAAATAAATAGTATGAGATAGAGAAGGATTAATTTTCCAAAGGTCTAGGAGCCAACTCAAAATTTTATGTGCCAGACGGGTGACATGATGCAAGTTCCATATTGAGAACCCAAAGATACTAGGTGCCACCAAACAAAATTTAGTCCTGCCATTTGTGTGCCTGTGGTACAATGATATGATATGATAAATAAACCATATTCTAAGGGACACCAAGTGTAACACTTGCACTTCCCTGGACATGAAAGATATTTCACTTAAATGCAAATATAAACATCAGAAGAACTCTAACCTACTTACTTTTTAACAGCATTTTCAAATAACTGTCCACTTAATTCAGGTACTCCTAATTTTTCTTCTCCTGAAGTAATTGCCTCTTTAATTACCACAACTTTTGGTTTTTTCTCTGAATTTCCTGCCTTTGTTGTGTTCTTTACTTCATCATGAGTTGTTTCCTTCTTCTTTTCTTCTGGTTCTCCCTCCTGTGATTGTTGTGGTGTTTTTCCATCTTTTTTTCCCTCTTCATCTGACTTTCCTTCTTTACTCTCTGGCTCCTGTTTCTTTCCAACTTCCTCAGTTACTGGTTTTTCCTCTACTTTTTCCTTTACCTTCTCTTCTGATCCTGCAACAGTAAGAGTAAGATGATATTAATGATGATGTTATTGTGGTGGTGGTGGTGGTGGCAACAGCATTAACATTTATTTCACAAAATTCAAGTACCATAAATAAACATTTAAGTCATATAAAAATTCTCTGAATATAAATTTTTGAATATCAGTCTGATCCACTACATAACTGCATCACTATAATGTATGAAATTCTAGACATTCTGCATATAGCATACTAAACACATACAAATTACATTTTACAAAACATTATTACATTTAGTGTTTACAATGAACATTCATCACATTTGATTTAATCTGTTAAAAGAACAACAAATAATATGAGATAATATGTCTTCAGCTTGTTGTAACATATATTTTTCAAGGCACAAATTGGAGAAAGATTCATAAGTACATTATCCTAATATTTACAAAGTGAAGCTGATATTAGCTCTTTACATGCTTTCAGGCAAAAGCAGTCTATCTTGTTTATTCATCAGCATGCCAGAAAGACAGACAATTTTAATATTTGCATTACTGTCTGCAGAACCATTTGTTCTGATGTTGGCATGCTTGCAAAAACTAATGCTGGGGTTGTCTGACAGCAACAGTTGTGAACATGGTGTCCTATACTACAGAACAGAGAGTGCTCATTGCAACATTTTTTAATGTGAAAGTGTTGTCAAAATGTGAGGAAATAACCGACAGCATTTGAATATATTATTGTAAATAGTAATGCTAGAACCTAGACCCAGAGAAAATTTGCATTACATAAAATTTTTCTTTTCACTGTAAAGCAATAAAAGCAGTGGAAGTGAAATGGTAATATAGGAAATGATGAAATTCAATATCTCATGACTTTTTGAAAACACAAAGTCCTACGTGCCTGTGAAAAAGTTACTGATAGTACTGCCTAACTTGGAGAGGGGGGATTCTTCTTGAGCTGCTAATTCTTCCTCAGTTAATGTTTTTTCCACAACCAGTTCGACACCAGCAAGGTTAAGAAGTCCACTCTCATCCATAGAAAAATGAGCCTTAATGCCTTTGGATTCCACGTTATTTCCATGATGTTTAGCCAGAGCATCTGCCACCCCTGTCAGCTCTACCTTACTCAAATTTAGGGGTCCCAAAGCTCTGTCAAGAAAAAGAACATACTTTACTGAAGACTTCTGCAATATGTGAACACATCTGGCTTACACTATACACTTAATGTTAGTGCAAAGTTAACATTATTGTTCTAGCTGTCATTTTGTTCATGCAGCAAGTCAAACATAAAACTACTATTGTTTTATCCGTTAACCAGATATCTAAGTCTTGCACTGGACATATGGTCACTACATTAAATGCCTATTATTACATAAAATGCTAACTACTGCTCCAGAAAGCATGTCCTTCTTAATGTTTTAACACACTATGTCCTATTAATGCCAGCATAAAAACTAAAAAAGAGTGACATATTTAGCACACATAAATTTGTCCCTGTAAGATCACGAAGACTGAGACATGGAGGTAAATTTCCACACATTCCAGATCTTGACACTAGTAGGAAATAAGCAATTATCTTCACGCTCTGGTTCACAATCTCTAACACCACATTATCTTTCACTCATTAGGACTGATGTCTCTTTAAAGCTGAGATTATATTATCTAACTGGTCACAGTAACCATTGTACGCCTAGGTTTTTCCTGAAATAAACTCCATTGAAACAGCTGCTTATTTCTATATGCATACTCCATGGACCAGAGTCCTTCTTGAGAAGCTAACCAGTTTTGAGAAAGTCAAGAAATTCTCCACATTTCATGGAACCCGAAGGTTCATTACCGAATTCACAGGTGCCTGCCACTTGTCCCTGTCCTGAGTCAGCTCAATCCAGTCCATATTCCCATATCCCACTTCCTGAAGATCCGTCTTTCCATCAAGTCTTAAAAGTGGTCTCTTTCCCTCAGGTTTCCCCAACAAAACCCTATATAGCTCTCTTCTCCCAATACGTGCTACATTCCCCACCAATCTCATTCTTCTTGATTTGATCACCAGAATAATATTTGGTGAGGAGTACATACCATTAAGCTCCTCATTATGTAGTTTTCTCCACTCCCATGTTACTTCATCCATCTTAGGCCCAAATATTCTCCTCAGCACCCTACTCTCCAACACCCTCGGCCTACATTCCTCCCACCATATCAGCGACCAAGTTTCAAACCCATACAAAACAACAGACAAAATTATAGTTCTGTATATCTTAAACTTCATACTTTTGGATAGCAAACTGGAAGTCAAAAGATTCTGCACCAAATTAAATGCTTTACAAATACATATATTAATCTCTTATACATGCCTATAATCACTTAACAATGTAAAGAGTTGGAGTGTACTTTAACTGACATACAAACTTCTAAGAGTAGTCTTATTTATCTTTCAAATATGATTCTATGAATGAAAAGATGTGCTCCCAAACATCATTTATGTTATTTTCTGGTGGCCACATGATGATAATGCTTGTAAGTATAATGAAGAGCTGTATGCACTATAGTACATATGACATCCTACATGCAACCAGAGAGACAAGACAGAATAATGGTCAAACAAGCAGCTTATATTACAGACTACACAGACAACTTCATGAGTGACATGGATATTATTTTCTGCATTATACTGCATATGGAATCTACACGCAATAAAAAAGGCCACAAGAAAATGGAAGAAGCAATGATCATACATTATGAGGTGTTCATAATCAAAGATAAACACAGTGATATAATTACATAGCAAGGTACTTGATCAGGCACAGAATTATGGATTCTTATACACTGGTTTCATTACTGCACAGCATGGTTAATTGTTACATAAACATGGAAGGTATGTTAAATATACTGCACTATGCTGGGAATCACATTTTCATTTACACAGGTTCATGAGACAGAGATTTTAAAAATACAATTATACTGCCACTGTAACAGTCTATAACAACTAAAATAAAGTGAACAATGACATAGTCACCACATACTTCCTATTTTACATACATAGAAAATTAATACACAAAATGCAGGCAGTTTGTAGAATGTCAAGAAATGCAGTTTGTCACTATCAGCTTGTAGGGCTACATAGCTGAGTTCCAAACTGCACAGTAACATTTTGTGTATTACAATCTCAAAATATTTATTTCAAATTAAAGAATCTAATATAAAAGTCTGCACTGTACTCACTTTATTTCAAGATCGGAGAGGTGATCCAGTTCTGCGTAACCAACGTGAAATGAAAAATCATTTTGGTGCTTGTTAAACGTCAGAATTTTCTTTTGTGGGTATGGGTTCATTGACCCAAAAAGTGTTCTTTTGACTTGTTTTGGTGAGAATGACCCTTCCACTTCTCGTTCAAATACAACCTGTAGAATAAGTATCCAGTCCATTACCGGGGAATCCACTACAATCACCCACTCAAATTTGTATGTCTGTTTTGCACATAGCCTATATCTGATCTCCTTTAGTGCACAGTGATATCAACCAGCTTCATATTAGCAGTTTTAAATGGTGTTATGACATTTGTTGAAAAAAATGTGCATAAGAAATATACCATATATCCACTCAAAAGCCCCCAGACAGTACACGGCTCTGCCTGAAGGTGGAGGCAGGGCCACTACTGAAATTCAGCCAATGGACATATCAGTCATAAATATTAGGAACTACAAGACCATATGTGGTTAACAGTGTTTGAATGACTTTCTACAGCACAAATGTATGATGTGCCCACATTTTATAGCATAAAATTCTCAGAAGAGTCACATCAGCACCTGTAAGTCATGGCTTAAATGTAAATCACAGGATCACCTTCCCTGTGAAGTACACTAATCTAATCAAATATACCACCCTACAGCCCTTTTGGTTATGGCTGATGAAACACAGGGTACTGCAGGACAAGCAGGTGTTATGGGTTGCTGTTCAATATTTTACAGCCTTTAGCAAAGCAGTATGAAAGAAAATACGGTTAAATTCTGATACAGACAAATTTTACTAACAATATTTCCAAGCAGAAACAGCAAATATATGGTTTACCTGAATAGGAAATAGAACTGCATCCTTGGTGAGGAACTTTTTGACCTTAAAGCCATTACTAAGGTCAGCAGCTTTATATACCGCACCCATGGCTGCGGCTTCATCTGTGTTAATGCTCTTACCAAGTTCCATACCAACTGTCTCACTCAATTTATCTTGCACCTTGGGAACTCTTGTTCCTGCACCTACCAGGATCACCTGAAAATACCATATGCTACATTCTGAGAGTACTGTAATTTGCACTGCATGAAATATTAATCTCTTCATCTGTATGAATGGAAGAGGATTAGAAAGGTGCTTTGTGTACCACACACATTTTTTTGCTAATGTTATGTTCTACATCTCTCCCTTATTAAGGCATACTTTTATGATGTTGATCTACATGAGAATCACAGTAATCATATGACCCTTTGTGAAGATTTCCAAAATCAAGTTGCATTAAAATCTGACAAGTTCTCAAGATGAAACATGCCTATGGACGGGCAGACAAAACCCTAGCCTATCTGCATTCAGTTTATGCATGCTGTATAAAGGTAAAAGGAAAAATTTGCCATCTAATAGGTCATGAAGGCCCAGAGAAGGAGTACGTATAGCTCTATTCTTTCTCTAACCATGGCACTAGATGGAGGCAGATGGCTAATACCATGCCACTTTATGCCCAGGACAGAAACCTTATCCACTGTACAGGAGGCTGGGTGGGCCCAAGGACCAGTCTGGATGGGTACAGAAAATCTCTCTCCCACCGGGTTTCAAACTCCAGAATGTACAGCCCAGAGCAAGTCTCTGTACCAACTAACCAGAAATTCCCCCACCATTTATTTGATAGTTCAAGCTATCTGTGAATTTCAACATTAAACTTCAGACACAAAGTAACTGAAAACAGAAAACCTCTACAATATAAAAAGTTAATTTCATTCCAAGAACAACTATTTCAAAAGCAGTGAAAGAACAGGTTTGTAAGCTTTCTCTGTGTGACTGCACCTCCTGCTGACAAGTGTAAAATCAATAAGGTTTCAAGGAATCAATGACTAATATGAGAATTTTACAGCAATAGCCTAAAATATAACACAGATATTTAGTCTGATATCAAATCTGTACACATTATGAGACACAGATAAATACTGATGACTATAATTAACAACAATGGCACACCTACTACATTACTTACATGATTAATTACTTCTAGTGTTAGTCCTGAAGATCTGAGTGCCTGGTCAACTGGGCCCTTCACTCGGTCAAACAGATCAGAACACATCGCCTCAAACTCTTCCCTTGTTACCTGAAGCTTAAAGTCTTGCTCATCTAGCAGACCTTCTACCTGCATTTTGTAACAATACTGTCACTAATAAAATTACAAACCCCACTCATGCAACAAGGCATTAATTAATGTCATACATCTTTTATAAAATGCAGATTTATCTCCTTTTGTAAAACTTTGCACCAAAAACATATATTTGTTTAGTTCAGTTTATCAGTCCAAAATACCATACATATGATTATGGAGTCAATTTCTAGCAAAATACAATAAGTGAGAAGTCCAATAGCAATGAACATGGTATTATACATATGATTTCAGAACCGCTTATATACAAGGGTGTATCCAAAAGTTCCAGGACAGTACTTGTAAAAAGAAGTTTGCTTACCTTGGATGTTAAATTCCTCCCTCACCTTCAAAGTACTCCCCTTTTGCACGAATACAGCGGTTCCAGCATCTCTGCCATGCTTGGAAGCATCCCTGGAAGTCCCTTTTTGGAATTGTGTCAAGTATGCGCTGTGATTCCTCTTGAATCTCTTCAATGATGTCGAATCTTTGACCCTTCATCCGAAGCTTCAGCTTGGGGAAGAGGAAAAAGTCACGGGGCCAGATCGGGTGAGTATGGGGATGGGGGATCACTGTCATGTTGTTCTTGGCCAAAAACTGCGGAAATTTAAAGGACCTGTGAGCTGGGGCATTGTCGTGGTGGATAATGAGGTTCTGGTTTTGCCATTTCTGTGGCCTCTTGTGCCGCACATTTTCACATAACCTTCTTAGAACATTACAGCAGAAGTCTGCATTGATCGTCATTCCAGGTGGGGCAAATTCCTGGTGTATGATCCCCTCTTGGTCAAAGAAACAAATGAGCATCGCCTTCAATTTGCTTTTTTGCATACGTGCTTTTTTGGGTCTTGGAGACCCAGGACTCTTCCATTGTGAAGATTGCAGTTTTGTTTTTGGGTCATAAGCATAAACGATGCTTTCATTGCCTGTGATGACATTCAAGAGGAGTGTGGGATCGTTTATCACAGTTTCCTTCAGTTCCTGACAGATCGCTACTCGACTGTCTTTGTGATCGTGGGTCAACACTCTCAGCACAAACTTCGCTGCAATCCGATGCATGTTCAGCTGTTCTGTGAAAATTCGCTGACAAGATCCATAACCAATTCCAACCTCTGCACAGAGATCATGTATGGTACGATGACGATCCTGGTTGACAGCTGCCTGTACCTGTTCCACTTTTGAGGGGGTTGTTGCCGTGCTTGGCCGACCTGATCGATCATCATTAGCAGTCAAAGTTCTGCCATTCTTGAAACGTCCAAACCACTCAAAAGTTCGGCTCATGCATGAATCACCAAAAGCCTGTTTCAACATTTCAAAAGTTTCACTTCCCATTTTACCCAATCTCACACAGAACTTGATGCACACCCTTTGCTCATCAACTTCTGCCATACCGCCGATATCAGAAAATTGCAGACGGCTGATGCAATACACACATAAAGACACGTGTAACAATCAAACACTTCCACATCCAACCACGTCACTCTGCACACTCACTCACAAGACACCACCACAACACACCCTAGCGGGAAACTCGTGAACTACAAGCGACTTGCGCGTTATGAGCATTGTCCTGGGACTTTTGGATACACCTTCATATATATTATGTTCAGTCTGATCATTTTCAAGAAATTCTTACAATGAATGTGGAAAGGTGTTGCAATCTGAATTATATACATTTTCCAAAAACATTCTTTGAACGTTTTGTACTTAATTTATTTTTAAGTTTATCTATTGGAGATATAAACTGCACAAAACTGCCTCACTTACCTGGGCAAAATGATCAGCATTAGCACTTAGGACATTCTTGAGCCTTCCAGCTTCCTTGAACAACTTAGCCATTGCTCTAGGGTTTTTGAATACATCATTTGGGGTCCTCTTCAGTTCATTAAATTTCTTACCCAAAAAATCCCTGAGTCTTAACTGCATCTCTAGGCCACCAAGAGTCCGGTCATACCTTTGTCAAAGTACAGTAACAGACTAGAAAAATGATAGTTAACAAGCACAAAATGTTGGCCAAGAGTATTTAACACAATCAGTATTATGCAACTTCTTTCAGAAGTTTTTCTCATGAGCATGTCACTCTTTCATTTGATCTCCAAGGTAGTTCTGAAACTTCCAAAGTACACCTGCATGACTGTAGATGGTATTATATGCATGTCAGAAAAGAGTACATAACTCACAGTAAATCACTGCCAGGTGCTTACCCAACTCCAATGATGGAAAGCTGTGGGTTAGTTTCAACATATCCTTTCTCCTTTGTTTTAACCAGCTGATAGCTGACAATCGTTGCAGAGGTGCTGGTAGCTCCCATATCATAAAACATGATGTATTGCGCGGTCTCATTGAAGTCCTTTCGACGAAATATGCCATAATTAAGAGCAACTGCAATATACAATGTATACATTAATCATAATACTAAATAACAGACAAACGAACAAACTCGTAGGGCTAAATAATCATACAGAAAATTTTGTGCAACTACGCATTTCTGGACTGTCATAATTGAGACCTTAATACTGATATTATAGCTGCAACCAAAAATCAAATATCCACGATAAAAATGCTTACTTAAAACCATTTCAACACAACCTATGTCATCATAACTAACTTTCATAATACACACTTCATTTTAATATTATCCTAAAATGATGATAATGATTAACCTTCTACAGCAGAAGTTACTACATGCATCACCAGTTTTAATCTTTAAACAACTGAACTGGTATTTAAATTTTAGTACACAGTTTATTGAAAACATATTACTTTAACAGAAAAAGATAAAAATTTTGAAATCAATGGAATTTTGTGGATAATAAAACAGATTATGCAGCATGTCTTAAAAATGTAATAAATTTCCTTGTTGCCTAAACATATAAAATTAATTTCTAGGTTTGTCTATTGACATACAATCACATATATAAACACAGGCAGTCTCCAGGTTAATATTAATGAAACTCCTCACACTGCTGACAGCAAATCATATCAAAACAAATATCCTCCCTACATGGCATTAAACGGTTCATCTTCATAAGAAAAACTGAGTATGATCTCTCTTACGTAGGAACTATATGGGTTGTTTGATAAATAAGTGTACAACATGTATTGTCAGGGTATGTGTTATGTAATGTTCATCATTCTTTCACCATCCAACAGTTGTCACTACCAACCACAATATGCACATTTCATAAGCAGGCTGCTTTGTGTGATCTCTGCACAACAGCGTGTTGCTCAATGCAGGAGATTCATGGATTCATCCTGGCACACATAACAGTGCATCTTCCAATTTCTGTGAGCAGAAGGTGCCAGACCAGCAGATTTTTGTTCTCGAATAAAGCATGTGCATAGAACAACTGTTTGCAGCATACAGCAGTGTTTCACTGGTGCAAGAGATTCAAAGAGGGTATAAGAAGCATTGAGGACCTGGTACGCCCTGGTTGTCCACCCCATGTTATGGACCCAGACACAGGTGCCAAAGTGGATCAGACGGTGCAGTGTGATCACTTTGCAACACCTTGGCATCAGTGTGGAACGTGTGCATCACATCATCACCCAAGTTCTGGGGTAATGAAAGGTTTCTGCAGTATGGGTAATGAAGAGTTTAAACAACAAACAGAAGGCAACTCGCATGGGTATCGGCTTGGAATGTGGTATGAAAGACAGGAAGATGAGTTTTTGGATTGTATTGATAGTGGGTATGAGTCCTGGTGTTTGCATTATGATCCAGAGACTAAACGCATGAGTCAGCAGTGGAAACATCCATCATCTCCCCGACTGAAAAAGCATCATGCCATACCCACTGCTGGTAAGATGATGCTGACATTGTTCTTTGCCTGTTGTGGACCTTGGCTGATAGAATGGTTACCCTAGGGCATCATTGTCAATGCCATCTGTTTTGCTGAAAACCTAGGGCAACTGAGTAGCACAATAAAGACTAAGAGACCTAGCATGTTTTCATGTGGAGTCATTCTCCTGTATGACAATGCCAGAACACACTCATGATAAGCTGCAACACTTTCGGTGGGACGTTCTTCCACACCCCTCCTACAGTCCACACTTGTCCTCTAGTGACTATCATGTGTTTGGACCAATAAAAAATGCACAAAAAGGTTTGCTATGGACACAAATGTACAGGAAGCAATCACATCATGCCTTCACTGACAGCTACAGGACTTCTACAGACATGGTATAGACGGACTTGTGGCACTGTGGGATGCCTGTCTCAACAACCACAGGGCATACGCCGAATAACCTGGTCACTATTCTGATGCTACGTGAAGTCTGCTTAGTTATAAGACAACCCTTATAGAATTTTTAATATGTTATTTGGATGCATTCATGTTTAAAAGGGTTAAAACAAACAAAAACATGAAAAAGACAAGAATTGAAGAACTTTGGGACATATATTCATAAACACTTAATAGTACCTTCTACATGAACAGTCTTTTATTTCAAATTTGATACCAACACTTATTTTCTCTTTAAACCAAATGTCATCTATCACAAAATTAAGCTCACATTTACATTAACTAGAAGACAGGTAATGAACCTGGAACATAACATTGTGACACATTCAAATAACCACTGTTGCAGTGGAAACACAACAATACACTCTTTGTGTGTTGCTGAGCTTCATCACTGTCAACTATACAAAAATAATGAGTGTTACACAACACTTTTATGTAAAGTGTATGCCATCAGCAACAATAAAACATACGTAAGTCTTCATGTAAAGCCTGTCTGTTTGGTCATGGCCTTCTTTAGGTGTACAATATGGCTCAACAGATCATAATGAGAGGTGAGTGGTAGTGCAGTTTCTCAGACTCCATAAGTGTAGCCACAACACATTTTACGAGATCAGACAGAATTAATAAATCATGACGCAATAACTATTAACTTAATACCAATGATATTTCAATCAACTTTGACTTCAGTAATAAATCTTTTGCTATTAGTTTAATTGTAATGATAATGGTGATGTGGGATCCCACATAAAAACACAACAAAAGTACCTGTGTTGGCATGCCATTACATTATACCTGCCATTTATCTTGTATATGGGCCTGACAACGGATTATTAATCTAAAACATGTAGCCAATAGTTCTGAAAGAGAATATAAGGTGTGTTTCAACTGAAAGAGAATATAAGGCATGTTTCAACTTATGACTTACCTTTTTTCCCTCTAACATGTATTAAATATTATTAGTGTGCATCTGTATTCTTGGCTTAGTTATCTGGCATGCAAACTGCATCTTTTCTATACAGCATTACATTGTCATGTGTGGCCTGTCTGACTGTACCATACTTTTCCACGTTACCTCATAAACAGCACAATTTGCAGAAAATGTTATTAAACAAAAAATGTGTAACTTGATTTACTCTACAACTTCTGCCTGAAAGATTCTAAGAACTCAGCAAGACCGGAATATTATCATATATGGACATAAGCCTTCATGTAAAGCACCTGTTACTCTTGTCAGATTTTAATGAAACTTGAATTTTCTCAGAGTTTTGAAAAATATTCAACTATCAAACTTCATAAAATCTGTTCAGTGGGAGCTGAGTGCTTCCACGCAGAACGGCAGACACGACAAAGTTAAGTATCGCTTTTGTAATTTTACAAATGTGCCTAAAAAAACTTATAATATGTGTCTAGCAAGACAATCACAATCTCAAGTTCATAACTGATGCCATTAGCACACAAAAGTGCTTAGCACACAACAGCCAAGACATTTTAACATGCACTTTAAAACTGCTAGTCAATACTCTGTTCTCTACAAGTGTGAGTGTTACATAAAATAATGGAGTGAAGCAGCTGAAGAAAACTTGTTGGCTGAGAGAAGAAGTACTGCAGAGCACAGATGGAGAAATTATTTGTAAAAAGGAAGCAAAACAAAAAGGACATCTGTGCAGACTAAGATGGATGCAATTATGAGGAAGAATCTAAAAGTAAAGGCAAAATACATTTAACGGCTTTAATAGGAGTAACTGTCAGCAATTTTACATATCATTTTTCTACATAGTCCCCTTGCTACACAATGCATTTGTTATATCGTTCAACTAGTTTCTTGTATTCCTGCGGAGAAGATGCTTTTTGGCTGCGCGATGTTGATGGCCGACCAGAACGATCTTCATCAGTAACACGTGTTCGACCTGATTTAAACCTTTCCACCCACTCATAAACCTTTCGTTGACTCATGGTGCTCCATCCATACTGAGGCAACATACGATGGTGAATTTCCACAGGTTTCACTCCTTCTGCCTAAAGAAACTCCACTACACCACATTCTTCGATGGTGAAATCTTGCAAAGGAGGGTCCATGTTTTCGCCCTCGTTGCTGCCACTCAACTGAAGGCAGAGAGCTTTTCTGCACATGGCTGAACTCTTCAAACAGGCATTGTCAATACTGTGCAAAGCGCCAGCTCCTCTCTCTCCTGTTTACCGCGTAATTTAAAAATTGCCTTTATTTTGATTCACTCTCATACAAAGCATGATGACCAGGTCACTGATAATGGCATGCCCTAGTACTAGAAATAAGGCACACTGTTCCAACAGCCTGAAAATTATTATCAGGAGAAAATGATTATAGGGAGGCATTTTGCAAAATTTCAGTTTTGAGGTGAAGCAGATTTCCACTCAAACAAAACAATAATGTCAAATATATTTTACTCTTAAATTTCAGCATCTTTCATGTAATACCCCAAGTATCAGCAGCATATGATGCTGGAAGGTTGTACCATCAGTAAGGCAGTTAGTCATTGACCCCTCACCACACAGGGCTGGGTATGGTCCCAGACCAGTCCATGTGGGATTTATGGTGGACAGTGTTGAACTGGGAGCAGGCAGTTCTCCAAATAGTTTAGTATTCACCTGAGAGCACCATTCTACCAATACCCCATACTCATTCACCTATCACAAACACTACATAACGGGTGTGATTAACAGCATCTTTAAATAACACACTGGGGGAAGAAAAAAACCTTCCTGGAATTCAGAACAAGAGCTCTGTCATGTTGTGACATCCACACACTGAATATTAAACTTGCCTGCTGTGTAATCATTCATAAGTTGCAGAACTTTAAGTCCGCCCAGCTCTGCTGCCTTCAGCAAGGCTCTCCTTTCTGCTTGGTTGAAGTATCCAGGAACTGTGAGGACCGCTTCATTGATGGGTTGACGAGCAGAATCCTGGGCAAATTCCTTGGCCCGATGTAAAAGCATTCCTAACAATTCTTCTGGGCTGTATAATGTCTCACTACATGAAAAGATCAATTCATCAGACCTAGTGATGACATAAGTAGGCAATGCACCAACCGGTACTCTTGATTTCATTATGCAAGGGATGAAAGATATACTCTAAATGATTACGTTTGTTCAAAATGCTAACTTCATTATTTTGCATAACCAATGGCTCTGACTCATTTATGGCAAATAGATATCCACTGTTGCAAGCTTACAGGTTATCACACAGCACAGTCAGATTATCGTTACTTGCATTGTATGGAATATTCAAAATGCTGAAGTGTATTATAAAAGGTCCATATGCAGATCTTAAAATTAATTTTTGGGTCAAAAATTACATTTTTTTTGCAGAAAATATAAATTACTTGAATTGGTTTTGTAGCTACATGTATTGTTTATAATGATTTGATTGATCTGAAGACACTGATCAATGCAAATGGTCCCTAACTAAATAAAAATGATAAAAAACATTCACTTCAGTTGCTCTAATTTAATGTTAACTTCCCTCTGACAGGATCTAATTACTTCACATTGGTACCGCTAATCAAACACCACACATTTTCAGCAGGACAAGTGCTATTTATTCACAGTTCATGTAACAATGTTGTTGGCATCTCAGACTAAACAACACTCCATGACAGAATAATTTGTGAATAATAACTTGTACACAATAAAGAATGAATCAGTAGGTGCCTAGTTTGAGGTGTTATCATGGTATTTTCCTGGAAAGACTGAGGAATACCATGAAAGACCTCGGCTAGTATAGGTAATGTCTGGTTAAGGTCTGAACCCGACACCTCCTGAATAAAAAGCAAGCCTGCTACTTATATGAACATGATATTCAGTAGGATAAGTGTGCATGATAAAACAATCACAGCAAGATTTACCTAATTTTCATAAAATTATAAGAGCATGTCTAAAAAATAGTCATGTCATCCAGCGTTCCATAAAGAGCAGATCATTGACTGTCTCCAAATAACAACAGAATTTGCAACTAATTTTTTAAATGAAACTTCATTACAAAGAGACACACACAGAAATATTTCACTGCAATTTTTCCTTATCAAAAAATAACATAATGTTCTGCTATCATACCCACTATAGATGCCAACAATGTGCAACTACACTTTGTGCTGGTAACTGTCATCAGAAGAGCATTACATTTAATGATTATGAAGTAAGTCATACAGCTTACCTGTCATGCTGAAAAAGTACGGTGTCTCTTTCAGAGTCTGGGACAATCTCATAGTAAGGAAACCGCTGTTTGTAGAGTTGAACAATTGGATTATCCACTCTTTTACCTAGGAGTTCCAACAAATAACTGTAGCTATTCTTCGGGAAACGTATTCCAAGAGTTGCAGCATCTTCACCAAAGGTACGTTCATTATCACGGAATGCTATAGTGACAGGAGTCTTACGTTTAGATTCCTTATTCAGTGCTATCTCCATTGGGACTCCTGGCTATAAAATATTACAAAAGATTGGGTTGGTCTTAATCCCATCGGTGACAAAATATTAATATTATGGAAACATCAGTCTATGAAAGTATACAGGACTTGTACAATTTTATGCACAGAATATAAAAAATACTTTCTTCTAATATGAAGTTAGTAAAATTTTAAGAGCAAGTTTATCAAGCATAAAAACATACAACATACATACCATGATAAATGCAACAGAAAGAAAACCCATCCCAACTGACAGTCTACATTCTATATTTTGAGGAAGGCAGCAGCAGTGTTAAATGTGCAAACACTGTTGAATGGACATCTCTGCTGCTTCCAATTGCAATTATAAACAGACCATATTTTTCATCTCAAAGATGCTACAAGTGAGAAGAGCCACCCTAAAATTAGCAAGGTAGTTGTGTGGATTTAACAGCCTATTTATGTAACCAGTCATCATGCAGTGTTAAGACAGGGGTAATTTTTGGGGATAACTGTGAGGGAAAAAAGCATCTTATAAGATGGTACACACTACAGGTTGTCCCACTTATTTGGAACTATAAAGTAATGGGGGATAATTATTCTTTGCAGATGTTCAACATGACTAAACTGCAGTAAACATGCATCTGACCCCCCCCCCAAAAAAAAAGGAGGGTGGGATGGGATCAAAATCACAATATGGATCAGTACAAGACCAGAAACGGAGAATGTTCCACAAGTAGGTGCCAGGCATCCCAGTTCTGAATCTGTAACTCAGGTGTGCTGTTATGTTGCTAGGAAAATTTAAGAACAATGGTTCTGTTCTGGAGAAAACTTACAACAGAAAGTCAAGAGCAATCAATGAGACTAGCATAATCATTTTGGAAAAGTATACACTGAGTCTAGTACACTTGCGGCACATGTACAAACAGAAATTACCGAAACAATTGCAATCTTCATCCACTCACTACCAAGATCCACGCTCATCACTGCTATGGCTTCAATCTGAGATGGCCGTACAAGCATCACCATCACAAGGAAAAGTGCAGATATTCTGACTGCCATACCTGCAAAAACAAGTTCCACATCAGTATAAAATATCAGAATGCACTGCCTAATTATACAGCTTCATTCGCATCACAATGCAATCGCTGACTTCAGTATAGTATATGTGCCACATATTTCAGTCCTAGAACACGTTTAGGTTATGTTTTTGCTGCCATCAGCATGGTTGTCTAATGCCACAACCTCAAATGAAAGAGTAGAACAAAACCTGTAGCTACTTCACATCCCTTACATACGTCAGTCACTATACTGTAATAATGTCTGAGACCTCAGTATGTCACAAAATTGCGAATATATGAATGTAAATACTGAAAATGACATTTCGTGTTTTTAGTGTTTCCATTCACTGTGTCATCAGTACATACCTCCAACAACAGAACTGAACGCCATTTCAAATGTCTTTTAAATTACACACAATACTATAGCTTGCTTTATACAGCACAAAATATCCCCCGCAACATGTGCCACACACCTAACCGGGAGACGGAACTACTTCAATTCCTTCCATCAACATTCCTGTGCCGTATGTTCGCTTGTGTGGCGAAATATCATTGGTAGGAGGACTTACTACTCCCGAAACGATTGGTTTGCTGTACGCTCTTTGGTTCCATGACGGATAGTTTGGTAGTGGCAATCTGTGGCTAGTGGCATGATATGACAAAGCTGAGGTCCGTACATGTGATGCCGGTCATTGTTGGAATACTCTGGTGGTACTTTTATTTCGGTACGACTATAAAAAAAAATAGTTTTGGACAGTTTAACAGTCATACGTGTCTGTTATAAATGTCAACTGTGAACTGTAGTAGGGGAAAAAACCAACAAAACGGGAGTACGATGAGCAAGGTTAACAACCGTGAGCTGTCTATAATTTGTATCTTAATTACAAGGTACGGTTGCCCCTATGCACGCCATGAAGGCACAGAGGAGAGTAGATGTATAGCTCCACTGATCTTAACCTCGGCACTAGAAGGAGGCGAGTAGTCAGCCTGAAGCTCCGGTCGCTTTAACCGAGACAGAAAACCTCCAGTACCCATTCAGTAGGTGGCTGTGTGGGCCCCAGAGCCACTCTGGACGTTTCTGAGCACAGAACAATTTCTTGTCTCTTTCCCTAAAATTGTGAACTGTCCGGGGATGGAATCCCGGCAGGGGCGAGATTTTCCGCACCCATCCAGACCAACCCTGGGGCCCACCCAACCTCCTATACAGTAGATACCCGGTGATTCCCCGGGGGTAAATTGGCAGGGGCGTGGTATTAACCACCCCCTTCCCATCATCTAGTACGGAGGTTAAAGAAAGTGTAGAGCTACACCTCTACTACCTCCCCATGCCATCAGGGCAGGTTATAGGGTGAACTTTACATTACTTTTTTCCTGGAACCAAGCCCTAGATCGTCCATTGTATATCCCAGTCGATATACTGCCTATGTTAGTGTGGTTTCCTGTATATTAATTCAATATTGTTAAATTAATCATTTAAAGCCTTCTGGTTACATGATGCACCAACAAGTTTAACATTAAAAAATTTTATGCCCTGCCCACACTGTATTTACGTGTTTTGTATTTATCTCAGAAAAAACAACAACTTGAGCCACTTACATTACAAACTGATTGGTTTTTATAACGGAGATAAAAAATGTTTACTGCACGGTATGAACTTGGTCTTTAAATAAAGCAGTCTGTGCTTTGTCTGTAAAGGGTTAAAGTAAAAATTAATTGTGACTAAAAAAATACAAAGCATGTGACACATCCATTGTATTTTTGTACTAGTCTTTTGTTTCATTGGAACAGAAGATTGGAAGAAAAGCCAAAAATAGTAATATTGAAATTTCTTCACTAATATCTTGCGAACTACATCTACCATTATGCCATCTTACCTTACAATGATTGAAAAATGATTACTGATCTAATGTACACAGTAAAATGTAAAGTGATCCCGTTACAGGCCCGCTGTGGCCCAGAGGGTGGGTAGAGGTATAGCTCTACTCTTCCATGACTGCAGCACTAGAAGGGGTGAATAGTCAGCAGCACGCCCCAGCCGCACTTTACCCTTGGGCAAGACCTGGTACTCATTTTACTGGAGGCTGGGTGGGCCCCAGGGCTGGTCTGGATGGGTGGAAAATCTCATCCCCACTGGGATTCAATCCCAGACCATCCAGCCCATAGTCAGTCACTATACCGACTGAGCTACCCAGCCCACAATGTACACAGCAGTAAAATAATTTATGAAAGCAGGTACACAACTGCTTGTCTACAGAAAAAAAAAAAAAACAACCCCAAAGAATTTGCATTACTCATTTGGATAGTGACAAAGCAATACTGAGGATATTAATACATCCACACATACATGGCAGAATGAGAGAGTCCAGTAGAATTCAACAGATGTCTAACTGGGGAGTAAAGCAGCCATCACAACGAACATTATTGTTGCAGTCATCAACACTTTTCTTCCTGTCCTCCACCAAAGTTAGAAAGTTCCTGACCCTTGTATTTTGGATAAGCGTATATAGCTGTTGATAGGCCGTGGAGCCCACCCAGGCTCCTGTACCATGTATACAGGTTTCCCCTCCCCCACATGGGTTGAGTGGCTGAGGCATGACCCCCCAGTTTTGTGGTTCTGTGTGAGTAGAGCTATACATCTACTTCTACCTCTGTGCCTTCAAGGCATGTTATAACATGAACTTATCCCATATATAGCCATTGAAATGGACACGCTTCTAAACCCACAACACACACTGATAATAGTGCAAATGGATAAAAAGGAAAAAAGAATGCTGCTAGCAATAAAATAAGTGTAAGTTTACAATTGTTATGGCACTCCTACCCCCGTTACTTCTTTGAACTTCTTGGTTCTATCTTAAACCTCAAACCCCTGGCCCAGAATATATGTACACATAAGTCTAATAATTGTACTTATTTATTTTACACCTTTCCCAGTTGTGACTTAAATGGGCTTAATTTATTACCACTTTCTCTCGCATGTATCCCAAACTGATAAGATACTTGTTAGATTCAGATTGTGATATGGACGGTCAAAGGGTAATTCAGAACAGGGTGCTGAGGAGATTACAAGAACCTAGGACAAAGCAACAAATATGACAGTGGAGAAAAGTTCATCATGAAGATCTTCAAAATTTGTACTTTTCACCAAGAGTAATCAAAGTAAGGAAATGCTGCATGCATAGGAGAGACAAGAAACACATACAAAATTTTGGGAGACATGCCCTAGGGGAAGAGCACATTTGCAAGACCACCTGTGCTTGGATGGGAAGATAATACTGACAGATCTTAAAGAAACAAGATGTGAAGGTGTGGACTCGGTTCATCTGAGCCAGTAGCAAGATGGTATGATTCTTCTGTGCGAGTCATACAGGAAGACTTGAAATAATATGACATGTCTAGTAAACATGCAGCAGATGTAGTTCATTTTAAGGGAGAGATTCAGTCCTGTTATTTTAATACTTTATTTCATTACTGTTGTATTTTGATTATAATAATGTATCAAAATACCATCCAGTCCACCTATGCCAATGCTTTAATAAAAATTAGAATATATTCTTACCCAACATATGTTGCTGTCTCCAAGTGTGTGTATACATGTTAACAAAGTCATTACTATGAAATTACAATAACTATGAACAACTACTTAGGTATAAACCTGTAATTACTTGATTGTACAGTACAGCTGAACAACATTGGTCAACATTGTTTTCTAATGTTCAATACAGCACTGTTATGTAGAAAATCTAATGTAAGAGTAGAGAGGCCTCTAGAAAACTTACTAGTAAGACAAACCCTATCGCCTTGCTGATTTGAGCATGCCTGATATCAATCAGCTTTCCACAAGTGAGGTAAGCAGTGTACTGGTCTACTGTGAGGTGTAGAAGGAAAGTTAAGTACACCAGTGAACAAGCACTTCATATATACAATGCTTTTGCAAAACATTCTTTGTGGAAGAAATGTCAGAGATAGTTTTGCAGAAAATATTCCATCATGCAAAGCAACAGTTCACAAATGAACGTCTAAGTTTCTAAGCACAGGATCAATGACAGACACATAGAGAAAATGACAGAGACATTTAGTAACCAAAAAGAAACTTGACACTGGTGCTTGGTTAGAAGCAAGCCCAAAATCATGTCTCTAAGCTCCATTCTTGGCAAGTGAAAGTAAATATTCAGCAAGAACTTTGGCTATCCCAACAGAACTTCACTATGCATGTAGAAACATTTTTCAAGGCATGAGACCTATAAAGTAGGTCAGCACTCAAAAGAGTATGTTATACAGTAAAGTAAGCTTCAATTCAGGGGAAAAGCTGTATGCAGAACCTTTGCACCTACTGTGCTATCTTGTAAAAAGTTTGCCATAACAGCTGACAGAAATCATTCTACTCTTAGATCAGATGCCCCCATGTGGTAATGATGTAAAATAAAATGAAAGAAAGTAAGGTTGTCCCTGTGCATACCTTGGAGGCAGATGGAATTGTGGAGGTACAGCTGCACTCACCCTGAACCTTGACATTTTGTTGGAGATGAGAGGTGAGCTTCACACCTCAGCTGTTTCACCCTAAGTAACCACTGAATAAGATGCTGAATAGGCCCCAGAACTGGTGTGGATGCCCTGGAGAAGAAAAACAACTCTTGCCCTTGCCACAAATCAAACCACGACTTCTCAGTTGTCCAGCCTGTAGCTTGTGCTACCAAGCTGTATGAGATGGCGATTGGATAGAAATAATACAATCAAGCCCATTCCTTTTCAGTTATTCCTGGCTGATATTAAGGGTAGTGGACAAGTCCAAACACTGGTATTTTAAAAGTGCTACAATGAATCAAAACAATACAGTGTCTAATACCTCTATATTCTTTTAATTTCAGTACAATACTGTATGTTTCAATCATATAAAAATGTGCATGCAGTAGTTCCAGTACCTAAACAAGTATTTCTAAACCTAATTTACTCTACATTGTCTGTCCAGCTGTAAATAACACAGGTACAATGAAGTATACACACACACACACACACGCACACACATATATATATATATTTGTATACTTCTTACAAACTAATAGTGTAACTAATATTTATAAACTTGGTGATTTGAGAAGAAATGTAGTGTGTGTGTGTTTGTGGAGTACCTGGCAGTACTTACACCACTTTTAAACTTGTTAACATGTCATCTACACAAACTTTTAATAGTTTTGAAAGTACAAGCACACATGCACAGCATACTTCAGTATCTGGAAATTATATTTACTCCACAGTCACTTATAAATAAGTACAAATACTGTAACTATTGAATTATTAACTTCAGTTATGTTACAAGCTGTTTGGGTACTTATAAGGCAGACTTCTTAACAAGTCTTGCACAAAACACTACTTCTGGTGTTGCTGACAGATATGGAAGTACATTACAACCTCTTACTTCAGGCAGGTAGCTTTACTGAACAACATAAATACTTGTAACTTTACTATCACACATACACTAATGAAAAAGCATATATCATCATCAGCAGCAGCAGTAATAATAAGGCTATTATTATTATTATTATTATTATTATTATTATTATTATTATAACATTATGTTAATAAACAATGTCATACCTATACAACAGAAAAAAATTAAATATTAACACCTCTGTATTAATTATGGAAACCAATACATGTTTAGTGTAAGATTTTTTTTTTTAACTTTTGCTGACTGTGCATCTCAGTATAATCTTAGCAATTAACGAGCGTAATGCACAAAATCTTCTTTTATAATAAGTTTATTATATGCCTCTACATGTTTCGAGCACTATGTGCTCATCATCAGGAGGTCAAAATTGTATTATACAGCATCTAG
>Ga0123357_10001932_pt1 | contig 22600 bp, 16 predicted proteins | sample TergutEmb28metaG_FD_89873 | JGI IMG/M metagenome (GOLD analysis project Ga0123357, IMG submission 89873) | Embiratermes neotenicus P4 segment gut microbial communities from Petit-Saut dam, French Guiana - Emb289 P4 | ecosystem: Host-associated > Arthropoda: Insects > Digestive system > Gut ... | reverse complement strand
GCGAAAAGGGCGCACGCCGTATCGCAGGACCGAGGCGTACTGTATGTACGCCGCAGGTCCGAGAAACGCCGTACGTCCTTTGCAGCAAAGGGATCGGCTCTTCTACGCGGAGTCGTCATGAATTATTCGGGCTAGAAGGGCGGCCACGGGGGGCCGCCCCTACGAATACGTTTTGTCGTTTGTAGGGGCAGGCCCCTGTGCCTGCCCATGTCGAAGATCAAGAAATCCGGATTCGCTTCTTGAGAGCTGCAAGTTCGTCTTCGATGTCGTCCTTCTTGCCGCTCACGCCACCACCGCTGCTGCCAGTGCCTCCGGCCTCGAGATCACGGAAGCGAGCCTCGAGATCGCGATCCTTCGGCCCGCTGCCGAGCGCTTCTTCCACTTCGGCCATGGCGAGGTTTTCTTGCTCGCGGCCCTCAATCTTCTCTTCCATTCGCCGGAAGTTACTGAACGCGTCGGAGCCGCCGCGCGCGCCGAGATTCTCACCGGTGCCGCCTGCTCGTGATTGCGACGCGCGCGCTGCGATGCTTCCTTTGCGCAATTTGAGCTCGCCTAACTTCTGCTCCATGCGCGAAAGTTCGTCCTTCATTCGGAGGACGACGTCGCGCTGTTCAATCCGCGCTCGTTCGACGTTTGATTGCTCCGCTTCGACTCGTTTCTTCTGGCGCAAAGCCTCGCGTGCGAGCGCTTCATCGTCGCTCTTGAGCGCGAGCTCGGCGCGCTTATCCCATTTTTCGACATCGACTTTGAGGTTTTCGGCCTTTGTGCGAAGTCGCTTTTCGTCGGCAAGGGCAGCGATGACTTCCTGACGACCAGCTTTGAGCTGCTCGGCCATCTCTTCGAGATTCAACTCGAGCAGCTTCTTGTCGTCTTCTGCCCTGTCGAGCAGCGCATTGACGTTGCTCGAGATGACTTTGCCCATGCGGTCGAAGATACCCATGCCTTTGCCTCCGCGAACCTCGGCTCTGATGATGCTTTAGCGATTAAGAATATGGATGGCATGGCCTAGACCATTCATGCAGGCCTCCATCATCCCCTCACCAAGGGTGGGGTGCGGATGAATGGTCATTCCAACGTCCTCGAGGAATGCATGCATCTCGAGTGCGAGCGCACCCTCGCTAATCAGATCACTCGCCTCCGGTCCAACGATGTGCACGCCGAGGAGCTCATTGGTTTTCTTATCCGCAACGACTTTGAAGAAGCCTTCCGTCTCGTTCACGGCCATGGCGCGGCCGAGCGCCGAGAACGGGAATTTACCGACGCGAACGTCGATGCCTTTGTCTTTCGCTTGCGCCTCGGTCAAGCCAGCAACGGCAATCTCGGGATCGGTAAAGATAGCAGCCGGAATTGAAACCCAATCCTTCGCAGCCTTGTGGCCCGCGATGATCTCGGCAACCACCTCGCCCTCTTTGCTTGCCTTGTGCGCGAGCATGGGCTGCCCGGTGACGTCACCAATGGCATAGATGCCGTCGACGTTCGTGCGGCCAAAATGATCGGCCGGAACGAAGCCGCGCTCGACCTTCACGCCGATCTCTTCGAGACCAACCCCCGCGCCGTTCGGACGCATGCCGACCGCGACGAGCACCATATCTGTCGCGACCGTGTCCTCTTTGCCGTCGCCGAGATCGAGCTTGACGCCGAGCGATCCGTCCGCGTTCTTCTCGTAGCCCTTGGCCATGGCGCTCTTGATGATCTTCGCGCCCTTCTTCACGAGCCTCTTTTCAACGACCGCGGTGCATTCCGGATCAACGCCGGGGAGCAACCCCGGAGTTGCCTCGACCACGGTGAGCTCGGCGCCGAATTTTTGATAAACGCACCCGAGCTCGAGGCCGATGACGCCGCCACCGATGATGAGCAGGCGCTTGGGAACCTGGCGCAAGCTCACGGCTTCCTTTGCGCCGATGATCTGCTTGCCGTCGAACTTGAACGATGGGATCTCGATCGTCGACGAACCCGTGGCAACGACGATGGCCTTCGTGACCTCGATCGTCTCCGTGCCGTCCTTCGTCGTCACTTCAACGGTGCGCGGGCCGGTGACGCGCGCATTACCCATCACGAGCTCGACTCCGTTGCCGCGGAACAGACCGCGCACGCCGGTGGTGAGCTTCTTCACGATGCCATTCTTCCAATCTTGCATCTTGTCCGAATCGACGCGCAGACCCTCCGCAAAGACGCCCATGCCTGCGCCGTGGTCTTTCACCTTTTCGTAGGTGTGGCTCGCGCTGATGAGGGCTTTGGACGGAACGCAACCCCAATTGAGGCACACACCACCCACTTCTTCTTTCTCGACGCAGATGACTTTCTGTTTGAGCTGACCGAGACGGATCGAGCACACGTATCCGCCAGGACCACCGCCGATCACGACCACATCGCACGTTCGCTTCGCCATGGCGCCGATTTACACGATGCCGGCCGCGAGGCCAACGTGCGACATGAGCGCGATGTTCGACGCAAGCCGTCAGTGCGATGGTGCCGGCGGCAACGCGGCCAGAACGGCGAGCTGTTCGCGCAGATGCCACGGAAGCGCGGCGTAGACGTCGTCGAACAGACTCTCACGCGTGGGAGGCGGCAATGCCTCGACCTCGCTCACGACGGATCCGATCTCGATCGCGAACTCCTCATCGAGCTTTGCATCGAATGCGTCCGTGATGAGACCGAGGTGCCGGAGATGGCGCGCGAGCCGGAGGATCGGATCTTTTTTCTTCCACGCGTCGACTTCGGCGTCCGTGCGGTAGCGGCTTGGGTCGTCGCTCGTGGAGTGCGCGCCCACGCGATACGTCACGGCCTCGACGAACGTGGGACCTTCGCCGCGCCGCGCGCGATCCGCAGCCTCCGAAAAAACCTTGTATAATGCAACAAAGTCGTTGCCGTCGACGCGCTCGGATCGCACGCCGTACGCGCGCCCCTTGATGGCGAGGGTCTTCGATGCGGTTTGCTTCGCCACGGGCAAGCTAATGGCCCAGTGATTGTTCTGGCAGACGATGACGGCCGGCACGTTGAACCTGCCCGCGAACGTCATGGCTGCGTGAAAGTCCGGCTGGCTCGTGGCGCCGTCGCCAAGGAAGCCGAATGTGCAACTCGGATCCTTGCGAAGCTTCATGGCCCACGCCACGCCCACGGCATGCGGCAACTGCGGGCCGATGCACGACGACCAGCTCACGTGCTTGACCGCTTTGCTCGCCTGGTGGCTCGGCATCTGCCGCCCCTTCAGCACGTCGCCGCTGTTGCCAAAAATCTGCGCGACGAATGCGCGAAGCGGGAAGCCGCGCACGAGCATGATGGCCTGCTCGCGAAGTGCCGGGAACACCCAATCGCTATCGCGCAGGACGAGAGCCGCCGCGATGGGCGTGGCTTCTTGTCCAGTGCACGCGCCGTAAAAGCCGATGCGCCCCTGGCGCTGAAGCAAAATCATGCGCTCGTCGAGCAGCCGCATGCGACGCATTTGCCGGTAGGCCTCGAGCAAAGTCGCATCCTGGATTTTCGGATCGCACTCAGAATCGATCGAGCCGTCCTCACGCAACACCGTAAAGAGACCCAAGTCCGAATCAGTTGGAGCCCCATCCGCCACCGCGATCATGATCGTTCAGGGTAACGTGCTTTCATCGATGAAGCACGATAGGACAGCGTGGCATGTCGTCGCCTTCACTAAAGCACGAATCATTCTTGCTCTTGTTCCGCAATCGGCCCGAGCTCGCGCCTGAGTTGCTTCGCGACGTGTTCGATGTTCCGTTACCCGCTTATGCTGAAGCCAAAATTGAATCCGCGGATCTTACGCAAGTAGCTCCTACTGAATATCGAGCCGATCTCGTGGTGCTGCTGGTCGACGGGAAACCGGTTCTTGGCATTGTCGTGGAGGTGCAATTACGGAAAGATGACGGGAAGAAATATTCCTGGCCAGTCTATGTGTCAGCACTTCGAGCACGCCTCAAATGCCCAACGTGCGTGATGGTGGTGACTTCAAATGAAAGCGTCGCAACGTGGGCGCGCACACCCATCGATCTTGGGCCAGGCGGGCAACTCAGACCGCTGGTCATCAGTCCGAGCGCGGTGCCGGTGGTGCGGGATATCAAACTGGCCACATCCGATCCGGAGCTCGCGGTGCTGTCGGCGATGGCGCACGGCAATGGTGCGCCGGAGATCGCAGTGGAGGTGGCGAAAGTGGCGCTCGCAGCCACCAAAGGGCTCGACGACGAGCGCGTGATGCTATACTCGGATTTGATTCTTCACTCGCTAAGCAACGGCCCCGCGCGCATTGCACTCGAGGAACTCATGGCCAGCGGAACGTACGAGTATCAAAGCGACTTCGCACGAAAATACGTTGCCAAAGGCAAGGTCGAAGGCCGCGCCGAGGGCAAGGTCGAAGGCCGCGCCGAGGGCAAGGCTGAAGACGTGCTGATGGTGCTCGAGGCGAGGCACCGCACGGTCACCGAAGAGCAGAAGCAACGTATTCTGTCATGCACAGATCTCGACGTGCTCGACCGGTGGCTTCGAAAGGCTGTCGTGCTCACGAGCGTCGACGAGCTATTCAGTTGAGAGCGTGTGGGGCAGCCTGCTGCGCGAATCGATTCGTCGGTTGGGCGCTGCGGTGCCTGCGCACGTACGAAAAGTACGCTTTCGCGGGCTCCTCGCGCTCCGCCCTAGCCTCGATTCGCTCGCAACGGCTGTAGAACACTCTCTGAGGCCCCAATCAGCGATCGATAGATGCGAGCGCTTCGCGAACCAGCTCGGGTGAAGCTGCTGCATCGGTCATGGTCGAGAGTGTTGCCCGCGCGTCCGCGAGGCGCGCTCGACCGGCCGTAACCACCGCCGCTTCCCGTTCCTCACGTCGCGAGGAGGACAAGTCACGCAAGATCTCGGCGCGCGCACGCGGATGGCCCATGTGCGCGAGCGCGATCCTCGCGTGGAAAGTACAAGTATCGCGCAACAGGCGCGATAGCCCCCACACGCGCCGTTCGAGATCGGTCGTGAGATCGGTCAGTCCGAGCTCGCCAGCGAGCTCCACAGCCGCGCACTCTTCTTCCTTGTCCGGCTGCGCGCCATTGATTTTGCCGGTACGCACCACTTCGCGGATCAACGCATAGCCGGCATGATCTCCCGATTTTCCAAGGTAAATAGCGGCCACCAGCGCCACGTGCGGAGAATGCGATGCAAGCAGCGCGCGCGCACGCGCCGTCATGCGCGTGTCGGGCGCAACATCGAGACGATCTTCGGCGAGTCGGAGCGCTATGTGAACAACGGCGTCATCGTTGTCGTTCGTGGCATCGAGAAGCGCGCGCGCAACGTCGTCTTCATCCGTGCACGCGTGCGCGAAAGCGATGATCGCCTGATAGCGCATCTCGGGGCGCCTATCGCTGCACGCACGGCGCAGCCGCGCGAGTGCCTGCGGCGCGCCGATCTCGCCGAGCGCGTTGATGGCCATTTGCCGAACGTGGCCATCGTCGTCGTCGACCGCACGAAGGAGCGACGGCGCCGCGTCCGTTGCACCCAGATCGCCGAGCGCAACGGCCGCCGCCGAGCGCACGCCAGCTATGGGATCTTCAAGGAGCTTGATGAGGCACCGAACGGCCCGCGCTTTGACTTCTTCGTTCGTGCGCGCGTGACGCACGAGATCTTCAGCGGCCGACGCGCGCACTGCCGGCCGTGCGCTCTCGAGATCGCGAAACGCGGCATCGAGATTTCGGGGAAGAGGCGGCGGACCAAGCACGCCCCCGCTTTAGCCCGCTTTCGCCCACCCTAGAAGGAGATCGCGGCAAATCGAAAGCGGTCAGCGAGCACCGCGACCCTTGCGCGTCATCCGCGGCAGCGAGGTTGCACTCGTGGCGATGAGATCCCACCCATCGCGTTCGTTGTTCGCAAGTCGGATAAGTCCGGCGTACGCGATCATCGCGGCGTTATCCGTGCAGCTTGCAAGCTCCGGGAGCACCGCGCGCAAACCATGTTCGGCCGCGAGGTTGCTCGTGCGTGCGCGAAGCTCGCGATTCGCGGCAACGCCTCCGCCCAGAACGATCGTAGAGACTCGTTCTCGCAATGCCGCGGCAACGAGCTTTTTTGCCAATACCGATGTGACGGCCGATTGAAACGACGCACATAGATCGGCCATCCCGCTTTCGGTTTTCGGGATACCGTGATTGCGCACGAGTTGAGCAATCTGCGTTTTGATTCCCGAGAAACTGAATTCAAATGAGCGCGTGCGCCCCATAGGCAATGTGAGAGGAGCGGCGTGCGGGTTGCCGCCCTGCGCGAGCTTGTCAATGAGTGGACCACCTGGGTAACCAAGGCCGAGGAGCTTTCCGACTTTGTCGAAGGCCTCGCCCGCGGCATCGTCGCGCGTTCCGCCGAGCTCGCGCATGTTCCGCGCATGCGGACCGTCGACTCGATAGATCGCCGTGTGGCCGCCAGAAGCGAGCAACGCCACGAATGGAAACGACGGCGGCTCAGAGCCGCTCTCCGATGCGTTCGTTCGACGCAAGAACACCGCGAGCAAATGTCCAACGAGATGATCGACCGAGACGAGCGGTTTTCCGAGCGACCACGCAAGTCCTTTGGCGATCTGCACGCCAACGAGCAGCGCACCAACCAGACCCGGACGATTGGTCACCGCAATGCCGTCGATCTCGGCGAGCGTCATCTCTGCACGTGCGAGCGCCTCGCGCACCACGGGACCCACGTTCTTCAAGTGGTCTCGCGACGCGAGCTCCGGAATCACGCCGCCGTACGGGGCATGCAGTTTCACCTGGCTCTGCACGACGTCGGACAGCACGCGCCCGGCGTCGTCGACGATTGCGGCTCCCGTCTCGTCACATGAAGACTCGATTCCGAGAACGCGCACGGGCCTCTATTGGCAGGCACCTTGCTGCTTGGTCAAGTTGAAGATGCCGAAGAGCGGTGCGCTCACACCACCTTCGGATTCACCTGACACCGGCGAACCGGGCGCGCCGCGGAGCAGCCGAACCTCGATGTCTTTCGATTGCATGAGCGAGACGACGACGAGCACGTCCGCAGAGTCGTCAGCCGGCGTCGCCGCATAGATCAGATTGTCGATCCTGCCTTCGCCGAACGAGAGCGTGGAGAGCGAATCATGCCAGAGCTGCGGGATGGGCCTCAACGGAGTTTGCGCGAAGAGCCCGCCGGAGCTCGAGATGAAACCAGGTGTATCCTGCAAGTGATCGGTATCGAGGGTCATGCACATGCGCGCGTCCTCAGCAATGCCGGCGCGAACGAAGCTGCCCTGCACGATGGGACCCTCGAAACGATTGCCGTTCGTCGTCGAGAACCGCGACAGGTCCCTGCATCCCGTCAAGAGCGCAAAGACGACGAACGGTAGCCAATGGAGTTTGATGAGGAAGCTCATTTCCCGGCCAGAATCTTCTGCGCGGTCTGCTGGACGCGCGGCTCGGGATCATGTCCGGAGATCGTGCTCGCCACCTCGACGGCCGCAGCCTTGTCGTAACTTGCAAGAGCCACGAGCGCCGCTTCGCGCACGAGCGCATAAGGTTCCTTCGCGGTCGCGTCGCGCAACGCTTTGGTTGCAATCCCGCGCGTGCCCGCCGCACCAAGCCTTCCCAGCGCTTGCGCCGCGAGCATGCGGATGGCCCACGCCGGATGCGTGGCGAGGATCTTCGACACGGCCTCCGCCGCGCGCGTGCCTCCATGACGACCCATCGACGCGAGCGCGGCGCGCTGCACGTTCTCATTCGGATCTTGCGCCGCCAGAGCCAGCGCTTCTCCCGCGGGCTCCGACGAGGATCTCGCAAGCAGAACGAGTGCGCGCGTGCGCACGGCGGGATCGGGGTGGCGCGACAATTCGATGATGCTCGGTTCGAGCGCGCGCGCAATCTCGCGCGCCTTCGCGTGTGCGGCCGACGTGGCGGGCGTCTCCTCACCTGCGACGAAAGGCTCGAAGGCGCCGTCCTCTGCCGCCATCGCATCGAGAACCGTGCACGCACGATCGCTCGACGTTGCGATCGCGCTCTCGGCCGCGCGCGCAATGGGTTCGGCAAAAACCACGAGCGCCTGCGCGCGCGCGTCCTCCGGGAGCGTGCGCGGAACGAACTCCGCGAGCACGGACTCCGCGTCGACGTTGTCGTCCGGCACCGCAAGACCGCGGTCCTGCATATCGTTGGGATCGAACGTGGCGGGCTTGTTCGCGAGCATCACGAGCGACGCCGCAGCCGCCCTGCGCAAAGCTTCGGCTCCGCGCCGCGCGCGCACGGTTTCGGCATCGCTGGCGAAGAGTCCATCGGCGATCGTCGAGATCGTTGCCTTGTACCGAGACGCGTCGCGGTTGCCGAGACCCATGCGCGCGAGCGCGAGCATCGCCATTTGACGAGGCAACCATTCGGTTGCTTGGGCGAGTGACACGAGCGTCGCCGTTTCGCTTTCGGCCCCGAGCTCGCCGAGCGCGTAAGCAGCTGCCGCGCGCGCAACGGTCCCCGCGTCGAGCGACCGCGCCGTCTGCGCGAGCAACGCCACGTGCGATCGATCGGCGAGCGCGCCGAGTCCGAGCGCCGCGAACGCGCGCATCTGCGGCGTGCCTTCTTGAACGATACGGCGCAAGAGAGGCGCAGCTTTGCGATCACCGAGCTTCGCGACCGCCCACGTTGCAGCAACGGCGACCGTGTCCGAGGCCATGGCGTTGCCCAGCACGCGATCGTGCCTCGGGAAAATGAGCGCCGTGTACTTCGGCAAGAGCGCGCTGTCGCGCAAGGCCCCGCACGCGAGCATGGCGCGCGTGCGAAGAACCGTTTCTGCCTGACCGGTCGCGAACGCGAAGAGCGCGGGTCCGGCGTTCTTGTTTTGCACGTAGCCGAGCACGTCGATCGCCACGCGCTGCTGCCCGGCGTCTCCGTCCGCGAGCACGTCGACCAGCGGCTTGAGCGCGCGACCACCAATTCGCGCCAATGAGGTGCGCGCTTCTTCGGCCTCGGCGCCCGCTGCATGGCGACTCTTCTGCACGAGCGCGAACGTGAGGCTGCCGTACAACTCGACGAGCAAGCGACGGTAGATCTTGCGCTGCGGGTTACCGATGGCGAGCGGCAAAAGTTCCTGCTCGAGCGACTCGAGCGTGCCCTTGCCAAGATTGATTTGCATGGCGAGACGCGCGGCGTGCGCCACGAGCTCTTCGTCGGGTGCGCCGCGAATCACGCGACGAAAGAGCCGGTCGGCTTCGTCCGTCTCGCCTTTGGCGAGCAGCAAATCCGCGAGCTCCAAGTAGACGATGTAGAGGCGATCGTTTTTCGCGATGGCCGCGCGAAACTCGGCGATGGCGTGCTCGACGTCTTGGCGTTGGCGATACATCTCGCCGAGCTTCCTGTGGCCTTCGGCGTCGTCCGGGTTCAATTCCACGGCGCGAGCCGCATAGCGAATGGCGTCGTCATCGCGGTAGATCTGCGCTGCGTATTGCGCCATGCGCTGATAAAGCTCGCGCGCCCGTTTCGGATCGACGACCGCAAGTTTCTCGAGCACCTCGATGGCCTCGCGATGCTTGTTCTCCTGCACCAGAACGCGTTCGAGCGCGAGGTAACTGTCCACGTCGCCCGGCGCAACGCTCACGACCTTGCGCAGCGTTGCCTCGGCATCCGCGAGCTTACGAAGATGAAGTTGAACTTCGGCGAGCGTGCGCCCCGCTTCAACATCCGGCGGGCTCGCGGCGAACTTCGCCGACAGAGGTGCGAGCTGGGCTTCGAGAACGCGCTCGAACGCCCAGAGCGTCACGATGCGCGTTCGTGCTTCGCGCGCGAGGACGCGATCACCACTTTGCTTTGCCTTGTCCGCGAGCTCCTGCCAGAGCACGCGTGCCTCGCGGTAGTTTTTCGCGCGCTCGAGGGCGCCGGCGAGTTGCTTGCGGAACACGAGGTTCTGCGGTTCGAGCTGCACGGCCTCGCGATACGCAGCGAGTGCATCTGGAACCATGTCGTGTTCGAGGTACACGTCGCCGAGCGCAGCGAGAGCGCGCGCCCTCGGGTTCACCGTGGTGAGGATCCGCTTCCACGTCTGCACGGCAAGTTGCACCTTGCCTTCTTGGAAGTAGTGATCTCCGAGATCGGTGAGGTGACCCGGATCGTTACTGCCGATCTGCGCCAGGCGCGTAAGCACTTTGACCGACCGGTCGTTCTCTCCTATCCGCGCGTAGAAATCGGCGAGCCGTGAGAGGACTTCCTCGTCGGATTGGCCGCGCGCTTCGAGCTCCGTGAGCAGCTTCATCGCGCGTGCGTGGTCGCCGCGCTGCATGAGCGCTTCACACTGATCGAACACGAACTCAGGATTGTGCGGCGCCGCTCGTATGAGCGCTTCGTACTCGGCGATGGCCTTGTCGAGATCGCCTTGCGACTGCATCACGCGGATCATCTTGAGGCGCAGATCGATCTGCTTCGGATTGACCGCGAGCGCCTTTCGGTAGCTCTCGAGTGCTTTCTTGCTGTCGCCCGTTTCTTCGTAGAGCGCGCCGAGCAGCGCGAGCCTCTGGTAGTCGGTAGGGTGCTCGTCTTCGAGCTGCTTGATGAGGACGGGCAGCTGCTGGTCGGTCCGGTAGATCTCGGCGATCGTCTCGTAGATCTCGCCGCGAACGGCAGCCTCGTGACCTGCCACCGCGAGCGCCTTCTTGAGTGTTGCAAGGGCCTCCTGATTCTTGTGGGCCTTTGCCTGCGCCTTGCCGAGATCTTTGAGCGCCGGAGCAAGCGCGCGGTTGTCGCCAGCCGCCGCGGACGCGAGCTCCTTGAATTCAGCTTCCGCTTTTTCGTATTCCGCGCGCTGAAAGAGCTCGCGCGCGAGCTCACCGCGCACGAAGAGACTCGTTGGCTGCATCTTCACGAGCTCGGTGTGCCGTGCCTTGGCACCTGCGAAATCTTTTGCGTCGAGTGAGAGCAGCATCAGCGTGCGGAGCGTCTGCTCCTTGTCCGCCGGCGTCGTTTGCAGCGTGAGAGCCTGCTCGTAGCGCGTCTTGGCTGCTGCCTGATCGCCGCGATCCTGAAGCAAGTGCGCGAGCGACAAGATCGCCACCGGATCGGTGCTCTTCATGCCGATCGCTTTTTCGTAAGTCTTGACGGCGTCGTCGTTGCGTCCGTCGATCTTGTAGATGCCGGCGAGCGCGACGCTCGCGGCGTATTGCTCGGCGCCGGGCTTTGCGGCGCGCGCTTCGAAGTCTTTGACGAGGTTCTGAAGGTTTCCGTCTTTGTCTCGATAGAGCTGCGCGAGGCGCTGCAACGGAAAGGTTGCACCCGGTTGGGAGACGACGATTTGCGTGTATTTTGCAATCTGCGAATCGATGCTGTCGGTTGCGCCGGTCGGTCGCACGCCGGCCGGCCGAGCAGGTGCAGATGGACCGACGGGTCGCGTGGCCCCCGGGTGTGATGGTCTCGTGGGGTTCGCGGGCGAAGGCCTATGGCGCCCGCGGGGATCGAAATCTTGACCGCTTGCTGGCGGCGCGAGAAGCGACGCGGCGACCAGCAGACAACCTGTGGCAAAAAAACGGCGAAGCCGCACGCCCTCAAGCATAGACGTCGTGAGTGATCGAACACCTTTTTTCGCCAGGACAAGCATCTCGTCTTCGGGCAGTGTGCGGGTGGTCATGAGGCGCGCCGCAAGAGTCTTTGCCCTGATCGTCCTGCTCTCTGCGTGCTCGAAACAGAATGCGGGCTCACCTGATGCGAGTGATGCGAGCGGCGGCGCCGCACCTCTGCCGGCGAGCGCTGCGCCGGCGTCCGTGCCATCTGCCACCGACGTCATGTCGGCCGCGTCGCCCAGTTGGGACGCGGGGCCGAAGGTTCATCCAACCGGCGAAGTGGACGGCGCATCGCTCCGCCGGACGACGCGCGCACGGCTAGCAAGCGATCGATCTCCGGTCACGTTCCTTCAAGGAGGGACACCGCGCGAGCTCGGCGAGCGCCTATGCACGGATGTCGTTCCGCAGCGCCCCAAAGAGACGCCGATCCTCATCAAGCCAAATCTCGGCGGCTTCGAGTGGTTCAAAGATCCCGCGAAGAACCATGGCGACGACGGACTTCGCGGCCGCATCACGGATCCCGAGTTCGTCCGCGGGATCGTTCGCTGTCTCAAGGCGCGCGGTCACGATGCGATCACCATTGCCGAAGGTTGGGGCGCAACCCACGCCGATTGGGAAAAACTCGTTCGGCTCTCCGGTTACGCGGCAATGGCTCGCGACGAGAACGTGCGCCTCGTTGCGATGGATGACGACGGTGTCTTCGACGTCGAGGGAGACACGCCCGGCAAGCCGCTTCGCGTAACCGGCATGGAGCAGACGCACACGCCAACGCTGCTCATGCCGAAGGTCCTCGCCGAGCATCTCCAGCGAGGTCTCTTCATCTCCGCACCAAAGATCAAAGCGCATCGCTTCGGCGTCTTCTCGGCTGCGATCAAAGGTGGGCAAGGCGTCGTCATGCTCTCGGACGCATCGCCCGCGTTCCACCAAAAGTGGCGCATGCATGGCGAGCTCGGCGCCGCGCTCAAGCTCCTCGCGAAAGACAAGGACGCAGGCAACAAGGCATATCTGCGCGCGCTCGATCTCTTTGCGGAGCGAATGAGTGACGTGCTCGAAGTGGCCGCGCCTCACGTGGTGCTCGCCGAAGGCGCCCCTCTAGAGGGCGGCGACGGTTTCGCGAAACGCTGGCCCTCGGCGGAGAACATCGCCATCGGCGGCACGAACCCCATCATGGTCGACCGCGTGGTCGCCGCCGCGTTGGGCCTTTGGGACAACGCCGAGCTCGGGAAGAACCTTGGCGGTCACAAGACGTCGCCGCTCCTCGAAGTAGCTGCCAAGCGCTTCGGGATCGACGTGTCGACCCCCGCCATTCAAGGAGATGGAGCATCGCTTCTCATGACACCCCGCCCCGTGCACTTCGTTTCCATGTCCGGCTTCGCGCTCCACTCCGACGCGTCGCCTCCGGAGATCGCACCCGGAGCGCCAGCCGATCACGCGGAGCACGCCGCGAGCGAGATGCACGCGGCGAGAGTCGACGATGCCTCCATCGTCATCGACGGCGTTGCCGAAGCTGCGTGGAACAAAGCGCCTGCCATCACGTTCGACACGGATTGGTCGGGCGCAAGAACGCCTGCGTCCACTCGCGTACGCGCGCTATGGTCAACACGTGCATTATACATGCTTTTCGAGATCGAAAACACGGGCTTCCATGTGGACGCGTCTCGCCCCGTCCAAACGGAGCGCGACAAACTTTATGAAGAAGACTGCGTCGAGATCTTCGTCGGCACGGATCCCGGCAACAAGAATCGCTATTACGAAATCGAGGTAGGACCGCTCGGGCACTTCTTCGATCTCGCCATCGATCGCACGAAACACCTGAGCGACGCGGCATGGTCGAGCGACCCAGTGATCGCAACCAAGGTGGATCGCGAGCATCGTCGGGCAACGATCGAGATTGCGCTTCGTTCGCGCGACATCACGGCGGCGTTCACACCAGGCGCGCGCTTACCGTTCGCGCTCTACCGCATGGAGGGCAAAGCCCCGCGCCTCTACCTCGCATGGCGCCCCACGCGAACACCGAAGCCCAACTTCCATGTGCCGGAAGCCTTTGGCACGCTCGTCCTCGACGCCCCGGCAACACGATAAAATTAGGAAGCCATGGCTTCAGCGGGGCGCGATCGCAGTGACACCCTGACGGGATCATGTTGGAATGGATCGATTTCGAGCGGCGGACGGCAAGGTCCCCACAAGCTCGAAACCTCCTTCTCAAGGCAGGTGCATCATGCGAAATGGAATGCGAGCACGCGCTCTCTTTTGGACGCTGGGTGCAACGGTGGGCGTGGGAATCGCGCAGCCCGCTTGTTTCGGGGCTGACTGGATCTCCACCTCGACCGGCAACGCCTCCACCACTGAGGACGCCTCCACAGAGGACACATCCATCGCAGATACTCCCTCGGACGTGCAATCCTCTGACGGCTGCGACCTTACCCTCGAACCGAAGGACGCACCGCAGTGCGTGGTCAATGAATACGGTGCCTTCGTGAGCTCCGAAACCGGTAACGACGATAACCCCGGCACCAAGGAATACCCGTTAGCAACCATCGGCAAGGCATTGGCGGTAGCTGCCCAGCAAAGCAAGCCGCGCGTCTACGTTTGCGGCACGGGCACTCTCCAGGAGAGCGTGCAGATCGTGGGAGCCACCTCGGTCTCTGGCATCTACGGAGGCTTTGTGTGCTCCAATTGGGAGTATAACTACGACACCGACAGCAAGGCTCACGTCGTCCCCGCAACAACCGGCGTAGCGCTTTCGCTCCTGCACCGTCCTTCTGCGATAACCATCGCAGATTTGGCGTTCGCTGTGCAGAGCGCTCAGACCCCTGGGGAGTCTTCGGTGGCGGTCCTCGTGAACCAATCCAACGTGACGTTCAAGCGATGCGACTTGAAGGCTGCGAACGGTATGAAGGGGGGGGGTGGTAAAGGGGGAGAGGTTGACAATCCGAACTACCCCCCGTCCACAACGACAGCCCCGAGCGGCAATGACGCCGTCTACGACATGGCGATGGGAGCAGCAACCCAAACGTGCGCGGCCAATCCTTGCGCAGACCATTCCACGTCGAGCGGAGGTCGTGGGGGGTATGGTGGCGATGTACCGACCAACGGTGAACCTGGGACACCCAACAACGGCGGAGGCAACGGTGGAACTGGTTCGACAGATCTTCACTGCGGAGAGGGTGGTGCAGGAGCCGCAGGGGTGGCAGGAGCCGCAGGAACAGTGCCAACCGCCGGAGCACCCGGCACGGTCACCTCTGGCTCCGGCTCGTTGACCAGCGACGGGATCTGGATACCGGCGTGGAGTGTAATCGGCAAAGTCGGCGGGATTGGTCAAGGCGGAGGAGGTGGTGGTGGTACCACCTACCTCTACACGGGAGGCGGAGGAGGCGGCTGTGGCGGATGCGGCGGCTCTCCTGGCAGCGCGGCGCAGGCAGGAGGCGCCAGCATTGCGCTCATCTCGTACAAGAGCCAAGTCGCTCTCAACGCTTGCACGCTGACTGCTGGACAAGCCGGCGCTGGCGGCAAAGGCGCCCTTGGACAAGTCGGGCAATATGGAGGGAATGGAGGGTACGCTAGTTATGGCTGCCAAGGCGGTTACGGTGGGAGCGGCGGAAACGGCGGCGCGAGCGCCGGAGGTGCAGGAGGCATCGCCGCAGGCATCTTGTGGCTTGGAGACGCGAGTCAGGCCCCAACCCCGGACGACGCGACAAACTCCAACATTAACCCTGGATACAAAGGGCTTGGCGGAACGGGAGGAAATCCCGGAAGCAATGATGGTCTCGCCGGGGTGTCGGGCCCGGTTCTTCTGGTTCGACAATAGCGCCGGCGGGGGGCCACTTCATCCCGCGCAAACCGCGCTCTCGCCACCAATATTGGACTACGTTTTCTTCATGCCGTTCTTCCAAACTCCTCCCGAGCTCGGAAACCAATACGCGAGCGACGATGTCCTGCGACGCTACCTTCGCCACACGCTCCCGCCGGACATGCTTGCGCAGGTCGAACCCGAGCTCATGGATCTCGGCGAGCTCTCGGGCGGAGAACTTTATCGGCAGCAGCTCCAGGATTACGCCGCCGAGCCGGAGCTCACGACGTGGGGCGCGTGGGGCGAACGAGTCGACCGCGTCGAGCACACGTCGCTCTGGAAAAAGGCAGAACGCATCGCAGCCGAAAAAGGAATCATCGCAACGGCGTACGAGCGAAAGAACGGCGTGCTCTCGCGTGTGCATCAGTTCGCGCTCATGCACGTCATCGACCCGTCGTGGAGCGTTTATTCGTGTCCGCTTGCCATGTCCGACGGCGCGGCGCGCACGCTCATTGCGTCAAAGAATCGAGCGCTCATCGAGCGCGCACTGCCGCGCCTGACGAGCCGCGATCCGAACGCGGTCTGGACGAGCGGCCAGTGGATGACCGAGCGCACGGGTGGTTCCGACGTCGCGATCTCGGAGGCCGAGGCCCGATCCGACGGCGACGCGTTCCGTCTCTACGGCACCAAGTGGTTCTGCTCTGCAATCGCGTCGCAGATGGCGCTCACGCTGGCGCGCCCCGAAGGCAATCCGGCGAGCGGTCGCGGCCTCGCTCTCTTCTATGTCGAAGTTCGCAACCCGGACGGTGCAAGCAATGGCATCCAGGTGAACCGCCTGAAAGACAAGCTTGGTACGCGCATGCTGCCAACCGGAGAGATCACGCTCGACGGCACGCGCGCGCTCGCCGTCATGGGCACGCGCGACGGCATCAAGAACATCACGACCATGCTCACCATCACGCGAACGTGGAACGCCGTCGCCGCCGTGAGCGCCATGCGTCGCGCCATCACGCTCGCAAAAGATTACGCTCGTCGCCGCGTCGCATTCGGCGCGCTCTTGTCGGAAAAGGCATTGCACCTCGACACGCTCGCGGAGATCGAAGCCGAGTGCCAAGGCGGCTTTTTGCTCGCGTTCCGCGCCGTCGAGCTCCTTGGCAAGCAAGAGAGCGGTGAGATCTCCGAGGAAGAAGCAACGCTCTTTCGGCTTCTCACGCCCATCGTCAAGCTCACCACGGGCAAGCAAGCCATCGCCGTCGTAAGTGAAGCGCTCGAGGCGTTCGGCGGCGCGGGCTACATCGAAGACACGGGGTTGCCGCGCCTGCTTCGCGACACGCAGGCGCTGCCGATTTGGGAGGGCACGACGAACGTGCTCTCGCTCGATCTTCTTCGCGCGCTCTCGAAGACGGGCACCATCGAGCCCATCGTGCATGACGTTCTTGCAGGCGTTGAAGGAGCCGACCCATCGCTCAAGCCCGCTGCCGAAGCGGCAACGCGCGCTGTCGAGCACGCACGCGCGTGGATCACGAAGACCATGCCGAGCGGGGCGATCGAAGCCGGCGCTCGAAGGCTCGCACTCACGTTTGGCCGCGCTCTTGAACTTGCGTATCTCGTCCGCGAATCCACGCGCGCGAAGAAATACGGCGACTTTGCCAAACCCTCCGCTGCCGCGCGTCGCTTCATGCGAAACGGCGTGGATCTCATCGTTGACGAGACAATCGACGCGGACGCACGGTCACTTTTCGGCTGAAGGGCGGCCACGGGGGGCCGCCCCTACGGAATTTGTTGGTTGTGGGGGCAGGCCCCCGTGCCTGCCCCCACCGCTCGGCTTTAAGGATCGTGCCAAATCGAAAGCGGGACTTGTCAAGCCAGGGCCTTTTCTCGTAGATGACGGACATGTCCACAGCTGCCATTTCCACGCATCGCGCTGACGGCATCTTCTTGCGCTCGCGACTGGGCTCGCTGCTCGCCGTGTTGCCCCTCGGCGTGTGGACGATCGTTCACTTGTGGAACAACCTCGCCGCCTTCAACGGCCCTGTCGCTTGGCAGCACAACGTCACGGAATACGGGCACCCGTTCGCGTTCGTCGTAACTTCCATCATCGCGCTCCTTCCCCTCGTGCTGCACACCATCTGGGGCATCAGTCGCATCCTCACGTCGCAGCCAAATAACGGCCGCTATCCGTACTTTGCGAACTGGAAGTATCTCCTTCAGCGCCTCAGCGCGCTCGGCGTCTTTCTCTTCGTTTGCGCGCACGTCTGGCTCGCCATGCTGCATCCGCGCTTGGTCGAAGGCCGCGCCGAACCGTTCGCAGGCATCGCGCACGAGATGCATCACCACGCGCCCACCCTCATCGTCTACGTGCTCGGTGTTCTCGGCGTTGCGTATCACCTCGCCAATGGCCTTCAAACCTTCTGCATGGGTTGGGGCGTCGTCTCGAGCCGCCGCGCGCTCACGAAACTGAATGGCGTCGCAATTCTCGTCTTCCTCTGTTTGCTCGCCATGGGCTGGGGCGCCATCTACGCCCTATGGACCGCCGGCGCCTGAACGCTGCGGGGCTTGCGCACGTGCAATAAGCGCTCGCGAGGGCGGATGAACGTGCTCTAAGATTTGCCGATGAAGTTCTCTCGGCGTGTCTTCCATCTGACTCTTGCTACCCTTGCTGTCAGCGCACTCTCCGCTGCCGGCTGCAGGAAGAAGACCGATGAGATCCCGGTCGGCGCGTTTCTTTCGCTGTCGGGCGCGGACTCCACTTTTGGCACGGACACGCGCGATGGCATCGAGCTCGCCACCGACGAAGTCAATGCCGCAGGCGGCATCAAAGGGAAGAAAGTCAGAGTCTTCTACGAAGACGACAGGTCAACGACGCAAGAAGCCTCGCAGAAGGTTCGCCAGCTCATCGATCGCGACGGGGTCGTCGCCGTTCTCGGTGAAGTTGCATCGAGCCGCACGCTTGCTGGCGGCCTCGTCGCAAACACGAGCCATGTGCCGCTGATCACGCCATCGTCAACGGCCGTCGACGTCACGCAAGGTCGCGACTGGGTCTTCCGCGTTTGCTTCACCGATGACCAGCAAGGCCGGGTCGCGGCGCGCTACGTGAAAAACGATCTCAAGAAAACCAAAGTTGGCATCTTCTACGTCGCACAAGATACGTATTCATCGGGGCTCGCCAAAAGCTTCCGCGACGAATTCAAGAAACTCGGTGGGGAGATCGTCGCCGACAAGGGATATCAGAAGGGCGACACCAACTTCACGACCTATCTAAACGAACTCAAAGCTCAGAATCCCGAGATCATCTTCGTCCCGAATTATTATAACGATATGGTTCCCATTGCCCGGCAAGCCAGACAAGTCGGCATTCCTGGATCCATTTTCATGGGCGGCGACGGCTGGGACTCTTCGAACCTCCTCGAAGGCGCCGGCGCAGAGCTGGAAGGGGCCTCTTTCACGAACCACTATGCGCCCGACGTCCCGTGGCCGAACTCGAAGAAGTTCGTCGCTGCATTCCATGCAAAATACAAGCATGATCCGTCGAGCCTCGCGGCCCAGGGGTACGACGCCGCGGGGCTGCTCTTCGACGCCATGCGCCGGGCGCCCCAGATCACGCCCGAGGCGATTCGCAAAGCCATTGCCGAGACGACGGGCTTCTCAGGCGCAACGGGCACGCTGTCCATCGATCCGAATCGCAACGCGAGCAAATCCATCGTTGTCGTTCGTATCAAAGATAAGAAGTTTACGTTCGCGAGCGAGATCCCCGCAGAGTGAAATTCATTGAAGCACTCCTCACCGGGCTCACGCAGGGCGCGATGATCGCGCTCGTCGCGCTCGGCTACACGATGGTCTACGGCGTTCTCAAACTCATAAACTTCGCTCACAGCGAAGTCTTCATGATGGGCGCCTACTTCGGACTCTTTCTCATGACGGCGTTCGGCGGCACGGCGAATCCGATGGTGGCGGGCATCGCGGGGACGCTCCTTGCCATGGTGGGCGTGTCTCTGCTCGGCATCGCAGTCGAGCGCGCGGCGTACCGGCCGCTACGGGGGCGCGGCCGCGGAGCGCTGCTTCGCATCACGCCGCTCGTCACGGCGCTCGGCATGAGCGTGCTGCTGCAGAACCTCGCGCAGCTACTCTTTTCGGCGCGCTTTCGGTCGTACCCGCAGCTCATGACTGGAACTTACACGCTTCCGGGTCTGGGCATGCTTTCGAGCTCGCGCGTCGTGATCCTCGTCGTCACGATCGTCGTCATGATCGCGCTCGAGATCATCGTCAAGCGTACGTGGTTCGGAAAAGCCATGCGCGCGCTCAGCGCAAACGAAGAAGCGGCGCGCTTGATGGGCATCCGCACGTCGCGCGTCATCTCGATGACGTTCGCAGTCGGCTCATCGCTAGCTGCGCTCGGCGCGGTGCTCTTCTGCCTCGATCAGTCGCAAGTCTACCCAACCATGGGCGTCGTCATCGGCACGCGCGCCTTCGTGGCCGCGGTGCTCGGCGGCATCGGCAGCATCACGGGCGCCATGCTCGGCGGCCTGCTCATCGGCATCATCGGCGAACTCGTCAAGCTCACCGACTACTCGGGCGGCCAGGACGTCCTCGTCTTCTTCGTGCTCATCGTCGTTCTTCTCGTGCGCCCCGCAGGCTTGCTCGGCTCCGCCCGCCCCGAGAAGGTATGAAAAGTATGAACGCCCTTGACGCTCGACGCCGGGCAGGCACAGGGGCCTGCCGGCAGGCCCCTACGACCGACAAAACGCATTCGTAGGGGCGGCCCCCGTGGCCGCCCTATTCGGTGCTCTCGCCGCCCTCGGTCCTGCGGTGCTCTAACCGGCGACGTTGCGGCCTTCGTCCTCCAGACGCATGGCTTCGAGCACGATGGCGCCGATGGATCCGCGCGCGGGCGGCAATCCTGCGGGATCGCACGGCCGGAAGGCGAAGCGCCCCGACCGCCACGTGAGCATCTCGCGTAAGACGTCCACGGGCGGCGCTTCTTTGTTGCCGATCTCCGCCGCGACGAAGAGACCAACGGCGAGCGTGAGCACGCCGTGCTTGCCCGATTTGGCCACCACTTCGAGCGTCCCGGTGCGCCGCTCCATTTCGAGCATCATGAGGATGCTCGAAAGGGGGAAATTCCCGAGATCGCCCCGGAACGTCGCGGCGAAGCGTGTCGAGGTGGGTGTATCGTCGCGTTCACGCTTGAACCGGCGTGCGATGGAGACGAGCGCCGTGACCTGCGCGACGATCTCTTCGTTCATCACGGGGCGGTCGAGCACGGCATCGCCGCCCACGTGCAGCGCCTGAACGCGCAGTGCTTTGTCCGATCCATCGGACAGAAAGAGGATCGGCGTCCTCGCAACGTCCGAGCTCTCCATGCGGATGCGCCGGCATACCCAGAGGCCGTCGATGTCGGGCAGGTCGATCGCACACACGATGCAGTCCGGCATCATCTCGCATGCCTTGTCGAAGCCGGTGCGAGCGGTCGTGCAAATGCGGACCCCGTACCCCTTTTGCTTGAGGCTATGCGCAAGGTAGCGGGCGCTTGCCTCGTTGCCGTCGATGACGAGGACGCCAAGAAACACAGGAACAAAATTACCACGCGCTTCTGTCTACGGAGGAAGAAGCGCGGATCATGGAACGAAATGCTTGCGATAGAAAAGGTCGGCTGAGTTCGCGAGTGCGCTGCCGTAGCTACATGTGTGCAACATGCACCGGGGCCCAACGCAAGCATGGCGGCGCGCAGCAGGCTGGTAAACACGCTCGCAGGTGAAGTACGGTCGCGCCAACACCATGTCCAAACTAGGCATTCTCGTAGGCGGCGGCCCCGCTCCTGCAATCAACAGCGTCATCGGCGCCGCGACCATTCATGCTCGGCGTTCTGGCATCGAGGTCCTCGGTATCCAAGACGGTTTCAAGTGGCTCGTCGAAGGTGACACGACCCACGTGAGGCCGCTGACCATCGACGAAACGAGTCGCGTCCACTTCCGCGGCGGCTCGATCCTCGGCACCGCGCGCACGAATCCGACGAAGAGCCCGGAGCTGCTCGCACGATGCGCGAAGACGATCGACGAACTCGGCATCAGCATGCTCATCACCATTGGCGGCGACGACACGTGTTACAGCGCGAGCGAGCTCGCCAGAACATCGCGCGGCCGTCTGCGCGTCGTCCACGTTCCGAAGACGATCGACAACGATCTCGATCTACCGCAGGACGTCTACACGTTCGGCTTTCAGACCGCGCGCCACATCGGCGTCAAGATCGTCGAGAACCTGATGGCCGACGCGAAGTCGACGTCGCGTTGGTATTTCGTCGTGGCGATGGGACGCAAAGCTGGCCACCTCGCGCTCGGCATCGGCAAGGCAGCGAGCGTCACGCTCACGCTCGTGTCCGAGGAGTTCGAGAGCCCCGTCCCGCTCGCAAAGATCGTCGACACGCTCGTTGGCGGGATCGTGAAACGCCTGGCGCGCGGACGAAGCGACGGTGTCGCCGTGCTCGCTGAAGGCCTCGTGGAGCACGTGCGCGAGAGCGACATCGAAGGAATCGAAGGTGTCGAGCGTGACGCCCACGGCCACATCCGCATCGCGGAGGTCGACTTCGGCAACATCGTCAAAACCGCAGTTCAGAAGCGCCTCAAGGAGATGGGCATCGACATCACCATCGTGTCGAAGGACGTCGGCTACGAACTGCGCTGCGCCGATCCCATTCCTTTCGACATGGAGTACACGCGCGACCTCGGTTACGGCGCCGCGCACCACGTCATCAACGGCGGCACCGATGCGCTCATCAGCATTCAGCGCGGTCACTTCGTGCCCGTACCCTTCTCGCAGATCATGGATCCTGCCACTGGTCGCATGCGCGTGCGCATGGTCGACATCGACTCCGACCGCTACAAGATCGCGTACGGCTACATGGTTCGCATCAAGCCCGAAGATTTCAGCGATCCGCAGGAGCTCGAACGCCTCGCGCACGCAGCCAACATGACGCCCGAACATTTCCGCGCCCGCTTCGAGTATCTCGTCAAATAGGATTGAGGGGCCCCATCCGCCATGGCTTCGCCTTCGGCTAGCCATGGCGGCTTCCCCCTGTCCGTGCTCGTCAGGCATGCTTCGCATGCCTTCCTGCGCGCGTCCGGGGAAGCCCTGCACCGCGCGCGAATCCGTCAGCGATAGGGCTGCTCTGGCTCAGCGAACGGGCTCGAGTAAGAGCGTGTTCTACAGGGAAACACGTCATTTCACGCGGCGAGTCGGCGGGTCATCATGTGGACAAAACTCCATCGAATCCAAGTTTCGGAACTTGATATGGACCGTTCGTAATCCTTCGAGAG
>Ga0123357_10001931_pt1 | contig 22600 bp, 17 predicted proteins | sample TergutEmb28metaG_FD_89873 | JGI IMG/M metagenome (GOLD analysis project Ga0123357, IMG submission 89873) | Embiratermes neotenicus P4 segment gut microbial communities from Petit-Saut dam, French Guiana - Emb289 P4 | ecosystem: Host-associated > Arthropoda: Insects > Digestive system > Gut ... | reverse complement strand
CAATCCTCTATCAGAGCCGCGACCGTAAGGGAGCGACCCGTGCGACAATGCGGAGATAAAGCCTGTCGCTCCCTTACGGTCGCGGCTCTGATGGCCAAATGGTGGAGGGTTGAGACAGAGCACGTTTTAACCCCTTTTCGACCGTGTCGAACCGCGTTTTTGATAGTGCCAGTGGGGTTGACAAGAGGCCAGCTGTTGATCCACAAGGCTTTTGCAGCAACCTGCTAGCGATATATTCAATCGTCCCTACGGGACGAACGAGATTTTGGGATTGTCCCCCACCCAGCCATAAATGGGTGGGCTATTGTCAATGGTCCCTACGGGACCCACTACATGATGGCAACGCCGAAGCGACTCTGGAGGTGTGCGAAGGTGGCGTCGATGGGGCATTGGCATTGGATGTTGGGGTAGCGGAATTGGCCGGTGGTGCGGAGGTGGTGGGCGTTGCGTTGGTGGAAGTCGCCGGTGCGGTCGATGAGTTGGCCCCACCAGCCGAGGTGGTAGCGGAGCGGCGTGGGAGCGGAGGCGCTTTGGGCGAATGCCTTGGGGAAAAGGGATTGCAGTGGGGGGAAGCCGGCGAGCCAGCTTTGCAAATAGACAGTGTGTTGCGTGGGGGATTTTTGTCTGGCGTCGTGGAGGAGGGCGGCGAGTTCGCGGGCTCGCTGGGGCAGGTCGTCGAAGGGGGATGCGGGTGCGAAGGGGTTGGTCAGGTGGATGACGACTCGGCCGTCGTTCCAGGTTTCGTCGCTGGGGTTGTAGTTGAAGAAGCCGAAGGGCATGCGTTCGCGGGTCGGCCATGCGGCGACGTCGCGGGGTAAGGCGGGTTCCATTCTCGGCCAGAATAACGCCAATGCTTCGGCTTCCATCTCCGGCGAAGCGTCGCCGGATGCATACTTCGCATCTATGCAATCGAGTTCGTCGAGTAATGCCTCCCATTTTGTATCTTGCCAATTGGCGTGCGGCTCGGCGGGATGATTCTTGCCGTCCCAGAGATCGGTGAAACGGTAGACGTTGGTGCGTGTGGTCAGGTTTTGTCGAAGCGGCGTGCCGTTCTGGGCAAGGCGACGCGCGACCCAAACCGAGAGGCAAGTACATTGCCGAACGAAACTGCGACGTGCTGCGAGAGTGATGGGCATAAGAATTTTCGATTTTTAATTTTCGATTTTCGAGCGGTTACGCACAGGCGTCGCCGAGTTTGCGGAGGGTGGCAGGTTGGCAGAGGTCTTCGCCACAGGCTTGGGCCTGGCCGCGTTGTCCGATGGCGGCGATGGTCTGGTCGGTGTGTCTGAGCGGCAGGCCGTAGCCGTTGCGAAGATACTTGCGATGTTCGAGAATCTGCTCAAGCTCGCCGAGATTGCCTACGGAAGGCGGAGCGTTTTTGACGGCATTGTCGAGCATGGCCCAGGAAACCTGCGACGCCACGGCACTGTCGCGCACCGTCGGAAAACCGATGTTCTTGCCGGCGACCAGAGAGCGTGCGAAAAGATCGACCATGACATCGAGTTTTTTGTCGTTGAAGGCGGCGGTTTTGGTGAGGGTAGCGTCGATGCCGTGAACTTCGATGGTGGCATCTTTGAAATTGTGCCGCATGCGTGCGATGCCCTTGGTGCCGATGCAGTCGACGTAGCAGTTGTGGGTTTTGTCTTTGGCGAGGTGGCCGTAGACGAAGCCTTGGGTGATATCGAAGACGACGCCGTTGTCGAAAGTGCCGTGGCACTGGAGCCACCAGGGGTCTTTATAGTTCCACATGCGAATGCCTTGGGCGTGCCAGGTTTTGTATTCGGAGCGAGCGTACCAGCGGGCGACGTCGACGTAGTGCATGCCGCAGTCGTGGAACGGTGGGCCTTCGGGTTCGTGTCCTTCGGTGGGCAGGTGGCCGGGCGTCATGTGGCAGACGCGAATGATGCCCAGTTCGCCAATGGCGCCGTCCGCGATGTATTGCTGAATTTCCTTGTGGTACCAGGCGTTGCGATTGAAAAGATTGACCGCGACGAGACGATCGGACGCTTCGATCTCCTTGACCAGTTCCCATTCCGTCTTGATGTCCGCGGCAATGGGCTTCTCCGCGATCACATGCTTCTTTTCAACAATCGCCCGGCGAATCATGGCTGGACGGGAATCGGCAAGCGTGAAAAGTCCCACCACTTCGAGAGACTTATCGGTGAAGATCGCTTCGGGATCATCGGTGATCCTGGCGGCGGGGACGATCAGCTTCGCTTCGGCGCGGGAGAGTGGATCGACATCGCAGATGGCTGCGACATCCCAGACGGGGTTAGCGAGCATTGCCGCGACGAAACCGCGGCCCATGCGTCCGAAGCCCACCACCCCGATGCGATATTTTTTAGCCATGCCGATGTATCCTCGAAGAAAACCGCGTGAACGACCCACGCGTTGCAACTACGCTACAAAATTTAGTATCGGCCCGCAAGGCGAAGTTCCTCGCAAGTGAATGTATGACACTTGAGGCGGCTATCGAACACGTAAAATTTGTCAAATTCGTTCAATTCGTAAAATTTGTGGAAAAACGCTCGCCTGCCGGCTCGCGACTAAACTTGTCGATCGCCATGAACCCACCACGAATTTTACGAATTTTACGAGTTCGCGTCAGATACGGGACCGATTTGCATCACTTGTGGAACGAGACAAACGGCGAGGGCGGTCTTCGGGTTTGGAGAAGATGCGAGAGCCGCATTCGGGACAGCGTTGGCCGGGGTGGTGGGCGCGGAGGTCATAGGAGCAGGTGGGGCAGAGGCCTTGGAGGCGCTGGCGGCGGCGTTTTACGGTTTGGAGTCGCCAGTGGGTGAGGATTGCGGAGGAGGCGAGGAGGGCGATGAAGGGGGCGAAAGGTAAGATGGACCAGCCACCCCATGTACCGAACAGGCCGCCCCAGTTAGATGATCTTTTCTTGTCGCATCCATGTGATGAAGTTGGATAGGCCGGTTTCGACTTGGGTTTTGGGGGTGTAGCCGAGGAGGGTTTTGGCTTTGGTGACGTCGGCGTAGGAGATTTGCGGTTCGGACGGCGGAGTGGGTGTGTCGAGGATGGTGGCTTTTTTGTTGAGGAGGGTTTCGAGGGTTTGGACGAAGCGGAGGTTTTCGACGGGGTTGGAACAGCCGAGGTTGATGATTTCGAAGGGGAAAGGTTTTTGCAGGGCGAGGATGAGACCGGTGACGATGTCGTCGATGTAGGTCCAATCGCGTTTGAGTTTGCCGGCGTTGTAGAGGGTCAGGGGTTTGTTGTGGAGGATGTCGAGAGTCCATTGCCAGGGCATCATGTCGGGGCGGCCGTGGGGGCCGTAGACGTTGAAGAAACGGACGATGGTGGTGGGGATTTGGAAGAGGTGGTGGAAACAGTGGGCCATGAGCTCCATGGAGCGTTTTGAGGCGGGGTACGGGGCGAGTGGGCGGTCGGCGGGTGCGGATTCGGTAAAGGGGACGGGGGTGGAGGTGCCGTAGACGGAGCCGGTGGAAGCGATCACGAAGCGTGGGGGGAGGGCGTTTTTTGGGGTGGTGAGGCGGGCGGCGTCGAGGAGGTTCATGGTGCCCTGGACGTTGACTTGGCCGTAGATGAGAGGGTGTTGGACGGAGTATCGGACGGCGGCCATGGCGGCGAGGTGGACGACGGCTTCGGGCTGGTGTTGTTGGAAGATGGCGGTGAGGGCGTCGGGGGTGCGAAGGTCGGCTTCGAGGAAAGTGAAATTTTTGTTTGGGAGGAGGTCGCGGAGGTGGCGGTCTTTGTGGAGGCGGTCGTAGTAGGGGTCGAAGTTGTCGAAGCCGATGACTTGGTTACCGCCCCCCCCTTCCCCTACCCGGTCGAGCAAGGCTTTGGCGAGTCGGGAACCTACGAAGCCGGCGACGCCTGTGATGAGGATTTTCATGGCGGTCTCCTGTTAGCAGTTACTCGGTGCCGGCGAAGCCGAGGGATTCGTCGAGCCAGTCGTCGGTGCGGAGGACGCCTTTGCGCTGGGCGAGGGCCATGCGTTGGGCTTTTTGCTGAGCCCATTTGAAGACGGCACGGAGGGACGGGCTTGCGAGTTCGCCGCTGGTTTTGCGGGCGGCGGTCGCTTTTGCTGGGAGCACGATCTTGGATGCGTGTCGCATGATCAGTTCGTCTTCGAGGCTGACGAAGGCCTGGGCTCGTCCGGGGTCGCCTTGGCGTGCGGCGCGGCCGAAGAGCTGGCGGTCGACGCGTCCGGACTCGTGGCGTTCCGCGGCGATGACGGCGAGGCCGCCGAGTTCTTTGACGCCGGGGCCGAGTTTGATGTCCGTGCCGCGGCCGGCCATGTTGGTGGCGACGGTGATGCGACCCATTTGGCCGGCCATCGCTACGATTTGGGCCTCCTCGGCATGGCGGACGGCGTTGAGGACGCGGTGGTCGTAACCGCGTTCGGCGAGCATGTCGCTGAGGCGTTCGGAGTTGCGGACGCTGCGGGTGCCGATGAGGACGGGTTGGCCGCGTTCGTGGAGGCGGACGATTTCGTTGACGATGGCGGTGTACTTGGCGTCCTCGGTGGAGAAGATGCGGTCGCGGTGGTGGGTGCGGATGCAGGGTTTGTTGGTGGGGATGACGACGACGGGGAGGTGGTAGATTTGCCAGAGTTCGCGTTGTGCTTCTTTAGCGGTACCGGTCATGCCGCAGAGGCGGCGGTAGGAGCGGAAGAAGCGTTGGAAGCTGACGCGTGCGAAGGTGTCTTTGGGGGGATTGATGATGAGTTGTTCTTTGGCTTCGACGGCTTGATGGAGACCTTCGCGCCAGGAGCGGTCGGGCATGAGGCGGCCGGTAAATTCGTCGACGATGATGATCTTGTCTTCGTCGGATTCGTTGGTGGCGGTTTTCATGTTGGAGACGACGTACTGTTTGCCGCGGAGATAAAATTCGCGTGCGGTAAGGGCTTGTGTGACGAGTTCTTCGGCGCGGCGAGCGCCGTTCCAGACGCCACCGATGCCTTCAGACATGTCCATCATCTGGTTGAAGCCGGCGTCGGTCAGTTCGACTTCGCGGTAACGCGGGTTGACGGTGTAGTGTTTCTGCTGGACGAGTCGCATGGCGATGTCGGCGGCTTGTTTGAAGGCTTCGACTTGTTCTTCGTTGGGCGCGTCGCCGGAGATGATCAGGGGGGTGACGGATTCGTCGATGAGGATGGAGTCGGCTTCGTCGACGATGGCGAAGTTGAGGCCCCGCATGACGACGCGGTCGGTGCCTGCGCCGTAGAGCATTTTGCCAAGCAATGCGGAGGGGAGGTCCTTCATGGCGCCAAGAGCCAGGCGATCGCGGAGGAAGTCGGCGCAGACTTCCTTGTTGGTGCAGTAGGTGATGTCCTGGTGGTAGGCGTCGCGGCGTTGGGGCGGTTCGGTTTCGCCCTGGACGTATCCGACGCTCAGGCCGCAGAAGTTGTAGATGCCGCCCATGAGTTCCGCGTCGCGTTTGGCGAGATAATCGTTGACGGTGATGACGTGGCATCCTCGGCCACGCCATCCGGCGATGATGGCGGTGAGGGTGGCGGTGAGGGTTTTTCCTTCGCCTGTGGCCATTTCGGCGACGCAGCCGTCGGCCATGGCGAGTCCGCCGGCGACCTGGACGAGGTAGTGTTTTTCGCCGCGCTTGCGGAAGGCGACTTCGCGGATCAGGGCCATCGCTCGGAGGAGGTCGGCGGGCTTGTCGTGGCCGGTGCGGAACATGGCGAGGAAATCGAGAGCGGCTTCGTGAAGGGCCGACTCGCTCAGGTTACTGTAGTGTTTGTCGTACGACAGGACGGCAGCGGCGCGTGACAGGTAGCGGCCCTGGCGATACTTGATGCGAGAGACGTAGCCGCGTGCGAAATCCCAGACGGCGTCGAGATTGCTCGGCAGAGATTCGGTGCGAATCCGCGAAGCGAGCATTTGCCACGTGCGAGACGGGACGCCGACGTTCGGCACGGGAAGGCTGAGGTCCGTCTGGAGTTGATGTTGTGTTAGATTGAGAGCCATTGGTCCCGACGTGACAAGGTAAAGGGGTGACAGGGTGACAAGGTGACAGGGTGAAGCAGTTTGCCTCACTCTGTCACCCCATCACCTTGTCACCCTGTCGCCCTGTCACCTTGTCACCTCATCACATCTGGAACTTTCTCTGGAACAATTGCAAGAGGCTGGTCCAGGCCTGGACTGCCAGCGGTTTGGAGCGCATGTTGAAACGGACGACGACGCGTTGTCCGGGGAGCAGCGGGAGTTCGCCGGTCTGTTCCCATTTGCGTTTGAGGTCCTCCGGCTCCTTGACGGTCATGGAATCGATGCGGACTTCGAAAAAGTTTTCGACGGCCTTTGTGCCCTGGCGATCGTCGGGTGCGGTATTGAATTCGCCGCCGACCTGATAACCGAGTGCGGCGGAGGGGAGTTGGTGTTCGCCAGCGGGGAATTTGGCTGCGATGTGGCCGGTGAGGAGGATGTCGGGGCGGCCGGAGACGCGGATTTCGACTTGCGGATCGGTTTCGGTGTCGAGTGGTCCGCTGAGGCTGTTGCCGGCGGCGGCGCGGATGATGAGGCTGCTCAAGTCGGCGACGACACCGATGCGTTCGCCCTGCTTGAGGAAGGCTTGTTTGCGGGTTTCGAGCTCGGGGACGACCAGAGTGCCGTCGAGCGGGGCTTTGAGTTGCAGTTGCTTGATGCGTTCCTCCGTGATGGCGATTTGGTCGTTGACGCCACGGAGGGCTGCTTCCACGATGGCTGCCTCGCCGGGGTCCTTGGTGCGGGCGATGTTGAGGCGGGTTTCGAGGCGCTGGCGGTCGGCAAAAAACTGCTTTAATTCGGTTTCACGGGCGGGATTCGAGGCGGAGAGGAGCAGTTCGTCTTTCTTCACGATCGGCACCGCCAGACGATCGTCGGAGGCGATCCGAGACGCGACCGCCAGGGAACGTTGGGTCTCGGATTCCGCCAAACGCTCCCTAACGGTCGTGTCTCGGATTTGGGGAGCGTCTGTAATCGCTGGGGAGAGTTTGGTGACGAAGCCGTCGATGGCGATGAAGAGTTCCTGCATGTTGGCGGGCTCGACGACGCCCTGAGCCCGAGCGTGATCGGGGAATGGGATGAGTCCGACGGCGGTGATCAGGGCGGCGACGAAGAGGAGCGTGGTGGTTATGGCGCGGAAGCGAACGCGTGCGAGTTCGCCGCTGGTCGCCAGGTAATGGGCTAATCTTCCCAGCGGCACGAGCACCCAGGTGAGGATTCCGGCGACCGCCATGATCAGCGCGATCAGGATCAGCGTTCCGTTGAGCACGCCTGCGAGGTAGAGCATGATGCTGCAGGAGACCAGCACACGCATGAGGAAGGACGCGACGGCGTAGACTGCCAACCAGACGGCTTCGGAACGGCTGTAGGCGGAACTGCGGGCGAAACGGACGCCCCAGGCGTAACGTTTGACGAGGTAGTAGATGTACTGATTGGCGCGCTGGCCGAGGTTGGGGATTTCCAGGAGGTCGGAGAGGATGTAGTAGCCGTCGTAGCGGAGCAGGGGGTTGGCGTTGAAGAGGACGGTTGAGAAACTGGCGACGAACATGACGTTGTAGGCGAAGTGATGGATCCAGTGAGCTTCGCCGGAGTTGGCCCAGACCATCGCGGCGATGGAGGCGATGGCGAGTTCGACCCACATGCCTGCGATGCCGACGATGGCACGATGCCATTTGCTGGTCATGGCCCATGAACTGCTGGCGTCGACATAGGGGACGGGTGTGAAGACCAGGAGCATGATACCGATGACGTGAACTTCGCCGCCGGTGCCGCCCTGCCGGCCGAACTTTTTGCAACTGATCGCGTGACCCATTTCGTGGAAGGCTTTGATGAAGGCGAAGGCTACGTACAGGAGGACGAGATTTTCTGGCGAGAGCAGACCGGCGGCGCCGCGGGACATTTCGTCAAACCAGCCGGGATAGTTCATGATTTGGTAGATGCCTGTGCCCAGCAGAACCATCCACACGACAAAACCCAGCGGCGAAAAGATCAACCCTAACACGGAAATCCAGCGATTCAAAAAAGCGTTCGGATCGAACAGCGGCAGGCGAGCGAACATGATGTTCATCAGATAACCGGCGACTTCGCGGGACTTACGCTTTTTGTAGCGGGCGAAAAGGGTGTGCGTATCCGGCGGTATCTCCGCCTGCAGCAGATTGGCGGTGTAAAGCTGGCCGAGGAGTTGGATCACTTCGCCCTGCGTTGGGGAATCGTCGCCGAGCTGTTCGTTGGCGTATTTCCACGCCTCGGCCACGGAGCGTTTACCGTCGAGCAGGCCGATGTATCGGTACGCGGGCTCCGCCAGGCGGAAGAAGGCGTTGTTGGTGTGATCCTGGATCACGTACCAAAGCTGTCCGCGGAAATGTTGGCGTGAGACCTGCACGGTGGACCGCAGCCGGGGATGAATTTCCGCGACACGATACCACGACTCATGGAATGTAGGGCGTTCAATGGCCACTGTGTTGCTCCACTTGAGAGATTTGAGAGTGTAGCATAGTGTCGGCGACAAATCATTAGAGCCGCGAGCGTAAGATTGCGCCGCCGCCACCGCAATCTGACGATTGCGGCTCTGATGGTTTGGGTGTGGCCATTTTTTATGGCAAATCAGGGCAATCAGAGCCGCGACCGTAAGGGAGCGACCCGTGCGACAATGCGGAAATAAAGCCTGTTGCTCCCTGACGGTCGCGGCTCTGATTTTCCGGGGTGCCCTTTTGGCGAGATCAACGCAAAGCCCCACATTACCATGCGGGGCTCCGCTTCTTCCACGAATTTTACGAATTGAACGAATTTTACGAACCTCCTGAAAAACGGTATCCTGCTCACTTCTATTCACGGAGATTCTTATGGCATCTGCTTCATCCTCTTCACCCCCCACCCTCGGCATCGCAGTGGTCGGTTGCGGCATTATCGGTTCGGCGGTGGCTGATGCACTGCTCAATGAGTCGGCCTTGTTCAAGCATCGCGCAGGCGTGACGCTGCAATTACGCCACGTCGTGGAAAAAGATACGGAAAAGGCGCTGCGGGCGAAAATTCCTCAACAGATTCTCAGCGACTCGATCGCTCCTGTGCTCAAGGACAAACGCACGCAGGTGGTGGTGGAACTCATCGGCGGACTGGAGCCGGCGAGAACTTTTGTGCTGCAGGCGCTCAAGGCGGGGAAGCATGTGGTGACCGCGAACAAGTATCTGCTGGCCACTCATGGGGTGGAGATCGCGGAGGCGGCCAGGAAAGCGAAACGATGCGTACAGTTTGAGGCTTCCTGTGGCGGGGCGATTCCCATCGTCGCGGCACTCAGCGAATCGCTCCTGGCAAACGACATCACCCGCGTCGTTGGGATCGTCAACGGTACATGCAACTATATCCTCACCCAAATGACCCAGCACGGCCAAACTTACGTAGCGGCACTGGCTGGAGCACAGGCGGCTGGGTTCGCCGAACGCGATCCGACCTTCGACGTCAACGGCACAGACTCCGCCCACAAGCTGGCGATCCTGTCGTCGCTGGCCTTCGGCGTCGAAGTCCCCTTGAACCGCATCGAAGTCACCGGCATCGACAAGCTTTCCGACGTCGATCTGAAATTCGCCAAGGAATTCGGATACGTCTGCAAGCTCCTGGCCATCGGCGAAAAGACGGATGGAAATTTGTCACTACGTGTGCATCCAACATTTGTGTCGCAAGACCGCCTGCTGGCCAACGTGCACGGGTCGTTTAACGCCATCAGCGTGACGGGGCATGCGGCGGGCGAGACGACGTATGTCGGTCGAGGCGCCGGCGGAAAGCCAACCTCTTCCGCCGTCCTGGCGGACATCATCGACATCGCCCTTGGCACCGCCCCGCTGCTCTTCGGACGCCTACCGCTGCTGATCGGCAAGCCAAATGTCAACATCCGTTTCCTGCCGGGGTCGCAGGTGGTCTCCCGCAACTATCTCCGCGTGACCGCCTTCGATGTCCCCGGCGTGATGGCCCACATCACCAACATCCTCTCTCGTAACAACATTTCGCTGGCCGGCGTCAACCAGCACGAATCCAAGGCCGGCCACCCCGTCCCGATCATCATTACCACGCACGAATCGAAAGATGGCGATGTCTCCGCCGCCATTAAAGCCATCGACCAGCTCAAAACCATCACCGGCAATACCGTCCGCATCCGCGTACTGGCGTAATCTCACGGCAACATATAGCCTCAGCGTGTTCCGTCCCCTCGATCGCTCCCTGACGGTCGCGGCTCTGATCCCCCAAATTTCAATGCACGCGGCACTCACTTTTCGATATAATGGAGGTATGAGACCTGTTGACAAACTTCGACTCGATAGAACCAATATCCGATTCTTCAGCTCATTTGAAGAAATGGAGCAGGACGACATCGAGCGAGATATGTCGCAAACGCCATTGGAACGCTGGCAGGAAATGGAAATTATCAGGCAGCTCAATCATGTTGAATACGATCCGATTACCTCTCGAATTCCAAGACCTTGTAAAATTATTCAACGCCCAGGAATTAAAGTACCTGCTGATCGGCGGGTGGGCCGTCGGGCATTACGGATATAAGCGACATACCGTAGACATTGATTTTTGGATCGCCGTATCGCCCGACAATGCGGATCGCTTAAGAAGAAGAACAAATGAAATACGCTCTGATTATTCCTGACGGCGCTGCCGATACTCCGATTCCCGATCTCGGCGACAAAACGCCTCTCGAGGTCGCTAAGAAGCCGAACATGGACTGGGTCGCTGAGAACGGCAAGCTCGGCACCGTCCGCACTACGCCGCCGGGATACGGAGCGGGCTCGGATGTCTGTACTCTGTGTCTTCTCGGTTACGATCCGGCTATCTATCACCCTGGCCGCGCTCCGCTGGAGGCGGCCGCACAGGGACTCAAGCTCGATTCCGAGCGGGACTGGGTTTTCCGCTGCAATCTCGTGACCATCATCGACGGCGTGATGATGGACCATTCCGCCGGCCACATCGGCGATAAGGAAGCTCGCATCCTCCTGGATGAGGTACGTAAGCACCTCGCCTCCGACCCCGGTACCACGCCGCTGACTTTTTATCCCGGCGTCTCGTATCGCCACCTGATGACCTACCGCGGCGGCGATTTCACCGGACTCAAGTGCACCCCGCCGCACGATTTCCCTGACCACCCCATCAAAAATCACATGCCCAAAGGCAAGGGCGCCGACATCATCACCAGCCTCATCATGCGATCCAACGAAGTCCTCGCCAATCACGAGATCAACCTGACTCGCAAACAACTCGATGAAAATCCGGCTACTCACATCTGGCTCTGGGGCCAGGGACGCGCGGGCAATATCCCCACTTTTCTGTCCCGCTTCAAAAAGCAAGGGGCCATGATCACCGCCGTCGATCTGCTCCGCGGCATCGCCAACCTGATCGGCTGGACGAACCTCGACTGCCCCGGCATTACCAGCTACCACGACACCGACTACGCCATGCAAGGCCAAGTTACCTGTGACGCCCTCGATAAATATGACATTGTCTGCTGCCACGTGGAGGCTCCCGACGAAGCGTCGCACGCCGCCAATTTCGACGAAAAGATCGCCGCCATCGAAGCGATTGACAAATACGTCATCGCCCCCGTCCTGGCCAAGCTGAAAACCTACGACCAATGGCGGATCCTGATCATGCCCGATCACGCCACGCAATGCACCACCCGCCTGCACTACGACGCTCCGGTCCCCTTCGCGCTTGCCGGCACCTCCGTCCCCGCTCGTTCCAGCGTTCAACTTCCCTTCACCGAATCCGCCGCCGCGAGTTCCGACCTGCACATCAACGAAGGCTACGGCCTGATGGAATACTTCCTCTACAGCAACCTGTGATTTATTGCCGAGCTGAATAACGAAGTCAGCGTCTTTGGTGGAGCGTTCGATGCCGTAGGCGTTGCTGGAGAGCGAGCCGACGATCATGAATGGTTGAAAGTGAAAGCCCAGGAACTGCAGTCCCTGGGCTTTTCTGGGGTGACATGTTTTCAATAATCTGCGGCTACTTCTTCTGCACGAACACCACACGTTCCATGCCATCGGCACTTCGCAGCGTCAACCTCAATCCTTCGCTGAGCTTCTCCGCAGCAAGAGCGTCCGTCAGCTCTTTCGCCGAATTCACATCCGTCTTGCCGACCCGCGTGATCACATCGCCTGGGCGAATCCCCAGCGTTCCGGCAAGAGAGTCTTTCGCCACGTCGGTGACGATCACGCCTTTTTCGTTGCCGAGGCGATACTTCTTGGCTGTGGCGGCGTCCACGCTTTTGACGGCGATTCCCAGTTCATTGTTCTCCGTGGCGGCCGGTCCTTTTTCCGCATTCTCCGCATATGCCGCATTCATCGCGGGTTGGGTTCCAAGCGGGAATGACAGCTCTACGCTTTTGCCGTCGCGAAAAACGGTCAGGTCGATTTTGGTGCCCGGGGCTGTTCTGGCGACCTGGTTTCGGAAAGCGACCACGGTTTCGACGGGCTTTCCATTGAAGGCAGTAATGACGTCGCCGGACTGTACGCCGCCCTTGCCTGCCGGGCCGTCCGGGGCGACTTCGCTGACCAGCGCTCCTTTGCCGGTGAAGCCCTGCTTTTTGATGGAATCGACCAAACCCTGGTCCTGCGGCATCGGACGATTGAAGTCTTCGATCTTGACGTTGAGGAAGCCGCGAACGACGGTGCCGTGCTGGATCAGCGAATCCATAATGAAGCGTGCATCGTTCGAAGGAATGGCAAATCCGACGCCGTTGTATCCGCCGGAGTTGGAAGCGATGGCGGTGTTGATGCCGATCACTTCGCCACGGAGGTTAACCAGGGGTCCGCCGGAGTTGCCGGGATTGATGGCTGCATCGGTTTGGAGGAAATTTTCGTAGGCATAGCCACGGATCGCGTCGTTGCGAGAGCCGATGATGCCGATGCTGCGTCCTTTTGCGGAGATGATGCCTTGGGTCATGGACTGTTCCAGTCCGAAGGGTGAGCCGAAGGCCAAGACCCAATCGCCGACTTCGGCAACATCAGAATCGCCGAACTTCGCGTAGGTCAGATGATCTGCGGTGATTTTCACGACAGCCAAGTCTGTCTTGGGATCGGTGCCGACGACCTTTGCTTTGAAATCGCGACCGTCGTTGAGCGTGACCGTGATGTCCGTTGCGTTATCCACGACGTGGTTGTTGGTGAGGATGTAACCGTCGGGGGAAACGATCACGCCTGAGCCGGTGCCTTCCACCACACGCGGCGCCCCCCCCCCTCCTCCCATGTCATTCGGCCCGAATCCGGGCGGCAGCTCAAACCCCGGCGGAAGTTGAAAGCCGTCCGGCAATCTGGAACGCCGCTGCATGTTGTCGCCCCCCCCCCCCTCGTTCTTGTTCACCACATGAATATTCACCACTGCGCCTTCGAGAGCGCGATGCACGGAACGGAAGGCCTGTGAGAGTTCATTGGCCTGAGCGAAGGATTCGCTTGGCAACTCAGGCGTGGGCTTGGCGGTCTGCGACGGACTGTCACCCCGCACCGTATTGCGATTGAGCTCGACGGTGCCGAGATAGGAGCCACCGGCCAGGGCGATAGCGGCCACCAACGGCCACAACAGGTTGCGAGTCACTTGCATAACCAATCCTCCAAATAAAATGAAGGCCCATCCCGTTCCGGGCGGCCAGTTGCGTATACCTCTACAAGACGAACAGTGCCGCGGAAACCTAACGGCTGTTTCAGCCCCCATCCGGTTGTTTAAGGAAACCCGGCAAATTCCATTCCAGAGAATGGCGACTCAAACGCCGGTTTTGGAATGATATTGATGGCGTGTGGCGGGATAGGAGCGGTTGCGGACGGCTTGAGCATAGTGGGTGGCGGCGGCGGCGATCACGGTCGGCACGTCGGCGAACTTCTCGACGAATCGCGGAGGGCGTTCGCTGTAGCCGAGCATGTCGTGAAGCACCACGACGTGCCCATCCGCCGACGGCCCAGCGCCGCAGCCAAGCACCGGACAGGCAACCCGCTTCACCACTTCCGCGGTCACCTCATCCGGGACCGCCTCGATCAGCAGCAGATGAGCCCCCGCCTCCGCCAAGGCCAGTGCATCATCAATGATCCGATGCGCATCGGCACTGGTTCGTCCCTGAGCGAAATAGCCGCCCTGCTGCATCGCCCGCTGCGGCAGCAATCCGACGTGAGCACAGACGGTAATACCCGCGGCACTCAAAGCCGCGACGATCTCCCGATGGCGAACGTCCCCTTCGAGTTTGACCCCATCCGCCCCGGCTTCCCGTATGAACCGAGCAGCATTGGCCACAGCGGTTCGAACGTCCGGGTAACTGGCGAAGGGCATGTCGGCCATCAGAAACAGATCCGGCGCCCCTCGCCGCACCGCCTCCGTGATCGTCAGGAGAAATTCGAAGGTAACTTTCAGCGTAGACTCGGCACCCAGGACCGTCGTCGCCGCCGAATCGCCCACCAGTAAGATGTCGATGCCGGTATTGGCCAGGATTTTCGCGGTCGGGTAGTCGTAGGCCGTGAGCATCGCGATGGGCTCATGGCGTTGTTTGAGGTCGCGGAGGGTTTGCAGACTGACGCGACTGGGTTGGGACGAAGATGCAGGGGTGACTGTGGTCATGCGAGTATTCTATCATCTTATCGGAGTTCACACTTTAGCGTGCCACAGCACATGGGGAAAAGACACGCTAAAGCGTGAACTCCGGAGGGGGGGGGTTACTCTTCGCCGAAGCGGGCGTTGATGAGTTTTTCAAGGGCGGTGAGGGCTTTTTCGGCGTCGTCGCCTTCGGCTACGATTTTCAGGGGGGTGCCAACCGTCGCGGCGAGCATCATCATCTGCATGATCGATTTGCCGTCGACGACCTGGTCGCCTTTGCAGACCTTGATCGCGGACTGGTACTTGTTCGCGGTGTCGACGAACTGCATCGCAGGCCTGGCGTGGAGGCCGAGTTTGTTCTGTATGACAATCTGTCGATCCATGATCGCTCAACAGCTAGAAATTTTCGATTTTCAATTTTCGATCGGAGGCAAATCAAAATCGAAAATTGAAAATCGAAAATAATAAAACTTACCGTGCGGCACCGGCCTGGTCGGCTTCTTCCAGGAGTTCGACGATTTTTTGGCGAGAGTCGGACTGGCGGAGGAAGCGGCGGAAAGTGTCCTGCTGCAGATGACGGAAAATGTTCTCCATCGCCTGAAGGTGAGCATCCGGAGTGTTCGTGGGAGAGAGGAGGAGAAAGACGGAATAGACTGGAGCCTGGTCGAGCGAGACGAAATTGACACCGACTGCGGAACGGCCCACGGCGCCTACGCTTTTTTTGAGTGCGGGATGTTTTGCATGCGGGACCGCGACGCCTTTGCCGAAGCCGGTGGAGCCATTTTTTTCACGGCTGATGATCGCTTTCGCAACGGCTTCGACTTCGCTGGCGGGCAAAGCCTTGGCGGCGGCGAGAGCGGCGACCAGTTCACGTATCACGCCGTCGCGATCCGTGGATTTGAGCTCCGGGACAATGGCTTCTTTGACGATGAAATCGGCAAACTTCATATAAACCTCATAAATGAGTTTCAAGTTTCGAGTTTCAAGCAACTTGAAACTCGAAACTTGAAACTTGAAACTATTCGCCCGAGTGCTTGCGATTGCGAAAGCGTTTTTTGTGTTCGACAATTTGTTGTTGAATTTTGTGGAACGCCTGATCGATGCAGCCGTAAAGATCGTCGCCGTCGTGGTGGGCGACGAAGGTGTCTCTGTGTTCAGCACTGACGATGATTTCCGCGCGATTCTGCTTGCCGGAGCTGGCTTCGAGAACGATCTCGACGGCGTTGATCAAATCGTAGTACTTGGGGAGCTTCTCGGCTCGTTCCTGGGCGTGTTGGCGAAGGGCGGGGGTGATTTCCAAATGGCGGCCGGAAATTGTGACTACCACAGTGTTAAGCTCCTTCTGGTTGGGCGAGTCTGAGTCGCTCAGACAATGGCTGGTATTCGCTAAAGTAGCTATCTAAGGGGGGGGCGTCAAGTCGTTAAATCGTCAAGTCGTCACGTCGTTAAATCGACTTAACGACGTGACGACTTGACGATTTAACGACATGATCGGATTCAAGCGAGCCAACGTTTGAAGAACGCCACAGACTTATTGGCTCCCCAGCGGTGTCCGCCTTCGAAAAGGTCGAGTTCCAGGCGATCGGAAAGGCCGGCGGCTTTGTAGATTTTTTCTAGTTCGCGATAACAGCTCATGGAGGAGTCGATGAGGAAACAGTCGTCGTGGATACCGATTTCGATGAGGAGGGGACGTGGGGCGACGAGGCCTTGGAGGTCGGAAACATCGCAGAGAACGAAGAGGCCGGGGGTGACTTGGGAGCCGCAGGCGTTAGCGTCGCGAATGCAGAAATCGGCGAAGCGGTCGGAGTAGCAGATAATGTCGGCGGCCTTGATACGCTTGTCGTAAATCGACATCCAGGTGGTCATGGTACCGCCGAAGGAGAGGCCCATGCAGCCGATGCGGGCGGGATCGACGAAAGATTGCGAGCAGAGGTAATCGAGGGCACAGGAGCCATCGTGGATGTCCATGCCCAGGAGAGTCATGCCGAGGATGGTGGAGCGTTCGTAGTTGAGGGTGCAGGGGTCGCCGTGCTCTTCGTCGATGAGGTTGCGGTAGTGCGGTTTTCGTCGGTCGTCGCGTTCGCCGAAGCCTCGCCAGTCGATGGCGATGGTGACGAAGCCTGCTTTGGCCATTTGCAGGCCATAATCGTAGTTGGTGCGTGCGATGTCGTCGCGGTGGGCGGGGGTGGCGCGGTTGCCCATGACGGATTCTTTTCCGTAGGGGCCGTGGCCGTGGCAACAGAGGATGGCGGGGAGCTTTTCGTTTTGTTTGGCGTTTTTGGGGCGGAAGAGGTAGGCGACGACGGAGAGGTTTTCTTCGACGTCGAAGTAAAGACGCCGCTTGATCAGACCGTCCTCGGTCCATTCGGCGATGATCTCAGGGTTCAGCGGGACTTTCTTCGGCATGATGCCCAGCGTGTTGACGGCAGCCGCATGAAGTTTCTTCGTCCAACTCTGCCAGTCGGCTTTGGTTTTGCCGTTGAAGCGGTACTTAGGCGTGTGCTTCGCGGCGAGATCGAGAAAGTATTTGTCGACGGAAAGGTTGCGATGCATGGCAGTTCCTGAGTGGATCGTTAAATCGTCAAGTCGTGAAATCGTACAAGGATTGCTTCGACTTGGCGACTTGGCGATTGAACGATTTGACGGTTGACGCTGTCGCTTGAAAATTTTCCGGGATTCCATGCAGCATTTTCCCGCGGCGATTGTATAAGTTTCCAGAGATCGCACCATCCGGGAAACCGCTCATGCTCGCGGAAATCAATGCCCAAGAACTCGCGGCCATCCGCCGCGCTGTCGCTGGCGACCTCGATGCCTTCCGCATCCTTGTCGAGTCGCATCAGACCGCGGTTTTCCGCTTCGCTGCCGCCATACTCCGCGACGCCCACGCTGCCGAGGATATTGCTCAGGAAACCTTCCTCACCGCGTTTCGCAACCTCGCTCGCTTCGATCCTGCCCGGGCCGCCTTCGCCACATGGCTTCTGGCCATCGCCCGCAACCTCGCCCTCAATATCCTGCAAAAACAAAAGCAGAAACCATATTCCACGCTCCTCGCCGATCCTCCCGAGACCGCCATTGCCAGCGAACCCGAAGAGAATCTCGCCCAGGCCGAATGGCGTCGCCGCCTTGACGAAGCTCTCGATCAGTTGCCCCCTTCCCAGAAAACCGCCTTCATTCTCGCCGAATTCCTCGAACTGCCCTGCGAACAGATCGCCCGGATCGAAGAAACACAACCCAGCACCGTCCGCGCCAATCTTACAAGAGCCCGCGAACGGCTTCGTTCGCTGCTCCACGAATTTTCCGGAGGTTACCGATGATTCCCCCCCCCACCGATCCCTACGAACGCTGGAAGCAGCACAAGGCCTCCATCCAGCCACCGCCCGACTTCACCAATCGCGTCATGGATCGCCTCCACCTTTTCTCCAGGGCAAACGACGTTCAGAGCCGCGACCGTAAGGGAGCGACCCGCGTGATCAAGGCAATGCCAGACGGTCGCTCCCTCACGGTCGCGGCTCGGATGGCCCAATGTGCCGCCAAGCCGTTCCGTTCGTTCCGCTACGCTGCTGCCGCGATTTTGCTCTGCGGCGCTGTATTTGCGATTCGTTTCGCTCTCGTCATCGCACTGATTTTTCTGACTATCAGCAAAGGGATTTGACATGACCATCACCTCCCCAGCCGCCAACCGTCCGCGGAGTCCCAACGTCGCCGCGCTTCTTTCGTTCCTGACCATGGGACTCGGCCACATCTACTGTGGCCGCTTCGGAAAGGGACTGGTCCTGCTCTTCCTCGGCATGTTTTCGGGGGCATTTGCTCCCCTGGTCATACTCCCCGTCACCAGCACCCTTCGCATCCCCGTCGTCATCCTGCTTCACCTCCACACCATCCTCTGGATCTACGCCATCATCGACGCCCGCTACGTCGCCCGCGCCATCGGCAATACTTACACTCTCCGCGATTACAACCGCTGGTACATCTACCTCCTGCTTACCCTGCTGATCCTCCCCATCAGCGTCGCAAGCGCCTTGGAGGTGCGTGCACATGCCGTGGAAGCCTTCTATATCACCAGTACCTGCATGGCCCCTGCCATCCACCAGGGCGACCACGTTCTCGTCGACAAACTCGCTTACCAGAACGGCCCGGTCCTCCGCGGAGATGTCGTCGTCTTCCACAACCCCAACAACCGTTCCCAAGCCAACATCAAACGCGTCATCGCCCTCCCCGGCGACACCGTCGAAATCTCTAGCGGCCGCATCCTCGTCAATAACGCCCCCCCCTCCTCCCTCGCTTCTACCACAACCCGCCCCGCCGACCTGCCTCGCCTCACGGTCCCTCCCGGTCACTGCTTCGCGCTCGGCGACAACCCCAACCTTTCCGAAGACAGCCACGTCTCCGAAGACAGCCGCACCTACGGCCCCATTCCCCTTGCCGACCTCATTGGCCGTGTTACCTATATCTACTACCCACGCCTGCAAAAGATCAACTAAGTCTTACGTAAGTTCGTAGCGCTACCGTTAAATCGTCAAGTCGTTAAATCGTTAAACCGTGGAGTCGTGCAATCAGTACAAGGATTGCCTCGACTTGACGATTTAACGACCTACTTCTTTGGCAGCGTCGGGGCTTCGATGAGCGTGGCGGTCTTGACTTGGATCACTTCCATATCGGTGCCTTGAGCCTTGCGACTGACACCGCGGACGCCGATATATTTGCCCAGCAAACTGCCGATATCGATGGCCGATTTCGGATCCACGTACGCAACCGTCCGCCCGGTGGCCGGGTTGACCAGTGCATACTTGTCAGGCACAACAGTAGACGTCTGCAGAGTGCCTTCTGCAAGATAGGGACCGGTATGTTCGAAAGCTTTCAAGGCGTCCTCGGCGGCCTTGGCCTTCTCCTGAAGCGCCTTACGCTGAGCGTCGAGGGCGTCGGCGGAGGCGGCGTTTTCCTTTTGCAATCGCTGAATCGTGGCAAGTTTCTCAAGGTCCGCCAGGCGAACCTCGCTGCCTTGCTTCACGGAAGAGGGCATCGGCTCTTTGCTGGCAAGCAGTGCTTTGTAGTCGGCGATTAAACCGTCGAGCTCGCGCGTGCCGACCGGCTTTCGCAGTTCGGCTTGATAACGGGCATTGAGTTCGTCGAAACGCTTGTATGCATCCGCGGAGAAGGCGGGCGTCGGAACGGGCGCGGGAAGTGTGGTGGGGGGAGCGTTGGTGTCGGCCGAGCCCCGAGATTGCAATCCCTGGGCTTCTGGCTTCGGACTAGTGGCTTCTGGCTTTTCGCCTGAGATTTCGGCGGTGGCTGTTGGGAGCGTGGTGGGGATGGAGGTCACGGTGGCTCGGCTTGGGCCGGTGACGCCGGCGGGGAGTTGCAGCGTGGGAATGACATAAGCCGTGTCGGCGGGAGCGGCGGTGATGAATTGGGAACTGACATAGACGTAGGCTTTCTCAGGCGGAGCGACTTCGTAATGCTTGTCGCTGGCGCCCAGGATGGTCAGTTGGGTTCCTTTGCGGACGACGGCCAACACGGCGCTGGGATCGCGGGTTTTATTGAGGGCGGTGCCGGCGCGGACGTTGAGGTAATCCGCTTTGACGGTGCCGGTGTCGCCGGAGGTGTCGAGGTCGATGTATTCTTTCGCGACCATGCAGTAGACGCCGTTGGGGGGGAGGATGCGGTACCAGCCGTTGCGAGAGCCGACGACCTGGACGGTGTCCCCTTTGCCGAGGTGACCGAGCTCGTAGTACTTGGCGTCGGAGCCCGAGCGTACATAGACCTTGTCGGCGGTCACAGTGCCGACAAAGGACTGCGTCGAGGCGGGAGATTCGAGAGCGGGCGCGATGGTGGGTGCGGGGGCGGTGGTGGCTGTATGTATGACGGTGATGCTTGGCGCAGGCGTGACGGTGGCGGGAGGTTCGACGGCAGGAGCGGTGGTCGCCGAGGGAGCGGCAACCGGCGGCGCCTCGGATGCGGACCTGATAGTCAACTGACCGCTCGCCACGAGCGGACAGAGCAAGACTACAGAGGCGATCGACACATGAATCAAACTTAACACATCCTTGCGGGCGAGCATCGCCATCTCCTTCTGAACGATGGAATAATCGTGGAGTGTAACGCGCAACACATTATCGGGCAAAAGGGGGGAAAAAATTCGAAATTCGAAGGGCGACCCTCCAATCATTTACGCTCATGCAAGTTGCGAGAATCGTAAAATTCGTACAATTCGTGAAAGTCGTAAAATTCGTGGAGACGGGATTCTGGCAAATCTGTAGGATTGGGACAGAACAGGTACCCCTTGGATTTGGGGAGACCGTGGCAAGGCTGTTCCAGAGAAATCGTCCGAGCTATGATGCTTCCCAGGAGGTACGATGATGCGACGGAAGATTTTTACTTTTACTTTTATTTTTGCTTTTGGTTTTGTTTGGATGGGGATGGCTTTGTCGGCAGCGGAGAAGGATGCGGTGGCGCAGCCGGCGAGGAATGTGACGGAAGCGATGTTGGGGTTGGAGGCGCCGGCGGCGGATTGGCGGAAGGTGGTTCCGCAGGAGTTGCCGAAGGAGGAGGGGAGGGAGAGTATGAGTCAGGTGGAATTGCCGAAGGATGCACCGGGATTGATGGCGATGTTGAAGGATGAGGATAAGGAGCAGATCAAGCCGGCGTTAAGCGAATCGCTGACGAAAGCGCTGGCGACCTGGAAGGGAACGGCAGTGGATAAGTATTTTATTGCGAAAATGAAACGATGTTTGGATTTGTCCGTAACGATGGCGGCGTTGGAGCGGCGGGAGACGCTGCAAAAGAGCGAGGCCGATGCGCTGCGGGAGATGATTAAGGCGGGTGGCGAGTTGGCGGGCGTGGCGGCGGCGGTGCTGGAGGATGCGGAAACTGCGAGGAGGATTTTGGGGGGGACGGATGCGGCAGCACAAGGGGCGTTGTTGGCGAGTTCGCGGATGACATGCGGGAAATTGCCGGTGGAGGTGGTGGGGAAGTTGATGCTGGGGGAGAACAAGGAATTGGCGGCGGCGGCGGAACGGTATCTGGAAAATGAGGATCGCGAGGCGGCGTGGAAACTGGTGCTGGCGAAGCATCCGGGGGAAATGCTTATCCTCGGGCATGTGGGAGAAAACGTGGGGTTCGACCAAAAGGAAGCGGATTTGCGGAAGCGGCTCAAGGAACCGGACGGTCCCAGCGAGGTATACGGGCTGCTGGGATGGGGATCCTGGACGGGGCCGGAGCATGGGGTGGTCGAGGTATGTGGTGAGAAATATTGGTTGCGGCATGATTTGGGCAACGGGAAAACGCGGAGCCGTCAACTGACGGCGGAAGAGGTGGGGCAATTGAAAGCGTTGGTGGCGAAGAAGATTGATGAGTTGCCGCCGCTGGAACATGTGGTGTTTGATGGGATACAGTATGAGTATGTCCATTTGACGAAGGCTGGCGGGCGGCGGGTGTTCATGAATAACCCGGGAGTAGGAGCGTCGGGCGGAACGATTTATCAGGAAATCGCGGGACAATTCAGGCAATGGATGCACACGGGCGATTTCGTGACACGCTACGATCTGCTGGACCAGGTGAAGGGAGCAGAGGTTTTGTGGATGGCGGGGGAGAAGGATTCAAAAAAAGAGCAGCGGCTCGATACGGTGTGGGCGAAAGGGGACGATGTGCGGGTGCGGATTGGGAAAGAATGGCGGAAGTTGACGAACGGAAAACTGCAGGCGGCGGCGGAGGAACCGGCGGAGTTGAACGTGGAGAAGGGAGAGACAGTGCGGGCGGAGCGGTGGGGAATTATCCGATATGTGCCCGGGCAGAAGCCGGTGACGATTTGCGAGGGAGATTTTGATTACTCGGCAACAACACCGGACGGGAAATGGGTGGTAACGACGCAGGCGTTTACGAACATAGATTTGCGTTCGCTGGTGCGGGTGGAGGTGGCGACGGGGAAGGTGACGGAAGTGGATGTGGGCGGTCGCGGTGCCGGAGAGGTCGGATGCTATTTGCCGTGGGCGGGGAAGGTGCTGGTGGCTTGGGGGAAGGTGTATGGCAGTGAGCGGACGTATCGGCTGGTGGAT
>Ga0123357_10001930_pt1 | contig 22601 bp, 13 predicted proteins | sample TergutEmb28metaG_FD_89873 | JGI IMG/M metagenome (GOLD analysis project Ga0123357, IMG submission 89873) | Embiratermes neotenicus P4 segment gut microbial communities from Petit-Saut dam, French Guiana - Emb289 P4 | ecosystem: Host-associated > Arthropoda: Insects > Digestive system > Gut ... | reverse complement strand
CTGAAGTACTGGGAGAGAAACATTATATAGCGTGGGTGGTAGGTGAATGAATGGGTATGGAGCGTTGGTGGAATGGTACTGACAGGGGAAAACTGAAGTACTGGGAGAACAACATTATATAGCGTGGGTGGTAGCTGAATGAATGGATGTGGAGCATTGGTGGAATGGTACTGACCGGGGAAAACTGAAGTACTGGGAGAGAAACATTATATAGCGTGGGTGGTAGGTGAATGAATGGGTATGGAGCATTGGTGGAATGGTACTGACAGGGGAAAACTGAAGTACTGGGACAGAAACCTGTCACAGTGCCACCGTGTCCACCACAAATGTCACACGGATTGGCCTGGGATCGAATCCGGGCTTCCGCGACTGAAGCTTGCAACTTCCAGGCCGTACCTCACAGACAGCAGAGTACATAGACCAACCCAATGCACGACCACCAAAGACTTCAGTAGCGCCGATCTTCCTGTTCGTACCGGTAGCTTCTGCCATTCAGCCCAGAACTGGAAGGCACGCGTTCAACTCAACTCACTCTGCACGCCACTAGAGCAGTTCTGTTCAACTCAGCGCCACCAAACACAACGGTAACTATATGTACCACCCACGCAGCAAGCGGACTCAAGCCACAATGATTTTGGACAGCAGTCTGGGATATGCCCAGCAAAAGCAACCTGAGCGTCCCGTGGTGCTCCTCAGTTGCTACAGGCACATGCCGGCCGCGACTGCTGCCTTGCAAGATCCATTGCGATTTATTAATCACTCATCAGGGACGGATTAACCGTGAAGCTGACGAAGCTTAAGGCACAAGGCAGTTCACTTGTACAGGCTTCTTCCAAGGCCCTGGGTGGGGCCTAGCAGTACCCTGAAATCCTACAACTCACATATGAAACAAACTTGCTAGAGGTTTCCCCAAACTGGACAATCCTAAAACTTTACATGACATCACCAATAAAAGTTCTGAAGCCGAAAGAAGCTTCTCTAAACAATCAATAGTACAAAAATGATATTTTGATTAGCCACTCTGTAGGAAACAAATGAATTATCTTTCTGCTCTGTCTACAGAAAATTATATTTAAGATATCGACATATGACGAAGCGATCAAAGGGTATGCAGTCAAAAAAACGTAGGGAGAAAGGTATTTTAGAGGAGCGCCAGAAGTTAATTACTAAGAATATTTGGTTATTTTTCTGGATGTTGCGATATCTGTAGTATTTGTCAGCTTTTCTAACCTGGTAATTTGTTGCGATTTCTCTTTCTCATTCTGAACAAAAATTCACTTTCGTACTTAATTTTCAATTCGTAGCTTTGCATTATTTTCCTTAAAGAGGACCCCAAAAATTGTACAAGCTTCAGGACCCACAAATCTGGATTCGTCCCCGTCTCAGGGTCCACCCAGTCTACAGGCATGTCATTCACTACGGCTACAGGACAGACGAATCACGTCCCGACCTGAGCACAATGTGTCTCTTCAACACCGCGCCAGAACGCTCTATGGCCCACTCAAAGGTAAGGCGGTCGGAGCGTCAAACTAAACTGTCACGTGTACACAGTGTTGTGGGTAAGAGGTACATTAATTCATAGCTTGATGCTGTCGTTAGTTCACGGGAGGGAAAACGCAGCCTTGTGAGGCGCGATGTTGTGCCGAACGATACGTCTGTACCGCCTGCTGCATCCTGCAATAAACCCACTGCCAGGTAGCCAGCCTCCCCACTGAATGCAGTTTCACCCCATAGACACACAACAAACTCGCTCGCTCGCTCGCCCATCACAGCTCTGCACCAGCTCCACGGAATGACGCAAACAGCTGCAGAGCTAGCGCAAGAAATTCGCTGTCCTCTACGTAAACGGAATGTTCATCAACATATCAATAACAGCCCGCCACGACCGGCCAGCTGAATCCAGTCTACACCCCTACACAATTAACCCTTTGACCCCTAAAGTGGTCGTACCGCACCGCTAACCTCTAAACGTTGCATTTTATATATTTATTCAACAAATACAGGTACTGAATATTTTAAACATGGTATATACTCTCCGTTTTTTTTTTCTCTTCAACATGCAGTTTGTTTCATAATTCTAACATATTTGGTTCCTGTTTTATACACATTTTATATACAGAATGTGCTAAAATGAAGGAAAAAATAATAATTCCGGCGCCAAAAGGTTAAACTTTGGAAATACCCTTACGCAATCTGAAGTGACGATCAAAACCATCATACTTCCATCTACACTTCGTCCACCATACTGTCTCTTCCCTCCGAGTCTAACAACAAAAATTTCGCTTCCCTTTTCCGATCATCCTGCGTGTTACATGCCCCACCCATCTCACCCTCCCTCGAAATATCTGCTGAACAGCACGACTCACACAGCTTCTCATCAGGCGACGTTGCTGTCTCCCATAGCGACGATGAAGGTGCAAGTGACGCTGTGCGACTGGTAGCCGACGTTTCGAAGGATCGCATGCAGCGTCTGCGATCCTTGTACCTGAGACGCGTTTCGGTTCCCCCTCTCTCTTCCCTTAACGCTGGCACACACAGACACGTCACTTCGCAGAAACGAACGCTACTGTCAGGCTGAGAGCGTGGAGTTCCTACGTCAAGCGTCGGCGTCATCAAGAGATTCGGCTCAGTTCGCCCAGCTGTGTGCTGCCGTCCTCACGGACAGAGAAGTGCTGCCAAACATAGTCATGTAAGGCACTGCACGCTACACTGCTTTCGGCCGCGACCCACAGACACCCAATTTCGTACACCGGAATACAAAGTACCGAACATGGCGGGCTCGCTCAACCTTACGCCCTCCACAGCCCACCAAATCTTCTGTCCCAGACCCTTCGCCAAGAACGCCGGTGTTCACGTAACGTGGCAGATACTGTTGTCCGACTCTACCCAAACTGTGGCTAGGTCAGCAGAACCCGCCAATATTCGTCCAGCGGTTCTCCGGTCGCTGCAGACCCACAAATACTGTACCTACACTCCTGCAAACTCTGTCTTCTAATGTGCCAAAAAGCTGCAATTGGAACAAATCCAGTTACACCCGCTGAACACTAAACAGCATCACGCACAGGCTGCTCGACAAACCTGCTTCTGGAACTGTGGCATCTGTTATTCTGTGCGTCTGGTACCTCAAGGCCAATCCGCAGCAGCAGGGTTATGTCGCCCTCGGACACATTCGGAATGAGAAAACGAATTTGAGGCTTTTCCATGGCAAACATGGGAGGCACCTTTAGAAAATGCTTCTATTATTATCAGCACATTGTTGCTACAATGTATATACAGGCAGGTAAAATTATATATCATTATTCACTGCGTGTATACAATTTCATGTCCACTCTCACAAAAGCTTCAGCAGGTCCGCATTAAGGGACGAACAGTGTGGGTGTGTGTGAACACGGTACTGAGCTGCCATAGCAGGAGGGAGCAGAGAACTTCAAACATGAGAATGAGATCGGTGGAGCACGTAGCATGTGCGGAACAGATGAAGTGCTTGCACTGGGAAAACCCGAAGTCACGACATTCGTGGTCGTGACTTGACATTATTGTCACTATCACGGGACAAAGCAGAGACCGGTTGAGAAGGTGCTGACGGTGAGGATTCAGTTCTGCTGGGACATGACGCCGTGACACTGGATAACCACATTCTGACGTTTCGAAAACACCGCGTTCTTTCGCGATGTGTGGCAGCAAGCGATTATCTAGTGACACAGCATCATGTCCCAGAAAACTGGAGTCCGTTATATCACAATGTTGCAAGGAAAACGAAAACATGCCCTGTCACAAAAGTACAGCGACAAACCGGCCGCCATAAAGCAGTCGATCTGCACATTGCACGACATACCTGACCTTTTGAAGAATAACTTTAACCTGAATTATATTTACCGCGCAGTAAACACACTCCGTCTCGGTTATAAAAGCCAGTCAGTTAATGCTGTATAGGGAAATAATCGCTGTTTGTTCTCAGATCCACACAAAACACATAAACGTAGAATTGCTGAATGTCATATTGTGCTCTAAACGGGTATTATCAGACGGTGGACACAAAGAACACGTCAGACTGCAACGCACTACTGCGATGACCTTCACGCCACCCGTTACCCAGACGTCGTCCCCATTGCCAAAAACGTCAGCGACGACGAAAGGATCTTCGAGTTTTGCGACTCGCAAGGCAACTGCAGAAGGCCTTCCCACCCTGTGTTACGCGCTCAGCAGCCAAGCTGCCTCACTGTAGGCCCTAAAGCACACAGGCAGCAGTGCTACAACTCCAGTCGTACTTCACCTTCACACTAGACGTCGGAGAGTTGTGAGCTTCACGCCTCGGCTGCCTTACCCCGACAGCAATAAAGAAGCTGAGCAGGCCGCAACGTCGGTCTGCAGACATTTCACAGCCTTCATTTGCTAAATTCAATTTCAAAGCGTCGCCTCTAACCCCGGAAGGCGCCTCTACACTTCGCAACGATCATCAGACCGACGCACACCTGACTTAGAGTCCTTCACAATTGGCGCGACGAAACGTCACTCTCTGCGTCACCGACTGCGACAGCCAACGATGCTTCAAAAACTGCGAGTGGTGTGGGGGCCACCAGCCTCTTGTTCAATGGGTACCGGAGGTAAAGCGGCCGGGGCGTGAACCTGACTACTCACCTCTATCTAGTACCGAGGTTAAGAACGAGTACAGCTATACTTCTTCTCCCTCTACATGCTTTCCAGCCGTGGCCGGAGACAATCTACCTGCACCTTTTCAGTGGCGCAGCGCAGCTCGGAGGATTTAGCAACAGCGTTCGCCTAAGTCGCGAAAAAGATTATTACCTTCGGCATGTCCGTCCGTCCGTCCGTATATATCAGCTCGGCTCTCAACGGACGGATTTCCGTCAAATGTGATACTGGAGACCTTCGTTAAAATCGGACAAGAATATCCAAATTTTGTTAAAATCGGACAAGAATACCGGGCACTTTACATGACGACTTTAGTACGTTTCACTTTTGCCGGCGACATACAATCGCCATTACGGCAGTTCAACAATGTAACATATGCATTGTTTTATCCTGTCACTCTCACATAACACAGTACACACTATTACATTTCCATGGCAACAATGGTTACGCGAACGCGCCACAATGCCATGTTGTACGTAAATTTCCTACCTTCTTACTTATGGAGTGGCCATTCACCCTGTGTTCGCTGACACAAAATACAACTTCAAACTGACTGAACTCCATCAGGCTGCGGGTTTCACTGCAATGTAACTGGGGTTCGATTCCCCACACAGACATATATTACATTCTCCACAATCTTCAGACACGCTCTAGAACCCACCTAGCACTCTATCCAGCCCATTAATGAAGGTCGCTTATACCGCGGTCAAACAGCCGACCCTCACCTCCACCTAGTGCACAAGTCATAAATGCATGGAGCTTAACTTGCAGTCCCCCATACGTCCCCATGGTGTGATATTTAACTTAGCACAGCCACAAATCTTTATTCTTGAACTAATAAGGCAGTCCAGCAACTGATATGCCACAAGCGGCGTCACCTGTTCAAATATCAAACGAAAATCCACCACCACACGTGCGAAAGAGTATATCAACTGAGTCCACAGGGAGGGTCAATGTAGACCGGACATGCGTCTACGAACTGACAATCACGAACCGTATCAGCAGCTCTCACTATTGCAGCAGCAGAGCTGAAAAACTGTCAGCGTTACGGCTTTGCCTGCAGGGGTCTTTGACCAGACATGTTATTTAATTCACAATTTGTGTAAACACAAACTCCAAACGATATTAATACACGCAGCAGCGGTGGCGTGTGGCCGAAAGCACACCGGACTTTCGCTGGCATTACCAGAGAAAGTCCGGCCGAACACCTGAAATCCATCGATATCGGGGGCTTTAAAACACTTTTCAAGTTTCCGTTCCAAGCTCTTGACACACAAACTTGGGGCGCTTCTAAGAGGACCGAACGGCACCTCTCATCTGCGAAGACCCCCTCCAACTTGTCTCAGTTTCGTCAGTTCACTGCGGGCTATCTGGACATTTCACTTTATTACCAACTATTTAGTGTTTTCTTGTGCCAAACATGGGAAGAAACCCGACAAAGGTAGTGGTAACAAACACGAGAAAAGCAACAGATTTGGAAACGAGTGTAAAAAGAAAGCAACAAGAAACTGGTTGAACAATTTCGGCCATGGCATGCAGCCCTGTGGTACACGACAAGACACGGCTGTCGGAAAGCCAAGCCGTCGTAAATCGGAGTGCGTCTGTATGGGAGCTCCGTCCATGTTGGAAGCACCATTATGGATTATAGCATTAGTAGAAACGGGTAGTTTTCTGATGAACCTCTCATATACAAAGATTAGTCTCAACTTTATATGTGCAAAGGTCCCGTCCGTACCGCGCAGTAAACACACTCCGTCTCGGTTATAAAAACCAGTCGGTTAATGCTGTATAGGGAAATAATCGCTGTTTGTTCTCAGCTCCACACAAAACATAAATACACCGTGTGGGCAGAACGTAGAATTATATGTAAAGATCCAGTCCGTACCGCGCAGTAAACACTCTCCGTCTTGGTTATAAAAACCAGTCAGCTAATGCTGTATAGGGAAATAATCGCTGTTTGTTCTCAGATCCACACAAAACACATAAATACACTGTGTGGGCAGAACGGAGAATTATATATAAAGACCCAGTCCGTACCGCGCAGTAAACACTCTCCGTCTCGGTTATAAAAACCAGTCAGTTAATGCTGTATAGGGAAATAATCGCTGTTTGTTCTCAGATCCACACAAAACACATAAATACATTGTGTGGGCAGAACGCAGAATTGATGTGTTAAACCCGGCGGTACATGCAGTAACCGCTGGGCTCTGGAGGGCTAAACTTGCGGTCTCCCCGCAGTTTATTTACGGTTCACACGCATGTCATAATTAAAAGCAACAATTTCCCTACACATCATTAACCGTCTCGCCTTTGTAATGCCGACGCAGTGTGTTTACTCTAACGTACGAATTTGGACAGACTTCAAGCTTTCAAGTGGTCAGTCCTCTTTCACATGGTTTACACGTTCTGCGCCGTTGGTTGTACGTTTTACAATTGTTCACAGCATCGCACCTACACTGCAAAAGTGAAATCTACATTTCAGGAGGCAGTCAATTTCTAAACGGTAACACAATCCGACGCGCAACAGCAAATTAGGGGCTGTTACAACAGTGCGACGAACACACCATGAATATGTCACCAGGTTTAACCTTGCAAGGCGCGCTGGTCAAGACTGCAACACTAACACACCATTCAGGCACATGAGGGGAATGGAGGTACAGCTCCACTCACCCTTAACCTCGGTACCAGATGTCGTAAGCGCCCACGTTACCTATTAAACGGGAAGGTGGAGGACTCCAGAGACGTTACGGACGTTTCGGTAAGGGTAAGAAGGTATAAGAATGAGGGAAGGGAGGCGAGAGGTCAGCCCTCGGGAAATTTCCCACCGATACGCGTGGAACAGGAGGCTTAAGTGACTGCCCGGAGCCAGGCAGGGCCTTTTGGAGAAGAGAAAACTACGCCCCTCCTGCCCAGAATCGCCAGCCCATCGCTTCCTATACCGACTGAGCCATCCTAGCTCCCGCCAAAGTTCGAACGTCACTTCGCCAGGTCGTTCCCAATCAGCACGGTCGCCGGACCGGTACGAGCATCACTTAGTTCTTTACTAAGACGTCTCTGCATGCAAGGAGACGTTTCAGGAATACTACCACATCAGCCAAGCAGTTCAAACACAGAGATGGACCGGACCTCTCGGCGGACAAGGACGTGGCCGAAGACGAGAATGTCCGTGACTGAAGCAAATGTGTAATGTGCAGCTGCAGCAAAGTGGAAATGGCATTGGTCATACGCGCTTTCACACGGTGCAAGAATCATAACAATATACCATTCCGTTTGGGAGCAGCGCCACTTTACATCATGCATTTGCTTTGCAATCACGGCTGACAGACATTTTCCTGGTTTGTGGATTGGGCGTGGAGGACCAACAAGAAGGATTACGCCAAATCGCAATCTTCTTTCATTTCTTTTTTCGGTTGGCCACACAGGTAGTCTACCTCTGAAATCCAAGCACATCTGACCAAGTTCAAGATACTTTGGCACTGTTCCTCTTAACCTAGCAGGCAGTTTCCGGGTTATGTAACATGCGACATGCGCAAACTCGGACTTAGGTACGAATTATCGTTAATTTTTAATACTGTAATCATTAAATGTACTTTGTGTGTTTCATATGAAAAAATGACAGCACATAACAATTTGAACACGCACACTCTGACACAATAAAAACGCACACAAAACGGATAAGACGTGGTAAGAGCGGGTGGGGTCAACTCCGACTTAGGGAAATTTCGGGTTACGTAACAGTTTGAGGAACGGGTCGGACACTGTACAGAACGTGTGTTCCGGGTTGTCCTGGACGGTACAGCAGGAGCCTCAAACAGGTGCCAGAAATGTAGGCAATACAGTGCTCTGTTTAGCCAACACAGCCACTGGACAGCATGTACTAGGTTTACTGTCATCCTGTACACACTGCTTCAGGCGGTACGCTTAAACCGTTAAAATGGTGGTAACTATAAGGACCACCTGCTCTCACACGCACGAACACTGCACCGCGCAACTGTTTCCCCACACATCAACCGGTTGCTTCTTATAACGTACGCGCTGGGAACGTTTCTTCGACTGCCTGACCCGGAAGACGGACCCACAAATCTCCTCCGAAACGTCGGTATCTATTAACCAGCGGACGGGACGCAAGTCGCAGAAAAATCTGCCCTGCACGGTAGCAACTGACAGCTGCAGTTGGAATCTGCAACCGCAGACGAAAACGCGCCTTGGCTCAGGCGGTCAGTCGCCGGCATGAAACTGCACGGGCCCAGGTTCGATCCCAGGTTAGTCCGTGTGAGATTCGTGGTGCACAAAGTGTCACGGTGACAGGTTTCTCTCCCAGTATTTCGCTTTCCCCTGTCAGTATCAATTCACCAATGCTCCGTACTCATCCGCATCTTAACACTGCTATTACAGTGGGCGAAGCCTGCGAACCTTGAAGCATATCGGGCAGCACTGGACAGTACTTTCACGTCTCTGTGCTATATGCATCCATCGAAGGACACCACAATGAGACGCTCGGCACTAACTGCGCTTTGATAGCGAGAAAGCTCGGCCATTACCAGAACTTTCGTGCAGCAAATTCATCGCCAGACTTCTCACGAAAACCCTAACCGCCCCTTTCACTGTCGCACTATACAGCGTCTAGCGTCTAGCATCTAGGAGCTCCCTATGTGGGCTCAAACGGCGCAGCAGTGACACCGTAGTGTCAGGCTAACAGCGTCCAGACTGCATGGTGCCACACCCAAAGACCACAACACTGACCACCCCACACCACCACAACACCGGGGGCAGGTGCTGCTGACGGGACAAGCTGCCTTCTGAAGACAAAGTTTGGATGGACTGAGGGGGTTCACAGCTGCACTGGCTTAGGGCCTTGTGCCTGTGGGGGGAATCACTTCGGATGGAGGCTTCTGTAATGGGTGTTTGCCAGCCAACCGTGGCCCGTCTTTAACCGTGCGGAATCCAGCTGTACCCCTGTACTGCAGACACAAGCTGCGAAATTTTGCCCACAAAGGGTATTCGTGCGTTTAGGCAGTATTATCTCAACGAATAGCGTTATTCCCCTTAAGAATGACCGCCCGGTCTGCACAATGCACACTGATTATGTACCCGGACAAGCGCCGGTCCATCCCAAACTCGTCACCATGTCCCAGTTCCTTATGGAATTCGGCAACCCCCCGGGCCCTTCGCCATAGTTACGTTCTAGCAGGCCCGACGCAAGTCGGAACACAGTATGCATATGGTCACTACGTACATGTATAGAAGGTACTCCAGTTTAAATCGCTACGCCACCACACTGCAACCTGATGGGTTGCGCCGCATGACCAACCCGCCACCTCTGTAATCGCCCATCAGCACTCCTCCGCCACCTTCGTCTCACTGCGCTTTCAGTCTTGCGAAGTTACAACTTCGGCGCGTTTCAAAACTGTTCGTCGTTCATTTTTTGTACTTCTTTACAACTGCGTCACAATGGAACTGCATAAGTGGACAAGCGCCTGTATTATTCGTTGCTTGTGCGTACCTGTGAGACGCGGCTTCAGTTCAGACACACAGATGGCCACAGCGGCAGTTGCACATGTGCAGTTGTCGTCGACGCAACTTGGGTTCCACCGCTTGACAGTTGTGAGTGGCAACAATAGCGCTGGGTCTGATCAGTGCGAGTTGGTCTGATCAACAGGACTTCAGGCTTTGGGACGCAACGACACGCGGGTTCTGGAGCTACCTGCACACGCAACAGTTTGCGGCACAGGAATTTACATACTACTGGTACAGGGGGTTATCACAAGTAATTAGGAGTAATAAAACTAATTACAGCTCGAGATTACACACGAAAAATAGTAACAACCCCTTTAGTGCCTAATGGTGAAGTACGTACCAGCAGTTTTAACATTCACAAACAGTGATTATTTCCCTATACAGCATTAACTGACTGGTTTTTATAACCGAGACGAAGAGTGTTTTTACTGCGCGGTTCGGAATGGGTCTTTATATACAATTCTACGTTCTGCCCACACAGTGTACTTACGTGTTTTGTGTGGATCTGAGAACAAAGAGCGATTACTTCCCTATACAGCATTAACTGACTGGTTTTTATAACCGAGACGGGGTGTGTTTATTGCGCGGTACGGACAGGGTCTTTATATACAGGGTTATTCATAAGTCCCTCCGGGATTTCCGAACTCAACTGCGCAACAACCAAGACAGACACGGCAGAAAGGAGCATATCAATAGACAGAGAATCTCTCCAAGTTTTTTTTTATATACTAGGGGCCTTGGTGTACTTGCAGGTTCCACCGCTAGGGGGTAGTCGTGACGAAAAATGGCGTTCACAGTGAATAAGAAAGCGTTATGTGTCTTGGAATTTGCCAAAACTGAGTCAATTGTGACGGTGCAACGGAGGTTTCGGATCATGTACCACACAGAACCACCTACAGACAAAACAATTCGTGAATTGTACATGAAATTCCAGCAGAGTGGCTGCCTGTGCGCTGAAACGAAGTGGCCGTCCGGTCTCATGTCGCGTGTCGCAGGAACTTGATTACAGGATTGACATCTGCCGCGTCACCAAGGATGCACATATCGAGCAGCTGTAAGGTTGGACAAAAACTTGGAGAGATTCTCTATCCATTGATATGCTTCTTTCTGCCGTGTCTATCTTGGTTGTTGCGCAGTCAACGCATTTTCGAAATCCCGGAGGGACTTATGAATAACCCTGTATATATATATATATATATATATATATATATATACACGTACTATTCTCAGTGTTTTTTCTGTCCTTTTGTCTGTTTCAAAACCTAAAGATAATTCAAAAGTGTAGGACATTTCAGAAAATTTTTTATCGTTGCTCTTCTGCATATGGAACCGGATTCTATACAAGAAAACGCCCTAGCAAGTTTTTCGGTTACGGGAAAAAAACCCCTAGCTCGGTGGGCAGCACAAACTAGTGCCGTTGCTAGAATGTGGAATAAAGCCACCTGGAAAATATCTATGGGTTACAAAAACCCCGAAATATAGACGTTACTAGGTTATGAAGGGAAGCCACACGATCTACGTCACTGGATGGTTGGTGCCCAACATTTCGAAACAACGTGGTTGTCGCATCTTCAAGGGTCGAATATCCAGTCATCGGACATTTGGCTTTGAAGATGAGACCACTGTAAATGTGTGTCACTGCTGCTTGACCTACAGCGGCAGCTTAATCTCATCTTCAAAGGTCTAGTGTCTAGTCAATGGAAATTGAACCCTTGAAGATGCGACAACCTTCTGCCTCGAGACATTAGTTAGTAAACATCCAGTGACGTGACAACATATCCCATAAGAACGCAGACCTCAACTGCAACCCTGGGGAAGTCCTCACCACAAAAACTGCCACGAAATGTTGCTATCACTCGTGGTTATACGCTTCTAAATTTCACCTTGAAAATACAATAACAATATTTGTAGCCGTGACAAGTCCCTGTTAGTACATAACGCCATCATTCACATTGAGTGGACGTACATATTAATGGGGATAAATGAGAGTTCGTGTAACTGTGTACTTACCTGGTCAACATCGATTAAATCTCCGGGGTCCCCCAGCACACGTGAGTAGTGTGACACACCTATGGACACAGAGAAACGCAATTAGAATGTAGCACGATATAGGCCGTTTACCAGTTCAAATGATATTTTAAGCGCTGATAGTCGATTTATCGACAAGAAAATAAATTTACGATGTTGTACGTCCGTACTGAAACACCGTTCCTACAGTGTACTCTATGTACTCGTTTCAGCCTCGAAAATCAGAGATCTCGGCTGCTGCAGGATTTACAAACATTTAACTCAGACAGAAATGTGACACTAACCAACAAGACAGTTCAGAGTGTTGAAAAACTCTTGTGGTACATAGACCAATGTGTCCTCTCTGTGATTGGTTACACAGTAAATGTGCATAGAGGTGCCAGAGTGCCGGATGCCATCTCCAACGTCTCTGTTCCTAGAACAGAGCGCTTCATAGCGAAATGAAAAACATCTGGCCCTGACATTGCTGTAATTGAGAAACATCGACTAAAGGAATATCACAGACATGAGCCTTCATCTATAAGGCTGCGAGAAACAAAAACCTCGCAAAATAGATGTATATTCTCGTTTAAAACACTTTATTACCAACAGATTCACAAATATATAATTCGTAGATAAAATTAGAATTATTATAAAATATTTAAAATTTCCCCAACATGTTTCGGATCACAAGGGATCCATCATCAGGAAGCTCTCTACAGTGCTTGGCTAAAAGTAGAGTAATGGTTCTATCTTGTCCGTTGATATGGACGTAGTCGGTGTTATGGCAGCATATTTGCCTGTGGTGCGTGTGTGTACTGCACAGTCTTGAGAGACACTGTGTGTGTACTGCACAATCTACGAATTATATGTTTGTGCATCTGTTGGTAATAAACTGTTTTAATCGTCATTGATGCACGGTACAAACATGAAGGTATATTTTCGTACTTAAAATACTAATGTTCCTATTTATACACGGCTAAGTTTTCATCTTTCCAGACCTTTGTTTATTTAGGATAAATTTACGTTATAATTCCCACGTGACATTAAGCATAAAAGTCCTTAACGGATTGTAAAACCAAGCACATGTTCTCTTCAAATTTTTCATGCATAGCACATCATTGAAAGCTGAATAACATTTGATATTTGTGCCTCCAGTCCCCATAATTATACTAACAAGATATTTGAGAGTACTTGTAAGTTTGAAAGACACAAAGGCTAGCTAATATATGATCCAGAAAATTTAGGAGTAAAATAAGTAACCTGAAGAATAGTACGAAGTTTTATAGGTTAATATTTTATGACAATATACAAATTTCCGAGCATAAATCATAAAGGTTGTGTCTAATGCTCAGGTATCCACTTCTAGGAATCTCATGTTTGTACTCTCAAAACCAACTTCAAATTGCATTTTACCTGTTGGGGTAGCGTAATGAACTTTAACACAAACTTACTGAAAACAAACCCATAAAATTTTGTGTGAGGCTGCATAAAGTAAATACAAATTCGTGTAACATAATTTTACGTTACGTTGCGCAGACTACATGTTAAACTTTAAAGGTATTACAATAGATAGAAAGCAGTCACAGTATATCTGCGAAAATTAAGATTGGGAATTTCAGAAAGGACAAACTTTACGAGATTTGATGTTCTCAGGGCAGTGTGTTAAGTGTTCCAGTCTTATGGGATATTACGAAGTGTCTTTGGGGTTGTAATTCCCCTGTTATCCAAGCGACATAACGTAAAATCCCGGAAGACTTGAATATTCAAGTGAAGATTATTTATGCGCATAATTTCCCTCTTATAAATATTCCCTCTACCATAACGTTCTCATCGAACTTTCTTAAAGATGCCCTCCTGCAGCTCATGTTCCATTCAAAACGCGACTGTCTCACATAAAAAAACTGTACGTATTCGTACTCCAAAAATACAATCCTTCTTTAGTTATTACCATCACACGCAAAAGTAAACAACTTTTCGCCCGAGCATTATGTTATTATTTTAGATTAATGAGAAGAGTTTCTTTAGAATATTTGAAAAACTCCTGCTTATTTCTCAGCTTGAAATATTTCTTGGTATGATATTAATATCTATAATATCGCACTTCTGATTTCAAAATTTCGTATTGCCCCAGCTCTGGTGGTATCCATGTTTTAGAAGAATACTGGAGGTGAGCGACACTCGAGAGCACAGTATTCATACCAGGATTCCTAATGGTCAGTCCAAAACAATTTGAGGAGCCATACACAAAACCCTGCACTAAGAGAAAAATTTCGTGATACATATTACATAATGAAAAAGTAGATTGAAACTTACAGCCTGAATTTTAAACTGTGCAATATGACCCTATAGGGAACTAAATTAACTGAATGAAAGAGACCTCTACTCTAAGAGTGAGAGGATAAGGGCTTCAATTAGCACAGACTTACTTCGAGCGAGAAAGACGAGAGATCAAACTCGAGATTAAGTTATCTGGCAACTGCAGGCTGCGCTGTCGTTGCCTGCTGGTAACAGAATTCCTAAATGGGATTTTTTATGTTTAATTTTTATTTTATATTTATAATTCACAAATTCACGAAGCAGCCGTGACATTAATTAAAGAATTCGGGCAGTCTCTGTATTAAAGCACACAGTCTGGACAGCACTGCCTCACAACTGAAACGGACAACTGCAATCAGCACACGAGGGAAATGGGAAACAAAGCGTCAGATGAGAAGAGACAACAAGGACAACAATGAAATATACATCAAATAATGTGTGCTGGTGTGGAATGGAGGAAAATATTTGAGAATGGAGAACTATGGGAATATTTTGTGAACACGGTGATGAACCTTCGAGTTCGATAATGGCAGTAAATGTGTTTAAGATTACTGTCTTCTGTGAAGTTACTTACCACAACCCGGTAAAGTGCTGTCTTTCTACGGCAACCTGATTACGGATGCAACATAGTTCTCTGAAAGTCCTTACTTTCCTACCAGACTGCACGGCACCTAGCCCCAGCAGGCAGTAACCTTCATATTCACCGCCGTTGTAAACTCACATTTTGGGTGGAGTATTTTGACTACCAGAAAATCCGTCAAGTTTTCAATATTGATTCTTCACCAATCTAAGAGTAAAGTGGAAAGCTGAAAGCGAGATGTGCCTACATACATGTGATCATCTTATTTGAGGCAATGAAGTCTGGTAGCACAAATTTGAAATATCTACATATATATACGCCCCATGTGCTGTTACAGCTCCACACGAATAGTTACGTAAGGGTCTATTAGCTATCAGGCGTTTACGGGAATGAAGATTGAGACTGCATTCTGGACGGTTACGAATCTGTAATCTGTCTGGGGTCTATGAATGCTTCTGAAGGGCCTTCAATCTCTGTTTTCGAAGTGCAAGAGGGAGTAAATGCGGCAATCTTAGTTGTGCCCACTTACATAAACTAGAAGTCCAAAACCGCAATCTAAGCACATAAGAAAGTCTCTCGAATAGGTTCGCACGTGTAAATAATTCAAAATTTAACTTGTCTGTTATATACAGGGCGAAGAGTTTTGGCTTCTCAAGAACTACTGTGCTCAATGGAGTTCATTATAGAACAAAAATGTGTCAGTGGAGAGGGGCACACATAGAGAGAGAAAGGTTTAATAAAATAAGAATAATTTTCTTCACAGAACAAGGACAACGTGAGTTAAAGTTTACGGAAGACGATAAAAAACATGACAATTGGCTGTAAAATTTCCGGTGAAATACAGGAAACAAACTAACTATGAACATAAAGTTATAGGAATTTAAAGAATAATTAAGTAAAAGAATAATTAAAACTGGTACATGTAATCGAATAGTGAGCGATACGTCTTGAAATACTGAATAACTCATCTGAGTTTTAGTTATAAAGTACGTGCATGTTTATATTATAGATCAAGCCGTGGTTTTGATGTTGTCTCGCATAAAAATATTTGACTTCTGAAAGGTATTACTACGTCTGAAATAAAATAAATAGATGGAAGTTAGCTAGAAGATTTTGTTCACTACGACTCTTGAGCGTCTTATACTTCCACCGTAACAGATGTGTAAGCTGTGAATCCTGCGCCCACTTTTCCTTTGAGAGAAATCCTATTACGTTCTCCGGAATTTATGGAGTTGGATGGTTCATTACTTTTATCAGAAGGACACGTCACTATGCTATACCACATGAATCCAAACCGCACTTCTTCATTGTATTCCTTTCAGACCAGTTTCAATAGTGCCCTCTCGTCTTAACCCAGGATTTCGAACTGGGAATGACTCAGCCTTTTAAAAACGCGTACCGGAGAATGTTTGTGGGTAAAGTTGTCTGGGAGAGAAGCCGTCCAGTGCCCTTCCTGTAGGGACGAAGGTAAGAATGCATTGAGCTACACTGCTGACCCCAAAATGCCTTCATGGTGTAATGCTTAACGGGGACAGAAGTACTTCATTATTTACATTTGCTTACTTCTTGATGTAAGTTCACAGTACTAAACATACTTCAGTAGTTACGGAGATAAAACCACGAAGCAGACCTACTGTTATGGCGTCACCTATGTGCCTTCATTTCCTAAAATTTCTGTAAAAAACATATTTTTGAAAGACTATTTTAATGTGTCACAAAATTATATTAATTTCGACATTTTTGAAAGTACAAAACTCGAGAAACAATGGGAGTGTGGAGACATACTTAAGGAGAATTCTGAAGTAACACGTAACACAAGTGATTGCTGGTAGTGGATGAGGTAATGAATAATAGATAAAAAGCCAGCATACTTTTGCATTGCTAGAAAGCTACAACATGTGTTTCGTGTCCTCTCTGAAGTTGTAAAGAGAATTTGTGAACATGTGTTCCTGCAGATTTCATCTCACGTTTCCCCACTCCTCTTCTTATTTTACCTATTCTGCTGATTTACTGGTGCGGTTTAGTGGGATGAGGCTCCTGGCTGCAGCAACAAGATTAAATTATTCAGTTCTTCAGGAAATTGACGTAACCCCAAGCACAAGCTATGGTTCCTTTCAACAATACTACAATGAATTAAACTGTTCTCAGCCAGACTGCACATTCATTATTATTGCAGTTTCTTTGTCTACCGACAAACAAGGATTTAAATACACTTCGTCACTATTAGCTTTGCATCTAATAAGAACTTTCGCAGTAATAGAAGAAGATTAGTTGAGGCTGGTATGAACATTTTCAGAGAGTAGTCACGCATTTTAATTCTTATTTCCTATCATCAATCACATAAAACTGGCATCCATGAATAATGTCAATGTCAGAACGACATAAGAGACAGGTAAGGAAATGCCCGTAATTCTAGCGCTAGAAATCTACAAATATACGAACATTTCTTAAGACTGTCATTTTTTTAAAGTGCTAAGTAACAACATGGCTGTATCACAAATACTACACTTATTTTGTTTTAAAAACTGCATCAGACTTATTCAGTAACATTTTCCCCTCCTCGCCCGAGATTCAGCGCTCACGCAGTCCAAAAGTTAACGCTCTATCAATTACTTATTCGATTCATTCTTACTACGTCATCCCTGTCTGCAGTTCCACATGCTCCTCCAACTCCAGCTATCTCAGACTCCAAGTTATCCAGTCAAAATATCTCCGAGTCATCGGTAATTACCCCAGGCGTACCCCCACTGTCCACCTGCACGCCACTCTCAACATTGAGCCCATCACCGTTATCGTCCACCGACGTACAGTAAAGTTTTTTTTCACTGCCCCTCACACCCCAACCCGCTAGTCCGACAATTAGGGAATTATTCTCTAGCCGACTTGACAAACATGTAGTACAGGAAATATCAACGTAAACGACCAGACACTGCTATAATTAGCTTATTGGATGTCGCAGTTTTTTTTTTTTAAGAATTTTTCACTGCCGTAATTTTGCACTTACATTTATATTCATTCCTGCTTCACTTGTGTCACTGTTTAAATATCTATTCAAATTGGTTAAGGGAACAATTCTGTAACTTGTCCTGGAACATGCTGTACGTACTTTTTGTAAAATAAATCTTAAAATAAATTTGCAATCACTTGGGTTCTGCGCATGAAATATTGTATGAAAGTCATTATAAATGTCTTGTTTATGGCAGGTTTCAAGAAACCGTAAATTAAGGGAAGATTTCTTCCTATCGAAAAATACTCCATGGGAATCGATTTGGAATTGTTAAGGAAAATGATACCTCACGTCTACGTGGCATTTACATTGAATCTTTTCCACAAACTGCCAGATTGGAATTCAAGTTAAAGTAGTTAATACGCCCTTCTACTCCAGTAACTAGAGAGTGCCAGTGTAAAATAGGCTAAATTTCAATTTCGTTCACATCTGTTGTATAGAATTAATGTCGCCTAATTTCAGATGTTTTATTTCATTTCTCACAAAAGTTATCTTGCAACAAATCTGGATTAGAATGGACACAAACATGGAAGTCGTATACAGCAGTAATTAAAAAAAATGATCTGCAGCTATTCATAATACAAGGTGCTAAACTGGACAGAAGTAGAGAAAGCTCTGTTGTATCCCATCGACGTTATTGTCTTGGAACTTGATTTGTATGCGACAAATACGAAAGTTATTAATTACTGCTTCCAGTCGTGTTTACACGTATAATTTGCTGCTATCGAATGTGCTGTATAATTCTCTGGCCTCAAAAATAGTTATCTTCACGTCAATCATAACAGTAGGGGTTTTCAAAACAAAGGGGTGAATTTTATGTTTATGGAAGAACAGAATAGGTCACGCTGCACTTGTGGTTGGAACCCTTTTCTTCCTTCCGTTCCCCTGTGCCGCAACTCGACATTCCTAAAAGCTTTTCATTACCAAAGATATGATTTCAGTATAAGCCATATGACGCCGATCTACACTGCATGAAAGGCTACAGTCCTTTAAACTCTGAACTGCAGCCTTCTCTCAATGCAGCCTGTTTATTGATCCACTAATAGAAATGAATAATTAAAGCCATTTTATCTTAATTAAAGCTTTGCAGCAGAACACGATACACGGACGGATAGTAAGGAGTCTAAATTATTTGTACGTAGCACTGCCTGGGAACTTCACTATACAATCGATAATGCAGCCCCAGTTTACTTCCTAGACATATACACAACTCAATAGATTGTTTACGCTAAATATCAAAACTAATCACGCTATTTCAAATCCAGATAATCTTTATGTTGACTCTTTCGTATAAATGTATTTTGCAAGCCAGGACTGTGTCACGATATATTATTACTAACTACTTCAATGTATATGTTGATAGATACCAATAAAACAATTATAATGTCTTTCTTACTTATTTAAATAGTTTCAGATATACTATGCATCTTGTACAATATCTCAAGAGTACCCAGTAACACCTTGAAGATTAACACTCTCTAATGAAATGTTTGCCCCAGTGAGGTCTCTGCAGTTTGCGTCTAACTTGCAGCATTGTCACAATTTACATCTTGTCATAACATCTGAAAATAATAGGCTCTGCTTTTGTTTCTTTGTTCTACTGGACTTCCCTGGCTTGCAATGCTGCCCTCGGAATCAGGTCAATGAAATGGGGGTACAGGAATTGTCTCGGATTTAACGCACTGATTGTATATGCAAACTACATGATGACACTGGAAACAGTGTTCGAAATTAATGACGGTTACCAACATAGATATTGAGTGTATGGCGATCCATCAGACCAAACAATAGCGAAACTTGTTCCGTACTGAGCGATGCCCTCAAATTCGCAGTCGTGAACGCACCATATCTGAAGAATAGTAGAGAGAGATTTTGTTGTATGGTAGGATGAAATATAACACAAAAATGAAACATTTTCCTAGACCGTCCATAATTTTATCGCTTATTTCTAGCCTGCATTTTCTTATCATTATGTGCATTAGAGCAGTAGTGCCAACATATCTGCTTGTGTGTGCCTGTGAGTGTTGTACTGGTATATAGAAGCATTTCGGAAAGTTTGTTTCTTCATGTTCGTCCGTCCGCAAGCAGCTGCAACTAAAATTAAATGGCGGATTCCAACGACAGTCAGCATAAAGTACCCACGTCAGGTTCTCACAGGCAATGTTGTTTCTTATTTTACTTTTATCCTTTTCCGACTCCATTACTTAGGAACCCGAAGTAGCTTCATGTACAGTATTATATTTAAATCCGCTGATCTATTCTAAAGGATGTGACGAACGTAATTTACGTTGCTTAGTACTGCAAGTAATTTTCCCTGTGCACTTAAAAAATGTGTATAGAGGAGAAGATACGTAAATCCCCTCACTTTTAACCCTGGTAGTGGACGAAGGTGAGTGATAATTTTCAGGTCCCTGGCAGTTTACTCTCCTGGACAACCCCTGCTACTTATCGAATACAAGGCTCGGTAGACCCACAATCTCTCTTGGTATTTTGGAGAAGAGAAAACACATTTTTTTTTTGGGGGGGGAGGGGGAGGGGGGGGGGGGAAGGGGGAGGGGGGAATCGATCACAGTTCCCCAGAAAGTTAGCTCATATTCTAGCCAATATACCGAATAAAATATTCCAGATTTTGCGAGTAATTACATATGTTAATTGGAGTCACTATGTTTTAAGTCCAGCATGAATTAAGGATTTAAGCATCTCTTTTCGGGATAGCCTATCTTCCTTTGTTTTCAAGTGAGACAGTAATATTTTAATGCATATGAAAGTATCTATACAATGGGAATATGGCGTTTATACATGTCAGTATTCATACGTATAACAATATTGATTCCCCGAAAATTCCTCTTCGGGACAGCAATAATAATGTCGATTAGTGTGCGGCATTGAACGTGTTATGCAGAATCATCCGATAAGCCTTCTCTCTGATACTCCAACTAATTACAACGTATTACACATGATGGAGCGTAGGTAAGCGTAACGTGCAAATACAGCGCTTTATTAATACCATGTCGAAATGTAATGGTCATAGTTACGGCTCACTCTCGACTTTCATATCGGACCTCGGAATAAATTTAATTCTAATGTGTAAGGAAAAACATTTTGCAATAACCCATCCGTGTATGTGTGTTACTCTAAAATGCATTATATGAATCTGACGTTGAAATAAACGTAGGCGTGTGAGATATTTAGAAACAGTGAATATATGAGAGGCGAAAGAACACAGAAAAGAAAATTATACTTATTTAGATAGATCTACGATCAGGCTTGAAATTTCCCTCTACTAACGGTACGCTCGTAGAAATTAGAACCTCAAGAGCAAACTTCTAAAGATGTGCTCTGGTACACACACTGAATTCGGAGGTTAGGCAAAAAAGAAGATAATATAAGGAGTTGATAGAGAACAACAAAAGATAATATCCTCTGAAAGTGATAAAATTTGTATAGTGACGCTGATTGTGTTTGTAGGAGTAGATGAAAGTACTCGGTAAAGGCCAGACACATAAGATAGGATGGAATTCGATTTGCTTTTTTTTTTTAATCCAAGAAAATGGAAAACACAAGCCGCCCGAAATATTGATCAGTGCACAAAATTATATGAAATTGTTTGGGATTTAAAAATTGCTATCACCAACTGCTGAAAAATGTAATGACCGAAGGCGAATAATTTATTTTTACATTGGGCTGAGACATTTTTCAAATCTTGTCAATATTGGAATAATTTCTCTAGTCAAATTTGTTTTTAATGAAGTAGCAAATTTGTGGGCATTTTGACTGATATAAGGATAGGTCTAAGGGAGAAAAATCCTCATCCAGTGACTGGAAGCTCAACGGACATTCCCAGATTCAGTATCTTTTTGCTGTATCACAAACGTTTGAGGAAGCGTTCTTGCCGCACGCAAAACCACGAAATTAATTTACCTAGGTTTTGTAGAGAAATTCGTTATGCCAATCAGAATTAGAAGAAGAGGCTTCTAATGACATGTCATTCTAATGAGCATCAGCTCCTGTGAATTCACTGCTGGTCGCGGTCTTCTAAGATTGAAACTCCCCAGGGAAATGGATGTCAGAAGGCAACCTATCACCAGGCCACTTTCGTCCTGTCACATTACGCCAGGTGGCTGTAAGCTTCTGGGATTACGTCAAGGATGGCGTTTAAATTCCACCGTTGCCTACCATCTTGTCAAACATCCTGGGAAGATAAGAGCTGCTATGCCTGCTCTTGCACCCGGAACACTGAACGTCTGTAAACTACCAAACGTAGGACACAGAAATCTGATCATACAGCCTAATGAAATATTTTTTTTTGTTATCCTTCCTCTGTTTCATCCGTCCTGAGCAATAATAAATTGAAATCATCTAGATCTCCATACTTAAAGGCTCAGCTCTTACATCACAGATAGCAGTGTTTTTCTTATAGAAAGACCAAGCGGTTTATGTCGACAGAAAAGCAATTGCTTTTAGTCTTCGGGAGCGTATATATATATATATATATATATATATATATATATATATATATAT
>Ga0123357_10001929_pt1 | contig 22603 bp, 15 predicted proteins | sample TergutEmb28metaG_FD_89873 | JGI IMG/M metagenome (GOLD analysis project Ga0123357, IMG submission 89873) | Embiratermes neotenicus P4 segment gut microbial communities from Petit-Saut dam, French Guiana - Emb289 P4 | ecosystem: Host-associated > Arthropoda: Insects > Digestive system > Gut ... | reverse complement strand
TTCGCCCCTTAAGCTTCATTTTCAGTTTTGGAAATAAGAAAAAGTCGCTGGGTGCAAGGTCGGGCGAGTAGGGAGGATGTGGCACCACAGTCATGTTGTTATCGGTCAAAAACCGTCGAGTCAAGAGGGCAGCATGGGCTGGCGCATTGTCATGGTGCAGCAGCCATGTGTTGTTCTGCCACTGATCAGGTCGCTTCCTTCGCACATTCTCCCGTAGACGTTTCAAAATTTCGACGTAGAATGCAGCATTAACTCTTTGACCAGGAGGAACAAATTCTTTGTAAATAATTCCCTTCTGATCAAACAAACAAATCAACATTGACTTGATGTTGCTTCTCACTTGCCTTGCCTTCTTCGGCCGAGGTGACCCCGGACTTTTCCATTGACTGGATTGAATTTTGGTTTCCGGGTCGTAGGCGTAAACCCAGGTTTCATCACCCGTAATGACATTCGAAAGAAAGCTGGAGTCGTTAGCAACATTTTCTTTGAGGTCCAAGCAAACGTCAAGTCGTTGCTGTTTTTGGTCGACACTCAGGAGTCTGGGCACGAACTTTGATGCGACAAGTCACATCTTCAAATCTTCTATTAAAATTTTATGGCAAGTTCCGTGACTAATTCTCACTAGCATACTGACTTCATCAATGGTACGACGACGATCCTCGCGGATAATCTGACTCACTCTCTCAATCATTTCTGGCGTTGAACTGGACACTTGTCGACCAGAGCGTTCATCATCAGTCGTAGTTCTGCCTGCCTTAAACCAGGAAAACCACTGAAATGTTTGGGAACGACCCATAGCTTGTTCCCCAAAAGGTGTCTTCAGCATTTCATAACATTCTGTAGCAGTTTTCCCTAACTTCAAACAGAATTTGATGCAAGCGCGTTGTTCACGGAAATCCGTCATCTCGATACTCGCAGAGAGAACGTTGCACCTCTTGATAAAAGCTAGAATTCCGTCACACACGATGCGCACAAAAAACTGGCTTTCAGCACACTAGCCCATGATACCTTGGGAATAATAATTCTAGCGGCTGGTGAGGGAACTAGGCTCCGTACGAGCGCGAAAAATTCAGTCCGGGAACTTATTGACTACACCACGTAAACATTTATGCCCCGTCCGGTTCTGAAAAGAAGCGTGAAAGAGAAGAATTCTACAATGGCGTTGTTGCACGCCTGCTTATACATTCTAACGACAACATAGTTCTGGCAGAAGACTTTGTGTTCTTACGCCCTCCGATTGTATGGGTTCATTAAATGTCAGCCGAGCACTCGCAAGACTGGTAACAGGTTTGGACCTGGCGGACGTGTGGGACATGAACCAGAGGCGAATGATATACACGCATCAGCGCAGGGAGCGTCGCGACTAGACAGGACATAATTATCGCGACAAATGTTGGAGTCAAAACAAGGAGTGGAGTCGATAGCTGCTGCTTTCACGGGCCACCTGGCCGTCATGTTACGAGTTTCACATTATGCCCCTTGCACGACACGAGGTAAAGCTTAATAGCGGATGAATCTGACCTACCTGGATGACCAACACTGTCAAACAACACTGGGAAATGTGGAGGAAAAATGCACACTACTACCCGTCCCGCGTGATGTGGTGGTGTAGACTCATGAAGCAAAGGATCCGCCTCCTCTTCAGCCTGCCGGCGTGGAACGCTGCAGAGAACATGAGATTATTTAACACTTCTACTGCAGTGCGTTGTATGTTGTCCTGTAGGATGAGTCAATCGTGACAAAGCACTTGCATTAAAGAGCTTAAAGGCATAGATCATAGAGTGAATAATACATACTACCGTTCAATGTGGGTGGACAATGGAGTACAGGACCGTTTTGGAGAAGATCCATCCCTACATCACCTAATGAAGGAGAGGAAACGGCAAGTACAGAGAACGGTCCACATGATTCATGACAAGAATGGTTCAGCTCAGACGTCTTCAATAGACATACTGCGTGTCTTTGCGGAACACTTCAAACGTAAGTACGACACTATACCCGTGAGTGGCGAGTGCATTAAGCGTCTAGTGGATTGTAACCTGTAGACTGTTCCTGATGAAGCGAACTTGGCTTTGGAGGTGCCTGTCACGCTGGAAGAGATTTATAAAAAGAGGGAAACCCCGTAGGACCCCTAGATATGACGACATATGCCTGGAATTCCTGAAGAAAACATGGGAGACAAAGAAGACTTTCTGCAAATAGTAAAAGGAATGTACAGTGACGAACTCATTTCGGACTATCTTAAATTCGGGATAATTGTATACCGAAGCAACCACATGCCACACGCGTTGAACACTACAGGCCCCTAACAATTCTTAGTACTGACTTCAAGCTAGTGACCAAAATCATTGCTAATCGGCTCCGACCATGGATGCGGGACCTGCTTCAGAGCAGCCAACATTGCGGCCTATTGGGCAACTCAGTATTTGAAGCCATTGCCACTATAAGAGACGCAGTTGCCTATGCAGAAATTACGAGAACCCCACAGTGCGACCTAACGATTGACTTCCAAGGTGCATTTGACATTTCCCACGAATACCTGTTCGAGGTACTGTGTAAGTATGGCTTCAGTGAACGTTTCGGAAACGCATATGGAATGTCTACAACAACTCGGCATCGTCGGTACAAATAAATGGTTACAGATCCTGTCCCTTTCCAATCAAGAGCTCCATCCGTCAGGGGTCTTCTTTAAGCAAGATTTTGCATAAAATGTGCTTAAACTCTCCCCGCTGTACCCTGGAAAACTCTCTCCACGGTCTACGGATATGGCGACATCGTGCAAGGACCTCAATTGAAGCATATACTGACGATGTTATATTATTTGTGACAACTCCTACTGACATACCAAAGCCACAGGAGGCGATACACTGTTATGAAGCAGCATCGGGGGCAAGAGTGACCATCCAAAAATCACGGTCAATAGCCTTTGGGACATGGGACAAATCTATTGAAATTATGAACATTCCATACCATGACACTGCAACAATCTTGGGCTTCCAGATCTTGGAATCTGCCCTTGCTAGTTGGACGAAGACATCCGTGAAAATACGAGCACAGGCTCAAGGAGCTTACCGACGAATGCTGACTTTGGATAAGAGAATACAATTTGTCCATTAATACCTCATGGCCTGTGCATGGTATGTGTCTCAAATCTATCCCCCGCCTGACGTACGTGTGCGTCAACTGAATACGACGATCTCTTGGTTTGTATGTAAGGGCGACATATTTCGTCTGCCTCTGTCAACCCTATATCGGCCTAAGGAAGGAGGCTGGGACTTAACGAATTTGCCTACAAAAGGTCATGCATTGCTCTTATATCGAATGCGACAACAAGTGATGAATCCAAGGAACAATAACGTCGGCTTGGATGCGGACGTTGGGCCTAAATGTGAAATGAGTCAACCCACTATTTCGGGATGTCATTCCCGAAAATTTAGAACGTCTGCGGCGTTTTGCAATGGAGTCGGCGAAGGTGAACGAACAAGTGTTTATGGAATCCAAGCGTGCATACACAAGAAGATTATGCAATACTTTGTACCACATAAGTGGAGGTGAAACAGGTATACAGGTTATGCTCATCGCCAAAACATGGCCAACTATAGACTGGAACACAGTGTAGAAGCACATTCACTGCACTCATGTACCTGAAGGGACGAAAGCTGAATGGTATAAGGTAATACATTACATCCTTCCCACCAATGTCCGTCTCTACAAGATACGAATGTCTCCTACTGATAAGTGTAGTAATTGTGGCATGCACGACACGATACAACACCGCCGCATCGAATGTGGGGAAGGACCACAGATCTGGCAATTGACAACACAGAATCTTGTCCTCATTCTCAGGACAATCCCAACTCGAATACCGAGCGAATGGCTCTTACATCCACAATGTGCACTGTGGCCTCCTACGCGACGACGTGCCGTCATGTGGATACTGGCTAACGTAGTACTTTTCAGAACACGATCCAACCAGGAATTCACGCTACGTGACTTAATTACATTCATGCAGGCAAATAAATACAAATTGTACCAAACAGTGAAACGGAGACTTCTTGTGGCAAACTACCTCTGTGTCTTGGACATGCCATAGAGCAATGAATGGACGGTTTTGTTTCTATCACATAATCTTCAGAAATGTAATTAGACATCACGCCCTTGGTGTACTTTCTCAACTAAGCATAAAATATATAACCACACATCAGTGCATCGACCCTTTGAAAGTGGCATAAGGTGTTTAAGTACATATATCCAGTGAACCAGGATTTTGTGTCCGATGTTATAAATATTGCCTCCTGTTATAGGAGATTCTCTACATAGTAGATGTATGGGATACCGTGGACAAATAGTCCGATCACAGCGTGGGAGTACTATGTGAATTGTGGGGCATCGTTTGTGCTTGTTAGTAATGACAGAATCTTGAACCATTTCTTAGCTGATGCATATGTTGACTGTCTCGATGCAAACGGGACTCAGACCAATAATGGATCCTGATTGTGCTACTGTAGTCATCTGTAGTACTGGAATAATATTAATACGATCTCTTATTCGTTCATTGTCAGCATCGTATCTTAGTCATAATCTCACTGATATTATGCGTACTGAAACTATGTGCTACTGTACCATAGTCATATATGAATAAAACAATAACAAGTAAATAAATCCCAGTTGGTGTCAATTTTTCATTGGCATAAAATCCTTCCGATCGCACTACGGCCCTGGGGTCAACTCAATCTCTAACAGAAATGAATACCAGGAGTATTTCTTGGAGGTAAAGTCGGCCGGTGCGTAATTGCTGACAATCTTACCACCATCATGTGCCGTTGTCATGTAATTTGGGAACCTTAACTTCCTGGAACCCTCTGGGCCACTTCAGGCCTATAATGGGATTGCTTTACCTTTTTTTTATAGGTATAGAGTTTAATCAGCATTCGAAAGTCCGAACTGGGCAGCGTTGAAAATTACAAAAGCAGTGAGCACAGTCAGCAGGGCAGTTTTGTCTCTCATCTTTCGCAATACACAGCCTTTGCAAAGGACATAAAAATTAGAAGCTATGTCAGTGAACTTCGTTATAGTAAAGCTTTCCAAACCATTGTCTTCTCTTCGTAGCCTAAAAAAGGCTGCCTCTGCCTCTCCATACCTGTAAGAATTCCATCCCAATTGCAGTAATTTCCATTGTTTAAAAACGCGATTTATTTATATATTTAATGTACCCTATACAATTGCGGGGCGCAAAGGTATTTGGGCTTTTTACGAATTGTCGAATATATAGAATCGTCAAAACAGGGGTGGGTTCAAGTTTAAAAGGATTTTGTTTAAGCAGCCCAAACATAAATTGTGCACCACAGTCAGTTATATAAACTTCAGGAATTGTAATGTAGATATTCACCAAATTCACTAATAAAACGGAATTTAAAACAAGCAGTTATAATTCCATCAAACACAAAACACATTAGTTTATTCAAGAATGTCTATATGTTTCGGTCTGAAAGACCATCAAGAGGCCACCATTACAAAAACTTTAAAATAAAGTGTAGTACGGTGCAAATTATGTTAAAATAAGATATAACACAGTGCGAATTATACACGATTTGCACAATATTGTACCTTATTTTAAAGATCTTGTAATGGTGGCCTGATGATGGTCTTTTAGAAAGAAACATGTAGTCATTCTTGAATAAAATAACAAGCCTGTAAAAATGGACACTATTTCAGAACGTCTTTAAAAGTCCTCCTTCCCACTCACTACGCTGAGTTTACATACAATAAAATTTCGAATTCCCTACTTTAAAACATCGGTAACAATATTATTGTTACTCCGTACAATTCATACTTCAGATCTGCCATATATTCAGAAACATTTTGCAGTCAAAATCCTCCGTGAGTTCCTTAATTGATTAAAATTATTAATTATGTTAGAAGTGTATAATGTCCGAGTCAAACCTAGCACTCCACAAATTCAACGAGGTAGCTAATAGAAATCACTCGATCGCAGAAACGTGGATAAACAACATTGAAGAGACCGGCTCAAATGTTAAGAAGAAAGGTGGTAGTGTTGAAACAGTTCGCACCCCACAGAACATTGACGTTGTGAGGGCATCATTCGAACAAAGTCCTCACCGGTCGGCTGTGAGTCATTCCAAGAAACTGGGACTGTCAGAAAGCAATGTCAGGCGTATTTTACACTTGTATTTGCACTGCGGATACGGGAAGAGATTTCAAGAATCCCGGTCGACGTGTTACGTAGGGCCATGAGTAGTGTTCACGATCGGCTTGCTGAATGGGAGCAGCGTAATGGAGGGCATCTTGAGGATGTAACGAGTGGAATGATGTGTTGTGTTTTTTTGTTCTGTGTTATGTTTCAAGACCACTGATTCACTTATTTCTGCAAATGCTAAAGTTTGTACTTCCTTATAAATGTAATTGTATCATGATATCCAATATTTTTAATTTTTTTAACACTTAAAAATCGCCCGATTCGCTGGCGGATGATGATCATCAGTTCTTTTGTCAATAATCTCGTTCAAATAAATTATGGACTGCTCTATATGCCGTATATTCAGAAACCAGTATTTGTTTCAACGATAACAGCAACTGGACTAAACTAGCAATATATTTCTTTGTCATTCAATGTCGGAAATACGTATACACACTAAGGAAACATATTTACGTAGGGTCTAAAAACTATGCGTGCTGCCGCAGCACTGATGCAAAACTATAGGGGAGGGAAAAAAAGAGTTACTGGATTACTTTACACCGATTTCTTTCTAAGTTTCTTGATTCCATCACTCCTCTCTGCTGTTTTTCGTCTAAAAACATCTTTGAGATTACTTCTCAGAAGAAGGGTTTTCAAATTTAATTATTAATCTAATTACATAATTTGTTTAAAGAGAATCAAAAATATCAAAATTCCAGTAATTTAATTTCACTTACACGACACTTTCACCTTTAAAAACATTTCCATTTTAAAAGCTTTCTCTTCAGCAGTAAACGCTATATCGCAACTAATGCTCTCAAAATACCCTCTTACCATTACTTTAGGGAAGTATAAAAACATTAAAACAAGCGGCTCGATAAAAAAGAAAACTAATAGTTTATAACATTCAGTCCTTTCACTTGATATTGTCCGTTGATTTTATGAAGGCCTATCAAATGATGTGAAGCTAATATTAGTCATGACTGGCATACCATTTATCTTTAAAATACTCGAGAAATGTTTGAGAATTTAGTAATTTAAATTCCCCTACATTTTTAACTAAATGTTTACACAAAATATTCTGACGTGAGAGAGTGGTCTGTTAGTAATATGCACATAATGCCAAAAACAACGTACGGTAACTTGTACTTTGCTGAGACTGGGGTTACCGTTCGATTCATCTAACAGTATTTCACTCTGTTGTAAAAGAAATTATAACGAATGACTATTGGACACTGCAACTTAACTACAGTTCGTGTGTGTGTGTATGTGTGTGTGTGTGTACATTATATATATATATATAATTATTAATATATTTCTCTATAGAACGCACCAAGTAAAATACAATATTTAACAACTTCTTTACCGTTTTCATTCTTCGATCACTAAACTTTCAGTTCGTGAACCATTAATTTCTATGTGACTGGTTCTATTTTATTTTTAATAGAAATATTAGGTTTACTTCGCTCAACTTTGTAACAGCCAGCATTTCTCGCCATTTTTATATATCACAAACGACAGAAATAACAAATGTAACCAACTTATACGTATTATAATTTGCACTGTACATAAACCAAATTATAAACACTAAATGCTAAACGTAGAAAAAACCTTGGTTAATCAGCCACTATTTCAAACTAAATAACCAATTTTCATGTGCTGTTATCATCTTTATTTAATCTGTTAGATATATGTAGATGCCTGCTTTGTCTACTGTAGTCCTATGGATGGGTAATTTATTTTACCTAGTTCGCCAAAGAGCGAACATATTATTATAAGGTTCTGTGGTCCAGGTCGAATGAACGTACAATTCCTTCTTTGGAGGTGTAGAAGTAAATCAACATTGGGAGTCAGGTATTCGATGAAAAAACGTGTAATTACTTTTGTAGCAATTTTCGGGTGATTACATATTCTGAGTTCGCAATTCCATATATCATTCTAAAGAAAACTGTGCTACAAAATATTTAAAAAATTACTTTTACTTCTGAAAGTAGAGAAACATACAGGCCTATGGATTGTAATTATTTTCATATACTCTGACATAAGAGATTTCACCCTTAGCAAGCGACACGTACGATTCAGTAACTGTGAATAAAGGAAGTGCTCTACTACAAAGTGCGAATACATTATTTTTCAAACTAATACCATGAAAGGCGAAGAGTTTCAAACATCGATCTCAGTATTTTTCCTGAATATTCTCAGAGACAACCGTCATTTTTTTTCTGTCCAGACGCAGCTTGTGTCACAGCAAGCATGGAGATTATAGCATTATACCCACAACAAACTTGATATTATCTTATATATATTTTTTAAAAAACTTCACTCCCTGTCACACTTCCACATTGTAGCTCACCGGCCGCCACCAGATGACAAGGGAAGACACTTCACAGGTTTAAGTCTCACGAAATCGCAGATACAAAACGGACACAACTAACTGAGGTGTCCACGGTAACTACGCAAAGCGTCACCGGGCAATAATACTGTACTGTAGCATAAGATACTTACAAATGCATTATTCGGGTTTCTACGCTAACCACGGGCACCAATACAAAGGTATAATATGCATATATTCTTCACATTCCCATTGTAACTACGTAAATGAGTGGGCCTTACCTTTACTAGGTCACGAGTTTTCCACAGCAACTGCGTAGATGACTGCACCTAGCTTGCCCGAGTTTCCGGGTACTGGAAAACTAGTTTCTAGCATATTTTAAATACAACAAGTACATGCAGTACAAAAACGCAAGAAATTTAATGTGAAACATCGATATCTACACTTTAAGAGGGCTAAGTAGACAGAAAACGTTTCGTTTGCCGCAGTGCAGTATACCGAAAAGGAGTTCTTGTGATTTGAATCGTAGAAACAGGAACAGCCCGGACAAGACCGATTGTTTGACTTCACTTTAATTACAACACAACATTAGTAATCTTATAGTTCTTCGTGTGAAATACATGACGTTTCGGAGCAGCTATCCATATATAATCATGGGAATGGCTGAATTTGTACTGACGTATAGTAATTGATTTGGTGACCATAATAAAATTTATCATTCAAAGACATCTGGGTCTGATCACGATGATTAATATAATAAGACATAAAATTCGTCTATCAGCGTAATTGCAAATTAACTATGGAACTAGAGCCAACTGTCAACGTCCATATAGCGTTTTAATGTGTATAGTAACTAGTATATCATATATTTTCATAAATAATTAAATAAATAATTAACCTTCATATTTTCTGATAATGAATTGATGTAATACACGGTGAAACATATTCTGCACGTGAGGTCTGAAAAAGCCGAACAAGCGTCCATGCAAAGTAGCTGGTTTCGTCAGAGTAATATTGCGCTTGGTGACAACACGGCACAAAGGATTAATGTAACCCCATCAAGAGTTTAGCATCTAGAGAGCGGCCTTTGTAGCAGCAGAGTTGAACACGAGTCTTCTTACAGCCGGGTTGATTGAATCGCTGGGTTTAATTTCACGCCGTGTCCAACAGAGGCACCTCTTCCGTGCACAAACGTCGTAAGTAACGTACGAATACACTAGGTGGTATATGATACTACTACAGGTAATTTGATTTGCCGGATTGAAGTTAAATGAAAGAGCCAATTTTAAATTCTTTTTGAAACTTTGGATAAAGTGTATGTCTGGATTAATTTGTGGAAGATAAGGGTTGTTATATAACACGTACAAAGCGATGACAATTCACTAACTTTTACACGGAAGTATAACTTATTGAGGAAAGAAAAAGGTGAAGAATCATAATTAAATTGTCACGAGCCGGGAAAATTAATCGACATATGAAAGACTATACAAAAAAAAGCCGATCTCAGTGGCCTAGCGGTCTAAGGTGTGGGTCTACGGCAGCTCGCTTGCTGGGATTTTGGGTTCGAAACTCGCCGGGGCATGGATGTCTGTGTTGAGTGTTGTGTGTTGTCAGAGGTCTCTGCGACGGGCTGATCATTCGTCCAGAGAAGTCCTACCGACTGTGATGTGTCGTTGTGTGTGATCTAGAAACCTCAAGAATGAGGAGGCCATGGCCTGCGTAGGGCCGCAGCGCCACAAAAAAAAAAAAAAATATATATATATATAGATATTTAAAGAGTAAGCAGGTATAACTAGATATAATAAAACGGTTAAGAGGAAAGTGAAAGGAAAGGAAAAAAAAGGAAGGAAAATTTAGAAGTACTTCATAAGGCAATATTAACGGCAGTTATGTGCCTTTAACTCTATACATTGTGTGGTTAAGTAAGAAATCGTTACCATCTTAGCAGCACGGCAAGTGAAAAGCACGCGCTTCTTGCACCACAGAATTTCAGACTTTTACAACAAAAGATGCAAAAACATTCAAGACAGAAAGAGAGTTGCAGTTACTTCAAATAAGTGGGACTCCATTCATGATGCATACATATTGAAAATACACAATCTTTGTCACATTCTAATACGACATAGGCGGAAGCCCTATCAATATTTCCCCTGAGAAAATGGTACTAAAATGGAAGTTGTTAAGAATTTTTTATAAATTTAATTTTATGGCTTATCATACTGCGTGGGCTGGTAGTTTAGTGCCATAATCTAAAGGAACACAATATAAATTTTTACTATTACATATGCACTGTGTTTATTTACTTACTTGTGGTTTGTTTAACGATACGGGCAGTAAATCAGGCCACACATGTAGCAATTACTGCAGAATTATTAGCAGAAACATCATTTATGCTGATACGTCGATATCTTAGAAAGAGTTTTTATACAGACACAAATTTATAATATGGATATATATTTTTTCACTTCTTTATGTCTTTACAGAATACGTTCAGCAAGAGTAGAGGTGGATATTTTTTCGTAAGTCTTTCTCCTAGATACAGGTAAAGTCCACACCCAAAAGTTCTGGAAACCTGAAGGATACGCTACTTTTTGTCACAAAATCTCTCCAAATATGGTATGTTGCTTATAGTTGGTGGAGCTGTGAAGAAGCGTTGACTCAACTACTCATTTTTTGGAAACTGAATGCTGAAACTTTTCTCAACACCTGCAATTCTGATTCAAGGTTATGTGTTAACACCAGACACAGCCGTGACATGTGAACTTCCAATGTGGCCAAAACCCTTTAAGCTTTACGGAAAAGTAAGAGAAGTACCTGTTTTTGTGATTAGCCTCTTCAGAGGAAACTGTAATTCAGTTTATCTGCATTTTAGTAGTAGAGGCTTGTTACATTAATTCACGAAGCTTTATGCACTTTCCACTACTAGTTTTGGGAGTTATGTATTTGACTACCTAATTTAAAAGAGAGCCAACACCGGATGAGGGAATGTAGGAGGAAGAAGTTTTAATATATATCAAGTCCTACCTGTAAATTAGCGAGAAGGCGAAGCAAAATCATCAAGTCTTTCAACTTGCGTAATAGTTGCGATTCCAACTTGATTCTCTTCACCGAGTATTAAAACACCTTGCTCCCAGTACAAACCTACTGTGTACAAAAAGTGGATCTGTTGGTCTGTGCAGAATAGTCACTCGCAGAAGCTCAGTAGGACAGCAAGAGGGTTTTAAATTTTTCTAGTGCGAGTAGAGGCATAATTATGTGTCTTTGAAATGCTCTAATGCAAATTTTATACTATATTTTTGATACTTAAAACTGTGTACCGATTTTAAACATTTTGTGAAGAGCAATTTATTTTCTATCGAGACGTGACCTCCTGGAATCATTTTATAAAACATAGCATATTTCATACTATAAATTCCATCTTATATCACCCAAGGAAGTGAATGATGCAGATATTTAAACTACGGTTGTCTCTTATGTGAATTCTCGGTCGTTTTATTTTGGACGAAAAAAAATTACTGAGAAAATTTGTTAATTGATAAGGTAAATTATAACTGTGATCTGGCAACAGTGCACACAAGACGGCTGACTGATAATGGGAATATAATCTGCATACACTCGTAAAATACTGCATGGAAAAACTGACTGATGCCGGTAATTGGAACGGCATGAAAAGCCTACTGTTACAGGCAGTAGAAAACTACATGAAAAGGTTAAGGGGTATCGGATTTAGAAAAGATAATAAAAGACTGAACGTTCCGGAACTACGTTGTAACGCTGAGTGAGGATAGAAACTGCATGGCAAGGCTAAATTATGCTGGAAACAATCAGAGATGAAATATGGAAATAACGTGATTCAACAAATTAGAAGAAGTTTTAAGCCTATATTTCGAACGTAAGATGAAAGCATGTGTTATTATCTTACGACGAGACAAAAACTATTCTGTCATCTGGATTTTAATTATCTGAACAAAGCTAGTCTCTTCATTTCAGTGAACTGTAGATGCAGAATAGGCCGCTTGGTCAGTTCACCTGACGATGTGTAGTACATTAAATTGTAATATACGAACAAATGACAATTTTTTTCCGCTCACACAATAAGACTTGCCGTTTATTCGTTTGCTGGAATTTCAAGGAGAATCCATGTAGAGTAAAGTTTACAACGTTTCAAATAAAATGCTTTAGGAAATACTGTAATGTGGCCTTAAAGTAGCGCAGAAGTGAAGTCGATTAATAAAATTTTACTGAATGTGAAAAATAATTAGAACTTCAGAAGTGCTGGCTTGGAAATCCGTGCCACTTTTCGAAGTTTGTAACATTATAATTGATGATTGAAAACATAGGCCTTTGTTGTAGGTGTGTCAAAATTGCAAACCATTATTTATTGTATATTTCTAAAATTCCTATACTTCCGAATTATTCATGAACTGGTTTACAGCAGATAGGTTTATTATCTTATGCTAAATTAAGCCCAACATGTGTATCCAATTTTAACAATGTTAATTTTATCGCATTTGACAGAAGATTTCTTAGCAACTCTAAGCTATCTCTCTCTCTCTCTCTCTCTATATATATATATATATATATATATATATACATACATAATTTTGCACACATGTAGCTGAGGTCGGTGTACGTACTCAAGTTTTATTACAGCAATTTTCTGGACTTTTCTTAATGACCAAGGGCTCTAGCTGTCGAAAAATTGGACTTACGCTTCTGCCGAATGGCCAGTGTAGAAATATTTGAGCTTGCTTCGTACAATACGATCCACAAAGATTGCATTGTCAATAGAAACGGTAACAACAGCGCCCGACAGTCGTGCAAGATATATGAGGCAACGTTCTGACGTATATCAATGTGACTGCTAATGAAACAAGGATGATTTGCCCAAGAAAATTTGCGAAATAAACAGCTATTAGAGAGATTTGTGTAAAATACTTTCACGGTGTCGAATCAAGGATGACTAATTAAACAGGAGATACTAGCAGCTAAGCGACAATTGGCACATGACACACTCTTGATCCCAGGGTCCCGATATCATTCAACGAGTTCAGTTACAAGATGTGACAGTTCGATCCAATGTGAGATTTAAACTGGAGCCTTCGTAATTATAATGTAATCTCTAGTAGACCTTTTGATCTTGCTGCCAAGCATAATTACGAAATATTCAGGTCTTCGAAATTATCCCTCACACGCCCCGTGAAATTCTTTTGTTGCGTATCATTACGTAAAGACATAGTGAGAAAACTTCTTTCTTAAACTAAAAGTTTCTCCAATATAATTAGATTTTATCATCCTGTATGATAGGAAATACTTGCCGTCTACTAAGTGGCAAGGAAAACATTCCGTAGATTATGTCCTTTGTGTAGCAACATGCAGTCTTCTTTTTATTCATACGAAATTTCAAGCTGCCACAATTTATGGTCCTGGGAAATCGCCTTTTATTAAAACAATTCTTATAATTTTCATACTTGGACATTAGTTTTTTGGTTTTCACGTTACTGTCTAGAATATCACGTGTCGTCATGTCTTCGGGGGTCTTTGTAAACTGCAAGTTCACCGTAACATTCTTTTACGAAATGCAAGTTCTTAAATACCTCTGACGTCGGCAGTATCTCCCATGTAAGAAAAGTATTTTAACTACGGCTACTTTCCACTGTCGTGGGACTGCGGCCGCTCCATTGCTGGCACATGGTTTCAAATCCCGCGCGGGAGCATGGATGTCTGTCTGTTGTGAGTGTTGTGTGTTTTCAGATAGAGGTCTCTGCGACTTGCCGATCACTCGTCCAGAGGAGTCCTACCGATAGTAGTGTGTTTGAGTATGATCGAGAATACTAGTAGAGGATGTCCTGGCCCAACTGAGCTGTCGATTCCTGAAAAATATGTTCTACTCTAAGCGCATTTCATGTTCCTGAACAATGACATTAAACGATTAATATTCCGAATCCATTACGGGCTACCTTTATGTTTCCCTTGCTGATTACAATGTCAATTTAATTAAAATAATTGTTTCACATGCGTGTTTGTTTATGCACTTGCAAACACAGTCCCATTTGATGCAACAAGGTAATTTTATTAATGTATTCTTATCTCGACATGTTTCGGGTACATACGCCCATCATCAGGAGCAATGAATGTTGAGTTGCAGCATATGGTTTTCTGCACCGAGTTTTTGGATGGGTGGTGGTCTTGAGAGACGCTGCGTAGGTCGTATGTGCGGTGCGGATGTTGCCGTGCGACGTCGCAGAAAACCATATGCTGCAACTCAACATCCAATGCTCCTGATGATGGGCTTATGTACCCGAAACATTTCGAGATAAAAATACATTAACAAAATTATCTTTTTGCATCAAGTTGGCATTTCAAGTTATTTCATGAAGAAGATGCGCGGTCAAACAACCCTCAAGTTTCAACAGTCCCATTTATTTTATATTTTTCGCTAATTCTAAGTAAACATAGCAGCACCCAAATCTCAATCTATACACTCAATTCGAATTTAATTCAGTAGGTCTACCTGAAAAGGTCTCTTAGAAATCATTCCCTAATATACTAAGGGTTTAGGCTTCATTATATTTGCGACATCAGGTTCTTTCTAGTACGTGATATAATTCCATTCAAATCTTTTTTCATGGACAGTCTTGAGGTAAAAAAGGATATTAATTCGTAGGACCTTTACCACACACCCACAATACGTATGGTAAATACTAATGGAAGGAAATAATTGTATAATATAAAAATAATTTAATGTTTTAATTTTAAATCTGAGTATAAGATCCTAGTACAGGAAACCCAAGGAAACCCAAGTATGCTCATGTACTAAATTTAAAATTTTCGGATGCTCTGTATATTGGTATTAATGTCAGTATATGGTGTACTCTGAATAGGAGAATGATTGCTGGTCCCATTTTTATGAGATGATAAAATTCACTCTTTTATGCACCTTGTAATTATTCGCCAATTTTTATCACCAGTCTGATAACGAGAGAATATATGCCACTATTAACTGCACTGCATTTAAGAGAAGCGCGAGGATCTTTACTTGGAATTGGAAAAGCTGCTACTTCAGTACTACCTGTCCTCTGAGTGTGGAGTGACACGCAGTCATTTGACATCAATGTACCCGGCTGAATCCTCGGTAGCATGAAATTTCTCAGGCGCCTTGTAATTTTAGCTGTTTTATTAATACCAACTGTTTTTTAACAATCACACGCCTCAGTCTTGGCACTGCTTACGCTTGTCACCGCTAAACACAGCACTCTTTCTCCCAAAATAGTACCCTTTGCATTTCTATCCCTCACTCCCCAGGGCAACACCTCCAAAACCTTCCCTCTAGTGACTGTTTAGAAAAGGAAAGGGTTTTACTTTCGTTGGCTTACCAATACAAAATCCAAAAAATAAACTTAAATTTCCGTGGGAGAGAAAACCCACAACATAACCGAAAGTCGCCTATTTCTTAATCGAAATAAAATCACAAATTTTGTAAACACAATGCCAAACAGAATTTCCAAACATTGAGTCTTCCTACAGCTTTGAAGTTGTCACGTCTGGAGGGACATGGGTAAAAGCAAGAAGCCTGCAAGCCTGGAATCCCTTCACACAGTGGGTGATCCAAAAGGCTACTTACTATGTTCGGCTATATCACGGCAGTTAGGCGATCAAAAAGGGTGTCATGGGAATGTCATCAAACCTCTCAAAGAATTCAAAATATTTTGTATTTTTTATTTTCAATAGCTCTCTTAAAATAAAATATATATATTAAAATTGTAATGAAGCAAATGGCGCTTAGAATGAAACAAAAATCCCAAACAGAATCAGACAGCCTTCAATATAAAGAGCGGTATGTCAGATGATACTGAATGTCGTCTGACATACCTAGTATTGATTCTTATAAACAGACGGACACTATATAACCAATTCATTTTTTTGAAAGGAAACTAATCTGTAGAAATATTCCTCCAATTTTCGCTTACCAAAAAGCTTATTCTTTACATTTTGAAATAATGCGCTGAATTATGCATTTATTTCCTATTAATTTACGCAGCCCGCATTGTATTAGCGCTTGCATGACAGATATGGACAGTATGCAATTCAGGTGCTATCTTGATACGATTATCATGCTGAAGCTTTTCGGTATTAAACAGGTATTAATTGCGACAGACAGGAATTACATAACGAAGAACGAACACCGAATATAGAGAATAAAACGGAAAAGTCTCCTGTTTTCACTCTGCACGTACAGAGGTTAAGTGTTTCCGGGTACTGGTTAACTTGGGTCAGAATTTAATGGATAATATGTTTCCCATTGTACGTCTAGGTATAAACTTGTTACGGGCTAAGCCCTCTTCCTTTCCTGTTTTTTCAAACTCACAGTCACAATTTCCCTCTTACCTCATTCTACATCAAGAGCTGCAGTTAACATCAGGCCATTAATTAACTTACCCAAGAACAAATATTCAGCGATTATAAGGAACGAGATTTGCATGCCAAAAAACGAAGGCAAACAAAACAGTTATGTTCCTCTTCTTTGTTTCTTATGATTAAGGTTAATCCCCTACCGATTTCACAGCAGGATCCCGAAAGCGTTTTGTGACAAATCACTTAGAGTTGGGCTATTTAGTTTATTTTAATTAAGCTCATTCCAAACAAACTTTTGAGGTGAGAAGGTAGAAAGCCAAACAGTAACTCAGAGGAGCGTAAGCTAGTTGTGGTCAATTCGCATAAGGTATATTTAACCACATACATTCTAGCTGGATTACATCAATCATCGTCCAATGTATTGCTTGTCAGACCTGACAGTCAGGCTATATTTCATTATAAACTTCTGTGCAATGATTAACAAAGGATACGATATGACGTAATCGATCGAAATGTTCCATGACAGAAAAAAAAAACTCTTTTTCGGAAGCAGGACTACGGAACATAATGCCGTATGTTCTTTGTACATTTCTAACATGTTTATCATGGTTAAATACATGATTGTAGAACTAGTTTATATGTATATATATTATATATATATATATATATCCAAGACAAGGTGCGTAAATGGTCAGAGCTAAACAATGTCACACGCTAAAATTTAAATTCCCCACATAACAGTAATTCACAATATTCTTTTATCAGACAGCACTCTTGGGACAGTTCTTCTTCGTGCACACCGACAGAGATCGTTCATTCAGGAAAGGTAATTTCATAAAGTAGACTTAGATGTGTTTTCTGTAAGTAGTGTATAATAAAGAAGAGTCAATATTAATTCCCCAAAAGCCTCATTTAAGCCTATGCTACCTGACTGAACACAACGCCGTCATGAATCTCGCACGCGCACCTGATGAATGTAAGGCCATAGGGAAAAGCGCAGCGACATAAGCTATAAAAAAATTGTACCTGAAATATGTAGTGATATACGCTAAAGTATTTCTCTCATAGACCATATAAACCCACGGTAACGTACACTGTATTAAACTATATAGATTTAATGCCAATCTACAGTGGTCCTCAAATATAATATCCTTGTTAGATGTTCTCAGAAACTTCCCATGATCATTATAACAGTTTTAATCGACTGCTTTTTGGGGGAGGAAGGGAATGGCAGAGATTCTGTCTATGGAACGTTACTGGGTGCAAAACATGCTTGAAATATTCATGGGATTTCAATCTTTATTGCCGGATGGCCGTCTAGAAGTCACGATGTGTCCGGGAAGGTCCTGCAATAGGTCATCTCGACACAAGTTTCTTTGGCTTTGTTCTGTCTTCATAGACGGGTTTAAAATTCAAAGTTGATTCTTTTAGCTTCCCACAATTCATCCGCTGAGGTTTTAAGTTCGTCAAAACGAATACCGCTTACTCTAAAGACCACTAAACTATCTATACAAATGACACATTTTTGGCAGGAAAATACAGTTCTTCGGCGCTTACGTTAACACAACAATTATCACATTTCTAACTTCTCCAATTTTACGTTACTCTTATCAGCAAGAAGAGGATGCAAGCCTAGGAATCTTCTAACAAAACGATACTTCTCCGTTCTTCCCTACTCCTGACACAAAGGTGCCTCCCAGTTCTCCCACAACCTTACTTTTCTACTAACCTTCCACTACTTCTAGCGTCTTTCATCTTTCATTGCATGTGGTCATTCAGTATCATAAACGGTTAAACCGGCTAAACTATGTTGTGTAATAATGCTGTAATGTAACAGAAACATGTCTCTTGAGATATTATGGCGTGTTCATTGGTTAATAATTACAGAATTTTCGAAATATTGTAGTGTCACTTTCTTCAAGATCAAGCAGGTCTAGATCATCTATGGCCCCTGGGGATAAAAGAACCACAATCCTTCGAATCATAGGTAGCTATATAGTTCCAAAAGATGATATGACGAAAAATTCCACAAGACTTGGATCGTTAGATACACGGCTGGAAAAATCTCAAATCTCGATTAATACGTTAGATGTCGTTGACATACAAGAGACCACAGTGGGAAATGGCAGAGACGCCTAAATCTTTGTTTGTTTTCGGATATAATCTTAAAGACTAATGCTGTTGACTATCATAACGAATAAACTAATATTTAAAGAGTTTGAGATATTACGTATCGCACGAACCTAAAAGTATAAAAGTTTATAGAAAATAAATTGCCGGACTACAAACAAAATCTAGGAATTATCACGGATGTAGTCATGTGAGGAAGCATAACTTTCCTAAACAGTTGGTCTTGTTTCTGGCGTGTTAGATTTAAATGTTCAGAATGAGAAGTCAACTGGAACTCTAAATGTAGAGTTAGGAGAACACTGACAGGAGTAATCGGGCAATTACTTTAGTTGCTCTTCCCAGTTTTCTATTACGATTTTGTTCGAAACTATAGCTGTGCTGTTACAAAGTAGCAGAAGATATAACAGCACTGTCCTTCGAAACGTCTGCATGTACCTATCAGCCTACAAGGCGGAATACTATAGAAGAAGATTTTTCAAACTCCCTGCCATGGAGTGAAAGCCTCAAAATTTCCATTTTCTTTTCGGTTTCTCGTGTCATTCGGACCTTCATTTTATTCTGCGCACCCTTCCTTCATGTCGTTTTGTGTTTCTGTATCCTTTGTTCTTCACTTCTCTTTTCGCTTCTATCTTTCCTGTATTTTTACGTTTCTCTCTCTCATTCTACATAAAGCTACACTGTGAGTTGTCGAATGGGAAATGAATAGCCGATCATGAAAACGGAATTGGAAACGTGCGTAGGGAGCAATCATGACTTGTTTGAAAGACCAGCCCAGCCATCAGAGGTTGGAAAACTGTATATAACCTCAGAATAGAAGTATAGCCTGTATTTGCGTCAAAAAGCTTTATATTTTTAATTTAAACATGAATAATTAAATTAGTCTGGAATATTTCGTTATAAGATCAATATGCGTAAAATTAAACTTTATCTGGCACAGTAAAAGATACATGAAGTAGAAGAATTAATTTTTTCGTAGGGAAAACTGAAGGGAAAGACCACCTAGGCACAGAAAGAACAATAATATTAACCTGGTATTTACATACTCCTATATCAAATATTTAATGGATTTCTCTCCTGAACGAAAGGATCAATAACGAGCTAATATTTATTAACATATTTCACTTTCTATTGGATATTAATTTGGGTTTATTTTAAAAAGTTCTTATTATGTCAGAATATCACTATCTCCGAAAGACAAAATGAAGTGGAAAGGTGTAGAAGAAATCGGTTGTGGCCTCCTTTGAGATGTTGTGTCGGCATTTACCTTCAATGACTGAGAAACACGGTCAAAATATTTTGTCAATTACCTTCAGAATATAAGTCAAAAACATTACATTCTCAACCAATTGCTCATTGGACACTAAAGTGAAACTTTCGCCTCCACAAAAGTTAGGAAACTGCTCGAGTATCTGAGCGACTACTGGTTCTCTAGCATAACTGTACTGCGTGGAGCAGTCTACACTACAAAACCACAGGCTTATAGCATGTGGTTATGTAGTTTAGACTGTAGTTTAACTGTCTTCGAGGTTGTGATGCAATATAATCTGGTAGATATATAGACGATTCAAAGGAATCCGATGTCTCCCGCACTACTAATCTATAGGATGTCATATTCTAGAAGTCAGTTATCATCAGAGTGACCATCCTCAGAACCATAATCACACATTTTTTTCTCTCCGTTTTTCAAGACTACTGCAGACACTTGCACTAGTCAGGTTGTCAAAATGAAAAGGGAGGAGAATAAGGCTTAATAATGAATGGGAAAAGACCAAACAAAATTCAATTTCTAGATGGTCTTGACGGTCGTAGTATACAACTAGAATTACTATTAATACTGGTAAGGAAAAGTTGGCGACAAAAGGCAGTGAACATAGAAGCAGGGGTGTCAGTAATTAAGCAGGCCAAGGCTCTCAAAGCGCCGTAGAGCCAAGGAGTAAGCAAGTAAGGATTACTGTATTTCTGGGTTTGAGTTTGAGAGGCTGGGCAAAATACAGAATCAGAGTCACCCTCAACAATATAATATTTTAAAATATGACAATTTTTTAAAGATATCACACATAAACATCATGCCCGTCTGTTCTAGATGACCTTCAAACACACTTCAAATGAAATTCAGAAAGAACTCGACAAACTACAGACGGTTTCTATCTGGATTGAATCTAAGGGCTATAAAACTGTGTGCTTGTCGGGGTTCGCGCCGAAGGAACTTGCGTGTCATGCTGTTGGGTCACAGTTTGATTGGCACGGATACTAAATCCTTAGTGCATTCAGCTTCAGAGCACTAACTGCCTAGGGCAATGATGTGTACTTTTATCACTTCTGATCACCAAAGGCATCTTCATTATTACCCTAATTTCGGAGCCCTGAATCGGGGGGAGGGTATAGCAGGCATCAAACAAAAGAGAAGTCGAGGCTAATATGTCTGTAAACCAATTCTATAAGATCTGAAACAGTAGAAAAGGTTTGCCATTTGTAATAATAATTATTATTGTTGTTGTTATGATGAAGAAAGTGACGAAGACTGGAAATTTAATTATAAATATTACTGATGTGGCTAAAGTAATTAGGATAATCACTTACTTAACGACGCTGTTCCATTTACTTATGCTAAGTAGCATCTAATAAGGAATAAACGTTATGGTGAGAAAAGAATGCATAGTTAAAAACATGGAAGGAAACATTCCTGATAGTTTGCAAAAATTGTCTCCGGCATTCCCCTGAAGATACTCTGTAAGGTACGGAAATTTTTTCATGATTAATTTGCGGGCCCATTGTGGTTAAGATTCGAATAAGACGCATTCCAATTTCTATTCTAGAAGATCATTATGTAATCTTAATAGGCTAGAAGATAGCCCTATTAATGACGAGGTTGATAACCATGAAAATAAATGGCTATGACGTACTAATTCTCCGATAATTAGGAAAAGTGTTCATGTAGATAATGTAATAATAATCGCTAAGAAGACCCGCCGAGATTTTCAGAAAAGGCAAATGAACTAACTGCTAAGTAATCACTGTTAGTGGAATCTGGAAACACAACGGCCTTAGTATTAAGTTCGATATTGAACACGATACTTAAACTTCATTCAATCACCAAGCTCAGAAAGGTTTTCACCAGCTGCAGCTTTAATATTATTCTATGTTTTCCTATATTTCTTAATGTCAATAAACCTGCAGTAAATTTCTGCACCATTGTGTCCTTGTGTAACATACAACCAATATTAATTATAATTAGTAAGTTGTGTAATCACGACTGTGACGGAAAAAATGCTATTTTTATGAAGACGGCAGTAGCAGTTCGTGTAAATAATAGCGCAGGTTTATTGTATTCTGGTGATCCTTGTTTCTCATAGGCGTGACTTGGTTGGGACAAGGGGGGTAAATGCTTCCCCAGTATTGTTTCTACCTAAGAATAATTTTTTCAGCTACTGATTTAAAGAAAAAAATGGGGGGTAGTGGCGGGAAAGGAGTCTTTGTAAATTAAGAACTTGTTCAAACCAATCCCCCCCCCCCCCCCCCTTCCCTTTTTTTATATTCTATAATTCTCAAACACCCCCCCCTACTCCCCCCCCCCCCTCTTTTTCCACCCA
>Ga0123357_10001928_pt1 | contig 22610 bp, 27 predicted proteins | sample TergutEmb28metaG_FD_89873 | JGI IMG/M metagenome (GOLD analysis project Ga0123357, IMG submission 89873) | Embiratermes neotenicus P4 segment gut microbial communities from Petit-Saut dam, French Guiana - Emb289 P4 | ecosystem: Host-associated > Arthropoda: Insects > Digestive system > Gut ... | reverse complement strand
CGGGTCATACTATCCACGGGAATATAATCAGCTCCGGTCACTTTTTCATTACAAAGGACGCGAGCGACATGCCAGTCCTGAATATTACGGACCCGATAATACAGGCATCCTATGACAAATGGATAAATATAATAAACGACAAGACTACGACATGTCTTGCGCAGGACTGGGATAAGAAGCACGTCAGCCCCGACATTTGGGAGTACCAGCTCGAAATGCTCAACGAAAAAAGAGCCCTGTTCGCATATGTCGGAATGGACAGGGTTACGGAACTGCGCAATTTCGACTGCAATTTCGGCATACTGCCCAATCCGAAATTCGACGAAACGCAGACTGAATACTACAACGAAGTCCACCCGTGGTGCTCGACTGCGATAAGCATCCCGACATCTTCCCCCGACTTGGAAAGGACAGGCATAATACTCGAAGCCTTGACCGGCGAGAGCTATTACACCCTGCTTCCGGCATATTACGACATATCGCTCAAAAATAAATTTATGCGCGACGAAGAATCCGGTCAGATGCTCGACTTGATATTCTCGACTAAATGCTACGATTTGGGAGCGATTTTCGACTGGGGCGGTATGTTCACCAACCTGCTGGCTACCCTGCCTCTGAATAAAACGAATAACACCGACTTTGTTTCGGCGTACGAAAAAATCATGCCGAAAATCCAAACCGACATGCAGAAAGCCATAGACGCTTTCAGCGCACAAACGTAAGAATTTACACAATGGCAATTTGATTTGATATATGGAATTTTAATTGTAGGGGCGACCCCGTGCGGTCGCCCCTACAATATTAATTTTCTATGAATAATCAACACATATATGGCACGCCGCTTCCTTACATTATTTCAGAGGCGGTTTTTTTATGTTTGTAAATCCCGCTATGTAGTCCAAACTCACGTTATAGAATTTCGCGAGCATAATTGCTATATTAAACGGAATTTCTCTTTTACCTGATTCATATCTTTGATATACACTACGTAGCATGTATAAAACTTTTGCTACTTGTTCTTGTGTTAAATCAGCATCTTCACGTAAATCCCTTAATCTTTGATATTGCATTTATAAATTCTCCCTAAAAAATAAAAATAACTATTGATAAATTAAATCAAATAGTGTATAATAATATTATTTTGAAGCCATATGGCTTCAAATATAAATTAAGGAAGGTATACAAATTATGGATTTTTTGAAAGAAGTTGTCTTAGAAGGTTTAAAAATCAAAAAAACGGATCTGTCTTTTCTATGTGCCAATGTATACGTAGAAAAAACAGACCGCAAAAAACTGCATGAAATACTTGTGAAGATTAACAGAATATTGGAGAATGACGATTTAAGCGGGCTTGACTTAACTGAAGAAATTATTCGCGTATTTGACTGCGCGGAAAAAAGGTAACCGCATAAAACTTTTATTTTATACGGCTACCCTTATGAATTTTGTTTATATTTTTAATATGCCTTAAATTGTCTTATTATTTCTCTTTTTAGCAAATACTATAATTCCAGCGAATGAAACAGCAATCGCGACTAATATCATTGCCGGCATTCCGTCGCCGGTTGTGGGTGCGGCAGGCACAGACGGCTGGTCTGCGACGAGTGCGGGCTGTGTGTCCGCGGCAGGAGCGGTATCCTGAGCCTGTGCATCTGTTGTTTCGGGAGCGGCGGCGCCTACAACTGTATCGCCCAATACCGCATAGTCATACATAGTCGGGTCCCAGTTGCCGGATCTGTCAGTGGGCACAGACACATACATGATAGTTGAGCTTCCGTCCTCAGACAATTCCTGATCAAAAAGATAAACTCCTATTTGTTTTCCTGCGCCCCAGGCTGCGCCGAAATCGGGCATACCGCCCGCTACTCCGTCTGTCATTACTTTATTGTAATCTATCTTGTATTCGGCGGTGTAGGAATTGGCGGTTTTTACAGAACCGGTTGTCATATACGGTTTGGTATCGTCTCCGTTTAACCATGTTCCGCTGGCGTTTCCGAGCGTTACATTCGGGAAGCCGCTGTCGTTTAATCTGAACTGACAAACACTGGTTCCGTCAGTGCCTGCGTTACTGAAATCCAAGAGAACTTCGATAGTGGTGAGATTCCACGGGTTGTTTAGCTCATCGTCCGCATACGTGTCCGGGTGATAGAAGCCTGCAACGTCAGCCTGTACAAAAACGTAAAGATAGCTGTCATCCCAAAGCAGCCAGGCATCCGCGCCGCCGCCCAATCCGCCGTCGGGACTGCCGCTGTGCGGATTTCTTATAGGCACATGCAGACCGTCATCGTATATAGCGTCTTTTACGCCGTCCATAACAGGGGCTGTTGCGGTTTTTGGGATATTGCCCAAGTTGGTGTTGGCGGGGTCGGCAAGCACAGTCACACTCAACGGGGCTATCAAAAGAATTGCGGCAAGTAAAATTGCGATAAATTTTTTCATAAAATTCCCTCCGTGTAATTTATTAATTTTTGTTAAATAATATATAAATATAATTATATTACAACTGTTAGAAATCAAGCGTTATTTTTATTATACTATACAAATAATGTAAAGTCAATAGAATTATAAATTTTATTTAAAATATCTCTTGACAAAAAATATTTATTATATTATAATAATATTATCATATTAAATCGTTGAGTAAGAATAGTAGAAACAATATAAACCTTTACAGAGAAGCTGGTATTTGATGAGAGCCAACATGTGTTTTATGTTTTGAATGGACTTATGAGAGCGGAACGAAAAAATAATTGAAATAATTTTAGTAGTATCCGACGGGTTTCGACCGTTATATCGGCAGTGCTTAGACAATTAACAATTATTAATTTGTTTGCGCATGATTGAGAGAGCAGTTTAAAATTGTTGACAGTTATAAACTGCTAATATGGGTGGTACCGCAGAGTTTGTCGTTTATTTTTGTTTATGAAAATATTATCGCCTCTGTCCCATTTAACTGAACGCGTTCAGTATTTGAACGCAGTCAGTATGGGAGAGAGGTGTTTTTATTATATTTATTTGAATTTATTTTGAAATTATGTTAGGAGGAAAAAATTATGCAAAAAGTACCGTACAAAATATATCTTGAAGAAAAAGAGATACCCAAAGTCTGGTATAATATTCGCGCAGATATGCCGAACCCCCACGACCCGTTTATTAATCCGGGGACTTTGAAACCTATAAAATTAGATGACTTTCTCCCCGTTTTCTGCAAAGAGCTCGCGGAACAGGAACTCGACGACACACATCAATATATCGAAATCCCCGACGAAATCTACGAATATTACAAAACCTACAGACCCTCTCCGCTCGTCAGGGCGTATAATCTTGAAAAAGAACTCAAAACGCCTGCGAAAATTTATTATAAGTTCGAGGGAAACAATACGTCGGGAAGCCACAAGCTAAACTCGGCGGCGGCTCAGGTATACTATGCAAAAAAGCAGGGATTAACCAAACTCACGACAGAAACCGGAGCCGGTCAGTGGGGAACTGCCCTCGCTATGGCTTGCGCGTATTTTAAGATGGATCTGACCGTCTATATGGTAAAAGTCTCTTACGAGCAGAAACCCTTCAGAAAAGCTGTAATCCAGACATACGGCGCGGATGTAGTCCCCAGTCCGTCGGAAACTACGGAAATTGGCAGAAAGATATTGTCCGAGAATCCCGGCACCGGGGGAAGTCTCGGCTGCGCCATATCCGAAGCTATGGAAGCTGCGCTCAAATCTAACAACTGCCGCTATGTCCTCGGCTCCGTTTTAAACCATGTCTTGATGCACCAGTCCGTCATAGGTCTTGAAACAAAAGCCGCATTTGAAAAAATCGATGCATATCCCGATATAATCATAGGATGCGCGGGCGGCGGCTCAAACGCAGGAGGGCTTATGTCTCCGTTTATAAAAGATAAATTCGACAAAAAGCATAATCCGTATCTTATTCTTGTAGAACCCGCGTCGTGCCCTTCTCTGACAAGAGGCAGGTACACATACGATTTCTGCGACACGGGGAGAATCACCCCGCTTGCAAAAATGTACACCGTGGGCAACGGGTATATCCCGTCTCCCAACCATGCGGGGGGACTTAGATTCCACGGCATGTCGCCGATACTGTCGAAACTTTACCACGACAGGGTAATAGACGAGGCAAGAGCGGAAGAACAGACAAATGTTTTTGAAGCCGCGACGTTATTCGCAAAATGCGAGACCATTCTGCCCGCGCCCGAATCGTCGCACGCAATAAAAGTTGCAATAGACGAAGCGATAAAATGCAGGGAATCCGGCGAATCTAAAACAATATTATTCGGACTTTCCGGCACCGGATATTTTGACATGCTCGCATACACGCAGTTTATGGACAAAACAATGACGGATTATATCCCAACCGACGCAGACTTAGAGAAAGGGTTCGCGACAATACCAAAATTCCCCGGATTGGAATAGCATAACGCGGGCGACCACACGGGGTCGCCCGCTACAAACAAATTCCCCTCAAATTCATCAAATTTGTTATTTTTTCTCGCTGTCTTCTTTTATTATTCTGCCGTCCTTTAACAGACTGTGCAGGTATTGTTCGTCTCCGGTTTTAAGGGCTGTAAGATATTCGCTCAGTTTATTTATAATATTGCCGAGTTCGTCTGCTAAAAATTTACGATTCGACATCATAAGAGTCGACCACATATCCTCGTTTAATTTCGCTACGCGCGTCAAATCAAGAAAACTGCCTGCGGAAAATCCTACTCGGCTTTTGATTGTATCGCTCTTTACATATGCGTTTGACACAATATGCGCAAGCTGCGAAGTATATGCTATAATCCTGTCGTGTTCGTGCGGATTTGTCACGACAAACTTGCCGAACCCGATTTTTCTCGCGAAATCCTCTATTATTTTTATTTTATCTTCCGGCGTGTCGGGATATGGTGTGACAATAAAACTCGCGTTTTGAAACAACTCTGCCTGTGAATACGCATACCCCGAATATTCGCGTCCCGCCATTGGGTGCGACCCGATAAACGTCACGTCCGTATCTTTGAATATGGGTTGCAATTTTTCGCAAATATCGGTCTTTATGCCGCCTGCGTCGATTACTATGCTGCCTTTTTTGAATTTATCGATATTTTTCGCCGCAAATTCCACAATCTGGTCGGGATAAAAACAGATTACAGTCAGGTCGGCGTCTTCCACTCCTTCTAAAGTGTTATAATCTATCGCCCTGTCTATAGATTTGTCTGCAAGCGCGGATTTTATCACGCTCTCGCTCCTGTTGAGACCGAGACATGAATAATCCGTATATTTTTTTAACGCTTTGCATATCGAGCCGCCTATAAGTCCCAATCCTATCACCGCTATTGTCATAAATACTACCTCTTTCAAATAATTAAAATATCATATTAATATTTTAAACTAAATAATTTAATTATTCTTATTATTTATGTTACAATTTTATAATATAATATATTTGAAACATATTTATAACACATTCATTTAATCCTACAGAGAGGTGATGAATCTATGAAAATGAAAATAAGCAAAACGGTAAAAGTATTGGGTGTTTATGCTCCATGCAAAGTCGGAGGAAGAATTGGCAATTCTTTGCATGGAGATTTAAACGGTATTTCAAAAAGATGACAATAAATTGCCATAATTTAAAATTTTAAATTTTCTCACCGGCTTTGCACCTTATTTTAGTCAAAGTTATAAATCAGTCTAACATGAAATAAGGAGTGAAGAAGATGAAATGTCTGAAAGCAGATAACATACTTCCCAAAGATTTATTAGCGGCGGTTCAGAAATACGTGCAAGGAGGATTACTGTATATCCCCAAGCCAAAAGAGTCCCGCAAAAAGTGGGGAGAAAATTCCGGCTACCGCAGTTATGTCGAAGAAAGAAACAACACAATGCGTATGAAATTTCTGACGTCCAACATAACCAACAGTATCGACAACCTCGCCGACGAATATAATTTAGCAGTGGAAACAGTAAAGAAAATTGTATACAGCAAATAATATATTTATTTATAAAACCGTAGGGGCGACCCTCGCGGTCGCCCTTGAGCCTATTATTGGCGTGAGTTTAAGGGCGACCGCGAGGGTCGCCCCTACGGTTGCGTTGCATTGTATGGCGAAAATGATTTAAAATGATTTCGGTATATACATGCCGTAAAAAATCCTGTATAATTAAGTATGCAGGATTTTTTATAAATTTTTTGAATATCTAAGTTATATGTGGAGATTTATTATGAATAACGATTTATTAGAGCTTATAAGCGAACAAGGCTGGGATATTGCAAAATGCGCAGTTGATATGAATAATATTATTGTTGGCACTAATACAACGTATTTTTGCACATATGAAAATCGAAAATATGTACTGAGGATAGGTTCGTCAAACAGCGGGTTATTGTCAATAAACCGTAATGCCGAGGAACAAACTATCAGAATTATGTCGGATATTGGATGTACTCCGAAATTACATTATTTTAATGCAGTTAATGGTAACATGATAACCGAATTTACAGAAGGTTCTATGGCTTCAGATGAAAATTTTAACGATGATAATTTTATAAATTTTCTTATATTGTACATGAAAAAAATGCACTCGCAAACTATTGATTATGATTTTAATCCGTATTTTGATATTGGACTGCGACTTTACCATATTGAGAAAAACAATATACCATTACATAAAGATTTTAACTTTTTTTATAAAAAATATTTAAATATAAAAAATGAATATCCTATTCCAGATAACGAATACCGAGGTTTATGCCACAATGATCTATTCCCTGAAAATATAATTATTTCAGATGATAAGTTCTGGATTATAGATTTTGAATATTCAGGAATGGGGGATATATTTTTTGATATGGCTGTATTAATAGGGCATAAGCCTTCCGATATGCAAAAAGCTGTTTTGAAAAAATACTTCGGAAGATGTGATGATAAAATGATTAGACGGCTGCGCGCATTTACATATACGCACACATTATGGAACAGCATGTGGGGTTATCTTAAAAGTTTAGAAGCAGATAAATCAATTTTTGACGGTGTGTATTGCGGTAATCTGCATATGGAAAGTTTAAGAAACATTGAAATTTAAATGAGGAACAAAATTATGAAAATTTCGTTCTATACTTTTGGCTGTTTAGTAAACAGTTATGAAACGCAAAAGTTAAAAGAGATATTTATAAAGCATGGAGACGAAGTCGTGGAGAATATCGATTCTGACGCTGTTATTATCAACAGCTGTGCCGTTACCGGTTCTGCAGAGAAGCATGTGCAGGAACTGATTACCCGGCTTAAAAAGAAAAATTTCAGCAGGATTATCGCGGTTATCGGCTGTTATGGTGAAATTCTGAAGAAAAATGAGAAAACTTTTTTACCGGATGTTGATATTTTGCTTGGCAATGACAAGTTCGGTATTTATGAAAAAATTCATGCGTATGCGCGCGGGCGCAGGCAAGAGTCAGGGCGCGCTTCCCGCCTTTCCCAACCTACTGAACTGCCGCACTCATCTCTCAGCGGATTTGTTCAGATTCAAAATGGATGCGATAATCGCTGCAGCTTTTGTATTGTGCCTCACCTGCGCGGGAATTCCGTATCAAGACCGCCGCAGGAAATACGCAAAGAACTTCAGGATATGGCGGCGCAAGGTTGCCGTGAAATTGCGCTTGTCGGACTTAATATAGGGCTTTATAGAAAAGACGGTTATGATTTGAGCAATATTTTGCAAATGGCTGACGAGATACAGAGCATTGAAAGAATCAGACTCAGTTCTTTGGAGCCAATGGATGTGAACAGCAATTTTGTAGAGGAGTTCAGCAAGATTGAAAAATTGGTATCGCATCTTCATATTCCCTTACAAAGCGGCAGTGAACGAATATTAAAACAGATGAATCGGAATTACAGGTTTGAAGATTATTTGTACACAATTACAAAAATACGGGATAAAATGCCCGGTATTGCGATTACTACGGATATTATTGTGGGTTTCCCGGGTGAGACAGAAAAAGATTTTCAGGAAAGCATGCGAAATATTATCCGATGCGAATTTAGCGATATTCATATCTTTAAATACAGCATGCGCAAGGGAACTCCGGCAGCTTTGATGGATAATCAAATTACCGAACATCAGAAAACAAGTCGGGCAGCTTTGCTGAAAGGCATTAAATGGCAGACAAAATACAATTATAATTATAATTTTTTAGGTCAAATTGAAGAAGCCTCTCTATTTAAACCCATTGAAGAAACCTGCTGGGAAGGTATTACAAAACATAATATTCCGGTTCTTGTTCAAAATGAAAATGGTTGTTTAAATGGTAAATTTAATGTGAAAATTACAGGCATAAGCGCAGGTCATGAAGTTCTAACAGGCGAGGTCGTATCGTGATTTATTTTGATTGGTTTAATTATCGGGGAAAATATTATGGAAATAAAAGAAAACAATTTTACTCAGGATGAAATCGAATTACTGAAAGCCGCCGACGGAGGAGACGAATTGTATGATAAATCATATTTACTCTATCTGTGTAAACGACTTGTAATTGATAAAATCGGCGATGAACCCAACAAAGGATTCTTTAAAGTGTTTACTTATAAAGATTCTCTGCGATTTTTGATTTACATGGTAAATTCGCCAAGCGAAAAAGCTGTTGACTGGCTTGCAAACGAAGTCAACAGATATGTTTACAGCGCAGACAGAAACACGATTGCAAATATTATGCTGCGATATGCTCAGGTAAACGGATTTTCAAATGCACTGCTGGAGCGATTTGAAAATTATAACGATTTATATCGTTATTGTCACTATTTTATAAAACGTAATGACATCGATATCAATTTTATTATTGACATGAAAGGATTGGAAAGACATCATTACACAGAAGATATGATAGATTCCTGTATAGAAATACTGGAAGAAGTATTTACGCCGTTTCCCGACCCGCCCGGCAGTTTTCGTCAGGACAAAGAACGGATAAAAATGGATTATCTGAGCGAACACGGCGGAGCTGAATTATTTTTCAAAGACGGCGTATTGATTGGATTTTGCGGTCATAATCACGGACATTTTACAGAAGTTTGCGTTCGGAACGAATATCAGGGAAAGGGGTACGGCGAAGTAATCGTTCGTTCTACGCTGCAATCGGTTTATGACTTAGGTTATAATGCGGAATTATATGCCAGAAATGATAATAGTCGGGCTATTCATTTATATGAAAAAGTAGGCTTTAAAAAAATATGCGAAGCGGTGAGAGTAAATCTTATTTTCACCTAAAATATAAACTTTATTTTTATAATACACAGGAGGACCAAAATTATGATAACGCACAGAAGATATAAAATACTCGTGGATTTTACGCGGGTACATAAATTTTTGACGGACACATATGATTTTGAAACATTCAACAGCTGGCTTTTGCCTCAATATTTTGAATACGCGCATATGCACGCTGCTTTTGATTACTTTAAAACCCATCATTTCGGGCTCTGGGAAGATGACGGCAACATAGTAGGTATAGCATGTTTCGAAATGACTTTAGGCGACTTAAAAATGCACACGCATAAAGACTATAAATTTTTATTGCCGGAATTATTGGACTGGGCTGAACATGAATTATATGTAATAAAAGACGGCAAACGCTCATTGGAAGTGACAATAACGGATAAAGAACCCGAAAAAAGAGATTTGCTTAAATCCGCAGGTTATTTAATGGCACATACAGAACCTTCCAAAATATTCCCCTATGATAAGCCGCTCCCGGACCGTAAACTTCCTGAGGGATTTACTTTGATTGACGGCACAAATATTGATTATATGAAGATACATCATTGCTGGTGGAAAGGTTTTGACCATGGAGATAATCCCGACGAAGATTTTGACGGTAGAGTTTTCGGCTGCAATGCCCCGCACTCGGATATGTCGCTTATGACTATAGTTGTCGCACCAGACGGAGAATATGCCTGCGCCGCCGGCATGTGGTTTGACGAAACGAATAAATACGCATATCTCGAGCCGCTCGCCACAATCCCGAAATACCGCCGCATGGGACTCGCGACAGTTTGTCTGACAGAATCGATGAAGAAAACAAAGGCACTCGGCGCGAAATACTGTTTTGTAGGCGGACGCGAATTTTACACGGCAATCGGAAGCGAAATTATTTTGAACGACGAGACATGGGAAAAAGAATGGTAATTTGCTACCATAAGTATCATAAAATGTCATAATATTTACGAAATGAGGGATTTAAAGTGATGGAAATAGATTATTCAAAATATTACTGGAAAAATGATATTATCACTCTGCGTCAGCCAAAAGCGGACGACTGGGAATATCAGGTACGCTGTATGTTCGACAGTCAGGCGAGGTTTTTCTTTAACGAAGAAATTGAAATGCCAACCGATGTTGAGAAATACAAAAAGATGTTTACTGAAAATGATAATAAAGATATGGGGTTTATATGTTTTGCTATTGAAAACAACGACGGCAGGCACGTTGGTATATGCAATCTATTCGGCGTAAACGAAAGGAATGGCATATTCGGACCAATCGGCATACAAATCGACGCGGACGAACGCGGAAAAGGCTATGGAACAGCGGCGTTCCGTATGTTGGGACGATATATGTTCAACGAGCGCAGAATGCACAAATGGAACAGCGAATACATTGAGGGAAATGCAGGCTCAGCGGCGTTGCACAAAAAAATCGGTTTTGAGATAGAAGGCGTGCGTAAAGATATATATTTTCATAACGGCAGATATTGGAATACGGTCATTGTTGGTATGACAGAAAAACAATTCTTTGAAAATAATAAGTAAAAATATTATATAAGGGGAAAAATTTTATGAGTGATATAATAATAAAAAATCATTGGAATGAGGAAATAAAAAACGAGTGGAATGAACGTTCAGACGAATATTATCAAAAAGATATGAACGATTATCCCAGAATCATAGAGAATCCGGAAAGAGCTTTTCCAGCCGCGGTTTATCCGTTGATAAAAAAATACATGGGAGATTTGCGCGGTAAAAAAATCTTGGTACCTTCAAGCGGAGATAATATAGCCGTGTTCGGATTTAATTTGCTCGGCGCGAAAGTCACATCGTGCGATATATCGGAAAACCAGCTGAAAAACGCGAAAATCCTCGCAGACAAATATAATTTTAACGGTATTGAATTTATCTGCCAAGACAGCATGAAATTGGACAAAATAAAAGACGATGAATATGATTTGGTCTATACGTCAAACGGCGTACATGTCTGGATTGACGATATGCCCGGTATGTATAAAAATTTTCGCAGAGTTTTAAAAGACGGCGGATATAATATATTTTTTGAAACTCACCCGATGTGCAGACCATTTGACAACACGACATATGAGGTAAAAATCGTAAAATTATATGAAGATATTGAAGACCCCACAGATATGACTTACGCATGGAGAACGCAGGATTTTGTAAATGCAGCCGTATCGGCAGGGTTTAAAATAAAAGAAATGCGGGAATTTCACAGCGTACGGGAAGATTTGAACGCACATAATTATCTTGACGTCGCGGATAATCAGAACTATAATTGGTCCGGCGACACTTTCGACTGGAAAATAAATCCGTGGGCAGCATTGCCGCAATGTTTGTGTATGTGTTCACAGAAATAAACAATATAAAAATTATTTAAAACAAGGAAAAAGGTGTTTTATTATGTCAGATAAGTCAGAAATGGATATAAAGACTTACGCGAAACACGCCCGTATTTGGGGGCTTTACGGACCTGAGGAAACAGAAAAATACGAATACTGGTGTAAATATGCGGAAAATTTCGGCAAAAATATACTGCTTCCCATGTGCGCTGTGGGAAATATAGGAGCGTATATGGCAAAACGCGGATTTAACGTAACTGCGTTCGATATTACGCCTGAAATGATAGCGGAGGGGCAAAAAAGATTCGGAGGTATTGAAAATCTTAAATATTATAATGCTGACATCAGAGATTTCAATTTCGATATAAACCCGGTTGATTTTTGTTTCGGCGCGGACTTTGGTTTTTTACTGACTATCGAAGATATAAGAAAAGCGTTGGTTTGTATAAGCCGTCATATGCGTAAAGGCGGTTGTTTACCTATGGAATTATGGTTTCGCACATTAAACGACGAATCGGACTATTCCCCTCCTGAAAGATTTGATTTAGGCGAAGTCTTGCCCGGTGTAAAAGCATGGAAAATAGGCGAGTCGCGTAATGACGGCGAAACCGGACGCTGGCATTTATCACAGGAAGTGCATATCGAAGAAAACGGCAGTGAGGAAATTTTCGACCATTCGTTTATTCTGCAGTCTTATTATCGCGAAGAATGGATTAACGCATTGCATGATGCCGGTTTTGAGTGGGAAAACGAGTATAAAAACCGCGAGAAAGAAGTATGGCAAGAGGACGATGAGTCTTGGTTTGTCGAAGCAATAAAAAGGTAAAAAAACAGGTAAAATCGGGTATAGATAAAAGGCGGCTATACTGAGCTTCGCTCAGTCGTGCCGCCCGCTTTACTTTGTTAATTGTTAAATTTTCTATCCCCTGTCGATAAATATCGGTTCTTCTTCTATTTTATAATCGTCGCCGCCGTCAGGATGGTCCGCGTTATACGGATCTATCATGTATTTTTTTATGTTAGGATACGCCGCGAAACACGCCATAAACGACGTGTTTGATATGGCTAAGAAAAACGGCAGGATTATTCCGAACTGCACGGCAAACGATAATAGCATATAACAGATTAAGGCGAATACGCCAATCCCCACAAATGCCATGAGATTTCTTTTTATTCCCAAAACCGCAAGTATAAACGCGTTTTTTACCAATTTCACAGGGGATAATTTAAATGTTATCAGCAATATATAAATATAAAAACGCATTAAGAAATATACAAAACACATCGCAAACATTACGAAATATAAAAGAGATTGCATCGAAGAATAGTAAAACGCCGAATACGCCAACAGAATAATCATCGCAATGTCGCATATCCCCATAATAATAGAACCGACAAGATTTTTCTTTACCGCTTTGAAAAAATCGTGCCATAACATAATATAATCCCCTCTTGTATATCCGCGGAGAATATAAGTCATGCCTACATTCGCCATCCCGAATGTGAAAATGGCAAGCAAAGCTATAATATTAAGCGTGTTCGTCACCGGATTTCCGAGTAAAACTGCGTTCTGCGTCCCGAATATCCCCAAAAGGCTTGACATAACCGGATTTCCTCCCGAACAGACCTGCGCGCCGTAAATCGGCGCGAACAATATATTCGACGGCGTGGCCATTCTTGTCGAAAACACGCCTAAAAAAGACAATATCCCGCATATTATCGGCGAAATCATGAGCATAAACATAAGATTCAGCGTTATCAGATTCCAGAAGTGCGATTTATATGCAATAAAAAAACTTTTAAGACTGTATCTTTCTTTATCCGTAATTTTTCTTTTTTTTACGCCTTTGCCGTCTTTGTCATAATTTGTCAGCCTCGAAAAAATATTATTTTTTTTCGGCGTATATCTATTGTTTTTTCCAGCCATATTTTTTCCCCGAATTTTATTTATAAAAATTATCCCAAAATTGAGTAAACCACCGGAATTATAATCGTCTCAACAACTGTCGAGAGGGCAATCAATATCAAAAACAGCAGAAATCTTGATGAATATACAGATACGTTTTTAAACGAAAGGCTGTTTTTAAAACTTTCCTCATTTTTGAACAGAAACGAAGAAAAACTCATCGATTCGCCGCATGTAAGAATGAAAAATATCATGATAAACAAATATAAGACAAACGTAAGCCCGCATACCGCTAAATGAAATTTTGTAGCTCCTCCGATTATATAAACGCCGATAATAAATCCGCATGTCAAGCCTTTATATAAACAGAACGCAGAGCATATGAGCGGCGCAAAAATAGTGATTCCGCATATGTATACGCCGAATACAAAAATCATATTCAGCACAATATTGCTGAGTATACGCGCAGTCATACTAACAGACGATATTCCCCTGAAAAAATTGTCCATAACGGAACATAGATTTGCTATATCTTTTTTGTCTATGTTTTTTATCAGGACTGAGCCGAGAAAAACGCCTATAATATATATAACCGACATTGCGATCAGATAATACTTGCGGTTTGACAGATACTCAATCACGCGGTTATTAGACTTTTTATCCCGCTTGCTGATGTTCCGCAAGATATCCTCTGCGGTTTTACTGTTAACCGATATTGTCTCGAACGTATTTGCCTCTGATTTTGATTTTAACTCAGCTATATCAGCTATCTCTGTTATCTCAGCCATATTCGGCGTATTGGCTCTGTCAGTTCTCTCGCCTCTGACAGAGGCATCGTCTCTGTCAGAGGATATACCGCCAGTATTTCCCGTGTTCCGTATAAACAAAATTATCCGCCCCGCAATTATAAATTTATTATTATAAAATCATAATAAATTTATATGAAGAGTATAACAATTTTATTCTGCTTTTACATCAACTTCTGCCGCTTTAATATCCTCGTTGTTTAAAATTACGGAATCCCCAGGTTTATCTGCATTCTCCGGCTTATTTTTGTCTTTTTTCAGCATCTTCGTTATCTTCTCAATCATTGACGGAGCTTTATCCACAAGCCCGCTTATTGTCCCGACTATATCGTTCCCGCCGCCGGATTTGCCGGCGTCTACATTGAGTAAACGCACGCCGCCCTCGGAATCAACGACAATAAACGCTGTCGGATTCACAGTGAAACCCGATACCGTCCCGCCTCCGAAATTCGGTTCTTTTTCCGGAGCCGCTTTGCTTTTGTAATCTATACCCCCGGATGTAAATCCGACCGAGACTTTGGAAACTGGAATCACGGTCGTCCCGTTTGCAACTTCTATAGGTTTACCAATTACTGTATTTGCGTCAGTCATTGTTCTCAGATTTTCAAGAGCAGTTTCTACCAATTTATTTAAATTGCTGTCTGCCATTTACACTCACTCTCTTTTCGGTTTTATTGTTTTATTATATTCTTATTTGCCTAATTCTTAATTTCTGTCTGCGCGGTCTTTGATTTTATCAAAAATTTTACGAATTTAACCGCGGCAGAAAATCCAATATTAAATACATGCGATATTTTAATCGAAATTTTTACGTCTATATTAAACGACAACTTTTCCTTGAAAAAATTCGGCGTTATTTTTATATTGTCATATGTTTTACGCGAAACCTTAAAATTGTTGTCTAAAACCTCGTACAGATAATATGCCGATTGTATTATATATCCGTATAGCATCGCAGTTTTATGCGCGTCCTCTGCGGAAACAGACATATTTATTTTATATATTTTAATCTTTAAAAATTTTCTGATTTTTTTCCAGAACATCAGCGCAATATCTTTTGCAAGATTTATTATTGCCGGTATATTCAGCTTTTGCTTCTCTTTTTTTACTTCTTCTGCCGCCGGTTTTTTCTTAGCTTTGACCGGCTTTTCTTTTTTCTTCCTGACTTTTCTTACTTTCTCCTGTTTTATTTTCTTAGGCTTTTTCTCTTTTGCAGGGATTATATAAATCTTATAAAATCCGATTTTCGCGTAAATATTTGTGTTATCTCTATTTTCGGAATCTACAATCACGCGCAGCGTTACATTTAAAGACAATATAACCGCAAAAAAGACTATTATTCCTCCAATAATATACAAAGCAATCATACTACAAAACACCCATATTCCGAAGATTCCCAGACTTTAATCTATTATTCCCGATTTGTCCATTTTTTATTATACTAATTATACCTCAAAATCCCCGCGGTTGTCAACATTATTCAGATTATTTTTAAATTTTTCTATCTCAGGCAGATCCTCGATTGCAGACAGTCCGAACAAAGATAAAAATTTCACGGTTGTTCCAAATAAATGCGGTTTACCGGGAACGTCGAGTCTGCCTTTTTCTTCTATGTATCCCCTCTCGATAAGGCTGTTCAGCATATACGCGCAGTCAACTCCCCTGATTTGTTCTATATAGCTTTTTGTGACAGGCTGGTTATACGCGACTATTGCGAGTATTTCAAGGGCGGATTTTGACAGGTTCCGGGTTTGCCGCGCGTTTGATTTCAGGACTTTTTTTATATATTCAATATGTTCCGCCCGCGCGACAAGCTGGGCATTGTCGTCTAATATAATAACTTCCAATCCTGTATTTTTTGCGTTATAATTTCCGGCAAAATCCGCGATTATCTTTTCAGCCTCATTATTTTTTATTCCAAGAGCTTCAGCTATATCCGCAAAATTCACAGGCTCGCCTGAAGAAAATAACACAGCCTCGATTATATTGCCAACGGAATATTCTGTTTTTTCCTGTTCCTCAGCATTTTCCGTATATTCGATTTTATCCCCGCTCTGGGTATACATATCCATTTTAACCTGCGCATCTGTATTTATATCCCGTATCTCTTGCGTATTTTCTGTATTTATTATATCATCCATAAAAAACAAACTCTCTATGCGTTATGCGTTTTCTATATATTCCGCATACTCTGTATTTTCTGTATATTCAGTATTTCTGACTCTCTTTTCTTTATTTAAAATAAACCTGCATTCCAAAATATTTTCGCCTATTATCATTATTCTGTTTGTTTTCAGAAGTTCAAGAATCGCCGCAAACGTCGCGACTATATCGTCGAGGTCAATCATATCCCGCTTTATAAGATTATTGCTTGTAATCTCGCCGCGCAGAAGATTTAAGAATCCCAAACCGCCGTGTTTATACAGACGCCGTATAATAGAAATAATTTTCTCTGCCATGGGCATAGGGTTTTTATTTGTCAGAATTTTAATAGATTCAAGAGACGGAGGCATATTATTTCTTTTCTTCACTGCGACGCTCATAAGCATATCATACAAAACTGACGGATTTATCACAGTCATATTCATACCAGCTTTATCGTCGGCTTCTATTTCGTCGTAAACGGTTTTATCTTCCGGTTTTTCGTAACGGTTTTTATATATCTCAAACCGTTCGGACAGATATTCCGCTATGCTTTTTATCTCGGCATAATCGAGCAAAATTTTGACCAATTCTTCTCTCGGATCGGCTTCGTTTTCTTCTTTGGGCAGGAGCATTTTACTTTTTATATACAAAAGTTTCGAAACCATATCTATAAATTCAGACGCGATATACATATCCGCCTGCTCCATAATATAGATATAATCCAAATATTGTTCCATAATCAACGATATAGGTATATCGAATATATCTATTTTGTTTTTCTCTATCAAATTCAAAAGCAAATCAAGCGGACCTTCAAATATTTCAAGTTTATATTCTATTTTAGCGTTCAAATAATTTAACCTCCGAACAGCGAAAAAATCTTGTCGATAACAAAATAAATTCCGTTTAAAATCCCGTTTGAAATAAACTGCAGAGGCCAGCTCAATATTCCTGTAAATAACAAAAGAGCCATAACTATAAAACCGTATCTCTCAATATAAGCATAATAGTAACTCGCTCTTTGAGAGAGAAAATAATTGACAATCCTCGAACCGTCCAATGGCGGCACCGGTATAAGATTAAACACCGCGAAAAATACGTTCAGCTGCGCAAAATAACTGAAAAAAGTCACCGCGCTTACTGCTATCGCGTTACTGTTAGTCCATCTGAATATATTCGCTAATACAAACAATATATCGACAATTATAACCCCGACAATCGCCATAATAATATTTGACGCGGGTCCGGCAATCGCAGAAATCGCCATGCCTTTTTTTGGATTCTTAAAATATCGCGGATTTATCGGCACAGGTTTCGCCCAGCCGAATCCAACAACTATCATCATGATAAATCCGATGGGATCCAAATGCTTAAGCGGATTTGGAGTCAGCCTGCCCATCATTTTTGCCGTCGGATCTCCGAGTTTGTACGCGATATATCCGTGCGAGCACTCATGAACCACCATTGTTATCAAAGCAATCGGTATAAAATATAACATTTGTACCATTAATTGCATAGGATCAATATTACCGCCAAAAAGACCTCTTAACAATTTTCAACCCCCCTTTCAACAAGTTTATATAATCAACTTCTGCTTGTTCCGTTACTTTAAATTCGCCTGTAGGCGAATTTGGTAACTGCACTAAGTTGATTTAGCCGCCGCAAGATACTCCAATGCCATAATATAACTGTATTTCCCGAATCCCGTGACCAATCCGACGCATGCGTCGGATAAAACAGATTTGTGCCTGAATTCTTCGCGCTTATGGATATTCGACAAATGCACTTCGACAACCGGAATATCAACCGACGTTATCGCGTCGTGTATCGCATAACTGTAATGCGTGAACGCGCCGGCGTTTAAAATTATCCCGCCGCAGTCCGTATTATTAGAGTTGTGTATAAAATTTATTATTTCGCCCTCTATATTCGACTGAAAGAAATCGACTTCTACTCCGAGAACGTCGGCTTTTGCCTTGATTTCCTGATTTATAGTATCAAGGGTTTCGCTGCCGTAATATTTCGGCTCGCGCTTTCCCACAAGATTCAGATTCGCTCCGTTTACAACAGATATTTTCATAAAATTTTTTCCTCACAAATTAAATTTTTGACTTATTATATATATTTTTCATAAACAATGCGTCAATATCCATAGTTTCGTCGGATTCGCAGATTATATTCGGGCACAGCTTATTTTTTGCCAGAACTTCGGCAAGCGGCTCAAATTCCGGTCCGAACGTTTTATCCGCAAACGTCAGATGTTTTTTCTCGCCTTTTTGCGTGTATTCGATTTTCGAGAAGTGGCAGTGCAGATATTTCGCCGTATCGTCCGATAAACTCTCCCCGATTTGCTCAAATACTTTCAGATAATCGTCGTATATTTTAAAATTTTCCCCGACTTCCCTCGCATACAGATGTCCGAAATCCACGACCGGGCGCAGAATATTACCTGCCGTATCGACTTTGCACAACTCTATCACTTCTTCAATAGTGCCGAGCTGATTTTGTTTTCCCATAGTTTCAAGCCCGATTTGTATATCTGTCTTATTGTCTTTATATAAAATCTCAAGAGTTTTCTCAATGGTCGATTTTGCCTTTCCTACAGCCTTTTCCCGCGTATTTTTGCCTAATGCGCCGGAGTGCACAACTACAATATACGCGCCCAACGCCGACGCTCCGTTGATGCATCTTATCAGATGATTTATACTTTTTACGATTATCTCGTCGTCGTCGCTCGATATGGATATAAAATACGGCGCGTGCAGCGACATTACTATATTATTTTTTTCGGCTTCTTCGCCGATTCTTTTCAAAGTCAGAGTCCCGGCGTTCAATCCGTTTCCCGCCTGATATTCGTAAGAATCAATATTTTTTTCACTGAGCCACTTGAAAACGTCTATAGTATCTTTATGACCGTCGCTATAAAAACTCTTGGGATTACCTCCTGAACCGAATAACGCGGATGTTCTTGTTTTTATTTCAGACATATATATTCTCTCTTATCTTTTTATAATCCCATGCGCTTTTTCGATATATTCGTCAGGGACTTTCTTCCCTGTCCATATCTCAAATGCGAGGACTCCCTGATATACGAGCATCCAAAACCCGTCAACTGTTTTTAAATTATTATTTTCCGCCGCAATTATCATATTTGTCTTTAACGGATTATATACGGAATCGACTACTGCCGAACCCGGTTTCATCAGCTTTATAAAATTATACTCCGGGTCAAACGACGGGTACTCCTCAAAACCTTTCATACCGAGACGCGACGTGTTTATCAATATATCTATATCAAAAGTTTTTATATATTTTTCTATATTTTCTAAATTAAGCAAATCAAAAAGAATGGTTGGATCACCAAATAAATCATGTATAAGATCGAGATTTTCTTTCGACCTGTTCAGCACAATGATTTTATTCGCCTTATTTCTGATAAGCGATAAAACCACGGATTTCGTCGTACCGCCCGCTCCGAATACAAGAATATTCTTCCCTGTGACTTCGACACCGTTGTATCTTATCCCTGCGACCATTCCGTCGCCGTCCGTCGTATATCCGCTCAATACGAATTTATCGTCTTTTTTATTTATCTTAATTGTGTTGCAGACCTGCAGAAATTCCGACTGCTCAGATTTCTCATCTGCATATTTTACGATTTCATCTTTCAGCGGCATAGTGCAGTTAAATCCTGAGAAGCCCACTGATTTTAAACTCTCGACTGTATCTTTTAACTGAGGTTTGTCCGTTTCTATTTTTACGTACTCAAAATCCTTTTCCCATTCAAACCCGCAGCCTTCCGCAAAAATCCTGTGAATATCCGGCGACAGGCTGTGCTCTATCGGGGTTCCCAACACTGCAAATCTATATTTGTCCGTCATACCTATATCCATTCCCTTATTCTTTTGAATTTTTCCAATCTCTTGTAATATGTCTTAATAAACGGTTTTTCCAACATCCTTTTAAATTTAAAAAAAAGAGAGTCAACCGGTTCTATCGGATTCACAAGCACCGCTATGGCTTTTATTCTTCTTGCCGCCGCCACATCCGTAAAAAGCTGGTCTCCGATTACGGCGACATTTTCGTTTGTCAGGTTCATGGATTCGAGCGCGCGGCACATCGATTTTTTCAGCGGTTTTTTTGCGTTTGAAAACGAAAAATATTTGAAGTCCCTGTTGAATGTATCAACCCTCTGTTTGCTGTTGTTTGAAACAAAGCATACGGCAAATCCCGCTTTTTTCAGCCTGTTCATCAGATTTATGACGTTTTCGTCCGGTTTATCCCTCTTATAAGAAACAAGAGTATTATCTATATCAAATATCAATCCTGTTATATTTCTTTTCTTTAGGGAAACAAAATCAATATCATACACGCTGCCGTATATAATATCCGGAACAAACAAATTAAACATCAATAAATCCCCTGACTTCGCAATAATTCAATAATCGTAATATTATATCATGAAATTTAATATTTTTCAAGATATATCAATTAACAAATAAAAAACAAATCCCCAATTTTAATATTCGGGGATTTATTTTATTATATTTTTATTTTAAATTCATTAATTTTATTGGTTTGTTATAGGCAAATTGACATAACTCCAGCTGATTTTGTCGCCGTCTTTTATCAGGTCGCCTGACGAAGCTTCATTTCCGTTAATTAACAGCTGCCAGAATAAACCAGTCATCGCTACAGAAGTCGCTTCAGTTGTTATCACGTTTCCGTCAGCGTCCGTCTCGCTTGTTGCCGCGCTGTTCGCGCTCTCGTTTATATAGTCCCCTATCTGCGTAACCATTTTTGCGTCTGGATCATAGTTGTATGCTATCTGTTCTACCTGAGTGCATAAATACTGTGTCGCATATGCGGCGGTAAGATTGTTTGCATAATCGGTCAATTTTAAGTCCGTATCCGATATTGATTCGTTGTTGGGACCGATTACTGTCATATGCACTGTTATTGTTTCTTCTTTATCCCCGCTTGATGAGCAGGATGCAAATGCCAGCAGTGAAAATGCCATTGCTAATATTAACAAAATGGATACTATGCTTCTTTTTTTTATATTCATATGATTCCTCCGTAATTATTTCATGAATATTTTGAATATTTTCTTATGACTGTTAATTTTTTCATTTTGAAAACTTTTCTATATCTACACTTATAATATTATAATTAATTTTTTTTATGTTGTCAACAGCAAAATTTATTTTAATAAATTTTTTTACATTTATTTTACACTTCCGCTTTTTATACTCTCTCTTTCTGTTTACCTGCGGAGAATAAACCCGCATTGTAAATTTCTAATCTTCAGGGACTATCGTCTCTTCGGGGACCGTCGGATTATCGGCATTATTTGCATTATTTTGATTGTTTGTAAAAATCCCGTTTAATATATCCGATATGTTGTTGGCTGGAGATGAGGTTTCACCCCCCTGAGCGTTTGTTTCCGGCTCTATAGGCGGGGCGCTGTTTTCATCGCCGATTGTCTGTTCCTGAGTAGCTTCTGTCGTGGGCGGCTCTGTAGTAGTTGCAATGGTGGGCGGCTCCGTCGTGTTTTCGGTGGTTGCTTCAGCCGTAGTTTCGGTTTCGGGCTCCGTAGTATTTTCCGTCGATGGCTGGATTTGATAGTCAGGTTCCGAGCCTTTTGCGAAGTACCCCATTGACGTTGAGCCGCTGACTGTGCGGTACGGAGCCAGTATAACAGTCGCGGGCTGTTTAAACGTCTGTTTGGGATCGGTGATTAAATTTTTTGCCGCATGAATCTTCTCCATAACTGTGTTGAATATCAGCATCGGCGGATTTGCCGACGTTTTGCTGACGTTCAGGGATTTGGGCTGGTCGTATCCAATCCATACTCCGCCCAGATAATATGGGGTAAATCCTATGAACCAGCGGTCATTATCGCTGTTCGTAGTGCCTGTTTTCCCCGCGACGTCAATCTTGTCTCTCAGAGTAAACGTCTTGTAGTCTGCCGTGCCTTTGCCTTCGCCGTCGCTTTCGCCGTTCGGTCCGTAAACGACGCCCATCATCAGCTTTGTCAGAATAAACGCGTTCTCTTCGCTCATAATTATTGTCTTTTTGGGAATACGGTTATCTAATATTATATTTCCCATTGAATCTTCCACTTTTGT
>Ga0123357_10001927_pt1 | contig 22613 bp, 11 predicted proteins | sample TergutEmb28metaG_FD_89873 | JGI IMG/M metagenome (GOLD analysis project Ga0123357, IMG submission 89873) | Embiratermes neotenicus P4 segment gut microbial communities from Petit-Saut dam, French Guiana - Emb289 P4 | ecosystem: Host-associated > Arthropoda: Insects > Digestive system > Gut ... | reverse complement strand
TACCCCTTCTTAAAGTAATTGATGCCCCTATACAAGTCCCTAATGTTTTGGATCTTACTGTTAGTTTCAAGTTCCTCAATTTTAGCTCTCAGATATGCCTTCTTTTTGTCCCTGAAATGTCTTCTAACTTCACGTCTTACCTTGTTCAGAATATCTACATTGTTTTGGCTTGGATCCTGCATCCACTGCATTTTAGCCCGCTTCATTTGATCCAAAAAACCTAAACATTCTTCATCAAACCAGGGTTTATTCTGCTTCAATTCGTGCAGACTCAGACTCTCTTTCGCTGAGGTTTGGATATTCTCTTTAATGTTCTCCCAAGTCGTATTTACGTCCTCGTTCGAGTTCTCCAAAGCTGCAAACATGTTTGTAATTTCAATCTGATACTGTTCCCTTACCTCTGGCTCCTTAAGCTTCCTCAAGTTAAATCTTTGCCTATCAAACCTCTGTGCAGTCTGTTTACCCACTGCTAATCTTTCCCTCACCTTTGCAATCACCAGATAGTGATCTGTATCACAGTCATCTCCCCGAAGTGTTTACCACACTGACAAAAACACTGCCTGTATTAGACACATTCCTTCAGCTTGACAGTATTCATAAGTTGTTGTAATGTTGTGGAGCAATGTATAAGGAGGATGAAATGGACGGGGCATGAAGCATGAATAGGAGAAATCGGAAATGCTTGTAAATTTTTTTCGAAGACGTGAAGGAAAAGTCCCGGTAGCTCAGCATTACTTGTTAGTAGGTAACTAATTTGAAAACAGATCTTACAGATTAACCTTGTTCAGCGTGGACAAAATTTAACGGGCTTAGGATAGGGATAGGTGGCGGGCTCTTGCGACACGGTGTTGAACTGTCGGGTTACATAGAAGGTGGAATATTTGTTGGATGTTTGATTTTCTCAACATCAGCTTCTTCTAAAGTATCGTAACTAGACAACACAAGCTCCAGAGCTCTTTGTAACGTAATTATTGCCGTTCGCATTTTGTGTGTCGGTAAACTGGTGCAGTATCCACCGTGAATAGCAAGCAATCGCTGTTGAAGTCACGCGTGTTGAGAAAAGGGTGGCAGAATGACGGCTTAAGCAGCTCAGTGACCACTCGAGCCGGGGGACTAATATTATAGTGACAGAAAGAGTACACAGGAAACGTTTGTATGTATTAATTAATTAATTAATTTACACGTTATTGAGACATAAAGACGAATGAAAGAGCTACACTACCGTTTCTTTCCCAACTGTTCATATTGGCAAGTAGATATGAGTGGGTCTCAATTCCGGTGTAGGCCTAAATGCAATATCGAAAAAAAAATCCTTACCCTAACAGCAATTTAAGCTACCATTTAAGATCGCAGTCAGCTGGTCCATTCTACTGCCTGACGTATCCAAGCTTATCAGAAAAGTTAGTTTTTTTTTTTGGTTCAATTTTTGAAAGGCGTCCCATGTTAAGTCTTGTATTCTCTAGTAGTTTTGTCAGGTGTTTCTCAGCTGAGGCTATGTCTCGTATATGGAAAAAATTGTAAATAGTCCTGTATTTGCTGAAAACAATTCTGAAAACAGGAAATACTTCACAAAATGTGTATGTGTGTTTTTTTTGTTAGACATATGTCACTCTTAACCTACAGATATCAATGTTCACAAACATAAACTATTCTTCTACTTAACCAAAGCAAACTTTCGAAAACCAATAGAAAATATCCAACAGTGTCCTTTATATTCTTCTCTTCCTTTCACGGTGCTCTTTTCAAATAGGAGAAACCTTGTGGAAGGTCAGTGAAAGGACCTCACATCAAGACCAGAGCACGAGTCGCTGTCTGTGTATTGGCCTATATCAGGAAACAACGCAACAGCTCTTATCATAACAAACAAAAGGTTTGTGAACAAATGTGCGCTATGAAGGGACACTTGCCTGTATTGGACTTCTTCCTTCTTCTCCTTCTTTTAACACAAAATTTCGGAATATGTTGCTTCCACCTTCAGGAGGCAAAAAATAGAAACAACGAACCTGATGTGTTGGGTCGACTTGAGTTAACTTCTGTCCCCAGAAACGGAATTCATCTTAGCGTAGTGAACTAGGCAGAGAAGGTTGCTTTAATTTCATTGTTCTATGACGGAACTAGAGAGGGTTCCGAAAGTTTGTCATTAAACAAGAGACGAGATGATTGAAGTTCGTTATATAAGGTGAGGCATGACTTAACGTCCTTCCTTCAGTTTCTTGTTTTTGAGGCCATTTGCAATCATTACTGCTATGTAGACCTAACCATATTTTCGATTCTCAAAGGTTACATTTTTATTATCAGGTTTTTTGAAAGCTACAAACGTGAAAATAAGCTAACAAGAATAAAAAATAATTTTTATTGTTTAATTTACAATAAATGCACAAAATGTTTGCACTCTGCAAATTAAACATCCCGGCCAATTATTGACTTCAACGTCTAGCTTTAATTGTTTCATTAGGCACTCCTTTACACTGGTCGTAACGTCTGTTATATGACGGAGCAACGACACCCGTATTTGCAATTTTCACGGCAGTCCTGATACTGCATGTTCCGCCACAGATAAAAGTCTAAGGATTTGAGGGTCTGGAGATCTGGATGGCAAAAGCTGTGGATTACCACAACCGATTATCGACAAGGGAAATATGCTTTCATTGCACGTCTAAAATTGGGAAGTTTTCCATAGTGTTACCAATACAGTGTTGTTCCCAACCCTCGTATATCTTGTACAGAACCCTGGCTACTCTTCTTTCTGCATAATGCCAATTTTAATTGCTCGTAACGTCCACAGCTGTGTAGCCCTAGGGAATCTGAATATGTCCATACAGCAATTCTTAAGAGGAAATACCTTAGGAAGAGTATTCTGAATAAAGATGTTAAGTCGTGGATCACACTTAATGTGGCTACTCTTTATAATTAGCAAAGTGAAGTGTAAGAATTCTGGTCACATGTCTTGCTCTAAAAATCTCTTTTCCCTCTGAACCGTTCTCAGTATTAAGTTCAGCATAATTTTCAGCGACTAAATTTCTGATTTTATAACTGAGTGACTAACCGATTGGACGTTAGATGATGACATGTGAGTAGAAGAGAAATTTAAATGTTGGTTGATGCAGATAATCTTGTGCTTTTGGATCCGTATGCACAAATGCCAGCTGCTGGAACCAGTTCATGTGTATATACAAGGTGGTTCAAATATGACCGGGACTGTTTGTGTGTAAATCTGACGACATCAGTCCCGGTCATATTTGAACCACCTTGTATTATATAACATAATGTTTATATACCGAATATTTTCACAAAAGTTATATTAGAAAAAAATGTGTTTGATATTTTTACAACTGCGGTACAATTACTGATTCTGAAAGTTGTAATTTGATGTAAAATAATAAGCTGCTTTACCTACTTCTATGTCACTACATTACCCAATAGGCACATATTTTTTGGATTGGATTTTGCATTGGGCCAACATTTTACGCGTAACAATAATAATGATATCACTTAATAAATACTGTCCCTCTGGTATAATTTGAGCAGTTTCCATTGCATTACAGTTAATGATACCCTAGGCTGATCTACGGATCAGTTTCTGCAGACTGGCGAATATGTCACTTTGCATGAATAGCTCATTGAAGCTTACCAGTCTGGTCTCACTGGAGCCTGATTACTCCAGGCTATGACTTCACATCTTACTTCTTTCAACATATTTTACTATTTCTTTTCCACCAATTCCTGTCTTCCATGTGGTTTTCTCCCTTCAGAGTTTTGGACTAAAATTTTTTTGACGTTTTCTTTTCTCTCCCTTGTGTTACCTGCACTGCTTATAGTATAATCCGCGACTTAAGTAACATTAATAATATTTAAAAAGCACAAAATATGAAGCTCTTCATCATGTAACCATTTTCAAACCAACAAATTGCACAGGCAGTCCCATTACAGGCCTGTACAGGCCCAAAGTTTCCAGGAAGTTAAGGTTCCCAGATTTCGTGAAAACTTCACAGGGTGGTGGTAGGTTGTCAGCCTTATGCACCGGCCGCCTTTACCCCTAGGAAATGCTCTTGGTACTCATTTCTGTTAGAGGCCGAGTCGATCCCAGGGCCATAGTGCGATTGGAAGGATTTTATGTCAATGAAAAATCCACTGACACCGGCTGGGATCGAACCAGCGAACTTCCGATTTGTATAAATTGCACAGGCACATAGTGTATTTTCTGTCATCTCCTGTTCTTTTCTTTCTTTTAGATTCAAATAGACTCTTTGTCCTGCAACAAATTTTGAAATTCAATTTAGGTACGTTTCTTGTTTAGTACGAAGAACGAAGTTTCATATCTACTTAAAATAGGATGTAGATCACAAATTGTAGTTCATTATCACCAATATTTTGCCAACATCAGATGTTGTTATTTAATTATCATCAAAGTTTTGCGAACATTTTCCAACAGACTGTTTCTTAAATTAATTACCTCTCTGTTGTGCTGCAAAGTGTCGCTTGAAATTACTAATAAATTGAGGGATTATCTTCTGAAATTTAAACCTCTTTTACTGGTCTTTATTGTGTGAAAGTCTCTGAAGAATCTCTAGCAACTCTCTTTGGGGCCTTATGTTCCTATTTTCACAGATACTATGCAATTTGTCAAAGTCAACAGTCTTTTATCTGTGTCTGCCTTCATTCCTGGGGTCAGGTCTCGCTTTTCTTACGACCTCTGTTGTGTTAGCTTGATCCACTTCCTAAACGTCAACTTCGAGACGTGAAATATTACCCCTCACCAACTGAGCTATCTCAGTTTCCTTTTTACAATATCACAAAGTACTTTTGTCAAGAGTATACAGAACAAAATCATAAAATATAGAAATTTAATAAATTCTCTTTGGGCCAACGAGTTCGAGTACTTCGCAGTAGCGGTAACAAGTCACATTTTACATTCGGAGCAAAGTTAAGAAGATATTACTTTTGTAGAATACTGATTGCAATTAATTTAAAAATGGTTTAAGTGCATGCCTTATATGAAACACTCAGACTTTAAAATATATATCCATCATTTCACATGTTCTTTTACAAGAGTGTCAAACTTTCTCCTTGAAGGAAGAACACAGATGGAAAATTGTTAAGATCAGAGTATGGAGAAGAATGTCCTAAAGTAGGAATTGGGAAATTGTACAGACAGAAATTAAATAATCTGTACTCTTCAACAAACAGACTAACTATTATTCTGATTATCTCAAGACGAATGAAAATCGAGGGAAAATTGAAGCATGTGTGAAGGAAGAAGCCTCATATTCACACCTATTATCTACCTATAAATTTCAGTTTCTACCGCACAGAGAATACGGACCCTCTTGATTAGAAAGTCCAAGCGATCTATGTCGTATAGGGAAAATGCCACTGTTTATTACGAATATCATAAGAAACACAAACTCTGTGGAAAAGTGTAGAAATTATTAATGGTGCAGCAGGTGATGTTTAAAATATTAAAAATCTTGATTAGAAACCCTGAAGTGGGGCAGAAAATTTGAGAGTTCTAAGAGTAAATGGGAGATTCAAAGTAAAGAAGGCCCTTACAGCATGTTAGATATTAAAGCGTGGACAGGGAAAAATTTATGTTTCAGATAAGCGACTCTCAGGTTTTCATCTTCTCCAGTTTTTAAGAACTGTAATACTTTATTACCCAACCTATTAACATTTTACAATACTTTATACATATTGTAAAAATATTTCCTAAGTTTGACTCTACAAATAGGTGAGGACAAGATCTCGCCCATAAGTTTTATTATAGTGTGTATGGCTATAGATGTGTGATTTACTCTTTGTGTTTTTCTTGAATAGCAATCCTTTTAATGGTTGATTTAAACAACAGAGTATGTAGCTATTTAGATTACCACAATAAAGTGTTGCGTGTAGGCTGATAATTTTATTGATATACACGTATTTGTATAAGATAATATATCATTGCGGTGTTATTTTTAAAACTTTGAAACGTTTATCTTTAAACTATGACTTCGAAATAGGTCGTCAAAACTAGACAGGATATACTGTGGTGTTCCTCTGTCCATACAGTGACTGCCTGCGGAATGGAAAGTCGAGTTTCGAATCCAAAACAAGAACTGGAAGGAAGTCATAGAATGTCGTTGGTACTGTGACGACGGAGAAGTAGTTGTGCGATTTCCGGTAGTAGAAATAGATCCTTCTCTCCTCCAGAATATCCAAACAGTCTTTGAGACACACAGGCTCCTATTCAATGGGTACATATCCATTTACCCGGGGTAAACCGGCCGGGGCCTGAAGCTAGACTTTTCTGTCCTTAAAAAGCTGAATTTAAAAATCCATCGAGCTGTAATTCTACTCCCTCTATCTACCTTCATAGAGTGTACAGGGAATTTACTTTAGAGGAACAGGAATTTTTACGTTCGCCAGAAATGTTTCCAATCAAATGCGCAGTGGAAATAACCTTGCCCTCGGAAAAGAAACTGGAGAGTGCAGATGATTCTCTACGTCCGTCTCTTATCGGTTTAAAATGCCTGAATTTACACCACTTGCTTAAATCATTGGGACAATTATATTTTTACATATTCTTCAACACTGAAATAAAGTGAAATGCCAACTCGATGCAGCTAGGTAATTTTATTGATGTATTATTCGCTCTACATGTTTCGGGTACATACGCCCATCATCAGGAACATTAGATATTGAGTTGCAGCATATGGTTTTCTGCACCGAATTTTTGGAAGGGTGGTGGTCTTGAGAGCCGCTGCGTAGGTCTTGTGTACAGTGCGGATGGTGCCGTGCACCATGCTGCAACTCAATTTCTAATTCTCCTGATGATGGGCGTATCGACTAAGTCGCAGTGCGGATGGTGCCGTGCACTATGCTGCAACTCAATTTCTAATTCTCCTGATGATGGGCGTATCGACTAAGTCGCACGGCACCATCCGCACCATACACACGACCTACGCAGCGGCTCTCAAGACCACCACCCTTCCAAAAACTCGATGCAGAAAACCATATGCTGCGACTCAACATCTAATGCTCCTGACGATGGGCGCATGTACCCGAAACATGTAGAGCTAAGAATACATCAATAAAATTACCTAGTTGCATCAAATTGGCATTTCACTATGAGGAAGATGCACGGTCAAACAACCCTCAACATTCTTCAACACTGTTCGTTCTTCTATATCAGATAGGTTATGACATTACTTTGCCACCGACTTATCTGTCCTGACCACTATTATATAATTGTGTCTATGTGAGCTGAATAATGTTGTGGACTCTTCGTTCGACGTTTTGACATGCTGAGTTCAGATCTACTTGGCAGGGTTTGTGACTTCAGAAGCCAGGGTAAACTGGTCAATGGGACATGCCTAAGAGCACGTGCTGGGTATTTGTTCTCCAAGGCTCGCGACAGTGATGGACAAGTTCTGCCTTTGCGAGTGGGGGAGGTGACATCCTGAAATATCTTTCTTACTTTGTTCCCCCTCCCTGTTAAACTTATGAATGAGGTTAGCAGTAAAAGTTGTAAGGCCTATTTTGTTCTTGAACCAATAAATAATCTTCTATAAGATAGTTCTCTTTTGTATTGCTCAGTAACACAAAAATCACGTAATGGATGATCAAGACCTTGTTTGGATAATTATGTTTCATTTAAAAGTACATTTTTGTGTGACAGAATTAGTTGCTAACCCCTCCGAAAATATATAACAAAAGCATTAGTTTCATAGTATACTGTAAAACTGTCGCTGTATTGAAGAAGCAGCACGCTTTAAAGACCTATGAGGAGCTCCATAGATTTTAGCCCCTGTGTCAGGGAGCAGTTGACGCTTTCGACTCATTACCCCATGACCCCCAAGAAGATATTTCTAAACAAAGCGTTTATTATGAACGAAAAACTGTTCAAGTAAAGAGAATTTTTTGCACTTATGCTACTTGCGCCATTTATCCGTAAAGTGCCAGGAATTTGTCCCTGAAGCTGGCCGACAGATGTTACAGATACTTTAGTTCCGAGGTTTTAGGTGACGGACAAATTTCCGAAAACTTCGTGGTGGTCCATTTTGCTTTGTATTGACAAGACCTTAAGTGTCTGCACATGGACACCACCTTTCCAGAAGCGTGTGTAGAAATGTGTTCTCTATATAGACAGCATGTCAGGGGAGAATGAAAGCTGCAAGTAATCTTCGGGTTACGTAAAATGAGGGAAATTTCAGTATTCATCCCTGTAAGAACCTCAGATCTCAATCTGAAAAATAGCCTTTTGCAGACCATTTCGTATAGCGTGTCGAGGGAAAACCTTAAGCTTCAGGAAGATGATGGACATCAAATATTAGAGTCTAACTTAGTGCACTGGTATTTGTCGGCGTGTCTCCGCGTTTCATGTTGACATAAGTTTATGTCACGTGCGTAGATTCTGTCTCCCTGAGGAAGATGTAGAAAACATATTTAAATCCAAAGGATTCCAATGCTTCAATGTATTTCTTCCCACTTTAACGATGTTTTCTCAGGTATGCATGCTATCTATCTTCGAATGATAAGACGTCTTTGAAAGTGAATGAGAAAGAATTTTGGACAAACCGGTCTTGGCCTATGACGTAATACGGTAAATGAACTGTCTTGGAGGAACTGGGAGGAACCACAATAAATCTCCATCAGTTAAGCCAGCCTTCATGCCGAGTATCGATTGGGAACTCTCACATAAGTATTGAAGTATGTGTTACCAGCAAGGAGGAATAAAAGAGAAGAGAAACACGAGCTGAAAATGAGGGAGAGTTAATTATCAGCTGTAAATACGTGGGTTGTATTGATGGTCACATTAGAGGAAATGTTGTGGGCATAAATCGGTTCCAGTTTATGAAACAAGAAACAAAAAAAAAACCTAAAAAAAAAAACGTTTTAGTGTACCTTGTCTTGATTTTTAAGACACGTGCGTTACCCAGTTCTCTTTACGATTAAAGTATTAAACAACCTTTCTTACTCCAAGTACAGTCACCTTGTCTTTAAGCTAATAATTTTATGTTCCATCCAAAGATGTGCCTCAGAAACACATAAACAAGACATGGGTCAAGCGAAGGGTTAAGCACGGAAGCCCCTACAGTACCCGGTTCCTTATCTCGCCCCTCTTTCAACCTTCATTAAAGCAGTCACTTGAAGCTCTAAAACACAGACCTTAATCCCCTGGCACATCTGTTCTGGCTTATGAAGAAGCTGTTGATAAGTGGTAATTAGTTGTGTCTGGTAGTTCTCCCATTCATCATAGCTCTATTAGTAGCATCAGGGAGGACACGCCCTCAGCCCTTGGCTATTTTCAAGGAAGAGCGGTTTAGAAGAGTCTGAATACTCGGCAGTGGGTGTCGTTTATCAGTCTATAAATTTTCTGTGAAAACCGGTAAAAGTAAATTTGCGTGATGAAAAACCTAACACTCATGGATGAGACATGTGATGCGTGCAACATGAAGATAAAATGTTTACGAAATTTTAGTCAAGGCCACTCGAGTGAACTACACGTAAAAGACTGCTAACTGTAAAATGACCCTTTGCTTAATGAAGCACCCATGGAGGAGTGGCACTAAATGGATGTGAATGCTTAGCTTCACCCTTGGGCTGCCTTGTCATGCAGCAACAGCGCCTCCTACACCTTGAATAGGAGGCTGGGTGGGCCCAATCCCCCTTTGTTTTTCTCCACATAGTGCCAACGTTAAGAAAAGGTGGAGCTGAATTTCCACTCACCCATACGCTTTCCTACAGTGAACAGAATAAATTTATCGCATATTTATTAGCTGTCTCATTAAATGGATTGCGTTTAAATTTTGTCTATTGCCTACTTTCCGATAGATTTTTCTGTATTTGTACGTACAGAAGGACCAACACGATGCACTATTCACTTTCATTTTATTTCATAATTAACCTCTATATGTTTCGATCAGGCTTACTACTCATCATCAGGAGGTACTACTCTGTATATACAGCAGTTGGTATATGTCGTGCGTTTATGTTGAGCGGCTGTTGGCAGGATCGGAATGGAACTCCTGATGATGAACACTAAGCCTTCTCGAAACATGTAGAGGTAAATTATTGAAATAAATTGAAAGTAAATAGTGCATACTGTTGGTTCTTTTGTAAGGATATATCACGATGCAGGTCAACAAAACATTAAAGTTTTCTGTATGTATAGAAGGATTTTAATTCCTTACAGTCGCAATTGAACGGGTACTGGAGTTTCTGTGATAACGACTAACAACTTGATGAACGTACAGGCTGTCATTCATATCTTACTAACCATCATGCACTACGTAATGCGATCACAGATTTTAACTGAAATTAAGGGATTGTGAAGTTACAATAATTTATGTTTCTTGACACCAGTGTCGAATGCACAGGCACTTTATGAACAAGTTCACAATAGGTTTCTTTGTTGTTTAATAAAATATCAGTTTTGTTTTTTGTTGCATTTAAACTCTTTTGGGGGGGGGGGGGGTAGGGGGTGAGAGAAATTCTTCATAGACCCACTGATTTTTTTTCTGCAAATAAGTGAAAGTTTTGAAGCTGGGATGGGTTAGACACATAAATCGGAGGAGGGGACATGGTTCGGAATATAATTGGGAAGCTTTTAGGAAAGCGGTCACTTGGAAAACCATGATCAAGATTACAGCGTAACTTTAAATTGACACTTTATCATGATCTGGGACCAGCGATAATATGAAACTTCAGCTTCTGCTACCTGGAATTTATTTCTTTTAAGTTATGTTGGAGGCTGCAGTTAAATGTTTAGCGTCATGCCTCTTATTTCTATCTACATTTATGGACCAATCCGTCGCTATGAACAGCACGCGTCCTTTCGATTTATGTTTATTATTTTCAGCTGTTAGCCATATTTACCACATTTATCAAGAACATTATCAATGTCGTCTATTATATATTTCCTGTGATCCATAATATTGATTACCCATCCTGTACAGCCGCGTAGTGGCCTTCGTTTTCACGTATAGCCACTAAATTTCATTCCAAAGTAATTTATTTTGCATTCCTTCACCTTAGTCCCCGATGAAGCTGATTGCAATACGTACGTGTACATGGAGGCCTGTGACGGTTGCAAGTCTGCTGTGTACGGCAGCGTTGGATAGTCGTGCTTTGATCTGATAAATCTAGAGCTTTTCGTCCTTTGTCTTCTTTTACAACTGCTTCACTTGCGATTTGCTTATAAACTGAAATATTATATTTCCTGTCTGCCTGTTTTGCATTTAAACCACTGAAACTTCATCATCATCATAAACATCAAGGATTGGACCCTTTGATCCGTTCCGTCTCCAAAGTTACAACTGCTCTCTCCAACGTTTCTTCGGTCTTCCAATTGTTCTCCTTCCTTGTGGTCTGTAGCAGTATGATTTCAAAGGGATTTGGTTTTTTGTGGCATTCTTTGCAAGGCGACTTCTCGGCGCCTCAAAACCGAGACTTTCGGCTAAGGGAGCACACCCCTACAGAAAACGGGCATGTTTGGAGGCCCTGAGGTTAGCTTCCACCAAACTTACTCAGCGAGGGACTGGTTATCCATCCTGAGGACACCCTACCCAACTCAGAATCTCCAGAGGAAGCCACTGAAACTTAATATCTAAAAATTCTCTAGAAGTCGTACCTCATCATTTTGTCTTTAAAATAAACGTCTTGATATATTCCGTGACAAATTAATACATTTGTTACAAAGGCTGCGCTATTCTTCTCAGTCTGTCTGAAATGCTGATGTGAACACCTTAATATCACTGAGAATGACTACAGTACAGATCAGCTCACAATGAACTTAGAATTTTAACGTCCGGTGTAAGATACTATGCAAATCTCTTATCACATATACCAACCAATGACTCGTCTAAAGTCGATAGAAGTCTTAAAACATATCACGCTTTTCTGATCGACTTTAGTAATACAGGTACTACCACTTTACCTGGAGTAAGCAATGTCAAGTGAACCGCTCTCACGTGAAATTCTGAGATGGTGGATGATAAGGGACCAGTATTTTGTCTTTACTTGCCCGGATTGCCTTTACATTCAGGCATCTTGACGTGAGCAAGGCAGCAGAACCTGTCTCAATGTCCAAGTGTTATGGTGCGAGGAAGCAAATTTTTCTGCATGTGGCCTTGTTAAGGCTTGCTGTCTGTAGCTGTCTGTTCGATGCGACGCTGTCTGAAGAAAATAAACTTCCCAGTTGGAAATAAATATCAATTGATTGTAGTAAAAATAACTGATTTATTGCTTATCCAAAACATATAACCTCTGAATTCATTTAGCATCAACGCCTGTTGTAATTTTTCAACCACAAAGCGCCGGGTTTGCATGCACGACCGGACATTGAGAACTGATTATTGAAGGTGCTATTGTAAGGATCGGACAGCGAGGAAGAGTCTGGTAACATTAGTAACGAGGCCGTGGCATATCATATTATGTTTAGTTGGTTGTGGCTTACTTAATGAAGTTACCAGTACCTCAGACTTTATCAGGGCTGCACAAATGCTGGCTGAGGTTTTTAAGTCGCCCGGACGACTAAGTTGTTGACCGTGGCGTCTAATGATTGTGAGTCTTCAGTATGTAAACTAGCTCCATGTCACCTTTCTGAAACCTGGAATTTTAAGGTACTCCAAAATTTTGGAAAATTTGTACACAAAGTGACTATTGAATATCGTACAATATGAACCATTAATGAAGGATAAATTTGAGAGGATTTGTTAAGAAACAGTTGTGGCATTGATTGAAATAATATCCCAGTAGTTGCCTGGAGGTGCTGAGACCACGAACAATTACAAAGAGAATGGTCGGTGTCAGGGCTGAGATTTGAAGCCGGAACCTTTCAATTACGAATCAAGATTGCTGTGGCTACTCAACCTCCACTTTCAGGTATGACAGGTCTGTAAATCTACATATTACGAACCGTTCTGTTCGACCGGACCTGTTATTTATAACAGACCTTGCTTGAGGAGGAAATGTTACGCTCATTACCTCCGGGACTGTGAGATGCCCCAGTGCTTTAAATCAGTGGGAACTACACCAGCGTAGAACACATGATCCCATTTAGATGGAAGGGGAGACACTCTATCAATCTGCCTTTTCTAACGACCCTTCTGGTTTTGGTAGATGTAGCGCTATTGATGCGTACATTACTGGGCTGTCTCTCATTCCCGCTCACTTGCGTAGCGGATAGGATAATAATCGAGATTTGAACTATCATTTATTAGTTACGTCATACCCGAGAGATCCATGGTGGGGGAATGAGTTCGACGAAAGTCGGTGTGACGGGCTGACATTAAATACTGCCGATCTGTTCTTTAATTTTATTTGTTTCATTTTAAGGGCCAGTTTACTGAGGGCTCTAAATTTTCTTCTAGGTTGCAGCACGTTTTCTAAGAACTGTTTGACATGATGACGTTTATATACGTCACTTACTTTGTACTCATATCACCATTTTTGTGTTTAATTCACCGTAATTAATTTTAAAAATCAGTTTGATCTGAAGAGTAAATGCAGTTTCTATAGCATTTCGCACACAATTCACCTAACAGAAAAAAAAACTTCAATGAAAGTTGCAGGTATTCATAAAACACACGAAGTATGTCATACAAAATATTTACACAAAATCCGTGTCTGTCTGATGCCTGAAGAACCTGGGTTAGATTTTCGACAAGAGGGCTAAATTTACACCTCACCGGCACATTTTATACTAGGGTCACAGCGGCGTTTCTCTTGTGGTCAGAGCGGCCCAAGCGGAAGCTGATAACTCATTGCCGTTTAATTTCGAATTTAAGAATGGATGGAATTTTAACTGCGCTTCATGGCGCAGTGCGAAAGCGTAGTGGAAACTTTCTGTTTGCCTTTATCAACTGAGATAGACTGTTAAGGATTAATTGATAAGGACGTGGCAGAAAAGGATCATAGTTTTTTAACTTGCAGTAAAAGAATATACCTGTAATGACTAAATAAAACCACGATCAGCCTCATTCAATGTATTTTAACATTATACTCATTCAATTTAATTGGTCTCCGGACTTGGTGACAAAACAGGGCTTTCCGGCAAAAGAAGCAGGAATCGAAGCAGGAATATCAACCACTTGAATGAGAAGTTCCATCAAAATGGTAGCTGGTAGGCAAACTGTGTTCTGCGGAAGCCCAGGATTCTGCGGGCGACTTTCGTCAACTCCACGAAGACATTTCCTTGATAATAAGATCAGTAAATAACGGTTTGTTAATTTTTAAATACATGTATATTTTATTTTTTATTTTCCTACAACAACGGAATTTGGGTTATTTTCAGAGTAAATCAATAATAAAACTTTTTGATCTAAATATGCGTAAATATCTTATTTCTTCATATAATAATTTTTGCTTTAAAAAGATTTATTTCATTTTTACATCCACGGTTATATTTCACGTTTAGTCGCAAGGGCTCAACAGATATCAGGAGTCTGATGTTCAGAGGATCGTGCATCGTGATATATTCTTATAATAAAACCAACGAGATGTACTAAACTCTGAAATTTATTTTAGGAATAGAACTCAACATGTTTCGGACAGTTCCTCTGTCCATCGCCAGGAGTTTAACACCGTACACACAGCAATGGTATATGTCATACAAGTTTTGCTGACTGCTTGCTAACGGAATCAGGACAGAACTCAGTTCCGTCCCGATCCTGCTCGCAAGCTGTCAGCAAACCGGTATGACATATATCATCACTGTGTGTACAGTGAAAAACTCCTGACGATGTACAGAGTTACTCTCCGAAACATGTAGTGTTTTATCCCAAAAATATATTTGAGAAATTCGTGCATCTCGTTGGTTTTATTATAAGAATATATCAGGAGCTTCAACAAAACCGGGTCAAAACGGTCTAAAGCTTATGCATATTGGACCGTGCATCATTGTGATAGTTGAAAAAGAGACCAACTTGATGTCACTATTTATTAAGTTTTATTTCACTTTTTCTACGCGTAACATGTTTCGGACATTAATACATCCATCATCAGGAGCCTACGACTTTTCTATTGTATTACCACATTGGTCGTGTGTTCTTGTTTCGATGTGTGTTGGAGTTTCGGTGTGGTTGGGTTGGGGTGTTATCCGTGTTGCAGGCTTCAGGCTGAAGCCTGCAACACGGATACCACCCCAACCCAACCACACCGAAACTCCTACACACATCGAAACAAGTCGTAGGCTCCTGATGATAGATGTATTAATGTCCGAAACATGTTAAGCATAGAAGAAGTGAAATAAAACTTAATAAATAGTGACATCAAGTTGGTCTCTTATTCTACAGTTTAAAGCTTCTTTGAAGAAGTCATGTAAACTAGAAGTTAGCGTAGCTTTTTTAGATTGAAACACACAGTTATGTCGACGTCAAAATGCATGGTTTTAACTGAACAAATTTCTTACACTGCAGTTTTGACGACGAATTACACCCCAAAACACCTGAACATTCAAGGGCAATAACAGCGGTTTTATAACACTCCTTTTTTGTTTTATTTGTTTGTTTGTTTGTTTTGTTGTTAAATACAAGAGTCGCGTAAAAACAAAATTGACTCATTGGACAAGGATTTTCTTTCTATAAGAAATCCGCCAGCGATGGACCTTTTTTATCACGAGACAATCTTTTTCCTTCTTGAAACTTTTAACACTGAAGTAAGTACCAAATTACCAAACAAGAATAATGTGTTACAGACCTTTTGGTAACATACATATGAGTTATCAAAGAACAGACGGACGTGAGAAAACCGATAACTAGATCCACAGTAAATTTTTTAACACTTCTGATTATTGGAAAAATGTACCGTAAATTTGTAGAGAAGAAATAAGAAGAAGAGGAAGAAAAAGAAAGGTGTTTGGAGAGTGATGAAGAAGAAGGAGAGGAAAATAAAGTCTCGAGAGTGGCGAAACTAATAATTAATAATGACCGTTTGTTTCTCAACAATTTTGATTGTTCTTAAACAAAATATTTGTGTATTGTCAAATCAATTAGCCTTTTCCTCTGCTATGAATCGCATGTTTAAGTCCCACTCTGTGACTATATTTTTCCTCGTCTTCCTTTGTTTCACTGCTCTCTTGTCAATGAAGACGCTTTGCCATGAATGTGTCTCCTTCTAAGGAGCCGTAACACCTATTTGTATACAGCATCTCTGATCGTGCTGTTCCCTTCTTGATATTGTTTAGGTTATAGCGCTTATTTGTTTGATTACGTCTGAATGTGCCTCGTTAAAATATTGAGATTCCTTTGCACAGAGAGCCAGGGACAAATATAAAGGCTCTGTATTTCAAGGAGCGTTCTTATTTTATGAGCTCTTAGTTCTAAATGGTGCTGAGTAGGTTGGCAGCGAAGTGGTTTGATAAAGGACCATAATAACTTCCCTCTTCATCGATATGAACAGCTCTCTCTAGAAATTCAATTAATTCAAGCCGTGTCCCAGCATGTCTTGCAATAAAGACCATTCGCCAGCGGGCAGTTGAAGTTATGAAGTAAATTACAAGGGTCACACTTTTCTTTGATGCAGTACTTTGGCATTCAGTTGCACAGTTGCTTGTAATCTAAGCATTCAAAATGAAGTGGATTTTTAGCCTCTTTTAGTCTTCTTACTCTTTATGGCCTTGCGGACCGACACGGGTCTTTCTACACGGCAATAAGAGATGTGCACGTAATGTTATTGAGTATTTGTGAATTTCTGAAAATTTGGTGCCGGGAATGCCGTAATCTGCTCGTGGGCTTAAAGTGAATTACACTTAAGCGTGTGCTGTGAAAGTGTATGATATTTTATATGTGAAAAAGACTTTGTGAATTCTGGGCACTAAGTCACGAATTACACCATTTGCCATCGTGATTTTTTTTCGTGTTTACTGCGCGGTGCGAACTGAATCTTTAAATATGATTCAGCTTAGTTTTAGAGGCTATGGGACTGTCGTAAGGCAGACGGCGTGACGATGAGTATTCGTCTTTATTGACTTGACAGTTTCTTGTTTAATGAGATTAATGTCAGTTGTTGTCATAAAAGTATTCCATTACTTCACATTTGTAGTTTGATGTTCCGTTTTTAGGCGCGTCCGAAATATTACGAAAAGCGAAAATTAACTTCGTCATATCTCTATGTCCGTCTCTCCGTCTTTCCATCCGCATGGAACAACTCGGCTCCCGCTAAATGTTTTTTTAATAAAATTTGATATTTGAAGAGTTTTCGAAAATCTGTTGAGAAAATCCAAGTTCCATTAAAATCTAACAAGAAAAAGGGGTGATTTTCGTGAAGTCGTATGTACATTTATAATACCTCTCTGAAGTTTTCCTAGAATTTGAAATATTTCAGACAAAATTTGTAGTATAAACCGAACACATTTTGTGTTTAGGAACTTTTTTCCAAACTTCGTGCCGTTAATGAGATAATGTGGATAAATATGTTAGCGCCAGACAATATAATATGCAACGTGCGCATTTATACTGGAAAATTAAGGCTAAAAACACACACTCAGAATATATAATATTTATTGTTTTTCCACGAAAAATATGGTTACACGAACGCGCCTCAATTTTACGTTTATACACACATTGTCCTTTTTGTATTTTTACTGCTATGAATTTTTTGTTTAGTGTTTGAAAATTACTTCAGTGCGGTAGAAATTATTCTTCTCGGCTCCCATATTATAAACTTTTAACAATCTAACGAAGAATGTTGCCTGTATTCAACAATAAAAATTCATTGTACACAAAAAAATTAAATTGACTTATTGAACCAAGTACGTCTACTGAGAATTAAATCCATTTCATTTCTTCTTCCTTTCAAAATCTTGACAATAACTGAACTGGTATCTCGGGCATTCAATAGCAACCAGCTTTGGTCACGGCCGGAGAAAAGTTTACAATAATAGATGCTCTTACAATAATGAGCTCGTATTTCAAAGTTAATGTTTTCAGCGTTTCCTTTTAACACACAGTAAAACCTGCTAATGACTCTATGAATTTCATGGTATTATAATTTATCTGCAACTTTCAAATGGATTGACGTTATTGAAGGTCGCATTTCATTTACATTTCTTATTAAGTTTTATTTTATTCTGAAGTTAAATAAGTTTAAACACACTTTAATTCATGAAAACACGCCGCTCTTCCTTGTCACGCGATGTACAAAACTTTAGTTGTTTGTTCTCAGAACCAAACAAAATTCATGAATATCCTCGGTCGGCGATACTCCAAGGTACCAACTGTTAAGGAATGTGCTAGATATAGTTGCCACTAACCAAATGGGATTTAAAGTAATGTGTACTGCTACATGCCAGGTATGAAATTGACATGATGCTGACGTGTTGAGAAATGGCAACTTAGATATGAGCCATACATTGTCACAAGCAATATATGTCACACTCTCTTAGCTCCATAACTTATTAATATTGTCTTCCTCTCTCTATCTTCCCCTCCCCTTTTTTCAAATAGCCAAATATTAACAGATATGAACCAAAAAATCTCTATATAAGCCTATTCAGTGTGGATGCGATATGCGATCTCTTCGTGTGACCCATAAGGCTACGATGTGTGGGCGGAAATGAAGTGCTCGGGGAAATATTTGGACCTGTGAGTCATTAATTACAGGAGAAACGTAGGATATTAATTTGTGTAAAGAGTTCTTTGGGTTGTACATTAGTTTTCAGGTACTGTTTGTAGACATAGGCTTAGTGAAACGTAACGGGTTGCAATTGGTTACGGAGTTTTGGAGGGACACTTCGTGGAATAGAGAACTTCGAAAATCAAGTTGGAGGTTAAGGAAATAGGTGTCTACGATTAGAGGTGAATAGTGCTTGTCACCTGCAGAAGTCAGCTAAGATATTATCGACGCTCTCTGGCAGCAACCGAAGATTCCACTTCATTTCTTTGCGCATCTTTGTTCTTTTAAGTAAACTTTCCTAGATATTTTCCAACCAAAATTTTATAATGTAGGTTATTTCCTTGTTTAATTATGTTTTCTGTATGTCCTGTCCCTTTCTTTAATTCTACGTTAACTATCCTGATAACATACATCGAAGAATCGAAATTAATGGAATTTGTTATCAAGTTTTCTCTATTCTCTCGTTTATAAGAGTCCTCAAGTCTTTGTTTTCAAACTCTAAATGTATCTACCGTATCTATACATTTATGCTTTTAAACTTTCGTATAGAACAATTTGGAAAATTGTAGACCTCATTAAGCCTAGAGAAAATATTTACGTTTCTTTGGAGTTTTTATGAGTACCGTTGTAGTAAACCCACTTAATAGTTTTTATTTTATTCATATCGTACCCCTAACTACTAGATTTTTTGATGTGGCAAAGTTTACTCTTCTAACGCCATTATCATTACTATCCTGATGTAGACTCTTATTCTCAATTGTCGGTTTGAAATATTCTCTTTCCCCACTTTTGCATTAAAATCTTCTAATAGAATTTTCATATGGTACTTAGGAAAATGATAAAAACTTGCTCTAATTCCTCATGAAAACTGTCTTTTGAATCATCACTTTTCTTCTCACCTGGTGCAGCACATTCAAAAAAACGATACTACACCAGCGATCCCTTAGAAAAATGTATGACACCCTATCGCTAACGAACTCTACTCTCTTAACTGCTGATACTGTTCTGTAATGTACAAAAAATACTGTTCCCAATTGATGACTTTTCGTTTCTTTTTCCATATAAAAAATTATAATCCTCTGCTCTTTTCTACCCCCTTTGTCCTGTCCAACCTCCTTCACACCCACTAAATCTAATTTATATCTTGCTAATTCCCTGGCTGCTGTTATAAGTGAACCTGCCCTATACAGGCTCCTAACATTCCAAGTTTCTATATTCATTACATTAACCACAAAATGTCCTAGGTAAAATACAATAACACACAAAGTATTATGCACATTTCATGTTGAATGCCAACATCCCTGACATGATATACGTCGCTCTCTTTAGCCGGACGAGATAGGCATATGTTTGTATACACATCTCAGATAATACAGTGTGTCCCACTCGCTACCGAACCCGGCATTTCTTTAATAATTCTAACACCAATGAAGATATTGCAAAGAAATTTGAACAGGAGTAAGTCCGTTGTGTGAGAAATGAAAAGGACTGTGTCTGTAGTGTGTGTCCTTAGTGCGCCTAATTGTTCATTAGTGGTAAAATTTTTAAAAGAAATGCCGGTTTCGGTAGCGAGTGGGACACACTGTATAAATAAGTACGAACCTGTACCAGAAGAGGCTCACTACTGTATGGTGTTGTTATTACAGCAATACTGTCTGATGTTTGTTAACTCTTGTAATCTAGAATTTTAACGTTTTAAAGTATTTAATTTTTTATTTTAATGGTAAAAGTGAGAGCGGCTAGCACCTAAAATAATACGAGTTGGGCTTATGATTCTTTTTTGTTATTAAACCCCCTGCGGATGGCACCTTGGTGCCGAAACATGTAGGATTTGGCACGTAACATGAAGCGTGTTTTATGATTTGTTTTTTATCGTGCTTAGTTTATTTTGTGGTTAATATATAGAATTCCACATTGAATTGTTTTTTGTCAACATGGCATGCTCTTCGAAGTTTTTTTTTTGAGGCGATAAAGTGGGTAGCTGCGAATACATTGAATAGAATTTCGCAGACAGTGGATAAGGGGTGGTTCTCTTGCTTGGAAGTTGGCCAGTGTATCGCGAAGAATGGATTGCTTGGCACGACTTCGGCACAGGAGAAATGTTTAATATTTAATCATTTTGTAGGGTGATTAAATAAAGAATACATTAGTGGAAGGTGTAGCATGCACGGTGAACTGAGAAAGGTAGGAACAATTCAATCGGTACGTTTGAAGGCGACAGATCATTTGCTAGATTTGTGCGTCGGCAGGAGGAAAACAGTCAGTCTTAGGAAAATAATGTTTACATTTGTGTAGCAGAATAACTCCGCTCAGTGTGGGACCCAGTGCTGGAATTTTGGGAACACACTCACCTACTCAGTTGATGGAGGCAGCAGGAGCTGCTGCAATTTCGGCACAGCTCTACCAGTCTACACGGTGACACATACGAAAAACAGTTATCTTCACACTCACTTCATTGATAATTCTAAATTTTCGCGATTTGACTTTCACAGAGGTGGGGAAATTCTTAACCATCTATTGTTAAATAGACATTCTGCAGCTTTTAGTTTATCATTAATATCTGTTACGGTCACTGGCAAAGGTGCGTTGGTATGCCCGCAGACATGACACCAGCTAATTGTCTGTACATTATACGGGTCTACATCTGAAGTGCTGAAAGGAAGGTGGAGGCAGGGTTTCCCATAGTCCTTACACGCCTCACGTACCAAGCGCAACAGTATTTACACTTTAGACTCCCAGCTGCAAAGTGACGTATAGTAAAGTTCACACATTTTCCGTGGAACGCAAGATAAATTGACAGTCCACACGCATCGCCCCGGGAGACAACGCCCATGAGACTTCTGTCAAAAGCCCCACTCGTCATCCACCAACCAGCTGAAGTTCAGTTACTAGGAGAGAGGACAACTGAAGTTGTAACTAACGATGTAGGAAACAGCTAACATTTCATCTAACACGCCTCTTAGCTTGTCACGTAGACTTACGTAATAAGGTGACGAAATTTATGATATTAATATAATGACACAAGGTAGGAAGTCGTGAATGGAAGAACCCTCAATGCACACAAGACTTTGAAACAGAAATTTCTTAGAAGTTTGGCTTCTTTGAATGCGGAGAACGATTTGATGGATATGACTAAATTAAAATTGATGTAATGGAAGTAAGTTTTGGTGATGGGTTCGTGAGGTTAACCTATGATTTTATCGACTGGTAGGCAGTAGTAAAGGCGGTTGTGTTGGAATTGTTTTTCTAGAAAAAGTACATTAATTTATACACCTAATTCTATAATATTCTATTCAACGAGTAAGAACACTATGAAATGCTTTGCTTAAGTTTGGAGTTATATTAGAGACTTTTTCTGAGTGACAAAGACGAACCTACCACAACTAACATCAAGGAGGAGAGTCTATTTTGACAAGCCCTTATTTGCTCTGGTACTCTAAACATTTTATGAATTTGCGACGCACACCTAGCCAACTACACTCTCTACAACAGATTTCTACACAACATGATATGCTGCTACAACACCTTGTTTACAAAAACGAACTAAATCTTGAATATATAATAACTTTAGCGAGGAACGACGAAACTTCCTGATGATGATCTGAAAAGATCGAAATATGTTGGAGTGGTTTTAAGTATTTTAAAGTGTTTTAAGTGAAAGTTAAATAGGCGCATTTGTTGGTTAATAGTTGAAGTGATTTTACGAAATGCACGGTGCAACGATGAGATTCATAGCTCTATGTAATGACAACAGTACTTTAAAATTAAATTCGCAGCTTATAACCAACAAGATGTAACGTTTCACAATTTATTTATTTCTGTAAGACGCTCTACATATTTCAGACGGTTTTATCCGTCCATCATCAGGAGCTCAAAACTGCACATACAGCGTCAGGTAGCAGGCTAGCAGCAGGTAGCAGTATTGGTCTGACAAATACGTGACTTTGTATGTGCAGTTTTGAGCTGCTGATGACGGACGGAAAAACCGTCTGTAACATGTAGAGCGTCTTACAGAAATAAAT
>Ga0123357_10001925_pt1 | contig 22627 bp, 6 predicted proteins | sample TergutEmb28metaG_FD_89873 | JGI IMG/M metagenome (GOLD analysis project Ga0123357, IMG submission 89873) | Embiratermes neotenicus P4 segment gut microbial communities from Petit-Saut dam, French Guiana - Emb289 P4 | ecosystem: Host-associated > Arthropoda: Insects > Digestive system > Gut ... | reverse complement strand
TCGCCCAGGGTGCGCCCCAACTCGTCCACGTGCGCGTCCAGGGCCATGCCGGCCTCGTCGAGCAACACCCGTCGCACCAGGGAGTAGCCGTTGGAATGCAGGCCGGAACTGGCCAGGGCCAGCACAACGTCGCCGACGCGCACCCGGGATGGCCCCAGCATCGCGTCGCGTTCGACGACGCCGGTCACCGCGCCCGCCACGTCGAAATCCTCGGGCGCCATCAGGCCGGGGTGTTCAGCGGTCTCGCCGCCGATGAGCGCCACGCCGTTGGCCGCGCACGCCGCCGCGATACCCGAGACGATGGCCGCGATCCGTTGCGGATAGACCTTGCCGCAGGCGATGTAGTCCGTCATGAACAACGGCTGCGCGCCGACGACGACGATGTCGTCCACAACCATGCCGACCAGGTCGTACCCGATCGTGTCGAAGACGCCCAACGCACGCGCGATGGCCACCTTCGTCCCCACGCCGTCGGTCGACGTGGCCAACACCGGGTGCGCATACCGGGTCAGCGCCGACGCGTCGAACAGCCCCGCGAACCCGCCCAGGCCGCCCATCACCTCCGGACGGCTGGCGCGCGCCACCGACGCCTTCATGAGCTCGACGGCCCGCTCCCCCGCCTCGATGTCGACGCCCGCGCGGGCATAGGCGAACTCAGACATCTGCATCCTCTACTTCCATAGCCGAAAACAATGAATCCTGCGACGGGTTGGTGACGCCCGCCATCAGCTTGGCAGCCCGGTCGCGAGGGATCGGGACGGGGTAGTCGCCGTCGAAGCAAGCGCGGCACAACTCGCCCTTGCCCACCCCCGTCGCCTCGATCAACCCCTCCAGGCTGACGTAGGCCAGGGTATCGGCGCCGATGGAGCGGCGGATTTCGTCCACGCTCAGGCCGGGCGCGATCAGTTCGGCGCGGGTGGCGAAGTCGATGCCGTAGAAACACGGCCACGCCACGGGCGGCGAGGCGATCCGCACGTGGACCTGCGCGGCCCCGGCCTGCCGCAGCATGGAGACGAGCGCGCGCTGGGTGTTGCCGCGCACGATCGAATCGTCGACCACCACCAGCCGTTTGCCTTCGATGGCGTCGCGGATCGGGTTGAGTTTGAGCCGGATGCCGAGCTGGCGGATGGTCTGGCTGGGCTGGATGAACGTCCGGCCCACGTAGGCGTTCTTGACCAGGCCGTGGCCGTACGGGATGCCCGACGCCTGCGCGTAGCCGATGGCCGCCGGCGTCCCCGACTCGGGGGTGGGCATGACCAGGTCCGCCTCGACGGGCGATTCGCTCGCCAGCGCGCGCCCGATGGCCGTGCGGACGGCGTGGATGCGCCGCCCGGAAATCAACGTGTCGGGGCGGGCGAGGTAGACGTACTCGAACAGGCAGCCGCGCGGGTCGGCGGGCGCGAACCGTTGGCTGCGCAGGCCGGCCTCGTCGATGGCGACCAGTTCGCCCGGCTCAACGTCGCGGATAAACGTCGCGCCGACGATGTCCAACGCAGCCGTCTCCGAGGCCACCACCCAGCCGTGGTCCAGCCGCCCAAGCACCAACGGGTGGATGCCCTGGGGGTCGCGGGCGGCGAACAGCGTCGTCTCGTCGCAGAACACCAGGCAGAACGCGCCCTTCAGGCGTGGGAGGACGACGCTGGCCGCATGGGTGAGGCCGTCGTCGCTGAACACCGAGAGCAACGCGCACAGCAGCGCCGTGTCGGAAGTGGAATCCATGCGGTCCTTGTGGGGGACGCCGTGGTCGGCGTCTTCGGCCTCCAGCCAGGCTTCGAGCTCGTCGGTGTTCGTCAGGTTGCCGTTGTGGCCCAACGCGATGCCGTGGCCGTGCATGCCCCGAAACGTCGGCTGGGCGTTGTCCCACGTGCTAGCGCCCGTCGTCGAATAACGGCAGTGCCCCACGGCCAGATGCCCCGTCAACGAATTCAACGACGGCTCGTCGAACACCTGCGAAACCAGGCCCATGTCTTTGACGACCATGATCCGCTCGCCGTTGCTGACGGCGATGCCCGCCGACTCCTGCCCCCGGTGCTGCAACGCATACAGCCCGTAATAGGCCAGCTTCGACACGTCGTCGCCAGGTGCCCACACCCCGAAGACGCCGCAAGCGTCCCGCGGTGGCTGTTCGTCACGAGTCAGGTCGTCCACACCCATACCCTATCGGGACGCGGGCCTCTTACTTGACGAAACGGAAACATAAGGGATAGCGGTAGGTCCCGCCCCGGTTTGCGGCCATCGCCGCCGAGATGCCCCAGACGAGGTTCAGGACCAGGATCGCGATCAGGCCGATGATGCCGATGACCACCGCTGTGAGTATCCAGCAGATGATGACGCAGATGACCACCGTGATCTGGAAGTTGAGGGATTCTTTGGCGTGCTCGCGGACGAACGCGTCGGTGTTTCCCTTGGTCAACATGACGATCAGCGGCGGAAGGAATCCGAGGAACCCGCCCGTGATCACGTCGGCGACGATGGCGCCCCAGTGCGCGAGGCTGGCCATCGTGGTCGAATCGGGCGAACCCGGACGGTTCGGGTCGGGGTTGGTCATCGCCGCAGGGTAATACGGCTGCGGGGGGTAGCCGGATGGCTGCTGCGTGTACGGCTGCTGGGTGTAGGGCTGCTGCTGGGTGTAGGGCTGCTGGTAGCCCTGCTGCGCGTAGGGCGCCTGCGGCTGGGTGTACGGCGCCTGCGGCTGGCTCGCCTGCGCGACCGGGGGCTGGTACACGTCAAACGCCGGGGCGGCGGGCGGCGGGGTGACGGGGGCGGGCGGCTCGTCGCTGGGCGCAGACGCGGCGGGGACGGCGAAGGGGATGTCACCCAGCGGCCACGCGGCTGCGGGCTGCGCCGGGGGCAGGTCCGGCATGTCCGGCAGCGGCGGAAGATCGAGCGACACCGGCTCGGCGGGGGCCGCCGCTTGTCCCAGGTCGAAGCTGGTGGCGGGCGGCAGCGTCGGGGAAACGTCAGTCGCCTGGGCCGCGTCTGGCTCAGGGGCGGCGTCGAAGGCCGCAGGGTCGGCAGGGAAATCTGTGGGCGCGTCGGACGTGGTGCCGTCGGCGGGCGCAGCGTAGGGGTCGGTCATCGTCACTCCAATCTTGTACTCCTATTGTGGCGCGTCCCACCGACAGAATCGACGCCCGCGCCCACCTTCCAGGGTCGAGTCGGGATATTCCCCGATGAACGGACGCCTCACCTGCTCGCAAAGTGGGACAAACTCGAAGCCAGGCGCCCCACACGGCCCGAAAACCCGACCCAGCGACCACTGGGCACGAGTTTGTCCCATTTCTAGGGACGGGATGCCGCCACCGAAGTGGGACATCGGGGGACGGCGCTGCTGACAGACGTGGGCCACCGCACCGTGAGCTGGTAGCATTCCGGGGCTATGGATGGAGACGACCGTGAAGCTGTGGCCCGTGCGATCATGGGCGCCGCCCGCCAGGCCGAGCCGCAGATCAGCGAACGCCTCAAGGGCTTGGCAGCTTCGACCGGCGGATCTGTCGAACGATTCGGCACCCGGTTCAAGAGCCGCGAGTCAGTGCTGGAGAAGCTTGAACGGTTCCGCAAGCCCACGGCGCCGATCTATCGCTTGGGCAAGTTCAACGATGCGCTGCGGTACACCATCACGTACCGTCCGGCGATCTATTGGGCCTCCGCGAGCCGAGCAATCCGCGAACTGGAAGCTGTGGGCTACCGGGTTGTCAATGGCGTCAGGGGTTGGTTCGACACTGGGTACAAAGGCATAAACCTGACAGTGCGGAGTCCACAAAGTTTCGACTTCGAGGTTCAGTTCCACACGCCGGCGAGTCTGGCGATGGCTGAGAAGACCCACGGGATATATCAGGAAATCCGGAATCTTCCACAAGGCAGCGTCGAATCGCTACATCTCCGAGCTGAATCTGATCGACTGTGGACGGCTGTTCCGGTGCCCCCTGGTGTGCCATGCGTGCTGCGGCGGTAGAATGTGGTCATGAGGTATTTTGTGGCTCTCGTTGATGATGTTGTCCGAATTCATGAGGACAACACCTGCGAGTATTACGAGCCTGGAGTCGGCTGGGTCGCGAATCACCATTACTATGACCAGATTTTCTACGCTGGCGACGGCGCCCCGGTCACCGAGGCCGAGGCGTTCGAGATGATCGCCACTCAAGAAGCAGAACTCGTCGCCGCATAGCCAACCCACCCAAACCAGGACGGCGGTGGTCTTCGCCGCCGCTACGCGACGCCCATCGCGGCAGGGATTTGGCGGCGCCACTGGTGTGCCAGGTTGGCCAGGCCGACCGAGAAAAGGTCTGCGACGCGCAGGATGCCGTCGTCGGTGACCTCGCCTAGGCGGGCGCAGGCGATCTGCTGCTGGGCGCACAGGGCCTCCAGGGCCTCCAGGTTGGCGCCGGAGACGCTGGCCAGGACCCGTCCGGGGGTTTCGGAGAAAAGCTGGGCGCAGGGCTCGCCTGCAGGCAGCGTCACCGTCATGGATTTGCCGCCGCGCAGCGCGCACTCGGCGAGCGCCTGGGCCAGGCCGCCATCCGACAGGTCGTGCGCGCCAGACAGCAGGTACGTTTTGGAGGCCGTCACCAGCACGCTCGCCAGGCGCAATTCATGCTCGAAATCGACGGCGGGTGGGCGTCCCCCCAGGTGAGAGTGGACGACCTCGGCCCACACGGTGCCGGACAGTTCCTCGCGCGTGGTCCCCAGCAGCACCACCGCGTCGCCGGGCGTCGAAAAGCCCATCGGGATGCGGTCGGCCACGTCGTCGATGACGCCCAACATGCCCACCAACGGCGTGGGGAGGATGTTCGCGTCGCCCGTGCGGTTGTAGAAGCTGACGTTGCCGCCGGTCACCGGCGTGCCCAGCGCGCGGCAGCCGTCGACCAGGCCGTCGATGGCCTGCGTGAACTGCCACATGACTTCCGGGTCTTCGGGCGAGCCGAAGTTGAGGCAGTCGGTGATGGCGACGGGCTCGGCCCCCGTCACCGCCACGTTGCGGTACGCCTCCGCCAGAGCCAGTTGGGCGCCCAGGCGCGGGTCGAGCATGGTGAAGCGGGCGTTGCAATCCACCGACAGCGCCACCCCCAGTCCCGTCTCCTCGTCGATGCGCAGGATGCCGGAATCCTCGGGCTGGGCCAGCACCGTGTTGCCGCGCACGTAGCGGTCGTACTGGTCGGTGATCCAGGATTTGTCGGCCTGGTTGGGGGACGTGACCACGGCCAGGAACGCCGCGCGCAAGTCGTCGCCGACGGATGGACGCGGCAGCGTGTCGGCGGTGTCCGCGTTCAGCGCGTCGATCCAGGTGGGCCGCGCGATGGGACGGTCGTAGACCGGGCCGTCGTTGGCAACGGTGCCGGGCTCCACGTCCACGACGCGCTCGCCGTGCCAATCGATCACCAGGTGATCGCCGTCGGTGACCTCGCCGATGACGGTGGCCTGCACGTCCCAGGTGGCGCACACCTCCATGAATGCGTCAACGGATTCGGGCGCGACGACGGCCATCATCCGTTCCTGCGACTCGCTCATCAAGATTTCCTCGGGGGCCAGCGTCGGGTCGCGCAACGGCACCAGGTCGAGGTCGACGTGCATCCCGCCGTCGCCGGACGCCGCCAGCTCGGAGGTTGCGCAGGATATCCCCGCCGCCCCCAGGTCTTGGATGCCCAGGACGACGCCCGCCGCGAACAGGTCGAGCGTGCATTCGATGAGCAGCTTCTCCATGAACGGGTCGCCCACCTGGACGGAGGGCCGCTTGGCGGGGCCGTCGGCGTCGAACGTCTCGGAGGCCAGCACGGACGCGCCGCCGATGCCGTCGCCGCCGGTGGCCGCCCCGTACAAAATGACCTTGTTCCCGGCCCCGGTGGCCGACGCGCGGTGCAGGTCGTCGTGGCGCATGACGCCCAGGCACAGGGCGTTGACCAGCGGATTGCCCAGATACGACTCATGGAAGACGACCTCGCCGCCGATGTTCGGCAGGCCCAGGCAGTTGCCGTAGCCCCCCACCCCGGCGACGATCCCGGGCAAGACGCGCGCCGTGTCGGGCGCATCCAGCGGGCCGAAGCGCAGTGAGTCCATGACGCCCACGGGCCGCGCGCCCATCGCCAAGATGTCGCGGACGATGCCGCCGACGCCCGTGGCCGCGCCCTGGTGCGGTTCGACGTAGGACGGGTGGTTGTGCGACTCGACCTTGAACGTGACCGCCCATCCGTCGCCGACATCCACGACGCCGGCCTGCTCGCCGATACCGGCCAACAACGGCCCGCGCGGGGTGTCGGCGCTCAGCTCCCCGAACCGCCGCAGATGTTTCTTCGACGACTTATACGAGCAATGCTCCGACCACATGACGGAATACATCGCCAGCTCGCACGACGTGGGCCGCCGCCCAAGGATGCCACGGATAGCGTCGTACTCGTCGGCCTTCAGGCCAAGCTGGGCCCAAGGCTGGTCCACGTCGGGAGTAGCAAGGGCGTCGGAAACGGTGTCAGCCACGAGCGCCAATCTACCGTCTAACCGACCACCACCGTCGTCCCGACCGAGACGTGGTTCCACAACCACTGCACGTCCTTGAGGTGCCAAACGTGGATGCAGCCATGCGACAGCGTCGGCGGGTCGTAGTGGACGGCGTAGCCGTCGTGGAAGAACATCGCGTACGGCATCGACGCGTGGTACTCGTGCGAGTACGCGTAGCGGCTCTTGTACCAGACCTTGAAGACGCCGTTGACGGTCGGCAACGACGGACGCCCGAACGTGACAGCCGTCGTCAGTTGGACGACGCCGTTGTTCAGGAAACGCAGCTTGTGCTGGCTCTTGCTGGCGCACATCACCTTGCCGGTGGTCATGCACCGGGCGTCCACGCCGGCGGGGATCTTCGCCACCTTGACGTACGGCGTGTACAAGGCGTGGCTCTTATACCCGGTGGCGCTGAACGTCAGCAGGACGCGCAGTTTGGCGTTCGAGTCGGCGGCGACGGTCTTGTAGGTGAGCTTGGTGGCGCCTTTGATCGCGGTGGTGCCCCGGTACCACTGCGCCGCGACCTTGGTGGCCTGCGTCTTCGTGTAGGTCGCCTTGAGCGTCTGCCCGACGCGCAGGGTGCCGGTGACGCGGACGGTCGGCGTCGTCATCGTCTTGGGGGCGGGCGGCACCACGACGACGGGCGGCGTGGGCGGCACGGGCGGCGGCAGCGTGGGGGTGGCGCTCGGGGTGGGCTCCGGGGTCGGCGTCGCGGACGCGGACGGGTCGGGCGTCACGAGCGGGGTGCCGGACGCCGGGGCGCTTGGGTCCGTCGGCGACGACGCGTCGGCCACCGCTCCGTTGGCGCACGCCAGCGTTGCCAACGCGACACTGGCCAGCCCAGCGATGGCGAGCGTGGCCACCCGACGGTGCGGCACATGTGAGCGAGTCCACATGGACTGTTCCCCCTGATCCTCAAACGCGAGACGCGCGGAAAGACCCCTGTCTCTCCCACAAAAATTCTACCGGCCAACCCTATGTATCCCGCCTGAGCAATTGTCGTCCCACGATCCGCCACCCCCGCCTCCACACTGTGGACGCCCCCCACCTCGCCCGACTCCGGTCCCACCCCCACCCACCCCTCCCCCAATACGCCGAGGGCTGCCCTTCATGTCGATGAACGGCAGCCCTCGGCGTTAGCGGGGGTGGGCACCTGGGGACAGCGATAGGGCAGGAACCCTACGGTCCCTGCCCTATCGCAATTCTGGGGATGAACGGAGGGCTAAGCCCCCGTCACCTTGTCGCCACGGCGGCGTGTGGGGGTCGCCCCCCCACCCGCACCGTGACAGTGTCACTGCTCCTTGCGGCGCCTTCCGACGACCACCAGCAGGCAGACCATCGCCACCGCGAAGAGGCCCGCGCCCGCCACCGCCGGAGCGTTGGAGACCAGCGTGCCGCCCGTGGCGATCTTCGGAACCACCACCGTGACGACGGTCTCCGGGGAGACGTTGCCAGCGGCGTCGGTCGCCGTGACGTGCACCTTGGTGCCGTCAGCCAGCGGCGTCGTCGGGACGCACATGAACGCGCCCTTCAGATCGGCCTTCACGTCCGTGCAGCCCGGAATCGGCTTGCCGTTGTCATCGGTGAGGGTCAGCGTGTCGCCAGGCTCGGTCTCGCCCGTGATCTTCGTGCCGTCGGTCGGGTTGACGATCGGGGCGGGCGGAGGCGTCGTGTCGACGGTGATCGTGGTCGGCGTGCCCTTGAGCGAGTTGCCGTCCTTGTCGGTGACGACCGGCGTCAGCGTGTCCTTGCCGTCGGGCAGGCCGGGCGCCGCAGGCGTGCAGCTCCAGGTGCCGTCGGTGCTGGTCGTCGTCACATTCGTGCAACCAGGAAGCGCCTTGCCGTTAGGCCCGAGGACCGTCACCGTGCTACCCGGAACAGCGCCCGTGCCCGTGATCTTCGGCGTCGCCGTGTTGATCAACGCGCCATCCTTCGGCGACGTGATCGTCGACGGCGTCGTGTCGATGTTGAACGTGACGCTCGGGCCGGTGGCCGTGTTGCCCTTGCCGTCGCTCTGGACTGGCGTCAGGGTGGCCGTGCCGGTCTTGCCGGAGATCAGCGGCGAGGTCGGCTTGCAAGTCCACGAGCCGTTGGTCGACGTGACCTTGATCGCCGTGCAGCCTGGGATCGGCTTGCCGTTGGCGTCGTTGACGGTGATCGTGTCGCCGGTGATGGCGCCCGTGCCCTTGATCGGCGGCTCGGTGGTGACCACCGTGTCGCCGTTGGCAGGCGTGACGATCGCCGGGATGCCGACAGCCAGGAACTGGATGTCAGCGCCGGTGCCGTCGCCGGACTTCGTGGCCCGCGTCGCGGTGAGGTTCATGAGCTTGAACGTGGTCAGCGTGCCGTCGTCGGGCGACGTGTAGTTGACGGTGCCTTCGACGAAGGTCGTCTCAGGCGTCGTGTCGCCGGCCTGGACCGTCGCCACACCCAGCGTCGTCCCGTTGGTCCCGTCACCAGTCTTAGCCGAGGCCGGGATCGTCCCGGTCGGGCTGGCGATGGTGAAGTCCACCGGAATGTTCGGCAGCGGGTTGCAGTACTGGTCGGTCACCAGCACGTCCACCTTCGACGTGGTCGGGATCGTCACCGGGGAGACCGCCGAAATGTTCGACGGCGTCGTGTTCGGCGAGCCGGGCTCCGGCGTGCATGTCGGGCTCGGGCCGCCGGCGTTCCAGGTGACGGTCTGCGGCGAGGAGGTCGCCGGGGTGCCGCCATTGAGGTCGGCAGCCGCGCCGTTCGACATGATCGTCGCGTGGACGACCGTGGTGTCCGGAGCGACGTAGTCGGTCAGCTCGACCCAGGCGTTGCCCGGATCGGTCAGGACGACTGCGGTCTGCGTCAGAGCCGGGAAGCTAGCGCTCGGGATCGTCACCGCAGTGCCAACCAGCGTGCCAGCCGTCGTGCCCATCGTGCCGTCGCCAGGTGCGACCTGCAAGAGCTGGCCGTGGCTGTCCGTGGTGAACGTCACCGGGACACCGTCGACCGGGTTGCACTGGTCGTCGGTCACATGGGCCTTCAGGATGACCAGCGCACCAGCCGTCTGCGTGTTCGTCGTCACCTCGAACTGGCTGCCGAACTTCGACGTGTCAGTCGGGTCGGGGCAGACCACCGGGCCGGGAACAGGCGTGCCGGGCACGAAGTGGATCGGCAGGTCAGTCACAGGCGTGGTCGCCGTCGGATCCTGCGGAACCTTGGCCGAGCCGGCCACCGTCACCGACGCGGTCAGCGGCTTGACGCCGTCGATCGGCGTCGTGCCGTTGGGCTGCGTGTCCGCCAGCTTCGACGTGTACGTCACCGTGTAGGTGCCGTCGCCGTTGTTGACCACCGGGCTGGTGATCGACACAGCCGCCGCGCCGGTGTTGGACGAGGCGAAGGCGATCGTCGAGACATCCAGGCCCTTCATCAGGTTGCCGGACGTGTCGCGCGCCGTCAGGGTCGCGGTGTAGTTGCCGCCGTCGACCGACGGGACGCCGTTGCTCGTCGCCGGAATCGTGCCTCCAGGCTTCAGCGTGAAGGACGACTTCGTCGGGTCGAACCCGCCGTTGGCGAACGTGATCTGGCCCGCGATCAGGCGGCCCGTGTCCGTCGGCGTCGCGCCCACGTAGCTGCCGCCCACCAAGACGGTTTCGGTCTTGGTGTCGGTCACGCCGGTGGTCGCCGCGCCGGTCGAATCCACGGTCACGCTGGTCGGGTCGATGACCTCGCTGCCGGCGATCGGCAGCGTCACATCGGCGAAGTTCGCCACAGAGCCGATCACCGGGTTGCAGTCGGCGTCGAGCAGGTACGTGCGCGCTTGCTGCGTGTCGCCCACGATCGCCGTGGCCGAGGTCATCGGCGCCTTGGGCGTCAAGGTCGAGGCCGGGTCAGCCGTGAACGGATACGGGTACACCTGGGTCGACTGCACCGAGTACTGCACGCCGTCCACCGTGACCACGCAGACCACCGGGGCAATCGTGCCAGCGGTGAACGTGACGTTGGCGGAGCCGCCGTCGGTGGTCGTCGGATCGCCGTTGTCCGGGTTGTGGTAGGCCACGCTCGTGGACACCGTCACCTTTTCGGCGACCTTGTCGGTCACCTGGGCCGTCGCGATCCCGTTGACCGTCGTGGCGGTCGTCGGGGACATCGTCGCGGACACGTCAGCCGTGGCGGGAGCCTGCGGACCAGGCGTGAACGTCACGACCGCACCCGTGATCGGGTTGCAGAACTGGTCGGTCACCAGGGTGGTGATCTTCGAGCCCGTCGTGTCGGTCGCCGCGACGCTGGTCGGGGTGGCCGTCGTGTTCGTCTTCGGGCTGCCCTGGTTCGCGCCGGTGGTGCAGGTCGGGTTGGTGTCATCCGGCGGGATCGCCTGGCCGGCCTGGAACGGAACCGGGGCCAACGTCTGCGGCGAGCCGAACGGAATGCCCGTGTACTTGGCGCCGAACGTGTAGCTCGGGTCGGCCTTCGTCGTGGTCAACTGCACGGTGTAGTCACCGCCGCCGACCTCGGTGACATCCGAGACCTGGATGGACGACGACGTGTCGTACGTGAAGCCGGTCAAGCCGGTCAGCGGGTCGTCGTGCGAATCCCTGGCGGTCAACGTGCAGGTGTAGGACTCCTGCCCGTCAGCCACCGGCGGGTTCGCCGAACCGTCGGTGATCACGCACGCCAGCGACGAGTTCGCGGCGCTGAAGTCGCCGGCCTGGAAGACCACCGGGGCCTGCGTCTGAGGCGTCGTGGTGCCATCGGGCGCGTACAGGTCGCCTTGGGCGATCGTGCCCTTGACCAGCGCCGTCTCAGCCGTGCCGTCGGTCACCGTCGCCTGGGCGATGCCCAAGGTGTTGGTGTTCGCCACCACGCTGCCAGGCGTCGTCGCAACGGATGCGCCGTCGGACGGGCTCGTCACGGAGAACGTCACCGGGACGTTGGCCACGACGTTGCAGTTGGCGTCGGTCACCTTGGCCGTCGCGGTCGACGTGCCGCCCACCTGGACCGGCGAAGTCGCCGTCAGGTTGGAGCCGGACATGTCGGACGTCGGGCAGTCGGTCACAGGACCGTTGACCGGGTCGCCCGCGAGGAACGTCACGGCGTCGGAACCCGCAGCCTGCGTCACGCCCTGGCTGACCTCGCTGGCCGAGACGCTGACATACTCAGCGACGCGGTCGTTGACAGTCGCCGTGGCCTTGCCGTCAGTGCCCGTCGTGGCCGTGATCGGGTCCACGGTCGCCGTCGCGCTGTTGCTGTTCGGCGTCCACGTCACGTCCGCACCCGAGATCGGGTTGCAGTTCTCGTCCGTCACCAGGGTGGTGATGGAGGCCGGCGTGCCAGCCGTCTGGGTCTTCGGGGCGGTCGTGGCCGGTTTGGTCGTGATCGTCGTGACCGTCTTCAGGTTGTTCGGCGACGTCTTATCCGAGCAGGTCGGGTTCGTCGTGTCCGGCGGGATGGCCGGGCCGGCCTGGAACGGAATCGGCGTGCTCGGCTGCAACGTCGTCAACGTCTTGCCGCTCACCGGATCGACCGCCGAGCCCGTCACCGGGGTGCCGCCAACGGCAGCCGTGACCGTGTAGGACAGGTCAGCCGTGGTCGTGCTCAACGTCACCGTGTAGGTGCCGCCGCCCTGGTTGGTCACCGTCGTCGGGCTCACGAGCGTGGTCGGCGCAGGCGTCGTGCTGCCCGCCATCACCGGGAACGTGAAGCTGCCGGCGCCGAGGCTGGCCAGCGGGGCGTCGTTCGCGTCGCGGGCCAGGATCGTGCAGGTGTACATGTCGTTGCCGGTCGTGTTCCCGTTGGCGATCGGGGCCGAGCCCGAGGTCGCCGTCGTGGACGCCACGCAGGTGAACGAGGAGTTCGTGCCCGAGAAGTTGCTCGTGTCGAACGTCACGTCCACGCCCTTGGTCGGGTTGATGGTCGCAGCCTTCGTGACACCGGTCTGGACGGGCAGCGTGCCCGTGACCGTCACGGTCTCAGGAGTCGTGTCCGTCAGCATCACCGTCGCGGTGCCCGTCGAATCGGTCTGCGCCGAGGAGTCCGACAGGGTCGAGCTACCGGTGGTGGCGAAGTCCACCGTCACCGGGTTGCTCGTGTCGGTCTCCGGGTTGCAGTACTGGTCGGTCACCAAAGCGGTGACCGTCGAGCTACCGGTCGGCGGGGTGCCGGTCAGGTGGACATCGGTCGGGCTAGCCGACAGCGTCGTGCCCTGCGTGTTCGGCGAACCAGCCGGGCAGGTCACCGGGCCTGGGACCGGCGGGCCGGCCACGAAGGTCGTGTTCACCGGGTTCATCTGGGCGGTGCCGCTGGTGGCGTTGACCGTCACTGTCTCGGCGAGGTAGTCATTGACCTTGATCGTCGCCACACCCAACGGACCGTTGGTGCCGTCACCGGTCGCCACCGAGGCGCTGGCCGGGTCGAAGAACGCTTGGCCGGTCTGCGCGAAGTTGACCGTCGCGTTCTTGACCGGGTTGCAGTTCGCATCCGTCAGGTAGACGGTGACGTTCGCCGGGGTGCCAGCGGGCTGCGACGCCGAGTCGATCGTCATCAACGACAACGAACGGCCATCCGTGCACACGTCCACCTTCGGGTCGGGCGAAATCGGCGGGACCGGGGTGCCGGCCTTGAACGGAATCGGCGCGCCGCCGGTGCCGGAAGCAACGGCCTTGCCGCCCATCCACGTCGTCACCGTCGTGCCGTCCTTGGCGTTGGAGCCCGTGATCTGCGCACTGGTGGCAGCCGTGTCCGGCGCGCCGGTGTAGGCCGCCGTCACCGTGAGGTCGCTGGACGCGATCGTCGACGTGATGGTCACGTAGTAGTGGCCCTTGTTATCGGTCGAGAAGTTGGTCAACTTGACCTCGTCAGGAGCGGTCGAGCTGGCGCTCGTCGTGCCCGTCACCGTGTAGGTGAAGTCGGACGCGCTCAGGTTCGTCAGCAGGTTGCCGTTGGCGTCGTAGGCCGTCACCGTGCCGGAGTAGGACGACGTGCCGTCAGCCGTCGGCCAGCCGGTCTGGCTCGCGTCGGTCGGCGTGGTCGACGGGGACACCGTGAACACCGACTTGGACGGGTCGAACGCGCCCACGCCGAACGTCACGGCGCCGGGCTTCAAGGCGCCGGAGTCGCTCGAGACGCCAGGAGCCATATACGTGCCGCCCACGTTGACAGTCTCGGCCTTGGTGTCGGTCACCGCACCCTGGGCCATGCCATCGTTATCCGTGGTGCCCTGGGTCGTCGACGTTGTCGGGGTGCTATCCGGCTGCGAGGCCGGGTTGCCCGTGAACGTCACGCCGTAGCCGACCTCGGGGTTGCAGTCCGCGTCGAACAGGTACGTCCGCACCTTCTGGTTGTCGCCAACCGTCACCGACGCCGTGGTCATCGGCACCGGGTCGCCGTACGAATCCACCAACGACGGGTCAGGGCTCGGGTTGGTCGTGAACGTGTACGGGTAGACCTGCGTCGACTGGACGGAGTAGTAGACGCCGTCCACCATGACGCGGCAGACCGGTGTGCTCACCGGGCCGGTCGTGAAGGTCACGTCAGCCGAGCCGCCGTCCTTGGTCACGGTGGCCTTGGTGGTCGGGTCAGTCCCGGTCACGGTCGCGGTCACGGTCGTGGTTTCGGCCTTCGAGTCGGTCACCGTCGCCTGCGCGATGCCGGTGGTGGTGTCGGTGGCAGCCGGAGTCGTCGGAGCCACCGTCGCAGAGCCGGTCGGCGAGTACGCCACGGTGGCGTTCGTGATCGGGTTGCAGAACTGGTCGGTCACCAGGGTCTTGACCGTCGCGTTCGTGTCCACCGGGGTGCTCGTCGGCGTCGCCCAGGTAGTGGTCTTCTGCTGACCCTGGTTCAACCCGGTGGTACAGGTCGGGTTGGTCGTATCCGGCGGGATCGGGGCGCCAGCCTGGAACGGAACCTTGGCGAGCGTCTGCGGCGAACCGAACGGAGCGCCCGCGTTGTAAGCGCCGAACGTGTAGGTCAGGTCGGCCTTCGTCGTCGTCAACGTCACGGTGTAGACACCCGGCTGGTTCACCGGATCGACCTCGGTCACCGAGGACACCGTGATGTTGGGGGACGTGTTCCACGTGAACGCCGTCAGACCGGTCAGGCCGTTCTTATTCGAATCCTCAGCCGTCAGCGTGCAGGTGTAGCTCTGAACGTTATCGGCCACCGGCGGGTCCGCCATCGTGGACTTGTCCGTCACGACGCAGGCCAACGACGAGTTCGCCGGGCTGAAATCGCCCGTGGTGAACCGCACCGGCGCGCTGGTCGTGGAGGTCCATCCCACCACACCGGAATCGGTCGTCGGCGGAGCGTACAGCGGGCCTTCGGCGATCGTGCCGGTGACGGCATCAGCCGGCGTCGGCGTTGTCGTCGGCGTCGCGGTCGTGTCAGTGGCCGTCGCCGTGGCGATGCCCTGGCCGTTCGTGGACGCGATCACCTGGCCGGCGGTCGTGTAAATCGACGCGGTGGCCGGGCCGGCGATGCTGAACGTCACCGGGATACCGGAGACCGGGTTGCAGTTGGCGTCGGTCACCTTGGCCGTCACAGCCGACGTGAAGCCCTCCTGCACCGGCGAAGCCGCCACCAGGTTGGAGCCGGACATGTCGGACGTCGGGCAGTCGGTCACAGGACCGGTCACCGGCGGGCCGGCGACGAACGTCACCGAGTCGCTGCCAGCATTCTGCGTGCCGTTCGGGTCGGTCTCGCTGGCCGAGACGCTGACGTACTCGGCGACGCGGTCGTTGACATCCGCCGTGGCCTTGCCGTCAGAACCCGTCGTGGCCGTGACCGGGGTCACGGTCGCCGTCGTGCTGTTGCTGTTCGGCGTCCACGTCACAGCCGCACCCGAGATCGGGTTGCAGTTGGCGTCCGTCACCAGGGTGGTGATCGAGGCCGGCGTGCCAGCCGTCGAGGTCATCGGGGCGATCGTGGCCGGGTCGGTCGTGATGGCCGTGTTCGTCTTCACGGTGTTGTACCCGGTGCCAATCTTGTCCGAGCAGGTCGGGTTGCTCTTGTCCGGCGGGACAGCCGGGCCGGCCTGGAACGGAATCGGCGTGTTCGGCTGCAACGTGGTGTACGTCGTGCTATCAGCCGGGTTGACCGCCGAACCCGTGATCTCGGTGCCGCCGTTGAGCGCCGTCACCGTGAAACTCGGATCGGCGGTGGTGCTCGTGAACACCACCGTGTAGGTGCCGTCGCCGACGTTCGTCACGGACGACGCGTTCACCACCTTGGTGGCCGCAGCCGGGCTGCCAGCCATCACCGGGAACGACCAGCTACCGGAGGTCAGGCTCGCCAGCGGGGCGCCGTTGATATCACGGGCCAGGATGGTGCAGGTGTAGCTGTCCGAGCCGTTGGCTGTGGGAACCGGCGTCGTGGAACCGCTCGTCACCACGCAGGTGAACGAGGATCGGGTGCCGTCGAACTGGGCGGTGTCGAACGTCACCGGCACGCCAGCCGTCGGGTTGATCGTCGCCGCAGTCGTGACACCGGTCTGGACGGGCAACGTGCCCGTGACCGTCACGGTCTCAGGAGTCGTGTCCGTCAACGTCACCGTCGCGGTGCCCGTCGAATCGGTCTGCGCCGAGGAGTCCGACAGGGTCGAGCTGCCCGTGGTGGCGAAGTCCACCGTCACCGGGTTGCTCGTGTCGGTCTCCGGGTTGCAGTACTGGTCCGTGATCCGCGCGGTGATCGTCGAGGTGCCGCTGGCCGGGGTGCCGGTCAGGTGAACGTCGGTCGGGTTGGCCGACATCGCCGTGCCTGTCATGGTCGGCAACGGGCAGTTGGGGATCGGGCCTGGGACCGGCGGGCCGGCCACGAACTGGGTGGTCCCCGTCAGGGTGATCGGGCTCTTCGTGGTCACTGTCACTGTCTCGGCGACGTAGTCGTTGACCTTGATCGTCGCGTTGCCGTTCGAATCGGTCGTCGCCGTGGACGACGACGGAACCATGAAGCCGCTGCCGCTCGGGGTGAAGTCAACCTCGGTGTTGGTCACCGGGTTGCAGTTCGCGTCCGACAAGAACGCCGTCACATCCGCCGCCGTACCAGCCGGCTGGCTGGCTGGCGTGATCGTCATGTTCGACGGCGTCGCATACGGCGAGCCCGGAGGCTGCGTGCATGTCGGCGTCGCCGGGCCGGCCTTGAACGGAATCGGCGCGCCGCCGGTGCCAGAGGCCACCTTGGCGCCGCCCATCCACGTCGTCACCGTCGTGCCGTCGGTGGCGTTCGAGCCCGTGATCTGGGCGCTAGTGGCAGGTGTGTCCGGCGCACCGATGTAGGCCGCCGTCACCGTGAGGTCCGCACCCGACACCGGGCTGGAGAAGGTCACATAGTACTGGTTGCCGGTGGAAGCACCGGGAGTGACCTTGACCGTGCTGGCGTTCGCACCCGTCACCGTGTAGGTGAAGTCGGTCGCGCTCAGGTTGGTCAGCGGGTTGCCATTCGCGTCATAGGCGAAGACCGTGCCGGAGTAGGTCGACGAGCCGTCAGCCGTCACCCAGTGAGCCATCGTGGTGTCGGTCGGGTCGACGTTCGACGGCGACACGACGAACACCGACTTGCTCGGGTCGAACGCGCCGGCGGTGAAGTCGACGTTCGCCGGCAGCAGGTTGCCGGTGTCGGTGTTACCCGAGCCGCCCGCGTAGCCGCCGCCCACTGCCACGGTCTCGACCTTGGTGTCGGTCACGTTGCCAGCGGCCATGCCGTCGGTGTCAGTGGTCTTCTGCGTCGTCGTCGTGGTCTGGGTGCCAGCCGGGGTGCCCGTGAACGCCACTGTGTAACCCACCTCGGGGTTGCAGTGGGCGTCCAACAGGTACGTCCGCACGTCCTGGGTGTCGCCAACCATCACCGACGCCGTGGTCATCGGCACCGGGTCGCCGTAGGAATCCACCAACGACGAGTCAGGGTTCGGGTCAGCCACAAACTTGTACGGGTAGACCTGCGTCGACTGCACGGAGTAGTAGACGCCATCCACCATGACGCGGCAGACCGGAGTCTGCACGATGTCGGCAATGAAGGTCACGTTAGCCGAGCCGCCATCGACCGTCGGGGCCGGCTTACTGGTCGTCGGGTCGGTGTAATCGACCTTGTTGGCATCGACGGTGCTGGTCTCAGCAGTGTTGTCAACCAGGAAGATCTGGGCCTGGCCGTTCGCGTCCGTCGTCGCCGGGTTCGGCAGGGGCGGGGTGACCGTGGTCGAGGCCGTCGCGTCGCCGGTAGCCGTGTAGGTCACCGTCGCACCCGAGATCGGGTTGCAGAACTGGTCGGTGACCAGCGTCGTGATCGTCGAACCGGAGGTCGCACTAGCCGGGCCGACCTTGGTCTGCGTCGGGGAGGCCTGCGTGTTGGTCTTCAGGCTGCCGTTGTTGGCGCCGGTGGTGCACTTCGTAGTCCCATCCGGAGCAGGCGGAATCGGGTCGCCGGCCTGGAACGGAATGTTCGCCACCGTCGGCTGGTCAGCCCCGATCGGGATGTTGTTGTACGTCGAGGACGCCGTCTGGCCCAGAGGAGTGTTCCACGTGGCCTTCGTCGAGACCAACACCGTGGTGTACACACCCGGCTGGGTGGCCGCGTTGACCTCGGTCACCACCGGCGCATTGCCGTCGGGACCGGTCACGTACGACGGGACGTTGATCGTGAAGCCGCTCAAATCGATGCCGTCGGAGGTCGTCAACGGGTTCTTGTTGGCGTCCACGGCGTGGATCGTGCAGGTGTAGCTCTGAACGCCGTCGGCAACCGGCGGGGTCGCCATCGTCGACGGATCGGTCACCACGCAGGTGAAGGTCGAGTCCTTGCCGGAGAAGTTTCCGGCCTGGAAGACCACCGGGGCCTGCGTGTTGGCGCCCGTCGAGTCGGCTGACGTGCCTGCCGGCGCGTAGACGTAGCTGCCGTCCGGCAGGGTCGCGGTCACGAGAACCGTCTCAGCGGTCGGATCGGCCAACGTCGCGCGGGCGTTGCCGTTCGGGCCGGTCGTGCCCTGCGTGGTCGTCAGCGTCAATGCGCCATCGGCGCCAGTCGGCTGGCCAGCGGCGTTGTTCGGCTGCGTGCCGAACGTCACCACGACACCGGGCACCACGTTGCAGTTGGCGTCGGTGATGTTCGCCGTGATGCTCGACGTGCCGCCCAACTGGATCAGCGTGGTGGCCGTCAGTTGCGAGCCGGTCATGGACGAGGTCGGGCAGGTCGGGATCGGGCCGGGCATCGGGTCGCCGGGGGTGAACGTCACGTCGGCAGAGCCGCCGTTTTGATCCGTCACGCCGTCGCCGGTCACCTTGGCCGACGTGGTCGTCAGCTCGGCGGTGAGGTCGCTCAACGTGGTGGTCACCGTGCCGTCGTCGCCAGTGGTCGCCGACGTCGGGCTCAGCGTGGCCGTCGAGTTCGTGCCACCGGCCACCGTCCAGTCAACCTTCACGCCGGAGACCGGGTTGCAGTTGATGTCGGTCACCAGGGTGGTGACGGTCGAGGTCCCAGCGTCACCCGTCGTGTCCGGCAGCTTGACGCTGGTCGGGTCGGCTGTGGTGTTCGTCTTGGAACGCCCGTCCTGGCAGGTCGGGTTGTTCTGATCCGGCGGGATCGGCGCGCCGAACGTGAACGGAATCGGCGTGGCCGGCATGGTCGTTTCATGGCCACTCAGCGTGCCGCTGATCTGGTTCGTCGGGTCGGTGTCGGAGCCGTACCACGCGCTCACCGTGTAGGTCGGGTCAGCCGTTGTCGTGGTGAACTGCACCGTGTAGGTGCCGTCGCCGTTGTTCGTGACGCCGGAGGCGGTGACCTTGGACGGCCCAACGGGCGTGCCGTTGACGTCGAAGTTGAACGTGCCATTAGGCACATCCTTGACCAAGTTGCCGTCGGTGTCCTGCGCCAGGATCGTGCAGGTGTAGGAGTCCGTGCCGTTGGCGATCGGGGTCGGGGTCGTCGAACCAGGCGTGATCACGCAGGTGAACGACGAGTTAGCCGGGTCCACGTTGCCTTCGGTGAAGGTGATCTTCACACCAGCCGCCGGGTTCACTGGGTCGCCGGTCGCGCTGCCCAGCGTCGCCTTCACCGTGTCGGTGCGCTGCTCGGTGTCGGTCAGGTTGACGGTGGCGATGCCCGTGGCGGGATCGGTGGTCGCCGAAGCCGACGAGAGCGTGCCGTTGTCGGTCGTGAAGTAGATCGTCGCCGGGGATGCGCCGTTAGCGTCGGTGATGGCGTTGCAGTACTGGTCAGTCACATACACGTCGACGCTACCGGTGCCCTTGTTGTTCTTCAACGGAACGCTGGGCGTCGCAGTCGTCATGGCCGTGCCACCAGCCTTGTTCTGCGTCGGGCAGGTGGTGATGGGGCCGGGCACTGGCGGGCCGGCGGTGAACACCGTGGTCACCGTGCCGGTCGGCGTGGTGCTGTTGGCGGTCGTCGAGACATTCACCGACTGCGCCACCTGGTCGTTGACATCCAGCTTGGCGGTGCCAGTGGAATCAGTCGTTGCCGAACTGGCCGGCGTCGAGGTGCCCACGACATACATCGCGGCAGCACCGGTCGGGGTGAAGTTGATCGTCGCACCGGACACCGGGTTGCAGTTGACGTCAGTCGCCTGAACGGTCACTGTGGCCGGCGTGCCAGCCGCCTGCGAAGGCGAGCTGATGGCGATGTTGGTCTGCCAACGGTCGGCGATCGGGTTACCGGTCACCGGGTCGACGCACTGCGTCGGTGTCGAGGGGATCGGCACGATCGCGCCGGCCTTGAACGGGATCGGAGCCGGGTTCACCGACGGCGTGCCAGGCGTTGTCGGGCCGTGGCCGGTGATATTCGTGCCGTTGTAGCTGGCCGTCACGGTGTAATCCGGGGACGCCCACAGCGCCGAGCAGTCGGCGGTGTAGTTGTTGCCCGTGGCCGTGCTCGGGTCGCACTTGGCGGCCTCGTCGGCAGCCGTCGCGGCAGACGGCGCGCCCTTCACCGTGTAGGTGAAGTCAGTGGCGGCCATGCCCGTGATCGGGTTGCCCTCTTTGTCGAACGCCTGCACGGTGCCGATGTACTGCACCGAGCCGTCAGCGGTCCCCCAGTTGGCCATGTTGGTGGTGTCGCTCGGGTCGGCCACCGGGGACACGGTGAAGATCGAGTTCGCCGGGTCGAACGGCCCAGGCGTGAACGTCACGTCTTGGGTCAGCGTGGCATCCGGCGACGCCGGGTCGCCCAGGACAGCCGTGACGGTCACGGCCTCAGCCGTGGGGTCGGTGATGGCCGGGGCCACGACCTTGCCGGTGTTGTCCGTGGTGGTCGTCGTGTAGGTCTTGCCGCCGTTGGTGACGCCCGTGCCACTCGCGAAGGTCGCGCCGCTGGAGGCCGGCAACGTCAGGGTCACCGTGCTGCCTTGGGGAACCGGCGCGCCGGTCTGGCTGATCGCCCACACGGTCGCGGTTACCGGGTTCAACGTCCCACTCGCGTCAGCGACGGCGATAGAGCCAGGCGTGCCAGCGTGCGACGTCCAGTCGGGGTTGGAGCCGTTGCCGAGGTAGCCAGCCGGATCGTCGGTGCTCAACTGCAACAGCGAGTTGGGCCCAAATGCCTTGCCTGGCACATACGTCAGCGCGTAGTTGGAGTTGGCTGCCGACGCGTCAGCAGCTCCGGTGGCCGTAGCGGTCTTGACGATCATCGGGCCATTGGCGCCGGTCACGTTCGAGGACGTCAGATTGTAAATCTGGACGCCGTCCGCCGTTACCGACACGTTGAAGGTGCCCGACGTGCTGGTGACGAACTCCGCCGTGTAGACATTGGTGCCCACGGTGTGGGTGATGTTCTGTTCGGTCACGCCAGTCGGCGTCGACGTGTAGACCACGTTAATGGCCGACGTCGGGTCGGAAGCGTCGTCGTTCACCGGATCGCCGTTCGCGTTGTTCAACGTCAACGTGCCGAGGTAGCACTGGTTGCCATCGGCCACCACCTGCGTCGCGCCGCTGGTGCACGGCACCATCTCCCACGTCGACTTGCCGCCATCGGGGTTGAACTTGCCGTTGAACGTCACGTCCTGCGGCGAGGCCAGGGTCGGGTCGGAGACGGTTGCGGGGTACACAATGCCGTCGAGATCCGTCTGCGTGCCCGACTGGTCGATCGTGGCATGGAGAGGCACAGTCTCATCGCGTGAATCGGAGTACGTGACCGACGCCACGCCGTTCTTATCGGTCGTCGCCGTCATGGTCGTGGACCCGTTGGAGAACACGGCGTAGCTGCCCGAGGACGGCAGCGTGAAGGTCACCACAGTGCCAGCCGGCACCGCGTTGCCGTATTCGTCATTGATCTGCGCCGTCGCGGTACCGATGCTGCCGGGGCTGACGACGGTGTTGGTCACCGGGGTGGTCACCGTCAGCGTCGACCCAGCCGCGCTCGGCTGGTTGGCGATGAAGGAAACAGGCGTGGTGTAGACGACCGGAGGCGTGACGGGCGTCACAACCGCAGTCGCGCCGGAGCCGGTCGTGACCTGGGTCACGGTGGCGGTCGGGTTGACCGTCTGGGCCTTGGTATCGGTCAACTGGGCGGTCACCTGGCCGTTGGCATCCGTCGTGCCCGTCGTGGGCGCGACATTGGCCGTGGTGCTCACCGTCGAACCGGCGACAGAGCTGTCAGGTGCGAAGTCGACGGTCGCGCCCTTGATCGGGTTGCAGTATTCGTCGGTGACGGTGGCCGTCAGCAGCGAGCCGCCGGAGCCGGGGGCCGTCGCCGGCACATCGGTCGACGGAACAGCCGTCAGCCCAGGCAGCGTCGTGTACGGCGAACCATCCGGAGGCGTCGTGCAAGGCCCGGGGCCATCGGCCTTGAAGGGGATCGGTGCGGCGGTCACGGTGCCGCCGTCGTTCTTCGACTTGTCCTGCATGATGGCGGTGCCGCTGGCATCGACCGTCGCGCCGATCGTCGAGTCACTCTGCGCCACCTTGGACGAGACGGTGTAGGTGTAGCTGCCGTCGCCGTTGTTCTTGACGGAACTGACGTTGATACTCGCGCCACTCGGCGTACCCGCGCCCTTCGGCACCAGGGCCTCGTTATTCAGGCTCAGCTCCGGGTTGCCCTGTTGGTCATAGGCCCACACCGTCACCGTGTACTCATACCCGGCGCCCTTGGTGCCGTCGCTGACGGTCTGCCAGTTGGTCATATTGGTGGTGTCGGTCGGGTCGGCTGTCGGGCTGACCGTGAAGTACGAGCAGTC
>Ga0123357_10001924_pt1 | contig 22628 bp, 13 predicted proteins | sample TergutEmb28metaG_FD_89873 | JGI IMG/M metagenome (GOLD analysis project Ga0123357, IMG submission 89873) | Embiratermes neotenicus P4 segment gut microbial communities from Petit-Saut dam, French Guiana - Emb289 P4 | ecosystem: Host-associated > Arthropoda: Insects > Digestive system > Gut ... | reverse complement strand
TTTGTGCTTCACCTCAAAGAGTGCGAGTTTCGATTTAACCATCGCCATGGCAACCTTTACTTGGTACTGTTAAAGTTGTTGCGTGAGCAACCTTTGTAGCTTGGTTTGCTTCCTAAGACCCTTTTTTTTAATTATCGGTAAGAATAAGCCGGATTAAGGTGTACAGGTTACGCAATTTGTATCACTTCTCCCCGAAAGGATGGTTTGTCGCTGGGATATGTGAAAAAGTGCACACAGGTCAAAGAGAGGCAGGGCAAGATAGTTGAAAATCCGTTTGTCAGCGTTTTATGTCGTGCAGCAAAAAGGGTGTTAATATATTGTCATTATGAACGGTGAAGGGTATCGCAAATGAGGGAAAGCGATTCATTCAAGGTTCTACTGATTGAACAGGACGAAGCGCGCAAGGTATGTGCTTCACTGACTTCACTTTCGTTGGCTCAGCTCGATGCTGGTGAGGTGCTGATCCGGGTGCACTTTTCGAGTATCAACTTCAAGGATGCACTGGCCGCAACTGGGGCGGGGAAGATCATCCGCCGATTTCCCTGTGTGGGCGGGATCGACTTGGCTGGTGAGGTGGTTGAGAGCGCCGATTCCCGTTTTAAAGCAGGCGATGCGGTGATTGCCACCAGCTACGACATCGGTGTCGCCCATCATGGAGGCTATGCCGAATACGCCAGGGTTCCAGCGGGCTGGGCGATTCCGTTACCGTCGGGGCTCGACCTGTTAGAAGCGATGGCTCTTGGCACGGCGGGGCTGACTGCCGCGCTCGGGATCGTGAAGATGGAAGACAATGGTCTTGCACCGGGCAATGGCCCTGTGCTCGTCACTGGGGCGAGCGGCGGGGTAGGGGGGCTGGCAATCGATATGCTGGCGCAACTTGGCTACGAGGTGGTAGCCCTGACCGGCAAGCCGGAGGAAGCAGATTTCCTCCAGCGCATCGGTGCAACGGACATTCTCCCACGTGGGGGAATCGATTTCGATAAGGTTCGTCCGATAGAGGCCGCCCGTTGGGCTGGGGCAGTCGATAACGTGGGCGGGGCGATCTTGCATTGGGTGCTGGCGACGATGCGCCAGAACGGTGTTGTGACCAGCATTGGCAATGCCGCCGATTTCAAGCTCTCGACCACGGTATTTCCGTTCATTTTGCGTGGCGTAAGTCTTTTGGGGATTGACTCGGGTTATGCGAATATGACCATCCGGCAAAGGGTTTGGGCACGTTTGGGGGCTGATCTCAAGCCGCGCCACCTGAAAGATTTTATCTGCGTAATCGGGTTCGACGAATTGCCGGGCGCTTTCACTGCCTTCATCGAAGGGCAGGCAAGGGGGCGGACTGTCGTCCGCATCTTGGATTGAACACGCGTCGAGTGTAATCCCCGTCATTCATGGCGGGGTAAGCGAGACAAGCCGTACATGGAGCCGAAAGCTCCGCTGGATCATATCGAAACATTGCAGGAAACTGCGCTGGGCACTGTGAATACACAATATGACCGAAGAAGAAACCGGAGTCCTGCCGAAAATACTGGTCGTTGATGACTCGCGCATGGTGCGTGCTAGTCTCATCAAGCAGATTCGCCACCGTTTTCAGATAAGGGAGGAGACTGACGGTGAGGTGGGGTGGGAAGCCTTGTTGGTCGACCCCTCGATTCGGATCGTTCTGACCGACCTTGGCATGCCTAGGCTCGACGGCTTTGGTTTGCTCGAACGTATCCGGAGTTCAAAGGTGCAGCGCATCCAGGAACTGCCGGTCGTCATCATTTCGGGCGACGAGGATGACGAAGCCCGTCAGCGTGCGCTGGATCTTGGTGCAAACGATTTCGTTTCCAAGGGCGCTGGATGCGCCGAGATGACGGCACGGCTCGAATCCTTGCTGGATTTGACCAATACCCGCCGTAACCTCGCGTTGTCGGGGCAGAACCCGATCATCGACCCGGTTTCCGGGCTGGCAACGCCTGCTTATCTCAACCACAACGGCGAACAGCTCCTGGCGCAAGCGCGGCGGCGGCAAACGGCGATTTCGGTGATGGTGGTCGAAATCGACCATTACGAACAACTGATTGAATGGCATGGTAGCCGCGTGGCTGACCTGATTACCAACAAACTTGCCAAGATTATCGCCAGCAAGGTACGGCGGGAAGACACGATCAGCCAAGTGTCGGGGGCGCGGTTCGCTGTTTTGTCGCCCAGCACCTCAATGGCAGGGTGCTGTGCCTTTGCCTTGCGCCTGCAAAGGGCGATGGAAAAGTTGGTAATGACGTACCGCGAGGAGCGTATTCGCATCACGATCTCCGTCGGTATCTCCGGTTCGGAGACGGACAGCATGCAGAGCGTGGAGAGCCTCATCGAGGCTGCTACGGAGCGCGTACAATACGGCATTGCGGCGGGGGGCAACCGCATCGTCAACAGTGATGGCGAGGTCGATGAGACGGTAGCCGAAAGTTACGGGAACCGGTTGATCAGCGTCGACCATGCCTTGCTTCAGTTACGGATCGGTGCGGAAGAAGATGTCATGGAACGCCTACCAGAGGTTATCGCGACCATGATGCCGCTCTTCAACCTGCTGGAAGAACGGCTGCATTTGGGCATTCCGCTGGGCGTACTGGAAAATTACAAAAAATAAAAAACTTTTCCAGCGGGATGCGCCGCCCTCTCCCACGAAGGTTGTTCAGACTGGGTAGAACCTGCGCTATACCTCTATTTTCTCCTTGGCGCCATCCAAGACAGGAGCCGATGCGCATTCAGACATTCCTCGCGTAAGCGCCTGTTGGACGGTTCGCCTTTGGCATTATTGATGAGCCGCCTTGGCCGGAGAAAATCCGGGGGTGGCCTCACTTATCACCAAACGATTATGCAAAGGGTCTGGAGCAGGCTGCTTGACCATGGGCTTTTTTAGAGTACGTTCTCAGGGGGCAAGTTCAGTTTCTACCCGCCCCCTGCCATTTGAACCCGTTATAATGACGCCCTTCGACTTTCACACGTGAGCACGATGCGCTGGAACATAAACATGACGCGTTGGAATATAAGCATGACGCGTTGGAACACGAAAAAAGCGACGCAATGGGCTGCTTATTCGCTCGCTGGGTTAGTGGTGTTGATAGTGATCGGGCTTGCTACGCTGATCACGCTTTCTGTTTTGATCTGGCCCAAATTGCCTGACCTCGATACCCTGACCGACTATCGGCCACGTGTCCCCCTGCGGGTATATACCGCTGATGGCTTCCTTATCAGGGAGATAGGCGAGGAAAGGCGTGCGCCCATCAAGATCGAAAATGTTCCCCTCGCGCTCAAACATGCGCTGCTTGCGGCGGAAGACACACATTTCTACGAACATATGGGGGTCGACTTTGCCGGGATTGCGCGGGCAGCCCTGGCCAACCTGCGTTCCGGCAGGAGCGGGCAGGGGGCATCGACCATCACGATGCAGGTGGCACGCAATTTCTTCCTGACACGGGATAGAACCATAACGCGCAAGCTGTATGAAATCCTGCTTGCGCTCAAGATCGAACACAACCTCAGCAAGGATCAGATCCTTGCGCTTTACATCAACCAGATATACCTTGGGCAGCGTGCTTACGGCTTTGAAGTTGCTGCCCAGACTTATTTTGGCAAGTCGCTCGGCGAACTCTCGCTTGCCGAGACTGCCATGCTTGCTGGGCTGCCCAAAGGGCCATCCACCATGAACCCAATCGTCAACCCGAAAAGAGCGAAGAGTCGGCAAGGCTATGTATTAGGGCGCATGCGGGATCTTGGTTATATCGACGAGGCTGCATATAAGGTAGCCATAGAAGCACCCTTGCAGACGGCCTCTGGGAGTGCTGCACGCGACCCGAGCATCCTTAGCCCGGTTCATGCCGAGTACGTGGCCGAGATGGCGCGCCAGATGGCCATCAGCCAGTTCGGCGAACAGGCCACCCAGCGGGGCATGAAGGTCTACACCACGATCACCCGCGCCGAACAGGAAGCCGCTTACGATGCCTTGCGGCAGGGCGTGATGGATTATGACCGCCGTCACGGCTATCGCGGCCCGGAAAAGTACATCACCTTGCCGAATACCAAGGTGGATGCGGGAAAAATTAGCGATGAATTTGCCAAGGCAATTGATGACGAACTTGCCAAGACACGCGAAGGCGACGAGCAAACGCTGCCTGACTACGGCGACCTGCTCCTGGCAGCGGTCATTGACGCTTCGCCGGATGAGGTCACTGTGTATCGCAACGGTGAGCTTATCAAGATCGCGGGGAACGGATTGAGTTTCGCTTCGCCCATGCTGAAAGCCAACTCACCACAGACAAAGCGGGTGCGCCGGGGGGCGTTGGTGCGTATCCGCAATGGTGGTGGGAGTAAGGGATGGGAGCTCACCCAGGTTCCGGAAGTGGATGCCGCGCTGGTGTCGGTTGACTCCAAGACGGGGGCAGTGCGCGCTCTGGTCGGGGGGTTTGACTTCAACCGTAGCCAATTCAATAACGTTACGATGGCCAAGCGTCAGCCCGGTTCGAGTTTCAAACCCTTCATTTATTCGGCCAGCCTCGAACGGGAAGGGCGGGAGTACGCGCCGGGGTCGCTGATCCCAGACGAACCTTTGTACTACCCAGCGGGTGTTACGGGAAAAACAGAATGGGAACCCAAAAATTACGACAGGAAGTTTGCCGGAATGATGACGATGCGTGATGCGCTGGCGCGCTCGAAAAACATTCCGATCATCCGCGTGCTCGAAGATATCACACCTGACTACGCCCGGGGTTACATAGCCAATTTTGGCTTCAATCCCGACAACCATCCGCCTTACCTGACAATGGCATTAGGCGCGGGGTCGGCCTCTCCATGGGACATGGCAACCGCCTACGCGGTGTTTGCCAATGGCGGCTATCGCATCAATCCGTTTGTGGTGAAGGAAATCCGGGATGTCAACGACAATACGCTGGCCAGTTTTAATTCGCAGGTAGCGGGAGAAGACGCACCCCGCGTCATTGACGCACGCAATGCCTGGATCATGGATTCGATGCTCCGGGATGTTGTGAGCCGCGGCACTGGCTCCCGTGCCCGTGTCCTGAACCGTAGGGACATTGCCGGTAAAACCGGAACCACCAACGATTACAGCGATGCTTGGTTCTGCGGTTATAATCCTACAGTCGTTGCCGTGACCTGGATCGGTTTCCCAACGCCGCGCAACATGGGTAGTGGGGAAACGGGTGGAACGGCGGCACTTCCGATGTGGATCAATTACATGCGCGTTGCGCTCGCCAATGTCCCGGAAACCTTCCTTCCCCGCCCGGATGGCATCAGCATGGCCTTGGCAGGGGAAGGGGATCACGAGGACTACTATTACACCGGAAGGAAGCCACCGGAATTGCTGTCCCCTGTGGTGGACGATACTGGGCTCCTTCAGGAATTGGTGGGAATCCCTTCCAATGCGCAGAACTACGTTCCTCCCGCTCCCGTTCCGCAAACCCGTCCGTCCAACCAAACGGGGCAACCGCCACGACCCCCGGGCGAAGCGCCATCCATTCCTTTTGCCAAGCCGGAAGATGTGACTTCCTTAGGGGAACTGGGGTATTGATATAGCTTTCAATGGACAGCTTTCGGTAAATGCGTTTGCTGCCGATAGCTGGAAACCGAAAACTAAACTCATTGCCGCACTTCCTCCAGCAGCTTTTTGACCCCTTCCACTCGTTGCCGTAGCTCGGGCAGGTCCGCCTGACGGATGAGCCTGTCCGGCCCGGACATGCGGGTACGTCTGTTTTGCTGGACGAGAAGGATCACTTTCACGGGGTCGATAGGGGCGTTTTTCCCGAACTGGATGCTGATCTGCGTGGGGGAGGCATCGAGTTTGAGGATGTCCCAGGGGCGCAGGAATTGGCGCAGCCGATGGGTTTCGATCAGGGCTTGCGTCTGCGGTGGGAGGTTGCCGAAGCGGTCGACGAGTTCCTCGCGCAGGGCGATGAGTTCGTCCTCGATGTCGCAGTTGGCAAGGCGCTTGTAGAGGGTGAGGCGTTCCTGTACGTCGGGGCAGTAGTCGGTAGGCAGTAACGCCGGGGTGTGGAGGTTGATTTCGGAGACGGCTTCGAGCGGGCTTTCGATGCCGGGTTCTTGGCCGGATTGCAGGGCGCGCACGGCGCGCTTGAGCATTTCGCTGTACAGGGAAAAACCGACGTGGGCGATTTCCCCGGATTGCTGGTCGCCGAGGACTTCGCCTGCGCCCCGGATTTCGAGGTCGTGCATGGCAAGGTAGAAGCCGGAGCCGAGTTCTTCCATCATGGAGATGGCTTCAAGGCGCTTTCGGGCCTGGGCGGTGGGTTTGGCGTCGGGGTCGGTGAGGAGGTAGGCATAAGCCTGGTGGTGGCTGCGCCCGACGCGGCCACGGAGTTGGTGCAGTTGAGCCAGACCGAAACGGTCAGCACGGTTGATGACGATGGTGTTGGCGGTGGGAATGTCGATGCCGGTCTCGATGATGGTGGTGCAGAGCAGGAGGTTGGCGCGCTGCTGGGTGAAGTCGCGCATGACGCGTTCGAGTTCGCGCTCGGGCAGTTGCCCGTGACCGACGACGATACGCGCTTCGGGCAGGAGGTTTTCCAGTTCGAGCCGCATGTTTTCGATGGTGTCGACTTCGTTGTGCAGGAAATACACCTGTCCGCCACGCTTGAATTCGCGCAGGACGGCTTCCCGCACGATGCCCTTGCTCATGTTCTGGACGAAGGTTTTGACGGCCAGCCGTTTCTGGGGGGCGGTGGCGATGACGGAGAAGTCGCGCAGCCCTTCCATCGCCATGCCCAGGGTGCGGGGGATGGGGGTGGCGGTGAGGGTGAGGATGTCGACTTCGCTGCGAAGCTGCTTGAGGATTTCTTTCTGGCGCACGCCGAAACGGTGTTCTTCGTCAACGATGACCAGCCCCAGGCGTTTGAAGCGGACATCCTTTTGCAGCAGGCGGTGGGTTCCGATGACGATATCAATCTTGCCCTCGGCCAGTTGGGCAAGCGCCTGGGTTTGTTCCTTCTGGGATTTGAAGCGCGAGAGTTCGGCAATCCTGATGGGCCAGTCGGCGTAGCGGTCGGCAAAGGTCTGGCTGTGCTGTTCGGCCAGCAGCGTGGTGGGGCAGAGGATAGCCACCTGATAGCCGTCCTGGACGGCGACGAACGAGGCACGCAGGGCGACTTCGGTTTTGCCGAAACCAACATCGCCGCAGACGAGGCGGTCCATCGGGCGGCCTGATTTCATGTCGGCGACGACGGCGTCGATGGCGCTTTGCTAGTCGGGGGTGGCCTCGAAGCCGAAGCCTTCGGCGAAGGCGTCCAGGTCGTGGGGATTGAACTCGAAGCGCACACCGGCACGTGCGGCGCGGGCGGCATAAAGGGCGAGCAGCTCGGCGGCGGTGTCGCGTGCCTGCATGGCGGCTTTTTTGCGCGCCTTTTCCCACTGCCCGGAACCAAGCCGGTGCAGGGCGACGGATTCGGGGTCGATCCCCGCGTAGCGGGTAATGACGTGCAGTTGGGAGACGGGTACGTAGAGTTTGTCGCCGCCATCGTATTCGAGGTGCAGGAATTCGGTTTCGTCTTCCCCCAGTTTGATGTGTACGAGGCCGAGGTAGCGCCCAATGCCGTGGGAAGCGTGCACGACAGGGTCGCCGACTTTGAGTTCTGAGAGGTCACGCAGCCACCCTTCCATTGTCGCGGCCTTACGCGCATCGCGCCGCCCTCGGGGGCGGGTGGCGGTGTAAAGCTCGGTTTCAGTAACAATAGCCAGCTTTGCTTCCGGCAGGATGAAGCCCGCGGCCAGCGGGGAGACGGCAATGGCGAAGTTTATGCCATCGGCCTCGGTGAAGGTGCTGAAGTCAGCGCAAACCTGCGGGGTTTCGCCATATTCGGCGAAGAATTCGAGCATGGTTTCGCGCCGACCCGGTGTTTCGGTCAGGAGCAGCACCCGACCCGCGAATCCGGCGCGGAAGGTTTTGAAGGGTTTCAAGGGGTCGGCGACCTTGCGGTCGACGGTGAGCCCGGGTAAGGGTAGGGCGGCGGCACGACCGGGGGCGACAGCATTACCGTTTTGAGTGTTGCTGATCTTCAGCCGGGGGCGGCTGTGGAGTGCGCCAAAGAAATCTTCTTCCTTTAGGAAAAGCGCTTCGGGTGCGAGCACCGGACGGGTACGGTCGCCATGCAGCATCTTGTGGCGTAGCCGGGTCTCACGCCAGAAACCCGCAATGGCCTCTGGTACGTCGTGATGCAGGAATACGGGGGAGGCGGGCGGCAGGTAGTCGAAGAGCGTGGCAGTCTCTTCAAAGAAGAGTGGCAGGTAATACTCGATCCCCGCAGGGGCGATACCGTTCGAAACATCCTTGTAGAGGGCTGCACGGCTTGGGTCGCCCTCGAAGGTTTCGCGGAAACGGCTCCGGAACCGGGCACGCCCGGTCTCGTCGAACGGGAATTCATGCGCGGGCAGCAGGCGGATTTCCCTGACTGGGTAAATGGTGCGTTGGGTGTCGGGGTCAAAGGTTTTGATGTTTTCGATGCGCTCGTCGAATAGGTCGATCCGCAGCGGCAATGTCGCACCCATCGGGTAGAGGTCGACCAGCCCGCCGCGTACCGCGAATTCGCCGGGACTCACGACCTGGGTGACACAGTGATATCCAACTGGCGCTAGTTGCGTGCGCAGTTGTTCCATTTTGAGCGTATCGCCCTGCTTGAGGAAGAAGGTATAGGCTACGAGGAAGGCGGGCGGAGCCATGCGGTAAAGCGCAGTGGTGGCGGGGACGAGCAGCACGTCGGCCTTGTTGCGGCTGATGGCATAGAGTGTGGAAAGCCGCTCGGAGACCAAGTCCTGGTGCGGTGAAAAACTGTCGTAGGGCAGGGTTTCCCAGTCGGGCAGGAGCCGCACATCGAGGTGCGGCGCGAACCAGGCAATTTCGTCCGCGAGCCGTTGGGCTTCGGCAGGCTGCGCGGCGACAACCGTCAACATTTTCCCGTACCCAGCCAGCGTGGCGATTGCCAGCGCATCGCTTGCCCCCGCCAGCCCCGGCAGGTCGAGCTGAGCGCCGGGTTTAGGAAGGTTCAGGTTCGAGATTGCGGGCAGGAGGGTTTTGATACCGGATGAAGCGGACATTGCGGCGGGCGGAGTTGAATGGAAGATCGCGATTATAGTGGGGGCATTTGTAATGAATCCCCTGAGAGCCAGGTGAAGGTGTGAAATTCGCCCGTAGTGCGAAAAATCGCAAGTGTTATAAGTGAATTTCCATTTTTCATCGGATGACGGCAATGGGGGAGAACGATTATCCGGTTGTGTGCGGAGCAGAGGACATCTTGCGGTTGCTCTGCGATTCCGTCGTCAAGGTGCTGCATCTGGCAACTTCGGGCAAGCTTAATTATTCCGGGATGGTTCAGCGGATTTCCCGCACATGCCTGAAACCGGATATCGGTTGTTTCGTGCTGTTCGACGGTGGTTTTTCTGGGTTGGTGATCATGAACTTCTCGGCAGCTTCGGCAATGGAGCTATATGAGCGCTACATGCTTAATATGGGTATGTCGAAAGAGGGACTGGCGGCCACTTTCACTTCCGATGAAGTAGGTAACGTCATGGGCGAGTTGATGAACCAGATCGTTGGGGACTTCACATGCAAGGTTTCTCAGGAACTGCAAACCCATATCACCCAGAGCCAACCCAAGATGTTGGTACTCACCAAGCATGTCGTGCTTTCGGTGGACACCCATCTCGATCAGCCGCAGGTGCTGCGGGTCACTTTTCAGACGGAACGCGGCAACATTTTTTATCTCGAAATGGCAATCGACCACACCGAGTTCATCAAACTAAAGAATCTCGAGATCGAAAAAGTCAATCCTGATGCTTTGCTCGACCAGGCCAGGGATGATATGGATGCCATTATGGGTGCCTCGGCTGGGCAAGATGAACTGTTGGCTTCGCTTGGTATGTGACGCCCGTGTACGCTTGAACATGATATTATCATCCGCGGGTTCTGCCTGTTTGCGCACCCGGCTTGAGGTGTGCTTGTCAATGAGTGTTTTTTTGAAGTGAAACCATCATGGACGATTTATCCAACTTGCAGCCGGGTGTGGTCTGGCGTCATTTTTTCAACCTCTGCCAGATTCCTCGTGCCTCGGGGCAGGAGGCCGCAGTGCGTGATGCCTTGTCGGAATGGGGCTGCAAACATGGTTTGTGCGTGAGGGGCGACAGTCGTGGCAACCTCGTCCTGAGCAAGGCCGCCACGCCAGGTTTCGAGAACCGGCCGGGCGTAGTGTTGCAGGGGCACCTGGATATGGTGTGCCAGAAGGATGGCGACAGTACGCACGATTTTGAGTGTGACCCAATTCGCCCCGTTTTGCGTGATGGTTGGGTGATGGCATCCGGTACTACGCTTGGGGCTGACAACGGGATCGGGGTTGCGCTGGCGTTGGCGGTACTAGAGGCCGACGGGCTCAAACATCCCGCACTGGAAGTCCTGCTGACCGTGGAAGAGGAATCGGGTATGCATGGTGCGACGGCTCTTGGACGGGATGCCGTGCAGGGGCGTTTTCTGATTAACCTCGACACCGAGAAATGGGGTGAGCTTTATGTCGGCAGCGCCGGAAGTGTCGACGTGATTGTCGACGCACCCCTGCCCATGGAAGCTGCCCCAGCAGATATGCAAACCATCGGTTTGCGGCTCACTGGCTTGACCGGAGGGCATTCAGGTATCGACATCCACCGTCAGCGTGGCAACGCAATCAAATTGCTTGCACAGTTCCTGCACGGGTTGACTGAAAAGGGTTTCGGTTTCCGACTCGTGTCGATGACAGGAGGCACGGCTCATAACGCTATTCCGCGCGAGGCCGAAGCCGTACTTTGGGCGGGGGACCCTTCCCTGATACAAACGGAGGCCGAAAATTTCGTGGCAGGACTGCGGGGGCAACTGAGTGACGAAGAGTCTGGAGTCCGCATCAACCTTGAGTTCGTTTCAACACAGGGCTCGAACAATGTCCTACCCATTGAAGCGGCGCACAGGGTTTTGTCCCTACTGAACGATTTACCCTACGGCGTGCACCACATGAGCAGACAGTTCCCTGGTGTCGTTGAGACTTCCAACAACATCGGGGAACTGCGGTTGGAAGAAGGCCGATTGCATATCAATATGATGATGCGTTCGTTAGACGAACACGGCATTCATACCTTATCCGACGGGGTCGTCGCGCGTTTCGTCGCCTCGGGATTCGAGGGCATCCAGGTCGTAGGAGCCGGCCCAGTATGGCATCCGAACCCCGGCTCGAAACTGCTTGCGCTGGCGCAGGGCATTTACCAGCAAACCTTTGGCTGCGAAGCCTCCGTTCAGGTGATTCACGCCGGATTGGAGTGCGGCATTTTCCATTGGTTATGGCCAGACATGGACATGATCTCTTTCGGCCCCACAATTCATGGCGCGCATGCGCCGAACGAGCGGGTCGATGTGGTGAGCGTAGAACGCGCCTGGCAATTGCTTGCCGGAATGTTGGCAGCGATCCCCGAGAGAGAACCCGAAAACTAGCCGCCATTTTCTATCTCCTTGCTTCTGGAGTTTTTACAGTATTTACTGCGTGTGTGGCTCTACACCACGACGGGGTTCGACCGCAACCATTCACGCAGGATGGCGTTGAAATAAACTTCCCAGTCTTCGCCCATTGCTTGCAAGGCATCCAGGATGTCAGAATCGAGGGAAAGCTCGACCTGTTCTGCCCGGAGTGTTTTTTTGCAGGGGCATCCATGCAGGGCGACGCACATATCGGCTTCAGATCGCGTGGAAGCGATAATTCCAGAATCAAGCATCATGATCGTAAACTCCATCATAGGTCAGAGTAAGTACGGCGCAATTCATTCCACATACATTGCGACCATTTGTTCTTCATTAAAACAGGCGGTGCACTTACTCTTCAGCACAAATCGTGCCAGATCGTATTATTTTGATTATCAGAGGTTTTTTAAATCATAGTTGAGAGTGATGTAAAAAGTGCCGACACTGGGCAGAATGACTGACAAATTTGCCGATACGCACAGATAATTTTTTGTAGTGGCATTACCATGAAATTCATTTATTATGGATACATAAATTGCCCTACCAGCATGAGATCTCCCGAGAAACGCATCGGCACGGTAAATTCCTGCCGTTTTTCGTGCGGAGCGCCTTCGTTACTGACGATGGTCAAGCGGGCAATGGTCAGGGCCCTGTTGACCCTGCCGCCGTAGAAATTGACATAGATCTGGTATAGCCCTTTTTCCGGCGCGGGTGAGGAGAAGATTTCCGGGCCGTAACCATCTGTGACATCCACGTCGATCGTGCCACCATTAATGACCCGATTTCCATACCAGGCGTGCTGGCCGCTTGGCGTAACCACGTGCAGGTCGAGGTCGGTGCCATGGGTATCCCAACTGAGCAGGATGCGCAGCCTTGGTATAGGCCGCCCATTTGCAATCTCGTAAAACTGGGTGCGTAAACGTTTCTCGCCTGAGATGACTTCAACGCTGTTGGATCCTGCGCCGAAACTGTAAGGGCGTGCGAATGCGCCATCCTCATTGATCCGCACCGGCATGGCATTCCCGTTGACGACGAGGGTTGCGACATCGGGCTGTTTCCTATGTGTGCGGATATGTCCTCGGATCTGGGCGCTTTCCGGCGTGTTGGCGTCGATACCGGGTCTCACGGCAGGGTAATGCACTTCCTGCGTATAAGGCGTGTCTGGGTTGCCCTGCCGCCAGCCTGCGATGGGTACGTCCAGTTCGGCCAGTGCATGGGCAGACAGCAGCACGAGGGTCAACGGAACAAGCCGCACCGCGTCCCGGCGGAGAGAGCCGGTATCGGCCGTATTTGCATTCACATTCGTGTCCATAGGCGTCCCCGGCTCAAAAAACCAGCGTGCGGATATGCGAAAGCTCGCCGACCTTGCGCACCGGCACGACAAAGCTCTCGCGCCGTTCGTTGGGTGTGCCTTCGTGGAGGATCAGGGTCAGGCGGCAGGTGATGATCGGCCTTTGCCGTGTTTCATCGAAATGGTAGCCGGAGTTGCCGATATTGCCCCAGTAATTGACGTAGAACAGGTAGGGGCCGCGCATGGGCGCTGTGACGGAAAACATTTCCGGCCCTGCGCCATCGACGCTGTCGACATCCATGCCGCCTCCGCCAACGAGGGTCGGGCTGGACCAGGTGACGTGTTGGCCGTCGGGCGTCAGCACGTGGAGGTCGAGTTCGGCTTGGTTGTCGTCCCACGACAGGATGGCGCGCAGTTGTGCCTTTGGCCGTGCGGGATTGGATTCGTAAAATTGCAGGCGCTGGACGGATTGGCCTTCCGGGTCCAGTACTTCAATGTTGTTTGAGCCGGGGCCGAAAGCATAAGGGCGTGCAAAACGGCCTTCTTTGTCGCTGTATAGCGGCATTGGATTTCCATTGATCGCGATCGTCGGCGGTTTGCGCGGCGAAACCGTACCGGCTTTTTCATCGCGTAGGCGCTTGTCCAACTGCCCACGGATCAAGGTGCGCCCATGTTGGGATCCCCGGTCGATCAGGTTGTAAGGATAGGCGACAGCTTCTTCTCCGCTCTTGTCGGTGAGCTCGCCGAAGTTCCATCCGCTGTAGGGGAATTCAACCGGGGCTCTTGTTTGTGCGGCAGCGCACAGGGGAAGGAGGCATCCTGCGGCGACAAGGAACCTGGCCGTCAGGCGGGGCAGCTCAAAACGGGGTGAAAGGAAATTCATGGCATGCTTTCCACAACAAGTTTACGTGCCCAGTGTTCGATGAGACCTTCATCGTAGCTGGAGGGGTGATGGCGCAGGCCGAGGTGCAGGTATTCGTGTGCCAGTGTAATACGGTCTTCGTTTGACCGCAGGCCACGTACATGGATGCGCCCCCTGTCCTGTTCGGAAAACGGCGTGCCGTGAGCCAACAGGCAGATGTCAGGCGGCACGGCGGGCTCATTGAACCCCGGCAGGTGTTGGTACAGGGTGCGGTGCCATCGCGGCGCACGCGACGCGAGCCAGTTTTCAGCCTCGGTAAAACGTTGGCAGGGAAGACCCGCGGGGTCGTTCATCGCGCCCAGGTTCGATTTGGGGAAGTTTTTTTGCAGGATGGTATCCCATGCCTCGCCGCTCCGGCTTGCGCTGACGGCATCCTTCCAGGCCATGCGGTTCTCCGACGGGGTCGTGCCGTGATAACCGACCGGTGTGCCCAAGAGCGCGAGCCCAGCCGTGAAACCGGCTACGGCGCGTGCTTCCGGGCTTGGGGAATGGATGGACACGCGCTGCCTCCGGCTGCTGTCATCGATGACGAAACAGTTCCCTTGTCTGGCGGCTTCATTGATTAGGTAACTGCGGATAACGACCGATAGGGCGCGGGCTGCTTCGGTCTCCTTCGCGTCGGCCTCGCGGTCGATGACGCGGGCGACGTAATCATCGAGGCCGAACCGCCCCTCGATGTGGGCACGCCCATTCAGGCGGGAGAAGGACAATTCCCCGGATGAGGTGAAGGGGATCGAGACGCCGTTCTGGAAACGGGCAACAAAACGACCTTGCAGGATGCCTTCCCGTGCGCTTTTCCCGCCCGGCTGTTCGAGTTCGAACGGATAACGGACGAAGAAATTCACGCGGACGCAACCAGGCGTCACTAACCCGCTGTCCGGTGGCAACGTTTCGGCGAGAGCCTTTGCCAGACGTGCGCCGTGGCGCGCAATGACCTGCTGCCCCGACCCTTCGCCTGCAAACCAAACGGGTCTGCCGTCGGTAAACCAGCCCGCGCCGCCCCCGTAACGCCTTGCGGCTTGGCCGGGGCGGTGCCAGGAAAAGGATTTGACCCGCAACCGCCCGCCCATGCCGCGTACCAGTTCCGTTGCTTCCGGCCCTGAGGGGGAGGCGGCAAACAGCCGGGCGAGCAATATCCCTGCGGCCTCTTCCCGTGCGCGGGCGGGTGCGGCTTCGAGCGCATACAGGATGGAAGCGGGGGAAACCTCGGTTTCCGGTTTCATTGCGCCGAGATCGGCCAACCAGGGCGCGGCATCGCGCACACCGGGTCGCGTTTCCCAGAATGCACGCCATGCTTCCGGGGAAATCCCTAGGCGGCGCGGCTCGAAAAACAACCCGCACGAGCGCACCAGAGCCAACTCCCGTCCGATGACTTGGCTGGTACCACAACAATAGGTTTCTTCTTTCCGCTGGCTCCGCGCTCCAGTGCAGACATAATCCGGCGCGGGATGACGTTGCTCGATGAGCCACAGGTAGACGAAGAGTTTCCAGATGCTGCCGAGCGGCACGCGCTGTGCAAATGGGCCGCCATTGTTGTTTGCCGCTTCGCCTGCAGGCGGGTCGGGTATCCGTTCGCTGGTGATAGGGTGGCCTGCGTTGTCGAAGGCACGCCATTCCAGCCCGCCATCCCCCCTCGCACGCCAGAGCATTTCCAGCGCGGGAATGGGAGCGGATCCAGCGCTTGCCAGGGTAGCCTGCATGGCAAGCGCGAAACCGCAACAGGCAAAAAGGGCTATACGTCTAGTGTGTAAGCTCCGCTGTAGGCCGGTGGGGTGAGCCCAACATCGCCAAAATATCCTCCTTGCCCCGATACGTTGGGGCTTGCTGCGACCCCAACTTGCACAATCTACTTCACTGCCCATGTCGCGTTTTCTTCCTCGGCATAAGCCTTTTTCTCCGGCTGGTACATCCGGTAGTAGCGCGCCGGGGGTAGGGTGAAGCGGCCGCTCTGGCCGACTCTTAGAAGGTTGCGCACGACGATGCTTCCGTCGGCTGGCAGGAATTCGACGGGGACGCCATAGCGATCCCGTTGTTCTTCGGCCTTGCCCCGGTCAATGGGATGAGCTTCCCTGGCATCCCCTTCTATCAAGTTGATGCCCCAAGTGGTGTGCTCGATGCTCGCCCCTGGCGGCAACGGAACCTCGACGATACCATAGCGATGAACCTGCTTCGATGAGAGGCGGATTTCATCGAGGTAGAGTTCCTGCGTGGAAAGCCCGCCAGCAGGGTCGACGGGGGACGGGGCATAGCTGGCGGTACCGTCTTTGAATTCGCGCCGATCCAGACGGTAAAGTGTGCGCTCGATCTTGACCGGTAGGGTACTCTTGTCGTTTTCCTCGCTTTCATAACGCAGGATTGCGGTGAGCCGGGCGGGCGCGTGATGGATCCGCAGTGTTCCGGGCAGGTGCGCGTTGATAGGCCAGACCCATTCGGGGGTGTCGGTCAGGGCGTGAGGTGAGGCGGCAGCATTCTGCCATTTCCCGTCGGCGGGTTTGAGGCCGGAATTACCAGGCTGAAGTGCGAATTTCCCGCCCAGCGCCTGCTGCGTCCAGGCGAGCGTCAACGCTCGGTCGAAGGTCGGCGTTTCCTCGGAGATGTCGGCAAGGATCGCAGTAGCGGTAGTTTCCCTGTCTTTTGCGCCTTTGGCGGAAAGGAGCAGCAGGGCGCGCGCAGAAGGCAGCCCGCTCATCTGCAGGCGTTGCTTGGCATGGTCGAGTGACTTGTCCGGGCGGGAAGCAATGCCTGCTTCCTTGGCGATGGTTGCGGCCAGTACCCGTGCGTAGTCGAGGCCGAGCGGCGAGGTGGGGTCGTTCAGGAGGGGACTGTCCGCATCATGGCCTTCTTCCTGTTTTGCATTGCGCTCACTGTTTGTTTTCGCCAGCGCCGCAAGCAACCCTTCCGCTTGCGTGCGTACCGGTAGGCCGATCTGCTGGATGGACCATAAGGCGATTGCCCGATGCAGGATCGGTTCTTTTCCGGCATGGTCGCGGTAGGCCACTAGGACACGCTCCCAATGCGAAGCGGGCAAACTGATGCCCAACGCGCGGGTGGCTCGCCAGTCGGCGTAATAAGCGTAGGAGGTCATCAGGGCGCTGTTATCCGTGCCTTGCCCCCACCAGCCGAAGACGGCATTGGGACCTGCCAGCGCGGCCAGCCGCAGGCGTTGGCTATAGAGGGCCTGCCACAGGCGCGCAGCCTTGCCTTGCGCACGATCCGGGGAAAGCAACGGCGTGATGATGGACAGCGGTATCAGGCGGCTCGATGTCTGTTCGACACAACCCCACGGATATTCGAGCAGGGAATCGGCAATGCGCAGGAAGTGTTCGCTGCCATTGGCGGCAAAGCGCAACCTCAACCGGCGGGCATCGGCAGGCAGTTGGAAGGATGCCACCCCATGTTCCAGGTGGACGGTCTGCTCATGCAGCCCGCGCCAACGCGTGGGTTCGGCGACCAAGGCCGTTTCCAGTGCATCGGCGAGTTCACTTTTGCCTGCCTCATTTGCCGTGCGCACTTCCAGCCGTGCTTCCTGCTTGCCGTCGAAGGCAGGCAGTTTGAATGACAGCCAGGTGACGCCCTGCGGAAGCGCTGCTTTTTGAGTAATTGTTTCTTTCGCCAGTTTGAGCGTGATTTCGGCTTCGCGTGTGCTACCGGTGCTGTTGAAGACGGCAAGCGAAGCGACGGGGGCGTCGCCCTTGCGCATCCAGGTTGGGGAAGTCCATTTGGCGTACAGGGGTTTGTCGGATTGCATCCAGACGGCTCGTTGTCCATAGGCGATATCCTGTTGTACCGGTTTTTTGGCCGATTCCTGATCCAGCGCCACGGCGCGCACGGTGATGCGCCAGCGCGAAAGCGCATCGGGCATCTTGAAACTGAATCGGGCATGGCCGTTTTCGTCGGTGAGCAGCGTTGGCACCCAAGCCGCCGTATCGGTATCGTCGCGGCGGGCACGTTCGAGCACCTTGATGGCGCGTTCATTGTACTGATGGCGGTCGGGCGCTTGCCGCACGGCATTGCTGGCGTAGTCGACGGCCTCGTCATAGGTGATGAAATTCAGGCTGGCGCTGGTGCGCACGTTGTTGCGCCGGATGTGCTGGAAGAATTCCACCATGTCGGGGGCGATTTCCGGTTGCAGAGCGTAGATCATTTCATCGACAACCGAAACCGTCAGCGCTGCCCGTGCCGGTTTGCCACCCAGCTTTACGTCGACATCCACATCCACGGTATCGCCCGGCTTGACAAGCTTTTTCGCGGGCCTGATATCGAGCGCGAGTCTCGGGGTTTCAACCACCAGCCCGGCGTTCTGGAACACATATTCGCCCGTTTTGACGTAGGCCACGGAGAAGGTCATGTTCGGGGCGTGGCTTTCGGCGATGGGCACGCGCACACGCCATTGGTTGGGGGCGAGGCGCTCGGCGCTGACCCAGCCCGCGTTTTTGGCCTGGGCGGCGGACAGCAGCGCGCTGGCTTCCACGCGGTCGCGCTCCAGGGTGAGCAAAGCCTCGTCGACCGGGTCGGAAAAGGTCATCAGCACTTCGGCGGTTTCGCCCACTTGGTAGCGTTCCTTGTCGGGGACCATTTCGATGGTTCCGGGGAGGACCTTGATTTCCTGCGCTTCGTTGCCTTGCGCTTTCGTGTCCCGGCCTCCGACCCAGTGCGCGGCGGCAGCGATGAGGTTGCCTTGGGCATCACGCAAAGACAGGGAGTAGGAGCCGGGTTTGTCGAATGTGGGTATCCATTCCCTGGCGGCGGCATCGAACGGGCCGGTCGTCTTTTTCTGGTCTTCGAGGCGGATGATTTCCCATTGCGCTGGTGGGGCTGCCTTTTCGCTGTCCGGCCCCTCCGGTTCCAGCCGGAAACTCATGCGTTCGCCTGGCATCGAGAATTTGCGCGTGCTGGCCAGTTTCCAGTTGGCTGCCGCACGCTCGATCAGGAGTTCGCTCGTTTTCCGTACCCGGTAGGCCGCGCCATCGGTGGCGAGCACGGAAATGATGAGCCGTGAGGGTTCTTTCGCGGGGGGAAGCGAAAATTTTGCCTCGCCCTGCTCGTCCGTGCTCAGGGTGCCGGTAGTTAGTTCGACCGGGAAAAGGCCGCCGTAACGCAATTCGCCCTGCACCATCGTCAATACCTGCGCACGCAGGGTCAAATCGAGGGCGGCGTTTTTCACCGGGTCGCCGTTTGGGTAGGTGAGGCGGACTGTGCCCGAAATGGGGTTCCCAGTCTTGAAGTTGGCCTTGTCAGGGGTAATTGCGATTTCCATGTGCGGCTTCACATACTCGGCAACACGGAAGGCGGCTCCGTAGGTTTTATCCTGGTATTTGACGCGGATTTCGTAGCCGCCCGCCGGGGCATGCGACGGTAGGCGGAACATGGCATCGCTGCCACGATCCGGCACGAGCTGCGCCTCGCCCGACCAGACAGGCGAGCCGTTGGAGTCGAGGACAACGATATCCAGCCTTCCCGCACGAGCGGGCGAGGACTGGTTGGCTGCGCGGTATTCGCGTGCCAGGAACTTCAGATGCACTTCGTCGCCAGGCCGGTAGAGGGGTCGGTCCGTGACGGTGTAAAGCTTGGTATCGTGGATTTCGCTGTCGTAATAGAAATTCTCGGACACAAAGACACCGCCTACCGCGTCCTGCCCGAGCAGGTAGGTACGTTCTGGGCTGACATGCGTGAACGTGGCAAGCCCATTAGTGTCTGTCGTTGCCGAAGCTAGCACGCCACGGCCATCTGTCCATTGTAGTTTCGTTCCAAGGACAGGGCGGCCATCGTTACGGTGCACCGTCCACACCGTGAACGAGTTGGAGGCGAGTTTGGTGACGGCAATGGTGTCCGAGACGAAAACGAGCGTCGTGGCGCGGCGGGTACCAAGCATGGCCTCGGCGATGTAGAGGCCGGGCTGAAGTTTGCCGAGGGGCACGTAGAAATTGCCTTCCCTTTTTGGCAGGAAATTGCTGCTGGAGCCAGCAAGGTGCACGCCTTGCGTTTTTTCCAGCGGGTCAATAGGGTTGGCCGCCATCAACGGGTAACGGAAACGGTCGACCAGGTCGAACCCTTCCAGGGGCTTGAAAACGTTGGCTGGACGATAGTCGGGCTGCGCAAAACTGGTTTTCAGCGCCGGAACGGCTTCCGTCACTGAATGACGCGCCTTGCTTGAGAAAAGGTCGCGCCAGGCGCGGCGCGATTTGTTCCAGGCGTTGCTCCACAGATAGGAAAGCGTATTGACCACCCCTTCGTCGTGCGGGCGTGCCGCCACGTCGATGCGGTGAAGGTTTTTTTGCGCTTTCATGAAGCCAAATGGGTCGGGGACGCGGTACAGCGCAATGTCGATCCCGCCGTACTGGGCAACGGTTTCCTTGCCGCTTGAAGCCGGGATTTCGACCCGGAGCAGGGCTTCGTCTTTCGTGCCGTATTGCGCGTCGGTCAGGACGAAGAACGGCCCGCCCTTTACCGGGGAATAGTTGCTGCCCTCATTCTCGCCCTGCTGTGCCTGAAGGTTCAAAGGCATGAAAGACAGCAGGGCGCAGGCGGCCAATGCCGCAAAGGGGAATTTGTTTTTATTGCATACCGTCATCATTATCGGTCAACCCAAGAAAGCCAGTGAAAACACGCCGACAAAATTAGGGTTCCCAAGTTCGGGTCGCCAACGTGTGTCGTTCCATTGAAGAAGGGAGGCTAGCGTTGCCTTGCGCAAGCCATTGTCGCCGGGCATGGGCAGCGAGCCGTTGTGATAGACGGCCTCGCGTCCTGTCCAAAGCATCAGGTGCTGTTCAGCCCCTTGGTCGAAAAAAAGCAAATCTGCCGGTCGTGCCTGCCGCACATCGTGGCTCACCCAGACGCTGTTTTCCTGGATCAGCCCGATGGCGCTGACGTAAGCCCCTTCGCTGCCGTCTGGCCGTTTCCATCGATGCCGCAAGGCCAGCCGTGTTTCTTCCGGTATGAGGTCGGGCGGCAGCGGGTTGCCAAGTCCCATCGCTCGTTGCCAGCGCGCGTCGTGCTCGGCAAGCGCCTCGGCGATTGCGAAGCGCACAAAACCCGCGCAGTCGCGATGCGTCCAGCGTGGCGTCGGGTCGCGCCGGAATTGTTCTACGGCGATACGGACGATCCACGCCCGCAAGGCCCGGCTTTGCGCTACGTTGAGGTGGATCACCGGCATGGCGGGGTTTTTGCCCGGTATCCCTGCCCCTATGGGCAGGGCATGCGCCCACGTGACAAGCCCTGCCGCGCCCAACGCGGCGAGCATTCGGCAGAAATGGCGGCGTGATTGCATGGTCGGCATCGGGGTCTTCCAGGGTTCAGTGGGTCGTGCCCTCTTTCCACTCCAGGGGATACCAAGCCAAGCCACCGCGCTGCACTTCTTTCGACAACCCGACACGTTGCGCCGGATAGCGCGCCAATGCCTCCAGGCGCGGTATGAGGTAAGTTTCGGCTGCGTTGCGGAATAAGGCTTCCTCATCGTGGGGCAGGGCGATGAAGATTTCGGCACGCAGCAGGGAAGCCAGCGCGGGCGGGTCGATGAAGGCCAACGGTGCTTCTTTTTTGGAGCGGAAACTGTCAGAAAGCGCTGGCCAGCGTTTTGCCGCAACATCGAGCGCATTTTTTACTAGCGCTTCGTCGGGGGAAAAGAAAACGGTGTCGTGTTGGATCGCCAGCGTCGGCTTCAGGCTACGCTCGCCGTCATCGTCGGGGGAACCGAAACGCGAGGCGATTTCACCTTGCCAGAGCGCGGAGCCGTTTTCTGCGTCCATCGAGGTTTCGCCTTCCCCGGCCTTGGTGGCCTGCGTAGCTAGGTCGAAAAATTCCTGTACCTTTTTTTCGTCCGCATCGGCGCTTAGGTGTGCCGCAAAGAGCGGCATGTAAAGCCGCGAATCCTTGTACCAGCAAATTGCAGCGGGGCCGGCGAAGTTGGCGGTGAATTCTTCCGGGTCTGTTTGTTGTTCCCGGCCAGCATTGAAATTTTCCAGCAGCGATGCCATTTGTTCCCAATCCAGCGGCAAGGCCGCGCAAAAACCTGGCCCATGGGGCAGGGCTGCCCACAAGTTCCTGCTGCCGTCGTTGTGCCACGCATTGCCGTCAATCAGAGCCGCGCTTTGCCATTTGCCCTGGTCATCGAAAGACAGGCCCAGCGCCACCAGCCCCGGCACGAATGCCTCATAGTTGAGCGCAAACGCCCGTGTGCCAAACGTCAATTCGTGTGTCTTGCTGGGCAAAGGCTTTTCAAGGAGGAAATACCGTGCGAACGAGGAAACGTGCTTTCCATCGGTTTTTTCGTCATTGAGCAGTTCCCTGATGATCTCCGCGGCCTTTTCCGATTGCTGCTTCTCGTCGTTTACGAGCAGCATGCTTGGATTGGAAAGCGCGACGATCCGATCCCCTTTGGAGAGCAACAAAAGGTGATGCCCGGCCCCGTATTGCAGCACCAGTATTTCCGCACTCGTGCCGTTGAGCATGCCGGCCGTCGACAACTGCATGTCGGCGGTTTTCGCGATGGCGGGCAGGGCGGCCTGGATAAGCCGCGCCAGGGGTCCGCGCGAAAGCACGATCACGAAATCCTTCAACCGTCCGGCGTCGTCACGCCACAAGGCAACTTCGGCGGGTTCATCGAAAACGGATCTGAGGAGCCTTTCCGAAAAATCCAGTTTGTGCTCGAAAGCGATACGCCGCAGCGTGCCGGAGAACGCCAGGCGGTTTTCGTTCTGCTCGTAATAGGTGACGAAATCCTCGGTAAGCACGTCACGGGCGAGCGGTATCCGCAGTAGGTCAGGCGGGAGCTTCGAGAGGCTATGGGTCCGGATCAGGGCATCCGGAAGGAGGATGTTGGGTGCGCGTTTGCCGATTGGGCCAGAGAATGGTGGTGGGCGCAGCATGACACTTCCAAGCGCGACAAACCCGCCAAC